>Ga0187890_10000855_pt1 | contig 22147 bp, 18 predicted proteins | sample June2016WEW_21_1_FD_133005 | JGI IMG/M metagenome (GOLD analysis project Ga0187890, IMG submission 133005) | Peatland microbial communities from SPRUCE experiment site at the Marcell Experimental Forest, Minnesota, USA - June2016WEW_21_10 | ecosystem: Environmental > Terrestrial > Soil >... | reverse complement strand
CTCATATCCGGTTTCTGGTTCATCGGCTCGCGTCTTTGCTGCACGCTTCCTTCCGGCCCCGCCTCGCGGCGGGTGTCATTTCACCCTTGCGCTTTGCTAACCCTTCGTCACCATCAGACTGGGTAGAGGACTTTCACCTCCCAGCTGTCGCACATGTCCGATTGGGGCCTGGCGGCCCGCGAAACCTCATGAAAATCACCCAGAGTCGAGGCCAAATGTAAAAGGCTTGGAGCGGCGAGGTTGACCAAGCATTGGAAAGGTTGAGGCTGTGCACATGTCTGATCCGGAGCGTGCGTGATTGAGCGAATAATTGGGCGTCGTTGTGTTCCCCTGTGGGAGCGGCGATAGCCCGTGACCCTGGTTAGTGTAACTGGAGCAATTGCAATTCCTCGAGCAGCAAGATGCGGTCGAAAGCTTGGCGGAGGTGCCGGGTTCGGACAAGCAACTCTCCTCCTGGGTGGGCGCCTGCCCCGGCGACGACGAGAGCGCCGGCGTGAACTACAACCATCGGTCCCCGAAGGGCAACCGCCACATGCGGCGCGTTCTCAACCAAGCAGCCAACGCCGCCGTTACAAGTCAAAGGAAGTATCTTCGAGATTGCCTACCGCCGCTCCGCCCCGCGCCTAGGACACAATCAAACCATCGGGGCGATTGCCCATCGACAGTGTCGACTGATCTGGTTGAGCCTGCATCAGGGAGTCCGTTACGAAGAGCGTGGCCCAGCGGTCACTAAAAAGTCGAGGCAAGCACGCACTGCGAGAATCATCCGCCAGCTCCGAACCCTCGGCTACCGCGTCGAACTGGAGAATTCGCAGTCGAGTAATCCAATAGCAAGGTGATTTTCGACCCTGCTCGGCACAACACGAAAAAGGGCTGAGCCTGCGGCTCGGCCCTAACTCACAATCAAATAACTATGGCTTATGCGGCGTCAAATCGCACGCGCGCTTTACCTCATCCAGGTTCAAGCCGCCGGGCGAGAACTCTGCGATCGAGTACCCGGTCCGAGTCCTGACTTCCAGATTAAATACCTGCGCTCCGATCACGCCGCGAACCGTTCGCTTGTCCATGGAAAGGAAACGTCCGCGAACCCAGTTCCAGCCCTTATGGTCGTGGCTTCCGTCAATGCGCACCATGACTTCCATCTTTGGCTGGCCCCAGAAACCCGGATAATCCGGCCGTCCAAGCCGCCCGCCCATACTGAAGTCGGCATACTGATACTTGCCATCGCTGCAAACGATCTCGATACGCGGCTTGTAGTCTGGATCTTCACGAAAATAGTTGTTGGCCAGCAATTCGAAACGGACTTTCTTCGCTCCGGTCATTTTGTCTTCCGAGCGAAACTCCATCCATTTGCCGCCGGCGCTGACTCCATCTTGTTCGTCCTGATACGGGCTCATAGCGCCCTGCTGAGCAAAGGCCGAAGCGGCGATCAGCATCAAGCTAGCGGCGACTGTAGCCGCAGCCAATCCAAAACGCTTATTTCGAAACGAGTGCAGTGCTTTCAAGGTTTTCCCTCCCACGCGAGAACATCCTTACATATTGAACCCAAAACATGCACAAGAGTTGCATGAGGTAGTTCCAGGTTGAAAATGGGCAAAAGAAACACGAAGATTTCGTCTCGAAATGCAAGTTCTAGCGGGTATCGATTCTGAGGTCGATGTAGACCTGGGGGCGATCGTCGAACTGGCTGACCGACCGGGTATCGCTCTTGTGGTTGTTGTACTGCGCGTAGACTTCATAGTCCACGGTGGAAAGTCCCGGGAAGCGGTAAGTGCCGTCCTGTCCCACGATGTAGGTCTTCACGGCGTGGGTGCGGGTGTTGGTGAGATATACAACCGCGCTGACCACAGGATTATCCTGCGGATCAAGCACCTTGCCCGAAAGCAGCCGGCCTTGCGGCTTATCTTTCTTGTCGAGGGACGCGCCAGTCAGGGAAAAAACGAGCAGGAGCGCACAGGTCAAAAGGGCGGCGTGCCGCAAAGTTGCTCTCAGAATCATGCGAGCCTTGTCGTTCTTTCTTCCGTTGCCCCACTTCGGATGATTCTATTGGGCCAGATGCAAACCTATGTCGACGCGTTCATCATATTCTACGTGAACCGAAACCTCTTCCACCAGATGCACCGGGTGGCCGTCTGTGGTTTTCACGCCTTTGAGATCGGCGCCGACAATATAGTCGTTTTTACCTGCGGCAACGCGCAAGGCGAATTCACCGCGATGGTCGGAGTAGAGCTCCCACTTAGGTTTCTTATCGGAGGCCAGGCGAATCTTAACCTTGACCCCGTAGGCAGGGTGATCATCCGGTCCCCAGACCGTGCCGAAGATAAGCGCATAAGGATCGGTGGGTTTCAGCTTCTTGGGCCCGGAAGCGGCATTCGCTAGGGGTGCGAGCTGGAGGCTGAGCGCAGCAAACAAAAGCAAGAGCAGCAAGGAAGAAGGGTACCGGCGTGAAAACGGAAGAATGGAGCAGGCGCTAGGCGTCGTCACCGTCTTCGGTCTCCACTTCCTCTTCCTCTTCCACATACCCTTCTTCGACGGCCTTCAACTCCAACGGGCTGGTCGTGACTACTTCGAAGTCTGTGCCACACTCCGGGCAAGAGACAATCTCGCCCTCGTCCACTTCCTCTTCTTCCACATCCAGATCAGTTTCGCATTCAGGACAAAGAACCATGGTTCCTCCGCTCCCATTAGATACCGCTGATAATATTTAGATTCTTCCCCCACGGCAGTGTCAAGGGGGCGAGTGCTGTAGGAGGCAGATTAATAATTTGGCGGGAGGTACCCGCCGGCCTTGACATTCCGCGAGTCGGAGATTACATGATTTCTCTTCGGAATAGAAGATGGAGGCTTATAGTTGCCGCGCTTCTCAGCACAACGGCGCTATCCCAACATCAAGCGAGCTCTCAGGCCTCCGAAGCCGCCTCGCCTGAATCCATGGTTGTCGATAGCCGGATTTCGTCTGCGCTGCAGCAGGTCTCGGCAGAGCGCATCCGGACGAATATCGAGAAGTTGGTGAGCTTTGGAACCCGGTCTACGATCTCGGCGCGCAATGCAGCTGTCATCGGTGCGGGGCGGGGAGTGGGTGCTGCTCGGGAGTGGATCCGGTCAGAGTTCGAGCGGTATGCCAAGGATTGCGGCGGCTGCCTGGAAGTCAAGACCGACACTTTCACCGAGCCGGCTGGGGACCGGATTCCACAGCCCACTGAAATCACCAATGTTTATGCGGTCTTCAAAGGCACAGATGTGGAAAACGAGAAGCGTATTGTGTTGGTGACTGGGCACTACGATTCACGCAATAGTGATACGTTCGATACGAAAGGCGATGCTCCGGGCGCGAATGATGACGGTAGCGGAACCGCCATCAGCCTGGAGTGTGCGCGCGTCTTAAGCAAGCTGAAATTTCCCGCCACGATTGTTTTCTTGACGGTCGCGGGCGAAGAGCAGGGTCTGAACGGCAGCCGCCATTTCGCCATGATGGCAAAGGATCAGGGCTGGAACCTTGAAGCCGTCCTGAACAACGACATTGTCGGTGGCGACAAGAGCGCGGACCAGGACCACTCGGTGGTGCGAGTATTTTCCGAAGGCTTGCCTACCGCGGCCACGGAGCCAGAGATTCGGCGGATTCGCGGTGTGGGCGGCGAGAACGACTCCATCTCCCGGCAGTTGGCACGTTATATCCTCGATGTGGGCCGCGACTACGATGCAGGCGTGAAGCCGATGCTGGTGTTCCGTCTGGACCGCTATCTGCGTGGAGGCGACCATTATTCCTTCAACCAGCAGGGATTTGCCGCCGTGCGCTTCACCGAATTCCGCGAAGATTTTCACCACCAGCATCAGAACGTGCGCACCGAAAACGGCATTGAATACGGTGATCTGGCAAAATTTGTGGACTTCGATTATGTCGCTCACGTGGCGCGGCTGAATGCGGCGACTCTGGCGTCGTTGGCCTCGGCGCCAGCGCCTCCGGTGAATGTACATTTGCTGACCAAGGAAGTGGAGAATGACTCGACGTTGACTTGGGAGAATTCCCCGGGAGGATTGGCTGCCAGATATGAGGTTCTGTGGCGTGCAACAACGAGTCCAGAATGGGAACACGCGAAAAATGTCGGAAACGTAACCCGCACAACTTTGAAACTTTCCAAGGATAATGTCATCTTTGCCGTGTTGGCTGTAGATGCGCAAGGACACCGCAGCTTGCCGGTGGTACCGCTGCCGGAGCGCTAGCGGTAATTCGGCCGTAACCTGTTAAAATATTTGCTGCACACTCTCAGCCTTGGTTTGTGGCGCCTCCTCGCTAACAACGGGCTATCGACCTTCATGTATCGCGGACGAACCATGTCGTTGAGCTTTCCGCCGTTCACGCGGTGGGTAAAGCGGATCATCATCATCTGCTCGGCAGTTTATTTCCTGCAAGTGGTGTTCGCCAGGGTCGCGCCTCAAATCGAAGGCGCCATCGAGGTCTATCTTGGCTTGGTTCCGGCGGCGGTGGTGCACTACGGAATGTTGTGGCAGCTGGTTACCTATTCCTTCCTGCACTCCACGCACACGCTGATGCACCTTCTGCTCAACATGTTGACGCTCTGGATGTTCGGTTCCCAGGAGGAGCAGGACTGGGGCTCACGCAAATTTCTGGAATTCTATTTCTTCTGTGTGATCGGAGCGGCTCTGGTTACGGTTGCGGTGGCCTACTCCCCGCTGCCGGGCGTCTCACCTCTGAACCCCACGATAGGAGCTTCGGGGGGAATCTACGGATTGCTGATTGCCTTCGGGATGCTCTACGGCGACCGGGAAGTCTTCCTCTTTCCCTTTCCATTCTCGATCAAGGCCAAATACCTGGTAGCCATCATCATCTTCATCGTGGTGATTGCGACGTTTCAACCCTCTCAAGGCGGAGTCGCGAACTTCGCTCATCTGGGCGGACTGCTTTTCGGTTTTCTGTACATCAAGTTCGTTCCGGGCCGTGGGCTGATGTTCGGCGCGACGGAACGCTATTTCGGCTTTCGCAATGAATATTACCGCTGGAAGCGGCGTCGGGCGGCGAAGAAGTTTGAAGTCTACATGAGCAAACACGACCGCAAAGTAGAGTTCGACGAGCACGGGAATTACATCCCGCCCGACGAGGGCCCGCGCAAGGGAAATGGCGGTTCGAAATCGGGATGGGTGAACTAGGCGTTCCGCGCAACTTCCTTGCCCAAAGACTTTGCAAGCGACGTCCCTACAGAAATCCCTGAAACTCGACTAGGATTTCGCCCGGCAATCCTTCCCGTTTAGCTTTGCCCTTGAACCCCAAATCGTGCCCAGCGCCTTCGACCGTGAGCAATTTCGTTTTGGCTGGAATCAGCTTTAGGGCTTGCTCGCTCTCCTCGATCGAACCGAAGGGATCGCGAGTACCTTGCACGAAGAGTGCGGGAGTCCGTAAATTGAAGAAATGCTGGGTGCGGAGCTGGGCAGGCTTGCGGGGAGGATGCAGCGGATAAGACATCAAGAGCAGGCCGGGGATTTTCTCGGATTCCTTCTCGGTCTCCTCGGCACATAGCATGCTGGCTTGCCTTCCGCCGTAGGAATGTCCTCCCAGGAAAACTGGAGCAGTTGCAAGATTCTTCATGGCCATGACCGCATTCTTCAGTCCGGCACGATCGCGTTTGGCGTCGTGCGGTGCCGGCGGACCATAGGGCCGATCCTGCCGAAATGGTAAATCGCACCGCAATACAAGGAAACCAGCGCCGGCGAAACTTTCGGCCAGAGCAAGCAACAGAGGAGCCTGACAATTCGATCCCGCTCCGTGAGTCAGCACCAATCCTTTGCCGTTGGGATTGGCGGGCTGATGGAGCAGGCCGCGCACGAACGGGTCCATCGTCACATCGGTGAACACTCGTGGGCTCGATTCAGGGGGCATCTATACGCCTACCTCGGCCAGTTTCTCGTAAACCTTCAGAATTTTGATTTCGTTCCCCAGGCGCGCCCAGCAGCGCAACACTTCCGGATCTTCCTGGGCAGCGCTCCGCGCCTGCTCGGAATTCCAGTAGCGCAGCAACACGTAGCTCGAGTCGCCACTGCGGTAGAGCAGATCGCGGCCGTATCGTTTCCTGGAAACGAGAGCATTGAGTTCGCGAATGGTTTCAAGCGAAGCTGCCTCCATGTCAGGTAGAGGTTCCCAGATCGCGATGGAAAGATATTCCTGCGACATACCCCGCGATTATAGCTTCCGGGGCCTGCCGCCGCGCTTTGCTTTCGTATGAGTGCCGGCGGTAACCTCTTCGGGCGTCACTGTGTGCAAGCGCATCAAGTTGGTGGAACCGGAGGATTGGCGGGTGCCAGCCACGACTCCCAGCACATCGCCGGGCTTGAGCAACCGCCGGTCCAGCAATTCTCTCTCGGCCACGCTCACCATGTGTTCAGCCGAAAGCGCCGGCGGGCACTTCACGGGATGCACCCCCCAGTAGAGATTAGTGCGCTGGGCGACGATCAAGTTTGGGGTGAAGGCGAAAATGGGCGCTTCCGGGCGGTATTTGGAAATCATGCGCGCGGTGTTGCCGGTCTCGGTGAAAACAGCGATTGCACCCATGGGAAGGTCTTCCGCCGCGTGCGCGATGGATTCACAGATGGTTTCGGCGACGGAAAGGCCATGCCGGTCGCGACGGCGGCGGGGCTGCGTGAACTCTCCCATGTTGCTCTCGGCCTCGACCACGATACGCGCCATCATGGCAACCGCTTCGCGAGGGTAGCGTCCGCTCGCGGTTTCCGCGGATAGCATGACTGAATCGGAGCCGTCGAAAATCGCATTGGCCACGTCGCTGGCCTCAGCCCGCGTGGGGCGCGGGTTATCGATCATCGACTCCAGCATCTGCGTGGCGGTGATCACGGGCTTGCGCCAACGGGCTGCGCTGCGAATCACATGCTTCTGAATGACAGGAACCTTCTCGGGGGCCATTTCCACGCCCAAATCACCGCGGGCAACCATCACTCCGTCGGAGGCTTCCAGAATTTCGTCGAGATGATCGATGGCCTGCGGCTTTTCCAGCTTGGCAATCAAAGGAGTGTTGCTGCCGTGGCCAGCGACGATTTGCTTGACCATATTCACGTCAGCTGCGGTACGCACAAAAGAAAGCGCCACCGCGTCCACGCCGTGCTTCAGGCCAAACTCCAGATCCCTGCGATCTTTCTCAGTCAAAGCGGGTATGGATAAAGCAGTGCCTGGGAGGTTGATCCCTTGATGCTCGCCCAGGGTCCCGCCGTTCAGAACATCGCAGACCACATCCTTGCCGCGAATCGTTCGCACGCGCAATTCGATGAGGCCATCGCGCAATAGAATCCGTGCGCCAGCGCTCACTTCGCGGGCCAGATCCGGAAAAGTCGTGGAAATACGCGTCGCTGTCCCTGCGATATCGCGGGGCGTGATCAGCACCGTCGAACCGCTCTTCAGCAGCACCGGTTCGTTGCGTTCCAGGCGTCCAGTGCGGATTTTCGGGCCCTGCAAGTCCTGCAGGATGCACACGGTCCGGCCTTCTTGTTCGGCAGCGCGGCGCAGGCGCTCGATGTTGCGGGCGTGGTCGGGGTGCGAGCCATGAGAAAAATTCAGGCGGGCGACGTCCATACCTGTGCGGAGCAAGTCGCGCATGGCGGCTTCGGAGTGGCAGGCTGGACCGATGGTGCAAATGATTTTTGCGCGCCGTCCTAGGACGCGAGGCAGGAGCGCGGAAGAATGTTCCGCCGTGGTCGAATCCTCTTTCGCGAGTTCCGGCTTCTGTTGTTTCATGAATGAGGAAATCAAACTCGCCCCGGCGAGGGAACTATTGTAAATGTTTTTGATAGGGTCTTCGTTTATACAAAGACGAGTTATACAAGATCGGTCGATTCAGCCTCGGCTCAACAGAGTTCCTGAACTACGTCGCCTACGACCTGGGATGATTGATTGCAGTCAATTCTTTTCCCAGCGTGGCACGGGGGAAAAGCATGGCATTGAACTCGGCGCCAATGAGAATGACCAGGGAAATCATGTACATCCAGACCAGCAGGGCGATCGCGGCGCCGAGCGATCCGTAGATGAGGCTGTAATCGGCATAGTGCTGCAAGTACCAACCGAATAGCAGGGTAGACGAGAACCACAAACCAGTGGCGAGTGTAGCGCCGGGGATAACGCTGGGCCAGGGTTGAGTGCGCGGCACTGCGTTGTGATAAATGAGGGCAATCACCGCGATGCTGGTGAGCGTGGCGATGAGCCATCGAAGGCACGTCCACATCAACAGGATGTAGGCGCTGAATTCATGCGCCGTGTAGAAAAGAATAGTTGTTTCGATCTTGCTGCCGAAGGCCACCAGCAAAGTGGAGAAGGTCATCGGGATAAGCGCGAAGACAACCAGAAGGAATGAAATCAGTCGCTCTTTCACCAAGCCCCAGATTTTCGGGAGTTCATAACAACGGCGGAAGCCCTCCATCCAGGAAATCATGACGCCGGAGGCCGTCCACAGAGTAAGCAGGGAAGCGGTGATGAGCAGGCTCACCGGACGTTGCGCGGCTCCGCGCAAGAAATTCATGGCCGTGTTGCTGCCTGCGGGCAAAATCCTCGACAGCGCGTACGAGATTTCCCGCAAATAGGGTGCACCCTTGCGCGATGTGGCCAACACCGATCCCACCACCAATAGAGCCGGGAAGAAAGTCAGGATGGAGGAATAAGCGGATGCTTTCGCGATGGAGAAAGCGTCGTGCTGGAAAGCTCGCCAAAAAGCCAATCGCAGAAGACGCAGAAAGCGAAGCATCATTGGCCCTAGCTTAGGGCCGGGAGTCGCGGGAAGCAATGAAGGAAGAGGTCCAGGTTCCTCAAGTTGCAATCGCTGTGGATTCGCGTGCATCGATATTTAGTCGCCAAAAAAGGGCTTCGGGGGCGAAGGATTCGCCCCCGATTGCTCCTGTCAATTTGGCTTACTCCGCCGCCAGTTCCTCGGTTTCGCCTTCGTGGCGCATCATCTCGAGAGCGCGCTCGGCCTCTTCGTACGCCGCCGAGACTTCCGCCTGCACCTTGGCCGCGGCCTCTTCCATTTCTGGCGAGAGGCGCACGTTGCGGTAGTACTCCATGCCGGTTCCGGCAGGGATCAGGCGGCCGACGATGACGTTTTCCTTGAGTCCGCGCAGGTGATCGACGGCTCCCTGAATGGAAGCTTCGGTAAGCACGCGGGTGGTCTCCTGGAACGACGCCGCCGAGATGAACGAGTCGGTCGAGAGCGAAGCCTTCGTGATACCGAGGAGCAGCGGGCGTCCGGTGGCCGGCTTGCCGCCCTCCTTGATCACGCGCTCGTTCTCTTCGCGGAAACGGAACTTGTCGAGTTGCTGTTCCAGCAGGAACGTGGTGTCGCCCACGTCCTCCACCTTCACCCAGCGCATCATCTGGCGGACAATCACTTCGATGTGTTTGTCGCTGATGTTGACGCCCTGCAACCGGTAGACTTCCTGGATTTCGTTCACCAGGTAAGACTGCAGTTCCTTTTCGCCAAGCACGGCCAGAATGTCGTGCGGGTTGAGCGGGCCGTCCATAAGCGGTTCGCCCGCCTTGACGCGCTCGCCCTCCTGCACGTTGATGTGAACGCCGCGTGGAACGGAATACTCTTTTTCCGTCCCGTTGTCGGCCTGCACGTACAGTTTGCGCTGGCCCTTGGAAACTTCGCCGAACTTCACCGTGCCATCGATTTCGCTGATGACCGCGGTTTCATGCGGCTTGCGAGCTTCGAACAATTCGACCACACGCGGCAGACCACCCGTGATGTCTTTCGTCTTGGTGGTTTCGCGCGGGATCTTCGCCAGCACGTCTCCCGGGAAAACCGTGTCGCCGTCCTGCACCATCAAGTGAGCGCGGGAAGGCATGAGGTAGCGCTTGCTCCCCTTGCCTTTGACGACGATCGCGGGTTGACGCTTCTCGTCGGGCGAATCGGCCACGACGTGTCGCGACAATCCGGTGACTTCGTCCACTTCTTCGTGCAGCGTGACGCCTTCCTGCAAGTCCTTGAACTGCGCCGTGCCGCCGATTTCGGTAAGGATGGCGAACGTATAGGGATCCCACTCGACCATCACTTTTCCTTGCTGCACCGGATCGCCGTCGTTGACTTTGAGCTTCGCGCCGTAAATCACAGAGTAGCGCTCGCGCTCGCGGTTCTTTTCGTCGACCACTGCGATCGAACCCTGGCGGTTCATCACCACCAGATCGCCGGACTTCGATTTTACGGTCTGGAGTCCGATGAAGCGCACAGTGCCGTTGTTCTTGGCATCGAGACGGGACTGCTCGGATACTCGAGAAGCCGTGCCGCCGATGTGGAACGTACGCATGGTGAGCTGCGTTCCGGGTTCGCCGATCGACTGAGCGGCAATGACGCCGGTAGCTTCGCCGAGTTCAACGAGGCGTCCAGAAGCCAGGTTACGGCCGTAGCACATGACGCAAACGCCGCGCTTCGATTCGCATGTGAGCACGGAACGGATTTTCACCCGCTCGATTCCCGCAGCTTGAATTGCAACTGCGAGCTCTTCGGTGATCTCGTTATTGATGTCCACGATCACGTTGCCGTCGTAATCCTTGATCTTTTCGAGTGAAACGCGGCCCACAATACGGTCGCGCAACGGCTCGATAATTTCGCCGGCTTCGACGATTCCCTGGACGTAAATGCCATCCACGGTGCCGCAATCGTATTCGCTGATGATGACGTCCTGCGCCACGTCGACGAGGCGTCGAGTGAGGTAGCCGGAATCCGCAGTCTTGAGCGCCGTATCGGCCAACCCCTTGCGGGCGCCGTGCGTCGAGACGAAGTATTCGAGCACCGTCAACCCCTCACGGAAGTTCGCCGTGATGGGCGACTCGATAATTTCGCCGGAAGGCTTGGCCATCAGTCCGCGCATGCCGGAGAGCTGGCGGATCTGTTGTTTCGATCCGCGGGCGCCAGAGTCGGCCATGACGTAAATCGGATTGATGATGCCTTCCTTGTCGCGCTTCTGCATTTGACCGAACATCTCGTCGGCAACTTTTTCCGTGATCGCCGACCAGATTTCGATGACCTTGTTGTAGCGTTCGCCGTTGGTGATAGCGCCGTCCAGGTACTGCTGCTGAACGTTGACCACCTGTTTCTCGGCGTCTTTGACCAGCGTCTTCTTGCTGTCGGGAATGACCATGTCGTCGATGCCGATGGAAAGGCCGGCTTTGGTCGCGTACTTGAAGCCGAAATCCTTTACCTCGTCCAGCATCTTGACCGTGGTCTCGAGCCCGAAGCGCAGGTACCCGTAATTCACTAAGGCGCCGATACCCTTCTTCTTGAGCAAGCCGTTGATGTAGGGCATGCCCTCGGGAAGGTGATCGTTCAGAATGGCGCGGCCAACGGTCGTGTTGACGAAAGTTCGCTCCACCTGAACCGGCTCGGTGTGGATGATGTCCTGATCGTCGTAAGCGGTCGTCAGGTCGATCAGTTCGCCCGTGTAGCGCAGGCGGATGGGCGTGAGCGTTTCCACCTCTCCCATTTCCAGCGCCAGGAGAACTTCTTCGATGTTGGCGAACACGCGGCCTTCACCCTTCGCGCCCGGCTTGCCTTTGGTCAGGTAGTAAAGACCGAGCACCATATCCTGCGTGGGGACGGTGATCGGCTGACCGGATGCGGGCGAAAGAATGTTATGAGAGGCCAGCATCAATACGCTGGCTTCCACCTGCGCTTCCGGAGACAGCGGAATGTGCACGGCCATCTGATCGCCATCGAAGTCTGCGTTGAATGCCGTGCAGACCAGCGGATGAATTCGGATAGCTTTGCCTTCCACCAGCACCGGCTCGAACGCCTGAATACCGAGGCGATGCAGCGTGGGAGCACGGTTCAGCAGCACGGGATGATCTTTGATGACCTCTTCCAGGATGTCCCAAACAATCGGCTCTTGCTGTTCCACCATTTCCTTCGCCTGCTTGATGGTGGTAACGTTTCCGGTCTGCTCCAGCCGGTGATAGATGAAGGGCTTGAACAATTCCAACGCCATCTTCTTGGGCAGCCCGCACTGATGCAGCTTGAGTTCGGGACCGACCACGATGACAGAACGTCCGGAATAATCCACACGCTTTCCGAGCAGGTTCTGGCGGAAGCGGCCCTGCTTGCCCTTCAGCGTGTCGGAGAGCGACTTCAAAGGACGGTTGTTAGCGCCCCGCAGCACGCGGCCACGGCGGCCGTTATCGAACAGCGCATCGACAGCTTCCTGCAGCATGCGCTTTTCGTTCCGCACGATCACTTCCGGCGCATGCAAATCCATCAACTTCTTCAACCGGTTGTTGCGATTGATCACGCGGCGGTAGAGATCGTTCAAATCGGAAGTGGCGAAGCGGCCGCCATCGAGTGGAACCAGTGGACGCAGCTCCGGCGGGATAACCGGAATGACGTCGAGGATCATCCAGCTGGGCTTGTTGCCACTCTTGCGAAAGGCTTCGACTACTTTGAGGCGCTTGGTGTACTTGAGCCGCTTCTGCAGCGAGCTCTCGTTCTTCATCTTCTCGCGCAGCTCGATCGCCAAGCCTTCGGTGTCGATGCGCTTGAGAAGCTCCTTGATGGCCTCGGCGCCCATCATGGCTTTGAATCCAGCTGGGCGATATTGCTGGTCGAGTTCGCGGAACTTGGCCTCGTCCTTGATGACCTCGCGCTCTTTTACCGGAGCGTCACCAGGCTCAACCACCACATAGGCCTCGAAATAAAGCACGGATTCGAGGTCACGCAGGGAAATATCGAGCAAGTGGCCGATGCGGCTGGGCAGTCCTTTGAAGAACCAAACGTGCGAGCAGGGTGACGCGAGCTCAATATGTCCCAGGCGTTCGCGGCGAACCTTGGAGAGCGTGACTTCCACGCCGCACTTGTCGCAGATCACTCCGCGATGCTTCATGCGCTTGTATTTGCCGCACAAGCATTCCCAGTCAGTTACCGGACCAAAGATGCGGGCACAGAACAAACCGTCGCGCTCCGGCTTGAAGGTGCGGTAGTTGATGGTCTCAGGCTTGGTGACTTCGCCATGAGACCAGCTCCGGATTTTCTCCGGAGACGCGAGGCTGATCTTGATGGCATCGAAATCGGCGATCGTGTTTTGCATCTCGAACGGGCTCGAACGAAACAAGGTGTTCCTCCGCTTCCTGCTCTCGATCAGGTACCGAGTACCTAGTACCGGGTACCGAGTTTTTGCGTTCCGCGATTCGAGAGCTCCCATCCGCGGAACGCCTATTCATCAAACTTGCCTAAGAGAGCCCTGGCCCGAGTTATCAGTTCACGATCGGTACTCGGGACTAGGTACTCGGTAACGTTTCAATCTGCCGCCGCGCTGGCCGTGGGCTTCTTCTCCCCGGTTTTGATCAGCTCCACGTCGAGGCAGAGCGATTGCAATTCGCGGATCAGCACGTTGAACGACTCCGGCACGCCCGGCTCCATGGCAGCTTCGCCCTTGACGATGGCCTCGTAAATCTTGGTACGGCCGTATACGTCGTCGGACTTCGCCGTCAGCAGTTCCTGCAGAATGAACGCCGCGCCGTAAGCTTCGAGCGCCCAGACTTCCATTTCTCCGAAGCGCTGGCCGCCGAACTGCGCTTTACCGCCCAGCGGTTGCTGCGTGATCAGCGAGTACGGTCCGATGGAACGAGCGTGAATCTTGTCGTCCACCAGGTGCGAGAGCTTCAGCATGTAGATGTAGCCCACACAGACCGGCTGTTCGAACTGATCACCGGTCATGCCGTCGTGCAGAGTGGTTTTACCTGAAGTGGGCAGGCCCGCATGCTCGAGCAGCGCTTTGATTTCACCTTCTTTGGCGCCGTCAAACACTGGGGAGCCCATGTACACTCCGCGGGCGAGCGTAGGCGCGAGCGCTTCCAGTTCCTCGTCGCCCATCTCGCCGATGGTGTCCGCAAGCTTCGAGTCCTTGAACAGGGCCTTCAACTCGCGGCGAATCGCTTCCGTGCGGGTGTTTTCCTTGAGCAAGTTACGGATTTTCTCGCCCAGCGTATACCCGGCCCATCCCAAGTGGGTTTCAAGAATCTGGCCCACATTCATACGGCTGGGTACACCAAGAGGATTGAGCACAATCTCCACGGGCGTTCCGTCTTCGAGGTACGGCATATCCTCTTCCGGCAGAATACGCGCAATGACACCCTTGTTGCCGTGACGGCCGGCCATCTTGTCGCCAACGCTCAGCTTGCGCTTCATCGCGATGTAGACCTTGACCAGCTTGATCACGCCGGGCGGCAACTCGTCGCCCTTGGTAAGTTTTTCTTTCTTCTCGTTAACGATCTTCTTCAGGACATCGATCTGGCGCGAGGTCATTTCTTCGATCTCGTCGATCTGCTCGTTCACTCGCGGATCCTTGTCGGCATACTTAATGCGCTTCAGATTGCGGGTGGAGATGCGCTCGATCGCGTCGCGGTCCAGCACGTTGCCCTTGTTCAGAAGACGCTTATTGGTGCGCTCGTCGTGCAGGTCGGCCTGCACTTCCTTGCCACCAAGAATGTTCTCCAAACGCTTGAGGCGCTCGTCAGTCAGAATGCGGATCTCGTCAGAGAGGTTCTTCTCCAACTTTCCGATCTGCGTGGCTTCGATTGATTTCGCCCGCTCGTCTTTCTCCTGACCCTTGCGGGAGAAAATCTTTACGTCGACGATGACGCCCTCGATGCCCGGCGGGCAGTAAAGCGAGGCATCGCGGACGTCGCCGGCTTTTTCGCCGAAGATCGCGCGCAACAGCTTCTCTTCCGGTGTGAGCTGAGTTTCGCCCTTCGGCGTAACCTTGCCCACCAGAATATCGCCCTGCTTGATGCTGGCGCCGATGCGGATCACGCCCGCTTCGTCCAGATTGCGCAACATTGACTCACTGACGTTGGGAATGTCGCGCGTGACTTCTTCCGGACCGAGCTTCGTGTCGCGCGCTTCGATCTCATACTCCTCGATGTGCAGTGAAGTATAGTAGTCGTCCTTCACCATCTTCTCGGAAACGAGAATTGCGTCTTCAAAGTTGTAACCGCGCCAGGGCATGAAGGCCACCAGCACGTTGCGCCCGAGCGCCAGCTCGCCGTGATCCGTGCAAGGACCGTCGGCGATGACCTCGCCCTTCAGCACGCGCTGTCCCTTCTTGACCACCGGTTTCTGGTTGATGCAGGTGTTTTGGTTGGAACGCTTGAATTTCGTGAGCTGGTAAATATCGCTGCCCACTTCGCGCGAAAGCTGCGTGGGATGGTGTTCACCTTCGACGCGCACGATGATGCGGTCGGAGTCGACAGAATCCACGATGCCGTTGCGTCGCGCCAGAACCACCGCGCCCGAGTCGCGCGCGGTAACACCTTCCATTCCCGTGCCCACGATCGGCGCTTGCGCGCGCAGCAAAGGAACGGACTGGCGTTGCATGTTCGCGCCCATCAAAGCGCGGTTCGCGTCATCGTGCTCGAGGAACGGAACCAGCGAGGCCGCGACCGAAACCAACTGCTTGGGGCTGACGTCGACGTAATCGACTTCGTCCCGGCTGACCAGCACAAAGTTTCCGGCCTTGCGGGCGTTGACCAGTTCGGCCACGATTTTGCCTTTATCGTCGAGCTCCACGTTGGCTTGCGCGATGGTGTGCCGGTCTTCCTCCCACGCAGAAAGATAGAAGGAGAACGGGTCGACCTGCGCCGGCTTCTTGCGCTTCTCTTTCAATTCGGCGTTGATCTTCTCGATCTCATGCTTCTCCATGTGATCGCCGACTTTGTAATCGCTGTCGCCCGTATTCACCACGGTGACGTAATCGATCACGCGGCCGCCCTTGATCTTGCGGTAGGGCGACTCGATGAAGCCGTAGTCGTTGATGCGGGCGTAGCAGCTCAGAGACGAGATCAGTCCGATGTTCGGACCTTCCGGGGTCTCGATCGGGCAGATGCGGCCGTAGTGCGTAGGGTGAACGTCGCGCACTTCGAATCCGGCGCGCTCACGAGACAGACCGCCCGGCCCAAGGGCCGAGAGACGCCGCTTGTGCGTGATCTCGGAGAGCGGGTTGGTCTGATCCATGAACTGCGAGAGCTGCGACGATCCGAAGAACTCGCGGATCGCAGCCATCACCGGCTTGGCATTGACCAGATCGTGCGGCATCGCCGTGGACATTTCCTGGTAGACGCTCATCTTTTCCTTGATGGCGCGTTCCATGCGGACCAGGCCGATGCGGAACTGGTTCTCCATGAGTTCGCCGACCGCGCGCACGCGGCGGTTGCCCAGATGATCGATGTCATCGACCGAGCCGATGCTCTTGCGCAGTTTCAGCAGGTAGCCGATGGTGGCGTAGAAATCGTCTGGATCAAGAGTCCGCTTATCCAGACTGGTGGCGTCCTGGTTCTCGAACAACTTGATGTTGAACTTCAGCCGGCCGACTTTCGAAAAATCGTACTTGCGCGGATCGAAAAACATGCCGTGGAACAGCGCTGTGGCCGTATCCAAGGTCGGTGGATCGCCGGGGCGCAGCTTGCGGTAAATTTCAATCAGTGCTTCCTGCGGCGTCTTCACCGAATCGCGCTTTAACGTCTGGCTGATGACCGTGCCCACGTCGTCGCGCTCGGGGAAGAACAGGCTCATCTCCACCACACCGGAGTCGAGAATCTTTGAGACCTTGTCCGCGCTCAGTTCGGTGTTGGCTTCGAGCAGCACTTCTCCCGTGGTCGTATCCACCACATCGGCGGCCGCCCATGCGCCTTCGAGATCAGTCACGTCAACTTCAATCTCAGTAATCTTCGCCTTCTGGATTTCTTTCAGGATCTGCGCATTCAGCTTGCGGCCGGAGTGAGCGATCTCATCGCCCGACTTGTTCTTGATGCTGTGTGCCAGCTTCATGCCCAACAGGTTCGTGGGCTTCTCGCTGGTTGGGTCGAGCGTCCAGAGCAGCCTCTTGTCTTTGATCGCAACGCGATCGACCGTGTAGAACGACCGGAGAATATCTTCGCCGGAACGCAGACCGAGAGCGCGCAGGAAGATCGTTCCCAGGAACTTGCGCTTGCGGTCGATGCGGACGTAAAGCACGTTCTTCTGGTCGTACTCAAACTCCACCCAGGAGCCGCGGTAAGGAATGATCTTGCCCAGGAAGTACGTGCGGTTGTTGGCGGTCTCAAAGAATACGCCGGGCGAGCGGTGCAACTGGCTGACAATGACGCGCTCAGTCCCATTAATAATAAAGGTCCCGTTCTGCGTCATCAGCGGCACGTCGCCGAAGAACACTTCTTGCTCTTTGATGTCACGGATGGAGCGGTTGCCGGTTTCGGCGTCCTTGTCGAAAATGGTCAACCGCATCGTGACCTTGAGCGGCGCGGAATAGGTCATGCCGCGCTCTTCGCACTCGGCCACGTCGTATTTCAACTGCAATCCGACCGGGTCGCCGCACTTGTTGCAGAAGTCCGGCGTGTTCGCGTTGTACGTTCCGCACTTCTGGCAAAGCACGTCGCCGGGGTGGAACGGGTCCGTAATGACGGTATTACCGCAGCTCTTGCAAGTGGTGCGGAGGTGGTGCAGACCTTTGAGGTGACCACACTTGCACTCCCAGTTACCAATGGCGTAATCCACAAACTCAAGTTGTGATACGTTGCGGAAGTCGGTGATCGGGAAGACGGACTGGAACACCGCCTGCAATCCGCCGTCTTCGCGTTCGCTGGGCAGTTTGTCCATTTGCAGAAAGCGGTCGTAGGAGCGCTTCTGCACCTCGATCAGATTCGGGATCTGGATGGTGGCTGGAATTTTTGAAAAATCAAAGCGTTTACGGAAGGCATTATTCTTCATCGTCAAGAACTCCCAATGTCAGGCGCAGCCGTGCGCTGCGAACACCCGCGGAATGTGGGGCGCCGAATCGCGCCGGCTGCTTAGTTGTTTCGAACCTGTGTAAAATTGCTGTGAACTCTGGAAAACACGACGGGGCGCCCGCAGGGACAAGCGTTCCCGCAGACGCCGAGCAAGGCGTTTCGCCAATATGAATTTGTAATCTTTCGCGCCAGTTTCCTTCGGCCGTTTCCGTTCCGCCTGCCCACGGAACAGTGCCCAAGCTTCCCTGCGAGTCTCGCTCGCTTGTTGAGTGAGGCCAAGAGAAGCGGTGTTATATAGATGCTAACACCACCGCCCAAGCTTCACAACTAGAACGCCGCAATTTCCTGAGACTTGCACTGGATCTTGAGCATAAAGCCTGCCTCAGCCAAAGACGCTCCCAGATCCTTCGCAAAAAGCACTCAGGATGACGCCAGCGGGGCTCTTCCCCTTCGACTTCTTCAGGGTCACGCCCGCAAGAGCGCCGCTACTTTACTTCGACGACAGCGCCAGCCTCGGTAAATTTCTTCTTGATGGTCTCGGCTTCGTCCTTGGAAATGCCCTCTTTGATGTTCTTGGGCGCTCCATCCACCAATTCCTTGGCTTCCTTCAAGCCCAGGCTGGTGACTTCGCGGACGGCCTTGATTACGTTGATCTTGTTGGCGCCAACTTCCTTGAGGACGACGGTGAACTCCGTCTTCTCTTCCGCCGGAGCCGCTCCCGCCGCTGCTGCACCACCGCCAGCCACCATCACCGGCGCCGCCGCGGCCGCCGAGACGCCCAGTCGCGCTTCGAGCTTCTTAACCAGCTCTGCCGCATCGAGCAGCGACAAGGCCACGATTGAATCTTCCAGCTGTTGCAAGTCTGCCATGTTCAGTTCTCCACTCTTCGAGTTTTGAATTTTTCATCTCGTTATCCTTGGGCCGGGTTTCCAGTGCGGCAGGTTCATTTCCGAGCGCCAGACAACGCCTGGATCAGAACCGCGCAACCCCCTGACTTGCGAATAACCAAATCTCTTCGGACGGCTCTCGCTGCCCCGAAACCTTGTAGCGCCAGCAGATTGTCCTTGAACAAAGCCGAAGGGCCCCGCCGGCTCTCCAGCCCTACGCTCCGGCGGGCGTGTCCGCCTTAAACTTGCCTTTTTCCACGCCCTGGCCGAGCACAACTGCGAGATCGCGGCCGACCGCGTTCATCACGGTGACCAAACGCTGCGCCGGCGAGTTGATGAGGAACAGCAGCTTCGACATCAGCTCTTCCTTCGAAGGCATGCTGGCCAGCGCTTCGATCTCCTTGATCGAAATCACGCGGCCCTCGACCACGCCTACTTTGAACGTAAATTCCGGCGTGTCTTTCGCGTATTTGGTGAGCGCCTTGGCCATGGCCACGGGATCGCCCGTGGTGTAAGCGATCGAGGTCACGCCCGCCAGATTCTTGAGCCCTTCTTCGATCTTGGTGCCCTTGGCAGCGCGCTCAACCAGCGTGTTCTTCACGACCTGATATTTCGCGCCCGCGCTGCGCAGAGCTTTGCGCAGTTCGTAGTCCTGGGCGACGGTCATCTTCGTATAGGTGGCGACGACCGCGTTGGAAACATTCTTCAGGTCGGCACCCAGCTTCTCGACCTGTTCCTTTTTTCTTGCCTTCGTAACTGCCATTGTCGAATCCTCGAAATCCGTTGACCTATGTGAGGACAGCCAGCCTCGGCTGTCCGCCGGGCTCGGCCCGGCAACTCTCAACTATGCCTTGGCTGCAGTCTCGATCGGCGCCGTATCCAGCAAAATCCCCGGGCCCATAGTCGAACTCAGGGTGCAGCCTTTGATGTACTTGCCCTTGGCGACCGACGGCTTGGCCTTGATCACGCTGGTAATCAGCACCGTCGCGTTCTCAATCAGCTTGTCGGGCGAAAACGAAATCTTGCCAACCGGACAATGCACGAGAGCCGTCTTGTCGGTGCGGAATTCCACCTTGCCAGCTTTTACCTCCTGCACCGCCTTCGCCACGTCGATGGTGACCGTACCGGTCTTCGGATTTGGCATGAGGCCCTTGGGTCCAAGGATTTTGCCGAGACGTCCGACAGATTTCATCACGTCCGGAGTCGCAATCAGCGCGTCGAAGTCGGTCCAGTTCTCCTTGGTGATCTTCTCGACCATCTCCTCGCCGCCCGCGTAATCGGCACCTGCAGCTTCTGCTTCTCTGATTTTGTCGCCGCTGGCGATGACCAGAACTTTTTTTGCTTTGCCCAAGCCATGGGGCAGAACAACCGTCCCGCGCACCATCTGGTCGGCATGCTTGGGATCAACTCCCAACCGCAAAGTAACTTCGACGGTCTCGTCAAATTTGGCGAACCTGACCTTCTGCAGCAGCGGAACCGCGTCCTGCAAAATGTAAGGCCGCTTCTCAACGGCAGCGTGCGCCTTGGCGATATTCTTTCCTTCTTTTTTCATTTACTTTTCCTTGTCTCCCACCGCCCATCGCTGTTCGGGTGCGCCGTGGTGATTTTCGACTCAAAGCTAGCCAACCACTTCAATGCCCATCGAGCGCGCCGTTCCGCGAACGCTCCTAACCGCGGCGTCAATCGACGCCGCGTTCAGATCGGGCATCTTCTGCTTCGCGATGTCTTCCACCTGCTTCAACGTCACTTTGCCGACTTTGTCCTTATTCGGCGTACCCGATCCCTTTGCGATGCCAGCTGCGCGCTTCAGAAGAATCGAAGCCGGAGGTGTTTTAGTGATGAAGGAAAAAGAGCGGTCGCTGTATACCGATACGACGACCGGAATGATCAGCCCTTCCATTTCCTTCTGGTTCGTGCGAGCGTTGAACTGCTTGCAGAACTCCATGATGTTGATCTGCGCCTGGCCGAGTGCCGGACCCACCGGAGGAGCCGGGGTCGCCTTGCCCGCCGCGATCTGCAACTTTACGAAACCTGTTACTTTCTTCGCCATGATCTCTCTTCCGCTTCAACTCCGGGGTCTAGGATTTTCGGCCCGGGATCTTGAAGCTCACACTGCGTTTTCAAATTCGAAACTGGAAACCAGAAACTACCTTACGCCACCTTCTCCACCTGGTTGAATTCCAACTCCACCGGGGTCGAGCGGCCAAAAATTGTGACCATCACCTTCAAGGTTTCGCGATCCTCGTTTACTTCGTCCACAATGCCTTGGAACGTCGCAAACGGTCCTTCCGAGATACGCACCGTTTCGTTCTTCTCGAACTTAACCTTCAGCTTAGGCTTCTCACGGCTGTCCGCCACTTTGTAGACAATGTGCTGCACTTCTTCGTCCGACAGCGGCGTCGGCTGCTGACCGGTACCCACAAATCCAGTCACACGCGGCGTCGATTTCACCACGTGCCACACATGATCGTCCATGTCCATTTCCACCAGCACGTAGCCGGGATAGAACATGCGTTCGGAGGTGTACTTCTTGCCGCCGCGCACTTCGGTAACCGACTCGGTCGGGATCAGCACTTTGCCAATCTTTTCCTGCAGACCAAACGCCGCCACGCGCGACTCCAGCGACTCTTTCACCTTGCGCTCGAACCCGGAATAGGAGTGGATGATGTACCACTTCATATTCGGATTGCGGGGCGGCTCGCTGCTTGGGGCAGCGCCTTCCGCAGTCGGCGCCTGTTCCGCACCTGCCGCCACTCCGCCTGCTGCCGCTTCGTTTTTTTCTTCGTCCTGCATGATCAGGTTAAACTCCGCTCCGCGCGTTGTGGCCTATTTCCCGAAATAGTCGTACAGAAATGAAACACCCTTCTGAATCAAACCATCGATCAACCAAAAGTAGGCGGCAAAAATAAATACCGTAATCACCACCACCGCGGTGGTGGCCTGCACTTCTTTCCACGAGGGCGCCGTCACCTTGCGCGTCTCCGTGCGCACGTCGTTGTAGAACGTCTTCACCCGCTCTGGCCAGGACTTTATCTGGTCTCCGAAATTGCCGCCGGCGGATGCAATTGAGTTTGCCATCTTCTTTGTCTCCACTCCCATGCTTCTCCTTGCCCTGTAACCACCGCCCTTTCCGGCATCCTTGCAAATCTGGCAGGGGCGGAGGGATTCGAACCCCCAAGTCCGGTTTTGGAGACCGGCAGTTTAACCGTTGAGCTTACGCCCCTGTTCAACCACTCCTCCAAAGCAAGTGCGCTGCTCGCAAGATCCTTCGCCAAGTACGCTCAGGATGACGCCAGCGGGCTCCCGCTCCGCTCACGCCCGCCAGCGGCGTCATTTCACTTCTTTATGCGGCGTATGCTTGCGGCAACGGTTGCAGAACTTTTTGAACTCCAACCGCTCCGTCGTAGTCTTCCGGTTCTTGGTGGTCGAATAATTCCGCTCTTTGCAATCACCGCACTGTAACGTAACAATCTCTCGGGGCATCGCT
>Ga0187890_10000853_pt1 | contig 22150 bp, 14 predicted proteins | sample June2016WEW_21_1_FD_133005 | JGI IMG/M metagenome (GOLD analysis project Ga0187890, IMG submission 133005) | Peatland microbial communities from SPRUCE experiment site at the Marcell Experimental Forest, Minnesota, USA - June2016WEW_21_10 | ecosystem: Environmental > Terrestrial > Soil >... | reverse complement strand
GCGTCATGAAAGCGCAGAATCCTTCTACATCGCTGGGCGAGGGAAGGGACGTTGCCCCTTCCCTCGCGCACCCATCCCCAGAAACAAAACTTGGTCGTTTACACAGAAGAGTTGACACACCTGAGAGTAAGCCTCCAGTTCTGGTGTTGGCGATCGCACTATGAGCACTTGCTCCTTTTCAGCACCGCCTGCTTCGAAAGCTTGCAGGCAGTAGGCTGGAGAATTTCTCCGACCTCTTCGTGTCAACCGGGTCTTCTCTAACGGTGTTGCGCGGTCATACCTAGCGCGCGATAATTGCGCCAGCCTTCAGAACTCGACAGCGGCTTCTGCGTATACAGGCCACCCATGTGAATGTCTCTCCGTTTGAGCGATGGATCGGCAATTTGCGCCAGAGGCCGATATTGTTGGGCGCACTACTCGTGCTTGCGACTCTGTTGTTGTATGGTCAGGTCGCGCACCATGAGTTCCTCGTCTATGACGACAGCCAATACGTCTCCGAGAACATTCACGTCAACACAGGTTTGAATCTCGGCAATGTAGTTTGGGCTTTTACCAGTTTCTACCAGGCGAACTGGCATCCGATCACGTGGCTCTCCCACATGGTGGATTGTCAACTGTTTGGCCTCAATTCCGGACCCCATCACTTCGTAAACGTCGCGCTGCATGCCGCCAACGTTCTCTTGTTGTTCTGGCTGCTGCAAAGGGCCACCGGTGCAGTGTGGCGCAGTTCTTTCGTGGCCGTACTCTTTGCCGTCCACCCGCTGAATGTGGAAACTGTTGCTTGGGTGGCGCAAAGAAAAAGTCTAATCAGCACTCTGTTTTCCTTACTCACGATTGCCGCTTATGGCTGGTATGTTCGGCGCCCCGATTGGAAGAAGTACTTGGTCGTGGTCGCCGCCTTTTCGCTGGCGCTGATGTCCAAGCCCATGGCAGTAAGTCTCCCGCTTGTCTTGCTGCTTTTCGATTACTGGCCCTTGGAACGGTACGAGGATCTCTCATTTCGACGCAGGTGGGTGAGGTTGTCGATGGAGAAGCTGCCTCTGCTATTGCTGAGCGCAGCGAGTTCTGCCGTAACGATGGCCGCGCAGCGTTCTGGGGGCGCTGTGACAGACACATCAGTACTGCCGCTCCCCGTGCGCCTGGGAAATGCGGTCGTGTCTTATGCAGCGTACATTGGGAAAACACTCTGGCCCGCCAATCTCTCCGTCTTCTACCCCCATCCGGAGCAATCGTTGCCCTGGTCTGACGTCATCGCAGCGGCAGTTATCTTGGTGGCGATCACTATGGCGGTGTTGTACTTCCACCGCGCTCGCTACCTGGCGACGGGCTGGCTTCTCTTTGTCATAACGCTAATTCCAGTAATCGGAATTGTTCAAGTAGGCCGCCAAGCCATGGCGGACCGTTACGCTTACGTTCCTTGCATCGGCCTTTTCATCATCATCGCGTGGGGCCTAAGAGACGTCGCTTACGCCGCCGCGATTCCGCGGGTTGCGCCGGCGGTGGCTGCACTGTGCCTGATCGTGGCATTTGCGGTTGCCACCATCCGCTACCTGCAGTACTGGCAGAGCGGCGTGAAGTTGTTTACGCAAGCGCGCATCGTTGCACGTCGTCCGGACCCTGTACTCGAAGAGGTTCTTGCGGATGCTTTGTTTTCCGCTGGCCGGTTTGATGAGGCCTATCAGCACTATGCAGAAGCGTGCGTATTACGTCCGGATTCCGCATCCTGTCATTACAATATGGCAGACATTCTGTTTAAACGACATCAACTCCGAGACGCACTGGGACAGTATCAGCTCGCGGAAAGCCTTACCGACAGCCAGGATCTGGCGCTCTTATGCTTGATCAATTCCGGCAAGATACTTCTGGACCTCGGTGATTACAAAACCGCGCAGATGAAATTGGCGGCGGCGCTGCAGATCGACCCTAATAACAAAACTGCGCTGCAACTACGTCAACAGTCGTTCAATCAAAGCGGCAGCGAAAGCCGTTCCGCCCCTGACTATGCCCCGCCCAGCTATTGACGAGCCGTTTCCCCTCTCACGCCAAATCAGCTTAAATGCGTTCGCACGATTCCTGCTTCATGTGATCGCCATCACATTCCCGAGTGACGTAGAATGCTGCCCGCATTCTTTCTCACCTTTAAGGTAAGAAGGCAAGGTCAGACTGGCCGGAGCCCACTGACTCTGAGGAAAGACGTTCACACGGGCTTGACGCCAAGCGGAAGCGAGCTTGGAGTGCAATACAGAATACGGGAGAATACGGCATGGCGAATGAACCCACCACGCAACCAACTGCGGGATCAGCTTGGCAGGTGAAGCAAGTCTACGCGATGGCGGTAATCAGCCTCGTGGTTGGGCTGGCGATCGGATACCTGTTTCGCGGATCGCAATCGCCGGCGGTGCCAGCGCCACCTGCGTCTGATTCTCACGCCAACGCCCAGTACTCCCCTCATGCTGGTGGCATGGGCGGACAGATGCCTAGCCTTGAAGAGATGAAACAGATGGCTGACAAGAAGGCAGCACCGTTGCTCGAAAAACTGAAGGGCGAGCCGAACAACAGCGATCTGCTCATCCAGGTTGGAAAGATCTACCAGTCTACCCACCAGTTCAAGGAAGCGGCCGACTACTACGACAAGGCATTGCAGGTTGATCCCAAGAACGTTGCTATTCGCACCGAACTGGCTTCGTGCCTCTACTACAATGGCGATGTGGACGAGGCGATCACCCAGCTTCAGAAGGGGCTGCAATATGATCCCAAGGATGCCAACTCGCTGTTCAACCTCGGCATGATGAAGTGGCAGGGGAAAAAGGACAACAAAGGAGCGCTGGCGGTTTGGCAGGAGTTGCTGAAGTCGAATCCGCAATTGAGCCCCGACCGCAAAGCAACGGTGCAGAAACTGATGGCCAACGTCCAGATGCAGGGCAAGAACTAGCGCTCTGGTTGGAGAAACTTGACTGTGGGGACCCCAGCTCGCGGCAGCAACGGCTGGGCTAAACAAAACGAGATCTGAAGGAGCACTGAGCAAATGACGGATACGAATCGAGCAACTTCTGCCGATCAATGGACAAGCGTGCAGGCTTACGTGTTGGCAGTCATCTGCCTGCTGGTCGGAATCGCCGGCGGCTGGTTCATCCGCGGATCTCAAAGTCCAGCAACCGCCGCGACTGAGACACCGAGCGCATCGGCCACGGCTATGGGGGATGCGAACGCCGGGGCTCAACCTCCAACTCCGGCTCAGATGCAGAAAATGGCAGACACCACGGCTGGACCGTTGATCGAGAAGCTCAAGGCCGACCCGAACAACGCCGGGCTCCTAGAAAGTATCGGGAACGTCTATTACGACGCCCAGCAGTTCCCCACAGCCATCGATTACTACCAGCGCGCGCTAAAAGTGGAGCCCTCCAACACGGGTGTTCGTACCGACATGGCGACAGCTATTTGGTATACGGGCAACGCCGACGCCGCCATCGCGGAATTCCAGAAATCGCTTTCTTACGATCCGAACAAAGCCAACACGTTGTTCAATCTGGGCATCGTCGAGTGGCAGGGGAAGATGGATATCGACAAAGCGGTCGCCACGTGGCAGAAGTTGTTGGACACGAATCCGAACTATGAGGCCAAAGACAAGGTTCTGCAACTGATGGCACAGGCGAAAAAGCACTCGGGAGTCAAGCCGGGCACGCCGGCAAAGCCGTTGCCGCAGCAGTAGCGAAGCAATCGCCTCAGTTCCGCGTTGCCGCGATCCGAACTTTTGCGGTTCGAACTCTTATCGGCTGGTTCCTACGTTTGACTGATGATTTCCGCAGTGCAGTCTATGCTCGCGCCCTTGGTGGTTGACTGTGTGGCGTTCGCAATTTCCAGCGTCAAGTGAAATGGTATTCTCCAGACTGCCATGGGCGACAATGTCCCTCTTGTAGCCGCAAACTCAGAGCAACAAGGCAGAACGGCAACGATTGCGTCGAATCCCCCCCCCACGCCGCTGGCCCGCCGGTTGTTTGCAATTCTCGGTCTTGCGGCCCTGGCGTACTCATTTTTGGCGGGTCTGCACACCTTGATCGATTTCGATTTGGGATGGCAGTTGGCTACCGGGCGCTGGATTGCTCAACATCACAGAATCTCATCGACTGATGTCTTTTCTTACACCGCGCAAGGGCAGCCTTGGATCTACCCAGTCGGATCGGGGCTCCTTTTCTATTTGTTGTATCGGATTGGAAACTATGCCCTGCTTTCCTATCTTGGAGCGGTCGTCTGCACTGGCACTACCGCCTTGCTCCTGCGATCAAAGACGATGGTTTCGGCTGTCCTCGCTATCTTCGCAATTCCTCTGATCGCGGCTCGCACCTCTCCGCGCGCGGATATGTTCACGGTGGTGATCTTCGCGGCATTCCTAACTCTGCTATGGCAACAGCATGAGACGGGCCACGCTGCTCTCTGGATTTTGCCGCTTCTGATGATCGCCTGGGTCAATCTCCATCTCGGGTTTCTCGCAGGTCTGGCACTCCTCGGCGGATACGTACTGGTGGAGGTGTTGGAAATGGTGTGGCCCGACCGGCTCCACGCGGCGGCAGGTCGGCTTCAACGCTCCTGGCCATGGCTGGTGGCCACGATTGGAGCAACGCTGGTGAACCCCTGGGGATGGGGAATCTACCGAGCCCTATTCCGTCAGCAGACCAGCATGGCGTTCCATTCCGAGTCGATCAAAGAGTGGGCATCGGCGCGATTGAACTGGGCCTTGGTTAGCGCCATTGTGTCATTGCGCGATCCTGACCCTTTCCTCTTGATGCTTTTGGTGGCCGCGATAGCCGTGCCGCTGGCCATATGGCGGCGCAGACTGGGGGCGACCGCCCTGCTGGCTGGCGCCGCAGTCCTTGCCTACCGGCACATACGATTCCAAGCTCTGTTTGCTTTGGTGACGGTGGTTGTGGCAGGCGCTGTGCTCACATCGGGTATTGGGGCGCTACGGAACAGAATTGAGGATGCTCGGCTCCCATCTATCCTGGCGCTGGGCATGACGGCCCTCGTGCTGATGCTGGTAGGCATTCGCTCAGCCGATCTTGTTACCAACCGCGCCTATCTGGGAGCCACCTATACGGGCTCGTTTGGTGCAGGGTTGTCCTGGTGGTTCCCGGAGGGCGCTGCCGCTTTTATCGACCGTGAAAAAATACCGGGGCAGATCTTCAACAACTACAACGAAGGTGGCTACGTTACGTGGCGGCTCGGCCCAAAGTACCTTGACTACATCGACGGACGCGCCATCCCATTCGGCGCGGAACTGTTTTATCGCAGTGGGACGTTGCTTCTAACTCCACCCGAATCGCCAGAATGGCAGCGGGAAGCCGAACGGTACAACCTCAATGCCATCCTGGTCCCCCTGGCGCGTTACGATGCTTTGGAGTTTTTTCCGGTGCTGCGCCAGTTTTGTGCCAGTGACACATGGCGTCCGGTGTATCTAGATGAGGTTTCGATAGTATTTCTGCGGCGTAGGCCAGAGACGGAAAACCTGGTTCAGCGTTTGCAGATCGATTGTGCCACCGCTCCGTTGCCGGTGTTGATTCCACGAGACAATAGCAGCAACGCATTCAACCAATGGGCAAATGCGGCTGCTGTGCTTCACGCGCTGGGGAGAAACGACGAGGCCCTCTCGGCAACGACTAGGGCTCTGGCCATTTTCCAGGACAGCGCGTTTGTCCACTTCCTGCGGGGAAACCTATTTGAGGATGCGGGCAATCTCCGTGACGCCGAGCAGCAGTATCTCTTGGCAGCCGGGCTGGAGCCTAATGCGGCTACCTGGTCCGCGCTGGCGGCGCTCTACCATCGAGAAGGAAAGCAGGCCTCCGAGATCGACGCTTGGGAACACGCGATCGACCTCTTGCCTAAAACCGGTTTGGCGCTGCTTTCTCTTGGATACGCCGATCTTGACGCACATCGGCCACGTGAGGCCTTGAACGCCTTTGAACGGGCCATTGCCGGCCTGCCTTCACCAGCTCCAACCAGCGGCGACAACTCGTTCTTTGCCAACGTGGCCCACGGCCGTGCTCTTGCTTGGAGCGCTCTTGGGAACCTGCAACGCGCGATTTCCTTTGAAGAGGAGACCGTACGGCTGGCGCCGGATCGATCCGATGACTGGATCTATCTAGCCAACCTCTATGACCAGGCGGGACGTCCCGAAGACGCGCGGAAGGCTCGGGAACATGCAGCAACTAATCAGCCTCTGAACTTGAAACCGTAGTCGGAGCGCACTGTGTTTCTTTCTTTCCCATAATCCCCCGCACTAATTCGACAAGAAAGTAACTGCCTGCGAGAAAGCTCGCCCACAGAATCGGGTATCGGTAACGATTCATGTATTGAATGAAGTAGTAGATCAAAGGAAAGAAGACGAGCCACGATCCCACAACGTACGCGCCCACCCGAGAATTTCTCCACATAAAGAACATACCTGGGATGCTCAGCAGCGTGAAGCAATTGAGGATCCAAGCATGGGAAAGCACTCCGCTCGCAGCGTTTGACGAAGGCGGCGGAAGCCAAAACGCTTTGAATCGCTTGGTCGAAAGCGAACAAAAGGCGCCGGGGTTCGCCCTGATCCAGGCCAGCGCTTCCTGCAATCTGAGCCGGTTGTACTCGATCTCCCCAAGTTGACGTACCTTTAGGGCCTCTTCATAGTTGAGATTGGGGTGGGACAGCCCAAAGCAGTCGGTTTCCACGTTGACATCGAACCGGAAGCTCGCACACGAATTATTCGAGACGGCCAACTCAAGACCTAGATTGTCGCGGATGAAGAAGAGTTTATGAAAGACCAGGAGATTTCTACCGATCCAGGGTGCCACAAGAAGTATGGGAAGCAGTCCGAGCGCGATCTTTTGGCGGGTCGATCTCCGCGATCGGAAATGCAAGAGCAGTAACCAAAATGCCAGAACCACGACTGTGACCGGATGCAGGAGCAAGAGCGCCGCCCACACAAAGGCCCATATGAAGAGGTGCTTTCCAGAGGTCTCCCGGGCAAAGCATCTTCCCATGAGGTACGCCGCCGCAACCACCAGTAAACTGGCAAGTGTGGCTTCCGACGATAGGGCCGGCGGTATTCCAGCTGCAAGCCACGCTGCCCCGGCCAGGATTCCCGTCCAAAAGCCTAACCCGAGGTGTTTAGCCAGAAGTGGCAGCATCATCAACTGGAGCGCTAGCGTCAGCGACGCGGCCCACATGAGGACGCCCACAGCTCTCGATCCCTCCCCGAATACTCTGATGATCAGGGCCAGGTAGGCAGGAAATAGCGGTCCCATGTGCGCCGACGGCCCGGTGGGCAAAGCCTCAAACGGATCGGAGAAACTATGATGGTTGACGATTGATTCAGCCAGAGCAAAGGTCTCAAAGCCGCTTACATTGACTCTAGAACTTGCGCTGTAGATCGGATGGTAAATGCAGAGCGTAGCGACTCCCAAACCAAGGACAGCAATCCATCGAAGTAAGTTTGCTGCTCGCATTGCCGACTTGCTATGGAGGTTTTCCGGCTGTTCCTCGCTCGCGCCGTGCGCGCTCTGTTTTGCCTGCGTGATCATTTGAGGGTAAGCTTCCGGGCACACGAAGACCCGTATGCCAGTGCATTGGAATTGCCAAAGCTTCACTCTACCTCGGCTAGGCCGCTTGCAGCTCTGATTTCAGCCATTTACGCTTAGGATCGGAAACGGTTTCCCCGGTTGAAAGCGGTCCTGGATCGGGGCTTTCTCCTCACCGACGGCGCATTTTGCCCCTTCTCCCACTTGCGGCCTGTGCCAGTTTGACGGATCCAACTCTATGATAATCTCGCAATAACTTCCTCGTGTTGAGTGGCATCGCGATTGCCGCTCCCCGACTGGGAGCCGTGGCGCATCCGGTCCTTCGCAAGCGTCGATTGCCGTTTAGCGCAAGGTTGGCAAATTGGAATACGGAGCCAGTGCGGAGCCAGATTCACTCTCGAACATAATGGAACGACCGATCTTCAAGGCAGTGATTATCGGCGCTGGACCGGCGGGCCTGACTGCGGCTTACGAACTGTCGAAGCAGCATGCCCCAGTGGTTGTTCTCGAGAGTGACCCGCAATATGTCGGCGGAATCTCTCGCACCGTCAACTATAAAGATTTCCGCTTCGACATCGGCGGGCACCGCTTCTTCTCGAAGTCACGCGAGGTGGAAGATCTTTGGACCGAGATTGCCGGCGGCAACATGCTCGTTCGTCCCCGCTCGTCGCGCATTTACTACCGCGGCCAGTTCTACACCTATCCTCTGAAACCATTCGAAGCGCTGTCGAAGCTCGGTCTAATCGAGTCGGTGCGCTGCGCAATCTCGTTTTTGGCTGCGAGCCTCCATCCCACTCGCAACCCGAAAACCTTTGAAGAATGGGTCACCAATCAGTTTGGCAAACGCTTGTTCCGCATCTTTTTCAAGACCTACACCGAGAAAGTATGGGGGATGAGCTGCACCGAGATCTCCGCCGATTGGGCGGCGCAGCGGATCAAGGGGCTATCGCTCGGGTCGGCCATCAAGCATGCGCTTTTTAGCAGGAAGCCCGAGGACCGCAAAGAGGTTGTGAAGACCCTGATCGACACCTTCCGATATCCGCGACTGGGACCGGGAATGATGTGGGACGCGTGCGCCGAAAAAGTCCGCAAACTGAGCGGCGAAGTGATACTGGGCCGCCGAGTAGTTGGCTGCCGCTTCGACTCCACCAGCAATCTCTGGGTCGTGACTTCCCGCAACGGCAACGGCGCTTTGGAAGAATATCGCGCCGAACACCTGGTTTCGTCCATGCCTATCCGGGAACTGGTGGCACAGATCGAGCCGCAGCTTCCCGAAGCCGCCCTCCAGGCTGCGCGCTCTTTGCGGTATCGTGATTTCCTGACCGTCGGACTGATCGTGCATGACCGCGGTCGTTTCTCCGACAACTGGATTTACATCCACGATCCCAGTGTGCAGGTTGGCCGCGTGCAAAATTACAAGTCGTGGTCGCCCGAGATGGTTCCCGATGCCGGCTATTGTTCCTATGGTCTCGAATATTTTTGCTTCGAAGGTGATGGACTGTGGACCACGAGCGATCGTGAGCTGATCGAACTGGCGAAGCGGGAAATCCAACAGGTAGGTCTCGCTGCCACGTTGGATGTGGTCGATGGCTGCGTCATCCGGCAGCCCAAGGCATATCCGGTGTACGATGGTACCTATCAGCAGCATGTGAACACGATTCGGAAGGCCCTCGACGAAAACTGCCCAACGCTTCATCTGGTGGGCCGCAATGGCATGCATAAGTACAACAATCAGGATCACGCCATGATGACCGCGATGCTCACCGCCAAAAATATCCTCGGGGGCGAGCGGAAGTATGATGTGTGGGCGGTGAACCAGGACGCCGAATACCACGAGGCATCCGCAGCGGGTGAGTCAGTACTGGAAGTAGAGACCCGGGTTCCAGCCAGGAATGCAGTGAGTTCCGCGTAGAGTTCGTTTCCATTTCTGAGCGCATGTTCTATCGATTTGGACGCTGCGCTCGCATCGGCGCCAGGGGGGATTTATGACCCGAAATGGTTTCTTGGAAGGGCATGGTTTCACATTGCTGAGCAGGTTTTGGAATCGGCGCAGTGCTCTCAGCACTGCGACAATCGCACTCGAGCCCGGGCAGGGGCTGGCCTTCGAGGGTGCCCGGGAAGGACGGTGGGTTCACATGAGCTACAACATTCTTCGTGTTTGTAAGCGCTGCCTTGTCGTCGCGGCACTGTTTGCGCTTGGGGTCCAGGTTGCACCAGCCAGCAATGTGCCCCTGATTTCCGGCTCCTTTGAGGTGGTGCAAAGGACGGATCTCGGTTCCCAGGCACAGATTCGGATGCGCATCCATCTGGTAAACCACGGACCGTCTGACCTCTCCATTCAGCGGATGACTCTTCGGGATTTCTCCTACCCTGATAAAGGCGGTTCGCATGCCTGTGCAGTCGCGCTCCGCGCGCACGCGTCTGCGGAGACCATGCAGGAATTCACCATCCAGCGGCCGGAGTACCAGTCGTGGCAAAGAGGACTGCGGCCTCGACTCGTCCTGCAGATGGAGGGCCCACGCAATACCAAGAGCAAATCGGTGGTTCGACTGGACCGCATTTCTGGCCGAATTTCTGGCGATGAGGTGAAGTGATCATGCGCTCCCCCAAATTACCTGCACTGGTTTCAGTCGCTCTTGCACTTGCTCTGTTCGCACCCCAGGTTTTGCTCGCCCAGTACGCCATCAGCACAGTTGCCGGCGGCGGTCCGAATGATCTGACCGCGCTTAAAGCCAGCATCGGGTATCCGGGCGGTGTCGTGCTCGACACGGCTGGTAACACCTACATCGCTGATCGAAACTCGAATCATATTTTCGCGGTTAACACGGGGACCGCGGCGATCACCATTGCGACGATCGTGATCCAGCCGGGCGATATTGCAATCGTCGCTGGCAATGGTACTTCAGGCTACACCGGCGACAGCGGACCTGCGACCAGCGCGGCGCTCAACGGTCCTGAAGGCGTGTTTGTGGATGGCTCGGGGAACATTTTTATCGCCGACACAGATAATTCGGTGATTCGTGAAGTGTCAGCGTCGACTGGAAACATTACTACGGTAGCAACGGGACTCAATGACCCAGTCGGCGTCTTTGTAGATGGCTCGGGAGACATTTTCATCGCGGATACAGACAATGAGGTGATCCGCGAGGTTGTGGCCGGCGGCGCCGTTCAAGTTGTGGCCGGAAGTGGCACGCTCTGTGCGGATCCCACGACGTCCTGCGGCGATGGCGGGCCAGCGACCAGCGCACAGCTTGGCTCCCCGGAAGGGTTTTTTGTCGACGCCACGGGAAACGTTTTCATCGCGGACACAGATGATAGCCGCATCCGCGTGGTGAATACGGGGACCGCGCAAATCACCATTGCCGGCGTCACGATCCCGGCCGGCGACATTCAAACCGTTGCGGGGGCGTACTACGATTCGGAGGGCGCCACTGCTTGTCTAGACACAGGCGATGGCGGGGTTGCGACCAGCGCAGATCTCTGCTCGCCCACGGGAGTGTACGTCGACCCATCAGAGGACATCTTCATCGCCGATTGGGGTAATTCCGCGATTCGCGAAATAGCGGCATCAACCATCGACATTATTGCCACCGTGGCGGGGACTCTTGGCGCATTCGGCTACTCCGGTGACGGCGGGTTAGCAACTAGCGCGGACCTAAACTATCCCAGCAACATGGTCGTCGACAGCTCCGGAGACATCTTCATCGCGGATACGGACAATTTCGTGATTCGCGAAGTGACCGCGTCGACTGGCGACATTCAAACCATTGTCGGCAATAACACCCTGGCCTATTCCGGCGATGGCGGGTTAGCTGTGAATGCGGAATTCAACGCTCCCGGGGCCGTGTCCACTGACGGCTTGGGAGACATATTCATTGCGGACGCAGACAATAACGTTGTCCGCGTCGCGAATACCGGGACCACGGCGAATACGGTCGCCGGAGTTGTGATCCAGCCTGGCGATATTCAAACTGTAGCTGGGTCTTACTACGTACCGGTCGGGCTCGCTCTTTGCGACTACTCCGGCGACAACGGGCCTCCGACCAGCGCACAACTTTGCGCGCCCGGTGGAGTGTTTGTTGATGGCTCGGGCAACATTTTCATCGCGGATACTCAGAACAATCGCATCCGCGTGATCAATACCGGCACTGCGGCTCTTACACTCTGGGGGATTACGGTACCGCCGGGTGATATTGCCACCGTGGCTGGAAATGGCACGTTTTGTCCGGATTCCGCTACATCCTGCGGCGATGGCGGATCAGCTATAAGCGCGGAACTCGCCGCTCCTTACGGCGTCTTCGTAGACAGCGCGGAGAACATTTTCATTGCCGACACGAGTGATTTCGTGATTCGCGAGGTAGCCGCGTCGAGCGGCATCATTACCACCGTGGCCGGCAATTATGCGCAGTGTAGTCCAACCGCCCCGCCATCGTGTGGCGATGGAGCAGCCGCCACCGGCGCGCAACTTAACTTTCCCCGCGGCGTAGTCGTCGATCTTTCGGAAAACATCTACATCGCAGATACCTTCGACAACAGCATCCGCGCAGTGAACCCGAGCACCACCCAGACGGTTACCATCGCAGGCGTCACCATCCCGCCGGGCGATATTGCTACTGTGGCCGGCAATGGCACGGTGTGCACTCAACCCGCCGCGCCCGAGTTGTGTGGTGACGGCGGACTCGCCACCAGCGCTGAACTCTATAACCCCTACGGAGTGTTCGTTGACCCCTCTGGAGACATCTTCATCGCGGACACGGAAAATGCTGCGATTCGCGAGGTCGTAGCGGCCACTGGGTTCATTCAAACCGTAGCCGGACTCCTACAGACTCCGGGCTTCTCCGGCGATGGTGAGCAGGCAACCAGCGCAGAGCTTCACGCACCCTTGGGCCTGGTTGGCAACTCTGCCGGCGACCTGTTTGTTGCGGACACAGACAACTCACGCATTCGCGAACTGCTTCCGTCGATCTTTGTCACGGTTTCACCGAATCCGGTTAATGTGGCAGTCAGCACTCAGGAACAATTCACGGCGACGGTAACTGGAACCAGCAATACAGCCGTGACCTGGCAGGTGAATGGAGTTGTGGGCGGTAGCTCGACAGTAGGGACGATCTCAACCACCGGGGTTTTTCAGGCGCCAGCGACTATCCCGACGCCAGCCACGGTCACGATAACCGCAATCTCACAGGCCGATAACACGACCTCGGGCTCCGCCCAGGCGACGATTGTTGGTGCCGGCGATGCTGTGGCCGTCACCGTGAGTACCAACCCGGCTATCAGCGAGGTTTACACAACCACGACGCAAACTTTCATCGCAACTGTCACGGGGACAACCAACACCGCCGTGACCTGGCAAGTGAACGGAGTGACGGGCGGCAACACGACAGTTGGAACCATCGACACTTCGGGCAACTACACCGGGCCAGCCACCGTGCCGACGCCGGCGACAGTGACCGTCGAGGCAGTTTCGCAGCAGCTCTCGACTGCCATCGGGGCCGAATCGTTCCTGATCGTCGCCAACCCGTCCGCAACCGAGCCTGCGCCGCAAACCGTTTCGCCAGGAGGACAGGCGACGTATTCTCTTGTGCTGAATGAGAACACGGGCGCTCCGGGGCAGCCGATCACGCTTTCCTGTTTGCAAAGTACTTTGCCGCCAGGTGCTACGTGTGGTTTTACCCCTCCCACGATTACGCCGGGGCCGCTAGCAGTGTCGTTTGCGCTGACCATCACCGTGCCCTCGGGTTCGGCGTCCATGGAGAAGCCAAACGGGATGCGGCTGCAACTCTTTTTTGCTGTCGTGCCGCTAGCGGGTATTTTGTTTGCTGGCTTCGGAATTCGAAGTAAGCAGCGTCGCTGGCTGTGGCTGGCGGGGCTGTGCGTTTTTCTGATTTTGCTGAATGCTTGCGGCGGAAGTTCGAATCCCGGTTCGACGGGTCCGCAAACATACAACATCAAGGTTCAAGGAACAACGTCAGCACAGCCCAACCCGGTGACGATCACTACTGCAAGCCTGACAGTGCAATAGCGGTAACAGGGGGCTGGAAGAATCGTTAGCGCCTGAACTTTGACACGAATAGTGATTAAGCGGACAATAGCACCGTTATTGGGTGTCAAAAACGAAATTCGTGCTGAGCACCTCTCGTAATTTCCAGAGACTCTGGCTTGACTCACGAGAGTAGAGAATCATGCCGCTGACGCTCGACACCAAGCTTGCGAATTCCTCTCCAGAATCAGCCACCTCTCGCCGCAGCAGCCTGGGAGCCGTTCTCCTACTGGTGTTATTCGTTTTCTGGCCGGCGGTGCATTATCAGCTTGTTTACGATGATCTCAATCAGCTTGTACATAATCCGCGACTCACGGCCTGGAGCTACGTTCCGGGGTACTTCACGACCCATCTCTGGTCCCATCGATTCGCCGCGCCTCACTATTACCGGCCAGTATTCCTGATTTGGTTCCGCCTGCTATACGCGTGCTTAGGCGCTCCTAGTTCGACTTGGCATATCGCCTCAATTCTGGCTCACCTGGTTACAACTGCCTGCGTGTTCATCCTCATCCGCAGTTTGACCGGGGGTTTCAAGGGTGCGGCTCTCGCTGCTATGTTATTTGCCATTCATCCCATCAATACCGAAGCTGTGGCATGGGTCTCTGCCGGTGACGATCTGTTACTCACAATGTTCCTGGTGCTTACCGTTTTCTATTATGCAAAGCGACAGGGGCCAATCAGCGTGCCTTCAATTATTTTTGCGGCTTTGGCCATGTTCACCCAAGAGACAGGTATTCTCGCCCCAGCGCTCATCATTGCCTACGAATGGACACAGTCCCGCTTCAAGAATGCAGTAATCAATGCTATACCCTACGCACTCTCATCCCTGTTCTATCTCGCGTTTCGAGTGAATGCGCTCCGCACCCCCATCGTAGTATCAGCTCCCAGTATCAGCATGGGAACAATGGTCCTGACATGGCCACGCCTGCTGGCAGTCTACGCCTTTCATCTTGTTTGGCCCGTACATCTCAGCATTTCTTACGATGTCCCAGTCGAAATAAGACTTTGGCCGCTGCTACTGCTCATCGCCGTGCTTGCCGGTTTACTATGGCTGGTTCGCAGTGGCTGTGCCAATATTCGGTTTGGAGCCGCTTGGTTCGCGATTACGCTGGCGCCATCATTGGCAATACGCTACCTAGACTGGGACGACTTTGTCCATGATCGTTATCTGTACCTGCCGCTTGTCGGGCTAGCTCTCATAGCAGCAGTATGGTTCAATCGGCTCCAGTTTAACCATACTCGAGTTGCAGCGGCCGGTGCGCTTGTCTTAGCTCTTTGCTGGGGGACTCGGTTGAATCTGCGCATCTGGCAGGACAACATCTCGTTGTTTAGTCAAGCCGTCAGAACTGCTCCGAGAAATCCGGTGTTCAAGAACGATCTTGTAGTGTCATATTTCAAAGATCATCGTGATTCTGAAGCACTGCCGCTGCTAAGGCAGTTGATTGAACAATACCCAAATTTTCCCGACGGGTACCGAACCATGGCCTATTACTACCGGCAGGTCGGGAACGTTTCGGAAGCGGAGCGCTACTATTCGATTTATGCTTCAATTTCGAGCCAGCCGGAGGCTCCCTGAACGAGATCTACAGGAGTTGCTGGACTGCCCACGATGGTACAGCAGTCAGATCGCGGAACACGGTCTGGGGCTAGGATTGGCGAAACATCGCCATCGCGCTCATAACCCCCATCGGGCCCCCAGCAGGCGGCGCGGTCTCGGTCGTACGCTTACGAAGAGTCTACACATCTAGTTCCTCTACGGACTGTTCCTGGTTGGTTTATTGCTGGGGTGAACTTGGCGCAGCGTCTCGATATTAAGCTGGGTGGGCAAGTTGTCTACCAAGGCGGTGGCGTTACCTTCGCAACGGCTGCCTACTTCTTCACGGGACTTCCCACAATTCGACGCGTACCGGCAGCCGAGACAGTGCCGTTTGGGTTGTGCACGGCTTGGTGACATACCATCACACAAGTATTGGTGGCGCGGTTGTAGGAGATGGGTGCGGCTCCGTTCTGGGCAACCACGTTGACATCAAAATTCACCAGCCGCTGACCACTAATGTTCGGGTTGACGCCTCCCATTCCGTGAGGGGCGTGACAAACCGAGCAACTGAAGCCGGAATTGATGTGAAATGTGTGCTGGGTGAAGCTGGTGTTCTTGATGATCTGGCCGGCAAGGTCATGGCACTTTCCACACAGCGCGTAAGGCCCGCTAACGCTGAGATTGGGGTTGGGATAAAGATTCGTGACCAACTGACCTGGCCCCGGCGCCTGGCTGGCAACGTACTGCCGTTCCAGGATGTGGGTCCACTTTGAGCCATGCGGACCGTTCGGACCTGAACCTCCGAACTCGCGATTGTCGTCGCTGTTATGACAATCCGTGCAGAGAATCTGCGTACCCATGGCCCGTCCCTGCGAGATGCCGTCGATCATCGTCATGTAGGAGAGCAAGCTGGGTTGCGGCAGGGGACTGCTTCTGGGATGAGTTACGGGATGGCTCGAGGTCGCAGTCGAACTGAATTGCGGGACGAGGTTCAGAGGATCACCTGCGGAAACGGCCCTCATCGGCGCATACCCGTAGATCGGACTCGTGACTTTCCCAGTGCTGCTGCCGTGACAACGCAAACAGTTTTCGTACTGGTTGATCGCAGGCTGCAGGACCGTCACCCCGTCCAATGCGCTGATTCCCGCAATCAGATTCTGCGAGGCCCGTATCACCGGAGGAATGGGAAAAATCGCGACTTGTTGGGTGGCATGCGCATCGTGGCAGTCAACGCAAGTTGCGTGACGGTTTTGATTCAGCAGCACGCTTTCCGCCGCATCGTGCGGGTTATTTCCCGCAGGGAACGGATGCCCGATTTTAGGGACTTGGTACTCCGCGAACACGTTGGGCGCCGCCGGTGAAACGTTCGACCCGCCGTTGTGGCAGGCCATACAATCCTGTTCGTTCGGGCCTCGCAGCAGGCGCGACGGACCCGCCCCCTGATGCTGCGCGTGGCAGCCCTCACAGGCATTCTGCGCCACCGTTGGATAGCCGCCGACCGAAGGCGCGTTGCTCGTTTTATTGGGCGCCAGGGCGTGAATACTGTTGCTCCATCCCGCGATGGCGTTGATCTTGCCCGTCATGACGCGGTTAGGATCATGGCAGGCGAGGCACATCTGCCCGCTCGAACTGTTACGCACCAGAAAATCCATCACAATTGGATCCAGTATTTGTACGTGCGGATTGTGGCAACTCGAGCATTCTATGTTTCCGTTGATCAGCTTCACTGCTCCTGTCGGGTCGGCAGTTCTGCCCTGCGAGACGAGGCTCGCGGCCAGGTCGGCAGAATCTTTCAGGGGCAGCACCAGGCTAAATGGATGGGAGCTCTGCAGGTTGGTGCCAAACACGTCGCTGGCATACATGCTGCCGGCCATCTGCACCTTGCCGTACGCCGCGGTGAGACCGGGCGCAACCGTGCCATCATGGCAACTCATGCAGAGATTGCTGTCATGCCCCAGAGGCGGTTGCGGGTTCCCCAGCTCCACATCGGTGGAACTGCGATATGGAGTGTAGGTTTCTGTCGTCAGCTTCTGGTTCCATAGCGGCGTGAGAAGCGTGCTGGACCCAACTCCGGAGTGGGGAGCGTGACAATACAAGCACGCGCCCGAAAGGCCGCCGCTGATCGGCGACTGCGACCCGGGGCCCAGGTTGTGAATTCCGATTACGTCGGTATTGATCTGCGCCACCAGGCTGCCGCCAGCCAGGACCAGCCACGCTGCGGCCGACAGGAATCTGTGCTTCACGATCCGCCTCCTCCGGCCGATTTTGCCAGCCCCAGGTAGCGAAACACCTGCACACGGTGGTTATAGGAGTCGGCCACGAAGATGTGATCATTGTGGTCGATGAATAAGCCAGTTGGCAGTTGAAATTCTCCGGGGCCAGTGCCGAACTGCCCGAAATAATAGAGAAGTCTTCCCTGATCGTCGAACACTTGGACATCGGCGTTCAGCCCCTCGACCACGTAGATGTGGCCTTCGGAATCCAGGCCGACTCCCTTGGGCCGGAAGAAGTCGCCGTTGCTATCTCCCAGGTGGCCGATCGCGTACTTGAAAGTCCCGGAGCGATCCAGAACCTGAATACGGAAGTTCATGGCATCGACGACAATTAGGTCCTGTCCCGCCAACCGCAATTCGGTCGGGAAGTTGAACTCCCCGTTTTCCTGGCCCGTCTTGCCAATGGTCTGCAACACGCTGCCTTGCATGTCCATCACATAGATCTTGTTACGCAGGGTATCAGTCACGAAAATACGCTGCGCGTCGGAATCCACCGCAATGCCCGTGGGCCGCTTGAAATATCCTTCGCCGCCCTTCAAGCTGCCAATCACATGCCGGAACTTCCCGCTCGCCTCCCAGACAAAGATCTTGCCCGTGTTCGAGTCGGTCACGTAGATGTTGTCCTGCTTGTCGACCGCGACGCACTGCGGTTCCCGCAACTCGTCTTTACCTTCCGCGCGCGAAAGAAACTTGTATTTCTGCTGCGCGAAATCAAAAATGTGGACACCCCGCGCCCCCGGGTCGGTCACGATCACTCGATCGTGCGAGTCCGTGACGATGCTGTAGGGCCGGACGAGATAGTGATACTCCGGTGGTCCGGCCACAAAATCGACCAGCTTGTTCCAGAAGCTGCGCTTGATCTTCACCTCGCGTTCCGAGGTGAAGCTGCGATCGTATATGAGTTGCCGTCCTCCGCTGAGTTCCAGCCGCGGGACCGATATCTCGGCGGGCGTTTTGCCCTTCGTCCGGGCGGACAGGAACTGCGCACCAAGCAGCAGGATGGCCGAGGCCAGCCAGAGCGCCCGCAACCACTTGCCCTGGGAGGAAGGCCTCAGAAGAACTTGAACCATCGTGTCACCCCGATATAGAACGACCCTACCATGGCTGGCGGAGTTCCCGACGCACTGAAACCCTGTACTAGCTTAGTGTAGCCCCCGATAAAGTGCATCTGCCGGAACTGATAATCGACATTCGAGCTTACCAACTCAGTGTGGTTGTTCGAGGTCAGAGAAGTGCTGGTCGTATCGCTGAAGGCTTGCGCGTAATTGGCGGACACGGTGAGCCGCCGTATGGGGCTGCTGCCGATTCCGAACGAGTACGAGTGGCCCCCATATAAGATTATGGAGGTCGGAGTCACCACCGGCAGCGGAATCGGGGTGGCCACCAGACCCGACCCCGTAAGAATCGAGTTGCCGCTGGACTTCGAATAGCTGCTGCTCAGAGTCACCCACCGGCGGAGATTGAGCACGGCGCCATAGCTCTGACTGAAAGCTTGCGATCCGCTGTTGCCCGTCAAGCCGCTCTTCGCTCCCGACGCGCTGAAGTTAAAGTACGTTTTTTCTCCAAGCTTGCGACCGATGGTGGCGTTGTAGCCATATCCACTTGTCGAATAGGTGATGAGCACGGTCTGCTGATTCTGCTCGTAATTGAGTCCCCCGGAGAAATTCAAGCCAAACAGCCGCCGGGAATAATTGACGGAGTCGAACAGTCCCAGGCTGGTATGGTTCCCGATCAGGTTTTCGGTTACGGAGCTGGTGGCGTTGACAAAGCCGCCGAGCAGTGTGTTCGAGTAGCTGACGCTTCCGCTGATGGCATTATCGCTGATCGTGCTGCCAAAGAAGCTTTGTTCGCGGTCCTCGAGGGTCCCCCTGAAGGTGAGATGAAAGGAGGGAAGCTGATAGAGGACGTAGGTGACCACGTCCAGCGAATGCGATCCTTGCTGTGGCGTGTTCTCGACCACCCCGCCGGCGGCGACAACCGTGCTGTACAGGCTCCCCGCGAGGTTGTCGTTGTACATGACGTTCGAGTTAATGCCGAAATTGGCGAAGGGAACGAAGCCGACGCCAGCGGTCAGGGTATCGAAGGTTGAGTTGAAGTTGCCGCCCATAGATTCCTGGCTGGTATTCGAGCGGCTGGCCCCGGCTGAGAAAGAGCCGTTCCACGGCAAGCTATGCGACAGATTTCCGTAGAATGAACCGCCGCTGGAATTGTCCTCTTCCGCCGCCTGGCCGCTCACAATCTCGGGAATCTGCGACTGGGTCTTGACGTAGCGATAGCCGCCGTTGAGACTGTAACCGGCGAGCCGGTAGTTGGTGTTGACGCCAAAACTATCGTAGTGCACGTTGGCGTTGCTATCCGTTCCGTAGATCGAATTGTTGCTAGTCCCGTCCTGAAAGCTCAACTGAAGGTGAGGGTAGGAGGGAACGTTGATGGCCCATCCCGCGGAAAAAACGTCGCCGTTCCCGTGGCTGGTGTAGTTGGCTATGCCCGGTACCCCGAAGTTTCCTTCGCTGTTGTAGTTCTTGCTGTAACTGATGGAACCGGGGAAATTGCTGCCGCTGAAAATGGCAGCGCTGGCGTTTACCCCGCTGCTGTCAGTAATCGACTGGGAGTCAGAATTGGCTCGCGACTGGTTGTAGTAGGGCTGGACGTGAAAAGAGATAAAATCTGGATTGTAATAGGATCCGCTCAGGTCGCCGGTGCCGCCGGCGGTCAGGCCGTGATCTGACTGCTCCTGATTTCCATAGTCCCCCGTGTATCCGAAGGAAGCACTACCGGTCAGATTCATGTTGACTTTGTCACCGACCGTAATTTGGGCGGGCGCTCCGAGAGCCAGCGCCAGAACCAGCGCCAGGACCAGAAAGAATGCGCCCACCGCCGAGATGACACGCTTGTTCACGGTAACCCCATGACGGTTTAAAGGGGCATTCGAAGTGCCATTTTGGAACTCCTCGTCACGGTTTTCGAGCATTGGTTTCAGTTGGTTACGGGACGCTCCCGGCGGCCATAGGGAATTGTGGTTGAGGCTGCGAGAAATGGCGCTGGAGCCGGGGTGATATGCCGCGTCCGTGGAAGGCTGGGCTGCGCTCAAGCAAATCTCAGCGCGCTCCCGCAGCCGATAAGTCATGGGCAATCCCTAAAGTTCTTCCACCTTAGCCGTCTGGCGCAGCTTCTTGTCGAGTGCGGAGCGCAGCTGTTCAGTTTTGTCCTTCTGCATCCGCTTGCGCAGAGAGTCTTTCACTGCCTCAAACTTCTGCATGCCGGCGGGAATGTGGGCGTTCAGCCGGACAATGGCAAAGTTCTGCCCCACCTGGATCAGGTCGCTCACCTGGCCGATCTGCATCGACCGGACCACCTTCGTCACTTCAGGCGGAAGAGTTGTAATGTCCATGGCCTTGCGGTCACCCATCATCACTCGCCAGTCGTCTTCCGAGATTTTTTCCGCCAGCACGCCGAACCCTTCGTAGGTCTTGGTGGCCTTGGCCTGTTTAATCGCTTCATCCGCCCGCTTGCGGGCTTCCTTCAGTTGCGCCGCGTTGGCATTGGCCGGCGGCAGGATCGAAATCGTCTGGATCGAGTAGGACTCCGGAATTCGGAACTGGTCCGGGTTCTTCAGAAAATAGGCCTTCGCTTCGGCCACGGAGATGACGGACTTCTCTTCCACGTCCGCCCTTAAAAGTTCGTCAATCAGCAGCGAGCGGCGGATCTTTTCGCGCAGCAACGCTGTCGAACCATGGAAGTCGTTATTTAAGACCTGTTGATATTGGTCGGGCGAACCGAACTGCTTGCGGAACTCCGCCTCCGCCTTTTGCATCCGAGCCGGAGCGACCGTCATGCCTCGCCGCACCGCTTCCTGGTACACCAGTTCTTCAAACTCCATCATCTTTATCGCGCCCCGGCGGATGTCTTGTTCCATCGCCCGGGGCACGCCGTTGTGCTGGCGCGCGTAGGGGAAGATGGTGTATTCCTCGCGCAAAAGGTCGCGGTCGGTCAGCACGGTGCCGTTGATCCTGACCACCGGCTTGCCTACCGGCGCCTGCAGCGCGACAGTTGCGCTGGGCGATGGAACCGGTGCGGTCGGCGTATGAGACACCGCCATTTGCGCCGGGACCGGCAAGACCGCTGCCAGCAGTACGGCGATGATGATTGCAGCCTGGCGCTTCATAAATCCTCCAACTTCTACTTCACTGAGCTTCAAAAATGGGGGAGGAAATTTCCTCCCCCAGGATTAAGCAAAGGTTAAGAACGAATAGATTAGGTCGTCGGTACGGTCAACTGGCCCGCCATTTCGTTCGAATTGCCACCGTGGCACTGACGGCAGAATTGCGCCGCGTTGTTGCCGCCGGTATTCGGGTTGTAGTAGCCGCGCAGGAAGAACATGGTCTGGTAGCCGGCCTTCACGCCTGTCATCACGCCGTTGTAGACGTTCTCAAAGTGCTGATTGTGGCAGGTGGTGCAGGTGACCACCGGTGTGGTGCCGCCGAGCACGGACGGGCTGACCGCGAAGCCATAGTTCGCGACGAACGCCGCCGAATTGGTGCCGGTCATTAGAACCTTGCCGCTCGACGAGACACTGCAGTCCCAGGTGTACGTGGTGCCGCAGGCAATAATTGCCGTGGGTCCCACTGGGTGGTCGTTGGCATAGTTGCCCGCGGACGATCCGTCGTTGCCGAGGAGGGTCGGAGCATTTCCGCCAACGATTGGCAGGGTTTCAACCGTGGTGCCATGCATCATGGCGACGATTGCCAGG
>Ga0187890_10000851_pt1 | contig 22153 bp, 24 predicted proteins | sample June2016WEW_21_1_FD_133005 | JGI IMG/M metagenome (GOLD analysis project Ga0187890, IMG submission 133005) | Peatland microbial communities from SPRUCE experiment site at the Marcell Experimental Forest, Minnesota, USA - June2016WEW_21_10 | ecosystem: Environmental > Terrestrial > Soil >... | reverse complement strand
GACCTCGTCGAGGCGGTCCTGGCCGAAGTACTCCATCTTCTCGAGGTCGCTCCGATCCGAACCGGCCACCTCGAGCCGATCGGCCAGGTCGAGGTCGTGGCGGTCGCGCAGGTTGTACCCGAGCTCGTTGACCCGCTTGGCGAAGCTCATGCCGTGCTCGCCCTCGCGCCACGCCACGGTGCGCAACACGGTTTCCACGTCGGGGTCGGTCGTCTTGTCGATCCACACCTGGAGGTACTGGTGCGCACGGGCCTCGTTCACCGCGATCGCGTTCAACAGTCCGAGGTAGCTGGGCTTCTCCGACATCGTGACTCCTCTCCCGGGCCTCGCTGGCCCCCGGGCCTCACCGCTCTCCGGGGCCGTGCGCCGCACCCCGGCCGGCCTTTCCCGACGACGGCCCCTCCGGAACGATCCCATGCGCGGGACCGGTGGGCAAGCCGCCGTCGGCGCCGGAGGCGGGCCGGGCTCAGTCGGCCGCGGCGACGGGGGTGAACAGCGCGATCCCGGCCTCGTCGGACACCGTTGCGAACTGCGCCCGGACCGCCATCCCGATGTGCACGGCGTCGGGCTCGCATCCCACGATATTGGTCATGACCCGCGGCCCTTCTTCGAGGTCGACGAGGGCCACCACGTAGGGGATCCAGTCCCTGAAGGGACGGGAGTAGTTCTGACGGATCACCGTGAAGCTGTACACCGAGCCCCGCCCGCTCGCCTCGACCCACTCCACCGGGCCCCGGCACACGAGACAGCGATCGCGCGGGTAGAGCTGTCGGGCGTCGCAACTGGTGCACCGTTGGATCACGAGGCGCCCCTCGTGCCCCGCGGTCCAGTACGGCGCGGAGTCGGCGTCCGGTGTCGGTGCGGGCCGGGGCTTGGGGGGACGCTCGTCGCCCGTGGCCGGTGCGCGATCGGTCATGACGCCTCCCGTCCCAGGACGAGGGTGGCTCCGGTCGACAGCATGCCGCCGGTCCCGTGGGCCACCGCGATGCGGGCGTCGGGAACCTGGGTGGGACCCCCTTCGCCCCGTAGCTGTCGCACCGCTTCCACGATGAGGAACATGCCCCGCATGCCGGGGTGACACGCCGAGAGGCCCCCGCCGTCGGTGTTGGTCGGAAGTCGGCCGCCCACCTCGAGGCCGCCACCCTCGACGAACGCACCACCTTCGCCCTTGGCACAGAACCCGAGGTCTTCCACGGTCAGGACCACGGTGATGGTGAAGGAGTCGTAGAGCTGCGCCACGTCGACGTCGGCCGGGGTGATCCCGGCCCGGGCGAAGGCCACCGGCCCGCACTGGGCGGCGGGGGTGACGGTCAGGCTCGGCATGGCCGACAGGTTCAGGTGATGAGTGGTGGCGTGCGCCGCGCCCAGGATGTAGATCGGGTCCCGGGGCAGATCGGCGGCGCGCTCCTCGGTGGTCACGATGCAGGCCCCACCGCCGTCGGAGATCACGCAGCAGTCGAGCTTGTGCAACGGGTCGGCCACCAGTCGCGAGGAGACGACGTCGTCGACCGTGATCGGCTCGCGCTCTTGGGCCTGGGGGTTGGTGGCCGCATGCCGGCGCATGGACACCGCCACCGCGGCCAGTTGTTCGGGAGTGGTGCCGAACTCGTGCATGTGCCGACGCGCCGCCATGGCGTAGTTGCCCACGAGGGTGTTCCCCCACAAGGCGTCATAGATGGCCGGCCCGGGCGCGAAGCCCCCACCACCGCCGCCGGTGCCCAACCGCCTTCCCATCTGCGAGAGCTGGACGCTGCCGTAGGTGACGAGCACGACGTCCACCGCACCGGCCTCCACGGCGTAGGCGGCGTGCTCCACGAGCACCTCGAAGGACGATCCACCCGAGTTGGTCTCGTCGAAGTAGATGGGGTGCAGGCCCAGGTACTCGGCCACACCGGTGGCGTACATCGGGAAGAACCCCGTGGTGGCGAACCCGTCGACGTCGGCGAAGGTCAACCCGGCGTCGGCCAGGGCCCGGTCGGCGGCCTGTCCGTGGACGGCGTGTTCCGAGAGATGGGGGAGATGCGGGTAGTCCGAGGTCGCCACGCCGGCGATCACGGCCCGGCGGCCCCGCCGTGGGGTCATCGGCGTTCTCCGGTGCCGGCGGTGGTAGAGCCGGGGGTGACCGATGGACGGAAGCGGGGGACCGCCAGCTCCGGCCCCATATCCTCCCACACCACTTCGACGGCCAGGCCCACGGCCACCTCCTCGGTTTCGGCGTCGACCAGGTTCGACACGATACGGACACCGTCGGCGCCGTCGAGCTCCACGGCGATCACGACGTAGGGGATCTTGTCCGCCAGCGACGGGATGAAGGCTTGGCGCACGACCGTGTAGGTGTACACCCTCCCGGTGCCCGGCAGGGTCGACCACTCCGACGCCAGGCTCCGACAGTGGGGGCACACCGGGCCCGGGGGATGGCGGGTGTGGCCGCAGTCGGTGCAGCGTTGGACGACGAGGCGGTGGGCGGCGGCCGCTTCCCACCACCCGACGGTCTCGGCGCTGGCGGCGGGCTCGGGCATCTCGTCGGGGAACCACCGCATCGTCACGGCTGTCGCGCTCCGAGTACCAGGGCGCTGGTGGGGACGCCCGCCGCGCTCGTGACGAGACAGGTCTCGGCCCCCTCGACCTGGCAGGTCGACTCGCCCCGCAGCTGGCGGACGCCTTCGACGACGTGGTTGAGGCCGTGGATGTAGGCCTCGGACAGGCTGCCGCCGTGGGTGTTGGTGGGGAGGGCCCCGTATGGCCAGGCCAGCGCGCCCGAGGCGGCGTAGGGACCGCCGTCGCCGCGGGCGCAGAACCCGAAGTCCTCCAGGCTGAGCAGGACGAGCCCGGTGAAGTGGTCGTAGATCTGGGCGACGTCGATGTCGGACGGGCCGACCCCGGCCCGGCCCCACAGTCGGGCCGCCACCCCCCGGGCCCCGGAGCTGGCGTAGTCGTCGTCGGGCATGCCCACGTTGCTGTACTGCCCGTGGCCGAATCCCCGCAGGGCCCCTTGGGCCGCGCCCAGGATGGAGACGGGTCGCTTGGCGGTGTCGGCGGCGCGCCGGGCGGTGGTGACCACGACCGCGCACGCCCCGTCGTTCTCGAGGCAGCAGTCGAAGAGACGGAAGGGCTCCGACACCCAGCGCGACGCCAGGTAGTCCCCCATCGTCATGGGCCGGTCTCCCATCACCGCCCGCGGGTTCCTCGCCGCGTGGGCCCGGGTGGTCACGGCCACGTGACCCATCTGCTCCTCGGTGGTGCCGAAGAGGTGCATGTGGCGCTGCAGCACCATGGCGTAGGCGATGGGGGGGCTGAACATGCCGAAGGGCATGGTGAAGGCGATGTGCGCTTCCAACATGGTCTTGGCCCGTCGCAGATGGGGGATGCGGGGCGGACCGACGCGCGCCGGCACGTTGCCCGGTCCTTGTCCGAACCGGCGGAACTGGCCCTGGCACAGCGACCGGTACACCACGACGGCTTGCGCCGCGCCGCTCTCCACCGCCATCGCCGCGTTGGCGACCGCCGCGCAGGCACCGCCCCCACCGGGGAGCCACGACAGGCTGGCGTAGCGCAGCTCGGGCAGCCCGAGGTCGGCGGCCATGAAGGTCGCTTCGTTGCGGTCCTCGGCGAACGACGCCAGGCCGTCGATGTCGTCGAGGGTCATCCCGGCGTCGGCTACGGCCGCCAGGACCGCCTCCACCGCCAGCTGGTACTCGCTCGTGCCGGTGATGCCCCCCCATTTCGCATACCGGGTCTCGCCCACCCCGACCAGACAGGCCCGGCCCCCGCCGGTCGTCACCGGTCGGGCTCTGTTCGGGGGGTCCGTCGGGCCGGCCGGGTCCACTGGGCGCGGACCTCGGCGGTGTGCTCCCCGAGCAGAGGAGGGCGCCGCTCCATCACCCAGGGCGAGCCGTGGGCGAGGAAGGGGGCGCCGGCATAGGTCACCGACCGGTCCACCTCGGGGTGCTCGAGCTCGACGAAATGCCCCCGGGCCCGCAGATGGCGGTCGGCCAGGACCTCCTCGGGGGACCGGATCACGCCCCACGGCAGGCCCGCCCCCTGGCCCAGCTGGTAGAGCGTCTCGCCGTCGTGCTTCTCGGCCAGCCGCTTGAGGGCGCGCCACACCTCGCGGTAGTTCCCGGCGCGGTGCACAGGATCGGCGAAGGCGGGGTCCGACAGCGCCCCGGCCACTCCCTGTTCCTCGAGCATGGCGAGCATGCCGGCGAAGACATGGGGCCCGAGGAAGTCCGGGTTGAGCGCGGCGACCTGACGGCCGTCCGCCGCGGTGAGTGTGGGATGGGGCCCGCGCCGGTGGACACCTCCCGAGCACAGGTAGGTCATGAGATGCCACTCGGTCATGCTGGCCGAGCACTCGTGCGCCGACACGTCGATGAATTGGCCCTGCCCCGACCGCTCGCGCCAGGCCAGCGCGCCGAGCACCGCCACCGCGGCGTAGGTCGAGGCCGTGCGCCAGGCCTGGTCGCCGTGGCTCGCCAGCGGGGGAGTGTCGTAGACGCCGTCGGGGCCCGGTCCGTAGCCGCACGCCGCCATCGACCCGCCGAGGGCCATGAGCACGAGGTCGTCGGCGAGGTAGTCGGCCCAGGGCCCGTCCGATCCGAAGGGCGTCACCGCGCAGACCACCAACCCCGGCGTGCGGTCGGACAGGGAGGCGAAGTCGAGACCCCGGGCCTCGGCCTCGCCCGGCCGCAGCGTGTGCACGAGCACGTCGGCCCCGGCGCACAGCGCCGACACCTCGTCGTCGAAGTCGTCGTCGTCGTCGTCGTCGAGAACGACGGACCGCTTGCCCACGTTGTCGGCCCAGAAGGCGAGGCTGCGGTCGGGACCGGGCTCGTCGTCGAGGAAGGGTCCGATGTGGCGCGAGGGAGCACCCTCGGGGGGTTCGACCTTCACGACATCGGCGCCGAGCCCCGCCAGGAGCCGACCGCAGTAGTCCGCGGACTCGTCGGTGAGCTCGACGACGCGCACGGCCTCGAGCGGGGCGCTCACGACAGGGCCCCGTCGGCGGCGAGGGTGGCGACATCGTCGGCGCTCATCCCGAGCACCTCGCCCAGCACCGCCTCGTTGTCTTCACCCAGACACGGCGGTCCCCGGTGCAACACGCCCCCGGTGTGGGGTGGGGTCGCCGACATGCGGAAGGGGACGCCCTCGAGGGGGAGAGGGTCCACCTCGGCGTTGCCGAGCATAGTGTAATGCCCCCGCGCCGCCAGTTGGGGGTCGCGCTCGAGCCGGTCCGCGGCGTCCTGGACCGCCCCGGCCGGGACGCCGGCGCGCTGGAGGAGGTCCATGACCTCGTAGCGGTCGCGCTCGACGGTCCAGCTCTCGACATGGGCGTCGAGGGCGTCGGCGTGCTCGACGCGTCCCGCCACGGTGGCGAAGCGGGCGTCGTCGGCCCACGACGGGTGGCCCATGGCACCCACCAGGGCTTCCCAGTGCGCGTCGGTGCGACACGACACCACCACCCACTTGTCGTCCCCCCGGGCGCGGTACGCGCCCGAAGGCCCGGTCGGGGGATGCGCCCGCCGGTTCCCGGTGGGGAAGCCCGGCCGGCGGCTGGGACGGTCGTTGAGCATGGCATCGAGCACGAGCGCGCCCGAGAGGGCCGTGGCCGGCTCGAGTTGGGAGACGTCGATGTGCTGTCCCTCGCCGGTGCGGCCCCGGTGGATGACGCCGGCCAGCACGGCGATGGCCCCGAGATAGCCCCCCACGTGGTCGAGGTAGGAGAAGGACCACCCCGCCGGGGGCCGGTCGGGAAGGCCCACCATGAAGGTGAGGCCGGTCAGCGCCTGGGCGGTCGGGCCCATGGTCACGTGATCGGTGTCGGGGCCCTCGTGGCCGAACCCGCACATCGACACGTAGATGATGTCGGGCCGGATGTCGCGCATGACCTCGTAGGACAGGCCCCAGCGATCGAGCGTCCCCGCCGCGAAGCTCTCGGTGACGACGTCGGACTTCGCCACCAGGTCCTTCAACAGCGCCAGCCCCTTCCGATGGCGGGCGTTGACGGTGATGCTCTTCTTTCCGCCCGTGTTGTACTTGTAGAAGATGCCGCCCCGGTTGGGCGACGCCGCCCCGGTGGCGTTGGCCAGGGTGGCCGCCCCGAAGGCCTCGCCCCGTTCACCGGGCTCGGGGACGAAGGGGGGCATGACCCGGATGGCGTCGGGAAACCGGGTGCTCTCCACCCGGATGACCTCGGCCCCCAGGCAACCGCAGATCAAGGTGGCCTGTGCACCGAAGCCCAGTCGGGTGAAGTCGAGGATGCGCAGCCCCTCGAGCGCCATGGCCGGCGCGCCCTGTCCCCCCCGAGCCTGTGGCGTCACGGCGCCGACGATACAGTGATCTCCGACACGCGTGTCAGGGAACGGGGCGCCGGGACCCGGTGTCGGGCGGGGCGTCACAGGCGGCGTCACCGGCGGCGTCACGGGTGGGGACGAGGCGAGGACGGGAGGGCCCATGCAGCTCGAGGACCTGGTGCTCGTCAGCGTGGACGACCACGTGGTCGAGCCCCCGGACATGTTCGAGGGGCGGGTGCCGGCGCGCTTCGCGGACCAGGCCCCGCGTGTGGACGTGCGCGACGACGGCACCGAGATCTGGCGGTTCGACGGCAAGGAGGCCACCAACATCGGCCTCAACGCCGTGGCCGGTCGTCCCGTCGAGGAGTACGGCATCGAGCCCACGTCCTTCGCCGAGATCCGGTCGGGGTGTTACGACATCCACGACCGGGTGCGGGACATGGACGCCAACGGTGTCATCGCCTCGATGTGCTTCCCCTCGTTCCCCCAGCTGTGCGGGCAGCTCTTCGCCAAGGCCTCGGACCCCGAGCTCGGGCTGGCGGTGCTCCGGGCCTACAACGACTGGCACATCGAGGGCTGGTGCGGCGCCTACCCGGGCCGGTTCATCCCCCTCTCCCTCCCGCCGTTGTGGGATCCCGCCGCCATGGCCGACGAGGTCCGGCGGGTGGCGGCCAAGGGATGTCACGCCGTGTCGTTCTCGGAGAACCCCTCCAAGCTCAAGCTGCCCAGCTTCCACAGTGACCATTGGGACCCCTTCTGGGCGGCCTGCAGCGACGAGGGGACGATCGTCTGCCTCCACATCGGGTCGTCGTCGTCGCTCGTGGTGACCGCCCCCGACGCGCCCATCGACGTCCTCATCGGGTTGCAGCCCGTCAACATCGTCCAGGCCGCCGCCGATCTGCTGTGGTCGCCGGTGCTCCGGAAGTTCCCGGACCTGCGGGTGGCGTTGTCGGAAGGGGGGATCGGCTGGATCCCCTACTTCCTCGATCGCATGGACTGGATCTACACGCGCCACCACGGGTGGACGGGACAGGACTTCGGGAACAAGCTGCCGAGCCAGGTCTTCGCCGAGCAGATCGTCACCTGCTTCATCGACGACCCCGCCGGACTGGAGTTGCGCCACCGGGTGGGGATCGACTCCATGTGCTGGGAGTCCGACTACCCCCACTCCGACTCGACCTGGCCCCAGTCCCCGGAGATGCTCATGAAGTCGCTCGACGGGGTGCCCGACGAGGACATCGAGAAGTTCACCCACCGAAACGCCATGCGGCACTACCGGTTCGACCCCTTCGCGCACCGCCCCAAGGAACAGTGCACGGTGGGGGCCCTGCGGGCCCAGGCCGCCGACGTGGACGTGACCCCCCGGCCCGGGAACAGGCCGGCGGGTCCCAGGATGACCAAGGCCACCGACCTCACCCGCCACCCCGGCACCAACCGGTAGCGCTCTCAGCGCATCCAGACCTCTCGGATGCTTCCCGTCTCCATCTCCGAGGGTCCCCGGCGGCGCTGGTCCCACATCTCGGCGCAGCTCTCGGCGCAGAACAGCAGCTCCCGTCCATCGGCGTCGTGACGCCGGGCCACCGCGGTGGCGTGGGTGAGGGGGATCCGGCACACCGGGTCGGGTTGGGTGTCGGGGCCGGCCTCGGGCAGGGACAGGCGCACCACGTCGATGGGCTGCTCCAGGCCCCGGATGGTGATCTTGTCGACCGCTTCGACCGAGGCCCACGGCGGGAGCTCGTCCACCACCGAGGACACCGCCAGGACCTCGTGGCCCACGGCGAGGTCGCAGAGCCGGGCCGCCACGTTCACGGCGTGGCCGATGTAGTCGTCGCCCTCGAGGAGGATCACGGTCCCGGTGGTGACCCCGCACTTGATGGTGACCGGCTCGGGGGCCACGTCGATGGCCGCTTTCATCTCCAAGGTGGCCGCCACGAGAGGCATGGTGTCGACGCTCACGAGCATGGCCCCGTCACCGAGCCACTTGGCGATGCGGACCGCCCGGCGCGAGCAGATGTCACGCAGTGCGGACCGGAACACGGCGAGCACCGCCACGGCGCGCTCGTCGCCTTCGGATTCGGTCAGTGCCGTGAAACCCGACAGATCGAGGAAGGCGAACGTCCGCCGGACACGCATGGATCGATGATCGCACCCACCACCGGGAGAGGGCGAGCTCAGGCAGGCGGCCCACCGGACGTTCACGAGGAGACAGAGGGGCCCGCGCCCTTGTCCCGCGTGCCGGTGTCCCGCCTACCCTTGTGGCGGTGGACCCCGGCCCCGAGGACGCGCGTGACGGCCGGTGCGCCTGGGCCCGGTCGAGCCCCCAGATGGAGGCCTACCACGACCTCGAGTGGGGGGTGCCGGTGCGCGACGAGCGGACGCTGTTCGAGCGGCTCACCCTCGAGGGCGCCCAGGCCGGGCTGTCGTGGTCGCTGATCCTGGCCAAGCGCGAGGGTTACCGCCGGGCCTTCGCCGGGTTCGCCCCCGACCTCGTGGCCCGGTTCGACGAGGCCGACGTCGAGCGCCTCCTCACCGATCCCTCCATCGTCCGCAACCGCCAGAAGATCGAGTCCACGGTGTCCAACGCCCGGGTGATCGAGGCCCTGCACGGCCAGGGCGAGACGCTGGTCGAGTTGGTCTGGTCGTTCCTCTCCGACGAGACCCTTCACAACAGGTGGTCCGAGCTCGGTGAGCTCCCCTCGTCGACGCCCACGTCGAAAGCCATGAGCAGTGAGCTCCGTCGCCGCGGGTTCCGGTTCGTGGGCCCCGTCACTTGCTACTCCACCATGCAGGCCGCCGGCCTCGTCAACGACCACGTGATGTCGTGCCCCCGGTGGAAGGAGTTGGGGGGAACGGTAGGGTCGGCGCCATGACCGACCCGCCGACGCCACCTCCCGACGGCGCTCCCGACGGCGGCGCCGGTGGCGCTCCCGACGGCGGGGATGTGCCCGAGGGCGGTGGCCCCGATCGGCCCGTCCACGGCAGCGAGGAGGAGATCGACGAGGCCGGCGACGAGTCGTTCCCCGCCAGCGACGCCCCCCAGTGGTGGTCGGGCGAGCCCGAGACCGACACCTAGCCGGGGCCGACCTCTGTGCGCATCGGCGTCACCGCCGCCTTGACCGACCGGTCCATGGCCGTGGACGACTTCGCCCGAGCGGTCGAGGCGCGCGGGTACGACTCGCTCTATCTCCCCGAGCACACCCACCTGCCGGTGGCCCTGGCCACGCCGCCGGCACTGGTGGGGGGCATGCACCTCGACGACTACAAGCGGACCGTCGATCCCTTCGTCTCCTTGGCCGCCGCCGCCGCGGTCACCGACCGGATCCTCCTCGGCACGGGGATCGCCCTCGTGGCCCAGCACGACCCGATCGTCCTCGCCAAGCAGATCGCCACGCTCGACCGCCTGTCGGGCGGTCGCTTCGTGCTGGGCATGGGATACGGCTGGAACCGCGACGAGGCCGCCGACCACGGGGTGGACTTCTCGGCCCGCCGGGCCCTGGCCCGGGAGAAGGTCCTCTGCATGCAGGCCCTCTGGTCCGAGGACGAGGCCGAGTTCCACGGCGTCCACGTCTCCCTGCCCCCGTCGTTCTCCTGGCCCAAGCCCATCCAGCAACCCCGCGTGCGGGTTCTCGTCGGCGCCGCGCCGGGCCCGAAGTTGTTCGAGGCCGTCGCCGACTACGCGGACGGCTGGATGCCCATCGGGGGGGCGGGCATCACCGACGCCATGGCGGGCCTCCGGCGGGCCTTCGAGGCGGCGGGGCGTGACCCTGACGCCCTCGAGGTGGTCCCCTTCGGGAGCATTCCCGACGAGGGAAAGCTGGCCCACTTCGCATCGATCGGGTGCACCGAGGTGGTCCTCCGCGTCCCCTCGGGGCCCGAGGCCGAGATGCTCCGGGTCCTCGACGACTACGTCCGGTTCGTCCCCGCCTGACGGGGCGTCGGAGATTACGGGCCCGGGCCGGGCCACAATGGGACGAAGGCGGCGGGGAGGGGAAGGACCGTGACCACACCAGGCGTGGGGCCGGGCTGGTTTCCTGATCCCGACGGCTCGGGGGGACACCGCTACTACGACGGCGCCGCCTGGACCGACCACCGGGTGCCGCCCCCGGTCCCCCCGCCGATGCCGCCGGTCCCGCCGATGCCGCCGTACGCGGGCTACCCCCCGTATCCGGGCTACCCGCCCCAGCCCGGGTACGCGCCGGGCCCGGGTTACCTACCGCCGGCGGGCTACGCGCCGTACCCGGGACCCGGACCGTGGGCGCCGCCGTGGAAGGGGGCCCATCTGGGAAGGCCCCACTCGGGTCCCGGTGCCCTCGCCGATCCCGGCCGCCGCCTCGCCGCCCGGTTGCTCGACGGCCTCCTGGCTCTGGGGGTGTTCGCCGTCGTGGCCGGCATCACCATCCCGATCGTGGCCCCCCATGTGGGCCCCTTCTTCCCCCGCATCTCCGACAATCCCGGTGCCCCCCAGCCCTTTCCCGGGTTCGGCTGGATCTACCTCACCGTGGCCGGCTGCGCCGTTGTCACCGGTCTGCTCTGGGTCGCCTACGAGACCTTCGCCATCACCCGCTACGGCCGGACCCTCGGCAAGGCGTGGATGCACATCCGGCCCCTCCGCACCGACGGGACCACCTTCGGCGGCTGGCGGGCCATGGGGAGGTCCGCGTTCCAGACGGCGTTCGGCTACTTGAGTTGGGTCGGGTTCCTCGACCCCCTGTGGTGTCTCTGGGACGACAACCGTCAGTGCCTCCACGACAAGGTCGCCGACACGATCGTGGTCAACGACTGATCACTCCGTACCGCTCGGCGCGGTCAGAGGGACGCGGCCAGAGAGTCGCGGGTCAGAGGGACGCGAGCAGCCCCCCGGCGCGGCGCACGGCGTCGACGCCCGAGGTGGGCATGTTGAAGATGAAGTAGTCGACCCCCGCCGCGCCCAGTTCCTCGACCTGGGCCACGATCTCGTCCTCGGTCCCCACGTTGAAGCCGTCGAGGGTCATCCCCTCGATGCTCTCGAGGAGCTCCATCGTGGCCTTGGTCTCCTCGACCGAGTCGGTGATGACGAGGGTGCTCAACCGGCTGACCGTGACCGAGGCCGGGTCGCGCCCCACGACCTCACAGTGCTCGCCCAGCACCGCGATCTTGTGGCGGACGGTGGCGGCGTCGCCGACGATATTGCAGTAGTCGGCGTACTTGGCGACCAGCGCCAGCGTCCGCTTCTCCCCGCCTCCTCCGATGAGGATGGGCGGGCCACCGGGCTGGACGGGACGGGGGAGGTTCCTCGCCTCGTGCACCGAGTAGTACCGGCCCTCGAAGGTGGCGACCTCGTCGCGGAACATCGACCGGCAGATCTGCACGGCTTCCTCGAGCCGGTCCATCCGCTCGCCGACCGATGGGAACACCACCCCGAGGCCCTCGTGCTCCACGTCGTACCAGGCCGCCCCGATCCCGAGCATGGCCCGCCCCGCGCTGATCACGTCCAAGGTGGTGACGATCTTGGCCAGCAGGGCGGGGTTCCGGTAGGTGACCCCGGTCACCATGGTACCCAACCTGATCCGGCTGGTGCGCGCCGCCAGGCCACCGAGCAGCGTGTAGGACTCCAGCATGGGGGCGGCCGGTCCCCCCAGGGGCGGCAGTTGGTAGAAGTGGTCCATCACCCACACCGACTCGAAGCCCGAGGCCTCGGCGGTGACCGCTTGCTCGACCACCGCCTCGAAGAGCAGGTTGTCGGGCACGCCGAGGGTGAAGTTCGGGATCTGGAGTCCGATGCGCATGGCCCGATCATGCTCCACTTCTCGCTCCCGCACCGACCGGCGCCTCGCGCCGGCCCGTCGGTGGTGCTAGCCGGGATCGCGCTCGGGCGGGGCGAAGACCACGACGGCGGCGAAGTCCTCGGTGATGTCGACGAAGGTGTGGGGCTCGCCGGCGGGGACATAGACGGTGTGGCCGGGCGCGACCCATATCTCCCCCGAGGGCGTCACCAGGCGGCCCCGACCCGTCGTGATGAAGTAGATCTCGTCCTCGGTGTGGGGGGACTGGTCGTCGGGCACTCCCGGTGCCAGGGAGTAGGTGCCGACACTGAAGTGGGCGCTGCGCAGATGCTCGACCCAGTGCGGCTTGCCCGCCTCGGGCGCGGTGAACCGTCCGGCCTCTCTGATCCGCTTCGGTCCCTCGGTCTCGGCCACTCAGTGCCCCCGTTCGATCCATTCCTCGAGGTGCGGCGCCTCGGCTCCGATGGTGGTGTCGGCGCCGTGGCCCGGGTGCACGGTGGTGGCTCGGTCCAGGACGAGCAGGCGCGTGCGGATGGACTCGATGATGGTGGGAAAGCTCGAGAACGACCGCCCCGTCGCCCCCGGACCGCCCTGGAAGAGGGTGTCCCCCGAGAACACCACCGCCGCTTCGGCGTCATGGAGACAGACCCCGCCCGGCGAGTGCCCCGGGGTGTGGATCACCCGCAGCCGGTGCTCGCCCACCGGGAGCAGCTCGCTGTCGATCAGGGCCCGGTCGGGCGGGCGGTCGGGATAGACGCCGGCCCACAGCTCGGCGTCGTCGGGATGCAGCGCCACCGGCGCCCCTGTGCGCAGGGCCAGTTCCTCTGCCGCGTTGATGTGGTCGTTGTGCCCGTGGGTCGACACGATGAGGACCAGGGCCCGGTCACCGAGGGCCTCGATGATGGGCTCGGCGTCGTGGGCGGCGTCCACCACGATGACCTGGTCGTCGTTGCCCACCACCCACACGTTGTTCTCGACCTCGAAGTCCTGGCCGTCCAACGAGAAGATCCCGTTGGTCTTGACGAGGTCGATCCGCAACGCGGCCACGTCACCAACGTCGCCGTCGCCCGCACCCACGACGTCGTGGGCGTCGCCCTGCTCGCCCATGTCGGTCAGCTCCCGATGACCACGACCGACCGCAGGACCTCGCCCCGCTCCATCCGATGGAAGGCGTCCTCCACGCCTTCGAGGGGGATGGTCTCGGACACGAACCCGTCGAGGTCGAGCCGGCCCTGGAGATAGAGGTCGATGAGCATGGGGAAGTCCCGCGAGGGGAGGCAGTCCCCATACCAGCTGGGCTTGAGCCGCCCGCCCCGCCCGAAGAACTCGATCATGGGGAGGTCGATGCGCATGTCGGGGGTGGGCACGCCCACCTGGACGAGGGTGCCCGCCAGGTCGCGGGCGAAGAACGCCTGCTCCATCACCGTCGGATTGCCCACCGCTTCGATGCAGACATCCGCGCCGTTGCCCCCGGTGAGCTCGCGTATGTATTCCACGGGATCACCCTCGGCGGCGTCGACGGCGTGGGTGGCGCCGAACCGCAGGGCGAGCTCGAGCTTCTTCGGGTCGAGGTCGACGGCGATGACCTGGGAGGCGCCCGCCAGGACCGACCCCATCACCGCCGCGCACCCCACCCCCCCGCACCCGAAGACCGCCACGGAGTCCCCGGGACCGACCTCGCCCGTGAACATGGCCGCCCCGAGGCCCGCCATCACGCCGCAGCCGAGGAGCCCGGCCGCCTCGGGCCGGGCCCGGGGGTCCACCTTGGTGCACTGCCCCGCGGCCACGAGGGTCTTCTCGGCGAAGGCGCCGATGCCGAGGGCAGGGGAGAGCATGGTGCCGTCGGGCAGCGTCATCTTCTGCGTGGCGTTGTGGGTGGAGAAGCAGTACCAGGGCCGCCCCCGACGACAGGACCGGCACTGACCGCACACGGCCCGCCAATTGAGGATGACGAAGTCCCCCGGCGCCACCGAGGTGACGTCGGGGCCCACCGACTCCACGACGCCGGCGGCCTCGTGTCCGAGCAAGAAGGGGAAGTCGTCGTTGATGCCCCCTTCCCGGTAGTGGAGGTCGGTGTGGCAGACGCCACAGGCCTGCACCCGCACGAGCGCTTCGCCCGCGCCGGGGTCGGGCACGAGCACGGTCTCGAGCGAGACCGGCGCGCCCTTGGACAGGGCGACGACGCCGCGCACCTCGTGTGTCATCGGGTTCCTCCTCCGAGCCCATGAGGCCTGGTGGCTCGTAGGCAAGGTACCGGACCCCCGACCCCGAGACACCGCCCGAGCGTTCCGAGCACCCCGACCGCTCCGAGCCCTCCGAGCATGGTGGTCAGCTGACGGGGAGATCGCCCGCTCTGACGGGCAATCCCTGATAGGCCCTGGCCACCATGGTGACGAATTGGTACACGCCGTCCTCGTTGGGGGCGAGCTGGCCCGGGACCCACTGCTCGGAGGCGAGGCCCCGTTGCACCGATTCGCAGGCGGAGAAGTCCTGTCGGTTGGTGATGTCCCAGAAGTCGACGGCGTAGGCCGGGTCGAAGCCGGGGCGCTCGAGGTCCTCGGGGGCAAAGGACCAGGTGCACCGGATGCGGGTGCGGTCGGGCCCGAGCGCGCTCAGCACGTGGGTCATGACGTAGTCGGGATGGAGGCTCAACAGGACGTTGGGGAACACCACGAGGTAGACGACTTCGCGGCGTCGGCGGCCGTCGAGTCCCCGCAGCACACCGGCCCCGCTCCTCCCGCTCAGCGACATCGTCTCGGCGTCGTCTCGCAACGCCATCCACCCACCGACCCAGGCGCCGGCCTCGGCCGCCCGGTAGTTCTCACCACTGCGCGGCGGGCTCACCATGCACAGCTCGGGGTGGATCACGGCGCAGTGGTAGCACTCCTGGTAGTTCTCGATGACGATCTTCCAGTTGGCCTCCACCACGTAGTCGTGGCCGGCGCCCACCCGCAGTCGCTCGGGCTCGTGCGCGGCGACGAGGGGCTCGAGCCCGGCGAGGTGGATCTCCAGCGGGTCCCCCTGCCCCGAGGGGTCGACGAAGACGAGCCCGTGCCATTCCTCGGTGGGCAACTCCACGAGGCCGTTCTCGGCGGGATCGAAGGCGTCCCACTGGTCGAAACGCGGCGCGTGGCGAAGCGTCCCGTCGAGCCGGTAGGACCACGAGTGATACGGGCACACGACGACGTGGAGGTTGCGGGACTCGCCGCAGGCCAACAACTCGTGGCCCCGGTGCCGGCATGCGTTGGCGAAGCCCCGCAGCTTCTCGTCCTCGCCCCGCACCAGGAACACACCCGCTCGGCCCACCGCCTCGGCGCGCTGGTCACCCACCTTGGCGATGTCCTCGCCGCGCGCCACGCACGTCCACCCGCCGCGCCAGAAATGCCGCTCCTCCCAGTCGAACACCGACTGCTCGACGTAGGCGGCCCGAGGCAGGAGCCTGCTCTCTCCGAACGGTCGGAGGGCGGCCTCGAGGCCCTCGGCGGGGAGCGGTGCCGGGTCTCGGGGCGGGGCCATGCCCGGAGGATAGGGCCCGCTCAGCCGCGGTTCTTCGGCGTCAGCCCGCGGCGGCGAAGAGGGCCGAGTAGTTGAAGATGCCGGTCACGTAGTTCTGGGTGGAAGGAAGCAGTCCCTTCTGCTGGACCGAGCTCAATCCTTGGTAGTAGGCGGCGACCGCCACTCGGACGTTGCCGCCGTCGCGCACCGTGAGGTCGTGGATGTAGGCAGCCGCCATGGCGATGTTGTCCGAGGCGCGCAAGGGATCGAGGCCGCTGTTGTGCAGAAGCGCGGTCTGCGCATAGGTGACGGTGGACGGCTCCAATTGGCACAGACCGATGGCACCGGTCGTCGACGACACCGTGGACTGCCACCCCGATTCCCACCAGCACAACGCCTCGAGAAGGCTGGGCGCGACCCCCGACGCCTGGGCCGCGCCGAGAAAGGCCGGACGCAGCGCCAGCCGGTCGGGGTGGGCCAGGAGGGCGGCCGGCAGGGGGCCGCCCGGGCCCCAACCCGGCGGCAGGGCCGACCCGGGCAACGTGAGCCTGGCCCCGGCGAACACCAGATTGGCGTTGGTGATCCTGTTGGCCGACATGAGGGCGGCCACCGTCGTCTGGTACCGCGCCGCGATGGAGGTGAGGGTGTCGCCGAACCGCACGACCACGGTGGTGTTGCCCGGACCGGGTGTCGCCGGGGGAGTGGCGGGCGGCACGGGGGCAGTGGCGGCGGTGCCCGGGATCTGCAGCGTCGCCCCCGCGTAGATCTGGTTGGGGTTGGTGATCCCGTTGGCCGCCGCCAGCGCCCCCACCGTGGTGCCGTAGCGCGTGGCGATCGCGCTCAGCGTGTCGCCGGGGCGCACCGTCGTGGTGGCGGCGTAGGCCGCGTCGGTGCTTCCCCCCCCGCCCAGCCCCGACGTCAGGGCCATCGCCCCGACGAGGGCCCCGAGGAGGATCGACCCGACCCGCCTGACCGGCGCCCTCCGGCGGGCGTGCCGGGGGCGACCCCGCCGTCTCGCCGCGGGGCCCCGGCGAGGACCGCCGTGGTGGGTGGGAGGAGCGCCGTGGTGGGTGGACGGGGTCGCGGTCCGGGTCAGACACATCAGGTGGTCATCGGCGCCCCGGGAAGGTCAATGAAGGCACGGTTGGGAAAACCCTCGCCCCGAGACGGCCCCCGGGTCGGATCACAACCCCTTGACCCAGTCCCTCACGACCCCCGCCACCTGGTCGTCCTTGCGTCGCAGGCCGTGATCGCCCCCCTCGATCCACACGTGGGTCACCGGCCCGGGAATCGCCGCGGTGGCCGCCTCGAGCTCGTCCCGGGTGCCGAAGGCGTCCCGGGTGCCGGACACGAAAAGGCAGGGCACCTCGAGCGCTCCGAGGTGCTCGGTCCGCAGCTTCTGGGGTTTTCCCGGAGGGTGCAGGGGATAGCTGACGAGCACGAGGGCGGCGGCGGGGAGCCCACCGGCGACCGCCATCGAGCACATCCGCCCTCCCATCGACCGGCCCCCCAACGCCACCCGCCGGGGCGCCACCCCCAAGGTGCGGGCCAGGGACTCGGCCGCGCTCACCACGGTGGCGATCAGCACCGGCGGGCGGTCCGGCGCGCGCCGACCCGCCAATCGATAGGGGAAGTCGATCCGCTCGACGCGCACGCCCGATGCCGACACCGCCTCGTCGATGGCCACCAGGGCGGGCTGCTCGCGCCCCGCGCTGGCTCCCGGGGCGAGGACGAGGCCGGCCACCCCCCGGGCCCGCGCTTTCGCAGGGGGTTTCGCAGAAGGCCTCGAAGAGGGTTTCGAAGAGGGTTTCGAAGAGGGTGGTGTCACGGCGCCCATCCTGGCGCGCCGGAGGGAGTGCGTCAGGCGGCGGGGCCCGTCGCCAGCTGCACGGTGGCCTTCTGCTGCTGGCCCGACATGTCGATCCACCCCAGCTCGACGGTCTCTCCGGGGTGGTGCCGTTGCATCAGCTGGGTGAGCTCGGCGGCGGAGGCCACGGGCTGCCCGGCGAGGGAATCGATCACGTCACCGGACACGAGGCCCAGGGCCTGGGCGGGGGTGCCTGTCTCCACGGTGACGATCTCGGCGCCGCTCGTCCCCGTCGGTGTGTCCACCACCACCCCGATGAGGGCGGTGTTCCCGATGTGCACGATGCTCGAGCCCCGTCCCGCCATGATCTGCCTGGCGATGGACACGGCCTCGTTGATGGGAATGGCGAATCCTTCGGTGCTCGCCTGGAACTCGAACGCGCTCGAGGCGGCGGTGTCCATTCCCATCACCTGTCCTTGCGAGTTGACCAGCGGTCCACCCGAGTCCCCGGGCCGCAATGCCGCGTCGGTCTGGATCAGACCGGTCAGCTCTTCGGAGCTGTTCTCGGACTCGTCGCTGGCGGTGATGGCCTGATCGAGGTCGGTGACGTGCCCGCCGGCGGCGCTCGGTGTGCCCCCCGCCCCTCCGGCGTTCCCGATGGCGGTCACCGTGGTGCCGACCGCCAGTGTCGAGGAGTTCCCGATGGACACGGTCTTGAGCCCCGACGCGCCCACGAGCTTCACCACGGCGACGTCCTGGCTCTTGTCGGTGCCCACGATGTCGGCGGTGTAGGTCTGTCCGTTCCCGACGTCGGTGACGCTGATGCTGGTGGCGCCGTCGACGACGTGGTTGTTGGTGAGCACGTCCCCCGAGGAGTTGAGGACCATGCCGGTGCCGGCGGCCTCGCCGCCTTGGAACCCCAGGCGCGTGGTGATGTCCACCACACCGGGGTCGACCTTGGCGGCCACGGTGCCGGTGTCCGACGCCCCCGACGGCGCCCCGAAGTTGAAGGGCGACCCCGTTCCCGTCTGGTTCCGGATCGAGGTCCGTCCCACCGCCACCCCCAACAAGGCGACGAGGACGACCGTCGCCGACACCGCCAGCACCCGCAGCGGGTTGTTCCGAGGGGGCTGGCGGGGGGGCAGCCAGATGGGCGGCCCGCCCCATTGCCCCGGGGCCCACTGCCCTCCGCCGTCCCAGGGCTGCGACGGTTGGGGCGGGGCCCACGGGGGAGTGAACGGTGGACCGGTCCCGCCCGGTGTCGCCCGAGACCCGGGGTCGGGCGGCGGTTGCGGCGGGGGACCCCCTTCATAGCTCGGCCCCGGGGGCGTGTTCGGGACGACAGGATGCTCCGGCTCGGGGGTGGAGTCCGGGTCGAAGGTGTCGCTCAACGCCCCTCCTCATGGGGCTCAGGGCAGCGGTGGCGTTGCCTGGATCTCCGCCCGAGTAGACAGCTGCTCCCTGTGAGCTTGCGTGACGGCAGCCTCGGAACCCGGTGGTCCCTCTATTGTGCCTGCCCGGCCGCCGCTACGGGACCGAGGGCCCCGACGACACCGACATCGACATCGAAGTCGGAACCCTGGCCTCGCGGACCGATCCCGCCACGACCTCGGCACTGACCTCGAAGGACCCGGGGCCTCCCCCTTTGAGTCGGAGGTCGTAGCGACCCCCGGCCAGTGACCCGAACACCCCCGCGTACAGGACCCGGCCGGCGACGTGGCGTTCTCTCACCGCGGTGTGCGCTCCCCGCCAGGCCCCCCCACCGGGGCGGATCTCGATCTCCGCCCCGGCCAGCTCCTCTCCGGTGTACACCACCAGCGCGCCGGCATGGGGCCCGATGTCGAGCACCACGCTGGCCTCTCCGCTCGGGCCCAGGGGGCCTTCGGGGACCCCGTCGCCGGTGTCCGGATGCGGGTGGTCGTGGGGGTGGTCGTGGTGGTGGTCGTGGTGGTGGGGGTGGAGGCCGTGGCCCACCGTCACCCCGCTCCCACCAGGAAGCCCTGGTTGGGAACCCCGAGGTAGGGGAACGAGCTCAGGTAGTTCTCGGTCCCCATAGCTGTCAGGTCCCCCGGTCCCGAGGTGAGGCCCTCGCTGATCCCGGTGGCGGGGCCGTCGGGGGAGAAGCTCGGGTCCACCAGCTTCAGGACCGCCCCCGCCAGGCACCGCAGCTCGATGGTGACGACGTCGTCGAACACCCGCCGCCCGTTGGGGAACCCGGCCACGTCGTTGCCGAGGAGCCCGGTGTTCATGGGGCTCGTCGCCGGCGGGATGGCCATGTTGAGGCGGAGCATGTCGGCCTGGGTCGTCCCCGTGAAGTTCTGGAACCCGGTGATGAGCCCGGGCGGGATCCCCGTCAGCAAGATGGCCACGAGGTCGGCCCGGTTGGGTGCCGGCGGCCCCGCGTTGTACGTGGCCAGGCTCGGGAACACGCCGGGGTAGAGGACGGGCAGCAGCTGGGCGAGCTGGGGGTTCGAGTAGAACGACGCGAACTGGCTGTCCTGCGCCGGGGCCTGGGAGTTCCAGTAGTCCTTCTTCCCCATCGGGATGAGCACCTCGTTCACGAGGGGGTTCCCGAGCCGCGACACCTGGACGTAGGGGCCGGTGCAGAAGTGTTGCCCGAAGTCGTCCTTCACCCGCACCTTCTGGCGGTAGGCGGAGGTCCACACGCCGATGACCGAGTTGGTCGAGCCGGCGTTGCCCGATCCCCTCCAGTTGGGCCCGAGCTCGCTCTTGGGCACCTGGATGGCGATGCTGTGCACGTTGGCGCCCTTGGTGGAGTTGACCCCGGCCGCCATCTGCCCGAGCCCGGTGTTCATGAGCCCGAAGGTGGTGTGGTCCTGCTCGAAGGGCCGCAGGATGCCGAGGTCGAAGATGGCCCCGAGGTCCACGTAGAACCCCTCGGCCCGCTGACCGGCGAACACCACGACGTCGTTGGGCAGCTTGTGAATGGCCGCGTCGGCCAGCGCCCCGTAGTCGGGCGTCGACAGCGGCCCGATGTTGCACGGCGGGCAGGCGAGCGCGGTGCCCAGCACCGTGCTCCTCGAGTACCCCCGGTTGTTGTCGACCCGGGTGACCGAATACGTCTGGCGACGGTTCCAGTGGGTGTCGGTGAGCGACTGGATGGGGCCGGTGTTGTAGAGGAACGTCCCCGGGTCGGTCACCTCGGTCTGGAAGGTGAACTCGAACACGATCTCGGGCTGGCCGTCGTTGTTGTTGTCGATGTTGATGGCGTAGAGGACGTCGTTGCCGAACTCGTAGAAGTTCGGTCCCCCGTCGGGCGCCTCGAGCGGGACGTAGTTGGCGATGATCGTCACTGTGTCGGGCTCGTCGGGGCTGACGAACGCGTACAGGTCGGTGCTGTCTGCCACCGGGTCCTTGGAGATCTCGGGCGCTTCACGGTGCGATGACATGGTTCACTCCAGTTGCTCGTAGGGGCTCTGATTGACGTGTAAGAGGGCGCTGCGGTGGAGATGTCCGCGTGCGACCGGTCCGCTCTGCTACCGGATGGCACGCGCCAGTTGACTGGCGAGTTGGGGGTTGCGCACGATCACTTCTCGTGTTCCGTTGAACAGGCTGATCTCACCGGTGGAGAGATCGCGCACGTGGGCCACGAGAGGCTCGGTGAGATCGGCACCACCGGCCTCGCCGGCCACAGATGCATCCGCGGCAGGGGCTTCGGTCTCGCCGGCACTGAGCAGACCTGAGAGCCCGGGCACCGACGACAACACGCCGGCGGCGGCCACCGCCATCGACCCTCGTCCGAGAAACGTCCGCCTGCTCACTCCGGTCATCTCCGAACCTCCCTTGTTTGGTTCGTCACCTCGCCGCCGCGCCAGACGCGACCTGCCGGCGTTCGAAGTCGATCGGTGTTTCCCTCGTGCCATCGTCTGTCTTCCCGCCGTGTTGACGTTTCTTCGGTGCACACGGCCGACCTGGATGACGCGCGCCGGGACTTTCGTCATTGTTGACGACCTCGCCGATGACGTCTGTGTACGATCTCCCCATGCTCCCTACCGAGATCGACTCCGTCCTCGTCGAGGTGCTCCGGGACCGCCGGCTCCTCGCCCATCCCTTCTATCGCCGCTGGGAGGCGGGAACGCTGGACCGTTCCGAGCTCGCCGCCTACGCGGGCCAGTACCGCCATTTCGAGGCCGCCCTTCCCGACGTCCTCGAGCACGTCGTGGCGCGCATCGAGGACCCCTTGGCCCGTGGCCTGGTCCAGTCGAACCTCGACGACGAGCGCGCCGTGCCCGCCCCCCATCTCGACCTCTTCGAGGGTTTCGCCCGCGCCGTCGGCGCGCCGGACCATGCGGATGCGACATCGGCCACCGCCGCGCTGGTGGACCTGTACAAGTCCGTTGCAGATGAGTCGCCTGTGGCCGCCCTGGCGGCGTTGGCCGCCTACGAAGTCCAAGCATCGGACATCGCCGCGTCCAAGGCCGACGGACTCCGCCTCCGCTACGGCCTCTCCGCTGCCGGCACCCGCTTCTGGGATGTCCACTCCGGCGTCGACGAGGTCCACGGCGCCTGGCTGGTCGAGGCCCTGGCCGCCCTGGCGCCGGACGCCGACGAAGTGCACCGCGCCTCGAGCGCGGCTGCGGCGGCCTGGTGGGCCTTTCTCGACGACCGCGAGGCCGCGGCCCCGGTGCCTGCCGGCTGCTGAGCCGGCTCCTCAGCCGGTGTCGAGCAGCGGGGGTGGACCGGTTTCGAACCTGTCGCCCCCCGGCGGGGCCCGCATCTCCCAGGACCCGGGCGCACCGACGAGCTCGTAGCCCCCGTAGGTGAGCAGTCCGTGG
>Ga0187890_10000849_pt1 | contig 22190 bp, 18 predicted proteins | sample June2016WEW_21_1_FD_133005 | JGI IMG/M metagenome (GOLD analysis project Ga0187890, IMG submission 133005) | Peatland microbial communities from SPRUCE experiment site at the Marcell Experimental Forest, Minnesota, USA - June2016WEW_21_10 | ecosystem: Environmental > Terrestrial > Soil >... | reverse complement strand
GCTGGGGGGTTGACCCGCGGCCTGCTATTCGACCTCGGCGACCGAGCGCGGTCCGTGACCGACGTACTTCGCCGTGGGCCGGATCAGCTTGGCCTCGCGCTTCTGCTCGAGGATGTGCGCCGACCAGCCGGCGACGCGCGCACAGGTGAACATCGGCGTGAACAGGTCCGGTGGGACTTCGGCGAGGTCGAGGACCACAGCCGACCAGAACTCGACGTTGGTCGCGAGCACGCGGTCGGGCCTGCGCGCGTGCAGCTCCGCGAGCGCGGCCTTCTCGAGCGCCTCGGCGGCCTCGAAGCGGGGCGAGCCCAGCTCGCTGCAGGTCCTGCGCAGCACCCGTGCGCGCGGGTCTTCCGCTCGGTAGATGCGGTGGCCGAAGCCCATCAGCCGATCGCCGCGGTCGAGCGCATCTGAGACCCACTTCTCGGCGTTGCCGCTCTGTTCGACTTCGTCGAGCATCTTCAGCACGCGCGAGGGTGCGCCGCCGTGCAGCGGGCCGGAGAGTGCGCCGACCGCTGCCGAGAGCGCCGCGGCGACGTCGGCGCCGGTCGAGGCGACCACCCGGGCCGTGAACGTGGAGGCATTCATGCCGTGCTCGGCCGCGGAGACCCAGTAGGCGTCGATCGCCTTGACGTGGTCGGGATTGGCCTCGCCGCGCCAGCGGATCATGAAGCGCTCGGGGATCGTGCGCCCCTCGTCGATCTCCGACTGGGGCACGGGAGGCTGGCCCGCTTCGCGCGCGGACTGGGCGACAAACGACAGGGCCATCACCGAGGCGCGGGCGAGATTGTCGCGAGCCTCCTCGTCGGTGATGTCGATCAGCTGCCCGAAGCCCCACTCGGGAGCGAGCATCGCCAGCGCCGACTGCACGTCCACGCGATGGTCGCCCGAGCGCACGGTCAGCGCGTGCGGTTCAGCGGGGGGCAGGCCCGGTTTGAAGCGGCCGTCGACCAGCAGGCCCCATACCTGCTCGTAGGGGACGGCGCCGACAAGGCTCTCGATGTCGACGCCGCGGTAGCGCAGCGCGCCACCCTCTTTGTCGGGCTCGGCGATCTCTGTCGCGAAGGCGACGACTCCTTCGAGGCCCGACTGGACCTCAGGTGCTGTCTGAACCGCGCTCATGGCACTCGCTTTCTGGGCTTGATGCTTGACGGGGTGGCTGCCTTGTGAGCAGGCGCACATCTTCGCAGGACTGCCCGCGCGAGTAGGCTGCAACGGCGCGAGCACGCGAGCACGCTGCAAATCACGCCGATGCCCGACGAGGAGCCATGTCCGACAACGACCTGATGTTCAGGCCCGCGCTCGAGCTCGCGGGCATGGTGCGCGCGGGCGAGATCTCCGCGCGCGAGCTCGTGCAGGTCTCCCTGGAGCGGATCGAGCAGCTCAACCCCGCCCTGAACGCGTTCGTGCAGGTCGACGCCGAGCGGGCGCTGGCCACAGCCGATGCGGTGCGTCCTGGCGACGAGCGCCCGTTCGCGGGGGTGCCGGTCGCGATCAAGAACAACCGACCGGCGCAGGGGCTGCGCCTGACGTACGGCTGCGCGCTGATGGCCGAGAACGAGTGCGACTACGACCACAACGTCACGCGGCGCCTGAAGGACGCGGGCTTCGTGGTCGTGGGCACGACGACGCTGCCCGAGTACGGCATCCTGCCGACGAGCGAGGCGCGCATCTTCGGCCCGACCCGCAACCCCTGGGACCTCGGGCGCACCCCCGGCGGCTCCTCCGGCGGGGCGGCGGCGGCCGTGGCCAGCGGCATGCTGCCGGTCGCCCACGGCAACGACGGCGGCGGCTCGATCCGCATTCCCGCCGCGTGCTGCGGGCTCGTCGGACTCAAGGCGAGCCGCGGGCGGATCTCCGTGGCACCCGAACTGGGGGACTCCTCGCTTGGAATCGACGGCATGCTCACGCGCACCGTCGCGGACACGGCCGCGATCCTCGACGTGCTCGCGGGCTATGAGTCGGGCGACGCCACCTGGGCCCCCGCGCCATCAGAGCCATTCGCCCGACTCGCGGAGCGCGACCCCGGCCGGCTGCGGATCGCCGCCACGACGCTGCCTCCCGTCGCGGACGCGGCGCTCGACCCGATGTGCACGCGGGCCGTCGCCAATGCGGCCGACCTGCTGCGCTCGCTCGGGCACGAGGTGGACGAGGTCGAGCCGCCGTGGCAGGTCGACGGCCTGTCGGAGCTGTTCGGCGCGGTGTTCTCCAATCACATCGCGCTGTCGATCGCCTACTCGGGCATCGTCGCCGGGCGCGGGGTGGGTGGGATATCGGAAAAGGACATGGAGCCGATGAGCTGGGCGATCTTCTCGATGATCAAGAAGATGAGCGCGATCGAGGGCATGGGCGCGGCAGTGCGGCTGCAGGCATTCGCCCGGCGTCTCGTCGCCTTCCTCGAGCCCTACGACGCGCTGCTCACACCGGCGCTCGCCGAGCGGCCGCTGCCGATCGGCACGCTCGACACGGCCGCGCCCGAGCCGATGGCGACGTTCACCCGCTCGGGCCTGTTCACGCCGTTCACGCCCGTGTTCAACGCCACCGGCCAGCCTGGGATATCGCTGCCGTTGTTCGAAGGCGAGGATGGCCTGCCCCTAGCGGTGCAGATCGTTGGTCGCCCGGCCGGCGAGGGCGCGCTGCTGGCGCTCGCCGTCCAGTTGGAGGCAGCCGTGCCGTGGGCCGGGCGACGGCCCACGATCGCTCAGTAGCGGGCCCGCCCGCGCCTGCGGGGCCGGTGTCCGTCAGGCGCTCCCGAGCACAGCGGCCATCCGCTGCGGCCTGATCCCCAGCGTTTCCGCGTCGGCGGCGCCGCGGGGCGAGGTCATCGAGGTCTCCATCAGCTCAGCCTCGTCCCACGTCGCGAACACGCCCGGACCGCCCGCCCGCTCCAACATCCGCAGAGCGCGCGACACGATCGGCGTGGGCACGCGCACGAGCGGGCGCCTGCGGCTCAGCGAGCGCAGGAGCGTGCGCACGATGTCGGCGTGGCTGAGCGTCTGCGGCCCGGCGAGCTCGTAGCGCTCGTGCTGGCCGGATCCTGACGCGTCGCGGCCCGACGCGCGCAGTGCCGCGACCACGCAGGCGGCGACGTCGTCCGCCCAGATCGGCTGAAAGGCCGCGCGCCCCTGCCCGGAGATCGGCACGACTGGCAGCAGCGCCATGCGCTCCAGCAGCGTCAGCCACGGGTCGCCAGGGGCGTAGACGATCGATGGCGCGAACACGATCGAGCGGACGTCCGCCTCGCGCACCGCCTGCTCGGCCAGGGCCTTCGCGCGCAGCAGCCGCGTGCGGTGGTGCGTGGAGGCTCCGAGCGCGGAGAAGAACACGAAGCGCTCGACGCCCTGGCGCTCGGCCGCCTCGACCATCCGCCAGGTGGCGATGCCGTTGAGCTCCTCGATCGACCCACGCGGCTGGTCGCGGATCGACGCCGCCAGGTGCACGACGGTGTGCACGCCGCGCAGCGCATTGCGGAAGGACGGCGGGTCGGTGAGGTCGCCGAGCGCGATCTGCACGCGCACGCGCTGCGCGCCCAGGCGCCGCGGGTCGCGCACCAGGCAGCGGACCTCGGTGCCTTCAGCCAGCAGGCGACCCAGCAGCGTCGAGCCCACCAGGCCGGTCGCGCCGGTAAGCAGCAGCATGCAACGTAGAATATGCCTCTCCCGCCAGGGACCCCACGCAAACCGACCCAAGAAAGAAGCGAATGGCCTACGTAATCGCCGAGCCGTGCATTGGCACCAAGGACAACTCCTGTGTCGAGGTGTGCCCCGTGGACTGCATCCACCCGACGCCCGACGAGCCCGGATACGACGCGGCCGAGATGCTCTACATCGACCCCGAGGAGTGCATCGACTGCGACGCGTGCGTCGAGGCCTGTCCGGTGGATGCGTGCTTCGCCGAGGACCAGCTGCCGGATGAGTGGCAGAAGTACACGCAGATCAACGCGGACTACTTCGCCAACGCCAAGTAGGCAGGCTGGAGGCGCACCGGGCCCGGGCGGGCCGTCAGCCGTAGAAGCGCGAGACGACCAGCAGCTGGCTGAAGACGTCGTGAGCCAGGAAGAGCACGACGATCAACGCGCCGGCGGCCGGGGCCCAGCGTCGGCCGACGCCCCGAGCCGCCAGTGCGAGCCCCGCACCCAGAAGGGGAAGCAGCGGCAGTAGATATCGGGGCTCGGCAAAGCCAGCGCCTTCTGTGTTGAGGTAGTCGGTGGCTCCGATCAATGTCAGGAGCCCGACGACCATCGAGCCGTAGACGATCAACTCGAGGATGCGCGCTCGCAGCACGGCTCGACCGGCGATGACCGTCCGTGTCCAGAGTAGGACGATCAGCCCAGCCGGCAGCAGGGCGATATTGTCGACCCAGACTGGGAAGGAGGTGTCGAGCCAGCCATAGAGCCCAACCGACCTGTCGAACCAGAGACGGGTGGTTGAGAGGCCGGGAAAGAGGTTGGCCATGCCAGGCAAGCGCGGAAGGTAGAGCTCCCAGACAAAGCTGATCGCGTGAGATATCGAGCTTCGTCCGGCCCCTTGCGTGAGGGTAGTGGAAGCTACTCCGAGCCCGGGATGGTTGGAGAGCAGGTTCGCGAGCGCGTAGATACAGACTGGGCTTGCGGCTATGCCGAGCGCGATTGCGAGCGAGATGCCGGTCGCGCGTCGTCCCTGGGTTCGCGAGGCGCGGATGGTGAGCACGATCAATCCGAGGATCACGCCGGGGGTCAGGCCGATGAAGTTCAGCTTGGTGAGGTAGCCGATGGCGGTCACGGCTCCGATCGTCATGGCCAGTCTTCGTGTGAGGCCGCGGCGGAACGCACGGCTGAGGCAGTAGAAGATCGCCGCTGACACGGTGGCAAGCATCGCGTCGGGGTTCACGGCACCCGACATGAATCCGAGCAGCGGCGCCAGCGCCACGCTGAGGCCGCCGACCGTCCACGCCCACCTGACCGTCGGGAGCGTCTCGCGGACGAACATGAAGACAAACAGCGCGGTGAGGCCCCCCATCAGCGCGCTCAGCAGTCGCATGGACTCCAGTTGATCGAGCAGCGTGCCCGACGAGGCGAGTGCGTAGGGGATCGTCTCCAGCAGGTAATAAAGGGGCGGGCCAGACGCCGCTCCTCCCGCCGCTCCATGTCCGTTGCGGGACAGGTGTCCGGCGAGGTCGCTTGTGAGCTGCTGCCGTTGCTGCGTCGATGAGATCGTGTCGTGTTCCGGATGCCAACGCACTTCCCAATGGTTGAGGTCGCGCATTACGGCGTCCTCTTCCGGCGAGAAGTACCCTGAGCTGGAGGTGGGTAGTCGCTCGTTCTCGGCCAGCTGCTGGACATAGGCGAAGTGGGACGGCTCGTCCGGGAGCTGAAACGGCGGCGTGAGGATCGACCAGCAGGCCGCGTTCAGGGTCGCCACGAGGGCGCAGGTCCAAGCAGCGCGCGGGATCCGTCGAAGCGCCCCAAGTGCGCGTTCGGGCAGCCGCTTGACCGATCCGCCGCTCCGGGCTGGTCGTAACGCTCCTCCAGCCGGCTCTGAGCTCATGAGTGATCTCGCCGAGTGTTCGCTGGGCGCCGGTGGGGCGGTGCGTCCGCTCACCGAAGCTCCCGTAGGACCAGCCGCGAGGACAACGCACAGAGCGCGACGGTGAGCGCGATCGCGAGATACGCGGCCCAGTCGCCGCTGGGCGCGCGACCGATGCCGATGTCGCGTATCACCGACGAGGCGAGCGAGAACCACGATCCATGGCTCGGGCGCAGATATTCCATCCTGAGCCAGATATCCTCGCCGACGCTGGTACGCACTTCGGCTCCGTTGACCTGGACCCGTTCAGGAGCGGGCCCGATCGTCACGCAGATGCGCGCGTTGCTGATCGTGCGCGGCACGCGCGTGACAGGCACGGTGACCGTTTCGTCCACTCCCCATCCCGCGGCTCGCTCACCGCTGATGAGGACCGTCGAGCCCGACAGCACCTCGACTCCCACCTTCGGGCCCTCATTCGCAGACAACGAGAGGCGGACCGCCTGCGTGCCCTGGGGCAGCGTCCCTGCAGCCTGGCACTCTTTTTGATTGCCGGGAGTGGAAGCGATGTTGAGTTTCGCCTGCACCCCATCTGTCCCGGCGACGGTCAGGGGCGGGCGCCCCAGCACGATGATGAGGGTCGCCCCCAGCGCGGTCAGCCCAGCGAAAAGCGCAATCCGGACGCTGCGCATCAGGCGCGCCGCAGACCGAGGGTACCGAGCGCGAGCGCCCGATCGCCCAACTTCGGGCTGGCTTCGCTGGGCGCGCAGACGATCGGTTCGTCCTCGGCGATCGCTTGGCTCATCCACGTCAGTGCTAACGGACGCACAGACGGTCGTCAACGACGGCGTCGCGCAGGCCCGAAAAGCGCCAAATGCATGGCTCGATCGGGTGCGCGGCGTCTCCGACTATGCCGTGCGCCCAGCCTCCCGCGGAAGGCGCGGCCTCCTCAGGCGATCCGCGCTCCCCGATAGTCGGGGGCAAGCACGTCGAAGATCGGCACGTCAGGCACCGCCTCGCGCAAGAGCCCGCGCAGCCGCGCGGAGTCGAACCGATGCGATTGGGGCGCGACCGGGTTGACCGTGATCGCCTGCAGCGCGATGCGGTTGAGCGTCTGCAGCTGAACGCCCTGGCGCCGGTACCACTCGGGCCCCCGTTTCCACAGGAACACCCTCGTCGGGTCGCTGACCACGAGCACGAGCTCGCGCCGGCGCTTGTGCACCGGATGCAACAGGCCGCGCAGGAACCTTTCCGGCAGCGCCCCCGCGACGATCAGCCAGCGGGCGCTCGGGCTCTCGTCGAGCAGTTGCGCGATCTGCTCAGCCTCGCCGGTGAGGACGAAGCGCGGCGGGAGCGCGATCGGCTCGAGATCCTCGCCCACGAGCAGGCTGTCGGCTCCCGCCAGCTCTCGCAGCCGCCGGCCGCGCTCGGATCCGTCGTCCACGCTCGGGAGGCGCACGAGCTCGACGGCGTCTCGGGTCTGTAACACGACTTCGTCGATGTCGCGGTCGAGGACCGCGCCGGTCGACACGACCAGGCCGTCGGCGACGTCCGGCGATGAGGCAGCGCGGCGGTCGATCGCGCCGTCGATCAGCACCTGCTCGGCGCCGTGCGCGAGCATCGCATCGCTGACCGCGCGCACGTCCGCCGCCGCGCTCGGCCCCGCGACCTCGATCGCCCCGGGGCCCCGCAGGGACGCGATCAGCACGCGGCCGAGTGGCGTGCGGATGCCCGTCTGCTCGAGCAGCTCGTGCGGGAGGCCGCTCGCCCTCAGCAGCACGTCCGTCGTCGCCACGAGGCTCCCCTTCGCCAGGCGTATGCGGGGCTTCTCGATGCGCGAGTCGATAACGTCGTGCTCCTCGCCGTCGCGCCCGACGGACGTCACACCCACGCGCCGGTCTGCGGCCTGCAGCTCGCGCAGCAGCGCCGCCAGCGCCTCGGTCTTGCCGGTGTTCTTGGCGAGGCCGACCAGCGCCAGGCGCCTGGTCGATGCCGTCAGCTCGCTGAGCATCCCTGCGTCAGGCCGGTGCAGACTGGGCGGCTGGCCTGGCCTGCGCGCCCGATCCGGCGCGCGCGGCGAGCTCGCGCACGATGAACGTCGCCAGGTGCTGCGGTTCGGTGCCCTTGGAGAAGCCGGCGTCGTAGCCGAGCTCCTTGGCCAGCTCGTTGGACACGCGCGGACCGCCGCATGCGAGGATCATCTGCCCGCGCCTGCCCTCCGCCTCGACCATCTCGACGAGCTCGGTGAGGTTGTGCACGTGCAGGTTCTGCTGGGTGACGGTCTGGGAGACGAGGATCGCGTCGGCGCCGACCTCGATCGCCTTTGCGAGCAGCACGCTGTTGGGCACCTGACTGCCGAGGTTGTATGTGCGAAAGCAGTGATACCCCTCCAGGCCGTGATGGCCGTGGTAGCCCTTGAGGTTGAGCATCGCGTCGATGCCGACGCTGTGGGTGTCCGAGCCGGTGCTCGCGCCGACGACCACGATCCTGCGCCCCAGGTGCTCCTGCGCGAAGCGCTCGATCTCGTCCTCGCTCATGTACTCGATGTCGAAGCCCTCGCCCTGCAGCGCCGCGAAGTCGACCGTCTGGGTGCAGCGCCCGTACATGACGAAGTACGTGTAGCCCTCGGTCAGCTGCTCGTAGTGGACGACCTCGGGCTTGTCGAAGCCGATCTTGCCGGCGAGCTCCAAGGCGGCCCGGCGGGCGGCGAGCGAGTAGGGAACTGGAAGCGTGAAGCTCATCTGCACGAGGCCGTCGTCCAGATGGTCGGCGTAGGGCCTGACGGCCGACAGGTCCACCTCACGCATGGCCGGCTCCCCGCGCCGCGGCCCCGCGGCGGGCGCGCTCACGCATAGCTGGCCTGTCCATGCGGCGCAGGTCGCTCGCCGCGCATCAGCTCGACCACCGGGTTGAGGTAGCCCTCGCCGGTCTCGACGATACCCTCGATGCCGCGGCCGTCGTCGAGCTTGCGGCTGACGTCGCCGAAGGTTGCGTCCTCGATCGCCTTGAACAGGCCCGCCTGCGCGATCCGCTCGAGCAGCTCGTGCGCGCCGGCCAGCACCTGCTGCGCACGGGTCTGGATGATGCCGCCGCGCTTGAACTCGATCTCCTCGCCGAGATCGTGCGCGGCGTTGAACACGTAGTCGACGTTCTGCAGGCCGAGCACACGGTCGTGGATGTGCGGGGTGAAGATGCCCTCGGTGGGCACGCCGATCGTCTGGATGCCCTGGCCGGTCGCGATCGTGACGAGGTTGAACAGCGTGTCGGCAGCGTGCGTGCGGAACAGGTTGCCGTCCATGTGCCTGGTCGGCGGCATGTACTTGACGGGGCAGTCGGGGAACAGCTCGCGCGTGAGCTGCGCCTGCGCCCACTCGTACAGCAGCCCGTTCTTGACGGGCACGTCGATCTCGAACGCGTCGCCGAGCGCAATCTGCGCGTCCGGCACACCCGAGGCGCGCGCGAGCTCGTAGTTGATGAACTGCGACGCGGTCACCGTGTGTGCCGCCTCGATCGCGTCGGCCGTGCGCAGGTAGTTGTCCTCGCCCGTGTTGATGACGACGCCGAAGTAGCCGTTGATCATGCGCGAGACGCGCTGGTCGATCAGGCCGCGGACGATGTTGATGTCGCGGTAGAGGATCCCGTAGAGCGCGTCGTTGACCATGTTGTCGAAGCCCTCCCACGCGCCCATCGCCGCGATCTCCGACATGCACAGGCCCGAGCAGAAGCTCGACAGGCGCACGTAGCGCCCGTGGGACTCGGACCACTCGTCCATTGCCTCGCGCATGATGCGGAAGTTGGCCTGCGTGGCGAACGTGCCGCCGTAGCCCTCGGTGGTGGGGCCGTAGGGGACGTAGTCGAGCAGGCTCTGGGCGGTGGATCTGATGACGGCGACGATGTCGCCGCCGGCCTCCGCCACGGCCTTGGCGTGGACTACGTCCTCGTAGACGTCGCCGGTCGCCGTCAGCACGTAGCGCAGGGGCGTCGCCGCTTCGCCAAGACGCTCCCGCATCGCGCGGCGCTCGTCAAAGCGCGTCGTGATCTCCTGCAGCCGGGCCGCGCACTCCGCCTTGACGCGTTCGCGGACGGCGCTGTCCTCGGCGCGCTCCAGCCCGAGGAGGTCGAGCTCACCAGCGTTGACGCCCTCGGAGATCTGCTGGGGCGTGCGCCCCGTCTGCAGCATCGCGTTGCCGAGCCAGTACGCCACCCCGCGGCCGAGGCCGCCGCCGTCGTGCACGTGATCGACGAGCACATTCGGCAGCGGCGCGTCCAGCTCGTTCGCGCCGTCCACGCCCAGCAGGCGCGTGACGCTGCGCTCGACCGACACCGTCGTGCGGTTCGCGATCCGCTCGCCTACCTGCGCCGCGATCTGCTTCGCCGCCTCGCGGCAGGCCGCGACCACGCCCGGGTCGAGGTCGAGCTTGCCGGGGGCGCCGGGCGCCGGGGCGTCGGCACTCATCGGATGTCTCTCACGATCGGGAACGGGATCACCTCGCGCAGCGTGTCGCGTTCGGTCAGGATCATCACCAGGCGGTCCACGCCCATGCCGCCTCCTGCCGTCGGCGAGTAGCCGTACTCGAGCGCGCGGGTGTACTCCTCGTCGTTCGGGTGGGGCACGTCGCCGTCGTCCACCGCGCGGCGCTTGCGCTGGTCGACGAAGCGCTGCCACTCGTCCACCGGGTCGTTCAGCTCGGTGTCGCCGCTGACGAGCTCGATGCCGCCGATGACCGCGTCGAAGTGCTCGCCCAGCTCCGGGTGCACCGCGTGGCGCTTGGTGATCGGGAACGGCTCCAGCGGGAAGTCGAACACGTGCGTCGGCTGGTTGATCGTGTGCTCGATCTTCTCCGAGTAGATGTCCGCCACCACGTCCGCCCACGTGGCAGCCGGGTCGACCGGCTCGTCGAGGATCTCCGCGAGCTGCTCGCGCGTGGACTCCATGAAGTCGACGCCAAAGCGCTCGAGGATCAGCTCGCGCATCGTGATCCGCTTCCAGGGCTTGGCCAGGTCGATGTCCTCGCCGTTTCGTTTGATCGTCGTGTGCCCAAGCGCGCGCTCGGCGACGTCGCGGAACATCTCTTCGGTGACCGTCGCCACGTCGTTGTAGTCGGCGTAAGCGCACATGAACTCGATGATCGTGAACTCGGGGCTGTGCTTGTGGGAGATGCCCTCGTTGCGGAACACCTTGCCCATGTCGTACACGTTCTCCATGCCGCCGACGATGCAGCGGTTGAGGAACAGCTCGACGGAGATGCGCAGGTAGAGGTCACGGTCGAGCGCGTTGTGGTGCGTGGTGAACGGGCGCGAGCCCGCGCCGCCCGCCAGCGACTGCAGCGCCGGCGTTTCGACCTCGACGAAGTTGCGTTCGTTGAGCCACTTGCGGATCTCGAACACGATCTTGTGGCGGGTGATGAACAGCTCGCGTGTGTCCTCGTTCGCGAGCAGGTCCAGCTCGCGGTAGCGGTAGCGCGTGCCGGTGTCGCCGAGCCCGTGGTGCTTGTCCGGCGGCGGGCGCAGCGTCTTCGTGAGCAGCGTGCACTCCTGGATCGCGAGCGCCAGCTGGCCGCGCTGGGTGACGTAGATGCAGCCGTCGATTCCGACGATGTCGCCGATGTCAAGGCCGAGGATGCGGTCGTATGTCTCCTGTCCGAGCGCGTCCACACGCACGACCGCCTGGATCTGGCCGGAGAGGTCGCGGATGTCGAGGAACGCGGTCTTGCCGTGGCCGCGGCGCGAGATCAGGCGGCCGGCGATCTCGTAGCGCAGCTCGGGGTGCTCGCCGGGGTCGAGTGTCGCGGGGTCGTGCGCCGCGAGCACGTTCGCGATGCGCGTGCGCGTGTTCCACAGGCTGACGGGTGGATACGGGTCGATTCCCTGCGCGCGCAGGCGCTCCAGCTTGTTGCGGCGTTCGTCGAATTCGACGGCGCCGTCGCCGTCGCCGGGCGCGGCCGCCGCGGGCGCGCCGTCGGCGTGCGCCGCGTCGGCGCTCGCGGCGTCGGGCGCCTCCAGCGCCTCGTCGTCCTGCTCCTCTTGGTTCTGCACTGGCATGTCGAAGACGATACCGGCGCTCAGGCCAAGACGCCGGCGCTCAGGCGCTGGCCGGCCAGTTGATCCGCTCGGCCAGTTCGGCCGTTCCCATCTCGATCAAGCCGCTGTGTGCGATCGGTCGGTACTCACCGTCGCTCAGAGCGAGCCAGTCGACAGCCTGGGTCTCAGGGTTGACGATCAGCACCTCGTCGACTTCGTGGGCTGCGTAGAAGGGCAGCTTCTCCCAGCTCTCGTCACCAGGCGAGACTATCTCGATGACGAGCGCGGCGGTCGGATACCACGTGGCGAGTAGAGGGGCGCGGTGCAATCCGCCGTCGGGAACACGGAAGTCGTGTTCGCCTTCGCCAAGGTTGAACTGCCCTCCGGTGTGCAGACCGGCTCGCTCAGCGAGTGGACCGAGCAACTGGGCCAGTTGCCATTCGAGCGAGCTGTGCGGGCCCGATGGTGCTGGAACCATGTGCAACACACCCTCCCAGACCTCGTCGAGCCGGTCAAGGCCGGAGCGGCGACGGCGCTCGAGCAGCTCCTCGAGACCTCCCGTGGCTGGATCGAGAACGACCGCGCGCATGTACCGAGAGTAGCGCGGCTCAGGCCATCGGCAGCGACATGCCCACGGGTTTCGGGCCGTCGGCCGGTGTGGGGGCGCCGTTGCCATTGCCGTTGCCGGCTGTGGCGCCGGCGGGCGTGACTTCGACGAGCGGCAGCAGCGGCAGCTCGACGGGCTTGGCCGGCGCCATCGCGATCAGGCCGCGGGCGATCTGGCGGATGGCCTGGGAGGCTGGGTCGTCGGGATCCTCGATCACGAGCGGCACGCCGCTGTCGGCGTGCTCGCGCAGCGGCATCGTCAACGGCACCTTGCCGAGCAGCGGCACGTCGAGCTCGTCCGCGAGCGCCTGGCCGCCGCCCTCGCCGAAGATCGTGAAGCGCTCACCCGAGGGGGTGGTGAAGCTGGACATGTTCTCGATCACGCCGCCGATCTCCAGATCGACCTTGTGCGCCATGTGCGCGGAGCGGCGCGCGACCTTCTGCGCTGTGGGCTGCGGCGTGGTCACGATCATGAACTGCGCCTGCGGCAGCAGCTGCGCGAGCGTCATCGAGACGTCGCCGGTGCCGGGAGGCAGGTCGACGAGCAGGTAGTCCAGGGCGCCCCATTCGACGTCCTGCAGGAACTGCGTGAGCGCCTTGTGCAGCATCGGCCCGCGCCACACCACCGCGGCGTCCTCCTCGACGAAGAAGCCGATCGACATGACCTTCACGCCGTGCGCGTCGAGCGGGATGATCTTGCGCTGCGGTGACACCGGGGGACGGGTGGCGCCCAGCCCGTACATGCGCGGGATCGAGTAGCCCCACACGTCCGCGTCGAGCACGCCCACGCGCTTGCCTTCGGCCGTCAGCGCCGCGGCGAGGTTGGCCGTGAGCGTCGACTTGCCGACGCCGCCCTTGCCGGAGCCGATGCACAGGACGTTGGAGACCTGCGCGAGCGCGCCCGCCGGGAGGCTGCCGCGCCCGAGCTTCTGCTGCAGCGCCTGCTTCTGGGTGTCGGTGAGCACGTCGAAGTACACGTTTACGTGCGTGACACCGTCGAGCGCGGAGACGGCCTGTGCGACGGAGGTCTGGAAATGGCCCTTGATCGGGCAGCCGGGCGTCGTCAGCGACACGGTCACGTTGACGACGCCGTTGGCGCTGACGTCGATCGAGCGCACCATGTCGAGCTCGACGATCGAGCGGTGCAGCTCGGGGTCGATCACGACCTCGAGCGCCTTGAGAATCTCGTTCCTGTCGGTCACGAGGCCCATTGTGGCAAAACTGAGCGTGGGCACCCAGATCAGCCGTAGAAGCGCGCAACGACCTGCAGCTGGCTGAAGATGTCGTGGGCTATGAACAGCATGATGATCACTGCGCCCACGATGGGACCCCAGCGGCGCCCTGCGCCCCGGGCCGCCAGCGCGAGCGCCGCCCCGAGCAGCGGAAGCATGGGCAACAGGTAGCGAACCTGTCCGTATTCGGCGCCGACTCTCGGAAACACGATGTAGGAGTCGGCGCCTACGAGCACCATCAGGCCGCCGCCCATCACGCAGTACACGGCCAGCTCGAGCGCCCGCCCCTTCAACGCTCCTGCGCTCGCAACCACAGCGCGGACGCACAGGGCCGCGATCAGGCCCGCTGGGATCAGCGCGAACCAGTAGACCCAGCCCGGGAACGGCGTGTCGAGCCAGCCATACAGTCCGACGTACCCGTTGAACCAGATCTGGCGTGTGGTGAAGATGCCGGCGAAGTCATCGTGCATTCCGGGCAGCCTCGGCAGGTAAAGCTGCCAGATGTAGCTGATCTCGCCCAGCGGCGACCCGTGCGTCAGGTCGATCGCGCTTGACACGATGCCGAGTGCCGGCGCACCCGACGCGACGTGAGCCACGACATACAAGGCGACGGGGCTGATCGCGATCGCGAGCGCGATCGCGAGGGAGATGTAGGCGGCGCGTCCCAATGTCCGTGCTGCACGGACGCTCAGTACGATCAAGCCGAGGAGCGCTCCCGGCGCGATCCCAACGAAGTTGAGCTTCGTCGTCAGGCCGATCGCGACCAGCGCGCCCAGCGCCACGGCGTGCATGCGTGTCAGTCCGGATCGAAAGGCGCGCGCCACGGCGTAGAACGTCGCGGCGGTCACCGCATACAGCATCGAATCCGGATTGACCGCTCCCGACATGAACCCGAGCAATGGCACAAGTGCCACTCCGAGTCCCCCCACCAGCCATGCCCACGGAACACGCGGAAGCGCCTCGCGAACGAACAGGAATGTGAACAGCGCCGTCAGCCCTCCCATGAGCGCCGACAGCAGCCTCATCAGCTCAATGCGGTCGAGCAGCGTACCGCCGGCACCAAGGCTGTACGGAATCGCCTCGAGGGCGTAGTAGAGCGGAGGCTGCGACGCGGCCACACCGGCATATTCACTGCCCTTCTCGAGCGAGCGCTCGCCTACCGCGAGATCGTGCTGAAGCCTTTCTTCCTGGGCCTGGGAGGAGATCGTCTGGTACTCGGGCTTCTCGGCGACCGTCTGCAGGCGGAGGTCTCGGAGCGCAAGCACCTCTTCAGATGAGAAGTTTCCGTGCTGCGTGGGCAGATGCCCCGTTTCGGCGAGCTGCTTGACGTACGCCACATGCTCGGGCTCGTCCGGCACCTCGAATGGCGGCGTGATGATCGACCAGGATGCCGCGTTGAGGCATGCGACGGCAGCGCAGAGCCATGCAGCGACCGGGACGCGCCGCAGCGCCTCCCGAAATGACGTGCCCGTCGGTCGCTGGGGCGACGAGCGCGGCCCAGCCTGCGGCCGGCTCACCCCCACTCCCGGAGCATCATCCGCGAGCAGAGAAGCACCATCCCGCCCATGAGGCCAAATACGAGAAGCACATTCCATGTGCCGCTCCATGCACGGCCAAGGCCCATTCGACGCGCCACCGCCGGCGCGAGTGACCACCACGACGATCGGCCTGGCCGCAGGTATTCAACCCTAACGCGCCCGGCCAGCGGCCCGAAGCGACTCTGCGCCGCAAGTGCTCCCGTCGTACGTTCGCCCACCAGCTCAGCGGATTCATCGCCGTTCAGGAAGAGCGTGAAGCAGAGCTCGACCCCCGATCTCGCCATGGAGAGGGGCTCCACCGGGATCGTGACGACGCCTCCCGTCCAGCCGGACTCCCGTTCTCCATGCGCGATGACACGTCCGTGCGCCAGCACCTCGACCGCGACCTTCGGGCCGATGAAGGTTTCGACTCGCAGTCGAATCGCGGAGGTCTCTCGTGGGAGCACTTCGTTGGACTGGCAAGCACTCAGCTTCTGCGTCGTCGTCCCCAGGAGTCCATGCTCGGCGGTGCTCACCTCGGCGACTGTGATCGGGGATTGTGAGAGCGTGATGCCAAGCGCGGCAACACCGATGACGAGCCCGGTTCCGAGCGCAATCTTGAGGGGTGCATCAGTCACGCCGTGTAGCGCCATCGTCAGCTCTATGCACCGGTGTGGAGCTCATTGGAATGGCCGTGCGATCTCGCCGCGCCGCCAAGCCGTAACGGAGATCTCGCCTGACTGAAGCCGCTCGCGCACTATGTCGCGCAGATAAATAGCCGTCAAGCGGGACGCCGGGCCACCTCGTGACGCCCGGCCACCGACCCAGCTCGTGATCGATGCGCGAGGCCCGCGCGGCAGGGCTTCGGCAGGTCGCCTGTTGTGCGGCTCGCCACGAGAAACCGACCCACGAAGCCGGAGACTTTTCGGGCCACTGTCTCCCACCTCACCCTAAAGAGGACATCCGGGCGTGACGTCGGTGCCGGCAAAAAAAGACCCGCGGGCAGTGGGGGCCGCCCGCGGGTCGAGGGAGGAGAGGGTGCTACTACTGCCGGCGGGATATGAGGCCGGCAGACTTTCCGCTTTTCCGGCCCCTCTCCGGGCCGGGCGGGGAAGCTCGTGGCTCAGACGAGGCTCAGGATGCGCTCCTGCACCTTGCCGGCCAGCTCGGGGACGCGGTTGGCGAGATCCGGCACCAGGTCCGGCACGCGGTTGGCGATCTCGCCGCTGCTCTTGACGACAGCATCGCGACGCTCCTCGAGCTCGCTCACGGTGCTCTCGATCCTGCGCCTGCGCTGGCGCAGGTCGCGCTCGACGCGGACGCGCGCTTTGCGGACCTCGCGCTCGAGCCGGTTGCGGGCGGTGACGCCGCGGCGCTCGAAGCGGCGCAGCTGAGCCTGAGTCTTGGACGTGGAGCCGTAGGTCGAGAGCGTGTCGCTGACGCTCTCCACGACGCGGTCGCGGGCGATCAGGGCGGCGCCGACGGGAATCAACACGGCGCGCTCAGCGTAGTTGGCCTGGGTCGTGCTGCGCGTGCTCGCTGGTTTCGCCGGAGCGGCTTTGGCCGAAGCAACTTTGGCCGAAGCGGGTTTGCGCGCGGCTTTTGCGCGGGCTTTGGGGCTGTTGGATGAGGTGGTTGCAGTTGGCATCTTGAAGAGGCCTCCTATTTCTTCCTCGCCGGGTGCGAGGAGCGGGGGGCTTGCGAACATCTGTTTGTACCCCCCTTGGAAAAGATCGTTACACGCGGATCGTAGCAGCCCGTGAAAACCCTGTAACCAAGGGCGGCTCCGCCCAGCTACTTTGTAACAGGAGGAACATGCGTTCGGCCCAGGTGATGGCAAGTGCCATCCTCTGTACAAGCGCGCTGTGAGCGTCCTGTCGAGCAAGCGCATGCGAATCCTGCTGCTGAGCCCCCGCAGCTCCGACAAGCTAAGCTAAGCCGTTCGTGGACGAACTGAGCGATCGGCCCAGTGCTCGCGCCTGCCAAGACGCAGAACAGGTCGTCCCCGAGCCTTGTTCCGTCCGATGGCCTATGCATGATCGGCAAACGTTGATGGAGCTGCCACGTACCGGGGCACTTCGCGAGGAAGGTAGACGACGCGGATGAGCAGCACGCAGAAGCGAGGCGGCCGCACATATCGTCAAGCAGGCGTCGATTACGCCGTCCTGGACGCTGGCAAGCGTCTGGCCGTCAAGGCTGCGCTCGCGACCTCTGCCCATATGGAAAAGAGAGGAGGCAAGGTGAACGAGGCTTCCCGAGGGGAGTCTGCCTTCGTATTCCAGGCGGGCGATCAGACGCTCGCGCTCGTCCTCGAGGGCCTCGGAACCAAGTCCATCATCGCCCGGGCAGTCGCTGAAGAAGGTCGCAACCACTTCGATGCCGTCGCGTACGACACCGTAGCCGCCATCATCAATGACCTCTGCTGCGTCGGTGCTCACCCGCTCGTCGTCAACGCCTACTTCGCGACCGGCAAGCCTGACTGGTTCAACCACGACGAGTGGTACGAACGGTTGATCGAAGGCTGGTTCAACGCATGCGTCGACGCCGGTTGCACCTGGGGCGGCGGCGAGTCGCCATCTCTGCCAGATCTCGTCGACGCCGACGAGATCGAGCTTGCCGGTAGCGCGGTCGGCGTGATTCCCGACGACCGCGAGCCCATCCTGGGACAGCACCTGGCCGAGGGCGACGAGATAGTGCTCGTAGAGAGCAGCGGATTGCACGCAAACGGCTCGTCCCTTGCTCGACTGATCGCCGGAGAGCTCGAGGCGGGCTACGCGACTGCACTCCCGAGCGGAGCTCTTTTTGGAGAGGCGCTCCTTCGGCCCTCGCACATGTACACCGAGCTTGTCGATTCGGTTCTCGACGCCGGGCTACCCGTGAGGTACATGAGTCATCTGACCGGTCATGGATTCCTCAAGCTGATGCGACCGACGCATGACCTGGCCTATCGCATCACGCGACTGCTCCCCGTGCCTGAGGTTCTGGACTTTCTCGTCGAGAAGGCCGGCATGACGCCCAGGATCGCGTACTCGACGTTCAATATGGGCCACGGGTTCGCGATCTACTGTGGTGAGGGGTCTGGCGCCAAGGTCGTCGAATCAGCCGCCAGCAAAGGTCTGAAGGCCATCGTGGCCGGGTGCGTGGAGTCCGGCCAGCGTGGCATCGTGATCGAGCCGCTCGACATTGAGTTCGGCAGCGACGAGCTACGGCTCGGCCCCGACCAGTAACCCGCAACCTCGCTCTCAGCGAGCCGATGCCCGCACGCCCGGCGGATCGGGCTCTCCGCCGGCGCCTGCGCCGGGTACACGGGCGATCCACAGGGACGGCTGCTCCAGCTCCGCGGGGGTCGGCAGCGCGTCCGGTCCGGTCCACGCGAGCGCCAGCGCCTGCGGGCCGCCCGCGTCGACGACCGCGTCGCAGAAGCGGCGTCCCAGCTCGTACTGGCGCATCTTCAGCTCCAGGCCCAGCAGCCGCTCGAGCACCCGCCACGGCAGGCCGCGGTTCTCGCGGCGGTGGTTCATCGCCGCGCGCAGGCGCGGCAGCGACGGCAGCACGTCCGCGCCGATCGCGTCCATCGTGTGCTCCGCGTGTCCCTCGATCAGCGACATCGCCGCCTGCATGCGCTCGACCAGCTGCCAGCGATCCTCGCCCAGGGTCAAGCGCAGCAGCTCGCCGCGGCGCGCGCGCTCGACCATCTCGCGCAACTCAGCCGCGTCCGGCAGTTTCGGCATGCTCGGCACCCACCCGCCGCGCTTGCCGTTGGTGCCGGCGCCGCCCGTCGTGCTGCCGTCGGTCGCGCCGTCGTCGGAAGAACCGCCCGAGATCGTCACCTGCAGCCCCTCGATCAACTCCTTGATCATCCCGCCGAGGTACTCGCGCAGCCACGGCGCGCCCGAGAACTGCACCGCATGCGTGATCTCGTGGATGCTCACCCACAGCACCAGCTCGTCGCGATCGACGCCCAGCGCGCTAGCCGCCTGCGCCAGGTTCGGCGCCAGCAGCAGCAGCCGCGGCGACACCGACGCGTCCAGCAGCGCCAGGTCGTACTGGCCGAGCACGCGCTGCGACAGCACGCCCGTGAGCGCGCCCACCTGCACGCCCATCAGCAGCCCCGACACCGAGCGCAGCGGACCCGCAAACAGGCCCTTGCCGTCGGCCATCGGCTCCGTGATCGGCGCCAGCAGCGGGCGCATCGACTTCAGGTTCGCCGCGATCCAGCCAGGGCGGTCAACCAGCTCCAGCGCCGGCAGCTCCGTCGAGGAGCTCAGGCCGCTGTAGGAGCCCACCCTGCCCGCGAACTCCCGCGTCAGCGGCTCCACCGACGCCGAGCGCACGCCCCCGAACGGCGGCGAGCCCGCAACCAGCTCTCCGACCCGCTGGGCAGTGCCCCAATCGATCACGTCCACACCAAGAGCGTAGCCACGGCGGGCGGCGCTCCGATAAACCTGCTGCCAAGGGCCCCAGGCTCGCGCGCGCGTATCCTTGGGCTGTGGCTGGCTCCAGAATCGCGCCCGCGCCGCCCGACGGCTCGCCGGGCCGGTCGGACGGGCCGCCCGGTGCGGAGCAGAGCGGAGGACAGGGGGGCGGGTTTCTCAAGCGCGCGGAGGTGCGCGACGTGCTCGCGTGGATGCGGCTGCTCGTCGATCCGCAGGACGCCGCCGCCGTCGTGCGCGCGTTGTCGCGGCCGCCCATCGAGCTGCGCCAGGTCGAGCTCGCTCGCGTGATCCAGGTCGCGCGGCGGCGCAAGCTCGACCTCGTCGGCGGCCTCGCCGCCGCCACCGAGTCGCCGCAGGTGCCGCCCGAGGCGCGCGAACGCATCCAGCGCTTCGTCGAGCTGCACCGCAGCGCCGCCGCCGAGCTCGACACCGTCGCACCCGACCTCTTCATCGAGCGGCTGATCCAGCGCCTGGGCGTGCGCGGGCGCCCGCTGCTCGCGCCCGAGGACGCCGCCGAGCAGCGCGCCAGCCTCGAGCTGCTGCGCCGGCTCGCCGTTGACTTCGTGCGCGCGACGCCCCACGCAGGCACCCGTGATCTCGTCAGGCACCTCGCCACGGTCGTGCCGGACGCGCACGAGGAGGGTCGCGCGATCGACCGATCGCCAGCCCCCGTGGGCGAGCCATTGGAGGCCGGCGACACCGTCGGCGACGGTGACCATGCGAACGCAGACCTCAAAGATCGAGAGCCCATCGACGAAGAGCCCATCGACGAGCTCCACGCGACGTTTCAGCTGCTGCGCGAGCAGGTGCTCGAGGGCGTCGCGCGCATCGGCGGGCGGCTCGGTGAGCTGCGGCTGGACACCGACCTAGACATCTCCCACGGTGTCGTGCGCTACCTCGAGCTACTCAAGCTCTCCGCGCTGCTGCAGCGCCCCGAGGGGCAGAGCCTCGCCGACGCGCTCGCCGACGTCAACGCGCGCCTGCTCGCCGCCGCCACGCCGCTGCAGCGCGAGATCTTCCAGACCTCCACGCTCGACGACACGCTCAGCGCATCCGAGGCGAGGGACAGGGGCGGGGCGGACGCAGGGGTGGGCGCCCGCGCCCGCGCCAAGGCAGTCGCGCCCCGCGAGCAGCACTCGCTCGGTCCGTTCCTGCCACGCAAGGGCGCCGGTCTCGCGCTCTCAGCGTCGGACATCTACACCTACCGCAGCTGCCCGCTGCGCTACAAGTACGCGCGCGTCCTGCGCATCCCCACCGAGCAGACCGTCCACCAGCGCTTCGGCATCGTCGTGCACCAGGTGCTCGAGCGCTACCACGCCGACGGAAGTGACACGCTCGCGCAGATGCTCCAGCTGCTCGACACCGGATGGCGCAGGGCCGGCTTTGGCGAGAGCGAGCGCGATCGCGAGCTGTTCCAGAAGGCGCGAGCCGCGCTCACGCGCTACCACGCGCGGCTTGGCCAGCAGCAGTCTGAACCCGTGTGGTTCGAGCGGCAGTTCTCCTTCCGGCTCGGGCCCCACCATCTGCGCGGGCGGGTCGATCGCGTCGATCGGCTCCGTGGCGGGCGTCGGGTTGCTCGTGGGGATGATGGGGGCGCTGGCGGAGATCCGGTCGCGGCCGGGGGCGATGCCGAGTACGAGCTGATCGACTACAAGACCTCGCGGCCCAAGAGCGCCGAGCAGTTGCGCGACGACATCCAGCTATCGCTGTACGCGCTCGCCGCGCGCGAGGATTGGGGGCTCGAGTCCTCGCAGCAGGCCTACTACTACGTGCTCGACGATCTCAAGGTGCCCGTGCACCGCGGTGAGCAGGACGCCGACTGGGTGAAGGGCGTTGTGCTCGAGGTTGGGACGGGGATACTTGCACAGGAGTTCGAGCCGACGCCCTCGCGGGCGGCCTGCTCGATCTGTGACTACCGGATCGTTTGCCCGGCCGCGGAGACGTAGGTGTGCGCCCTGAGCTGGGCCTGCGGAGCCGGCACGATCTTGTTTGTCGCGTTGAAGAGTCTGTATAGCCATCGCTATACACCCTCCGGCACGATCTTGTTTGTCGCGTTGAAGAGCCTGTATAGCCATCGCTATACAGGCTCCCCCGGCTAACGCCCGGCTGTTGGTCAGGCTGAACCGATGGCGCTCGGAGGGGCTCGTGTTATCCGACCACGAAGACATCCACATGGTGGAATTGGCTCAGGGCGAGTATACGGTCCCTCGCACCCGACAGGCATCCGTTCTACTTCCCCTCCCGCCCCCGTTGCCGTAGAAACCGCTGGAATTCGCTGGCCAGGATGTCCCCGGAGGGGAGGTCGTCCGGCGTGCTCTGCTCCTCGCTGTCGGCGGCCTGCTCCAGCCGTTCCACGAACGCCTGGATGTCGGGGTCGCTGCGCACCGCCATTCCGACCTGGCGTTCGTAGTCGGCGGCAGAGGACTCCAGCTCAGACACGTCAACCGACACGCCGACCAGCACTTCGACCCTGCGCAGCAACGCCAGCGCCGCCTTCGGGTTGGCCGCGGCGGCGACGTAGTGGGGCACCGACGCCCACAGGCTCGCCGATGGCAGCCCCGCCTGCGCACATGCGGTGTGCAGCACGCCCACGATGCCCGTCGGGCCCTCGTAGCTGGAGGCCTGGATGCCCAGCCGCTCGAGCAGCGTCGCGTCGGAGGCATGGCCGCTCAATGCCACCGGGCGCGTGTGCGGGACATCGCCGAGCAGCGCGCCCAGGGAGACGACCACCTGCACCCCCAGCGCCTCCGCCAGGTCCACGATGTGCGTGCTGAACGCGCGCCAGCGCATCGACGGCTCCACGCCCTGCACCAGCACCAGGTCGCGCGGCGCGCGCGGCGCGCTCGCCTCGAAGATCTCCACCGTCGGCCACTCGAT
>Ga0187890_10000848_pt1 | contig 22193 bp, 21 predicted proteins | sample June2016WEW_21_1_FD_133005 | JGI IMG/M metagenome (GOLD analysis project Ga0187890, IMG submission 133005) | Peatland microbial communities from SPRUCE experiment site at the Marcell Experimental Forest, Minnesota, USA - June2016WEW_21_10 | ecosystem: Environmental > Terrestrial > Soil >... | reverse complement strand
GGCGCGCCCGAGATCGAATATTCGTTTCATCCCGACGCCGATTGGATCGAGCTGACCACCGTGCACAAAGGCGGCCTGTTCGGCTCCGACTACCGCATGCTGTTTCCCGGCGACGGCATCGAAGGCATCAAGCGTTTTTATCTCGATACGCTGATCGGCTTTGGCAAACGCGGGCTCGCCTGCCAGCCGGCCATCGTCGGCGTCGGTCTCGGCGGATCGAAAGACACCAGCATGGTACTCGGCAAACAGGCGTCGTGCCTGCGCGTCGTCGGCTCGCGCAATCCGGATCCGAAAATCGCCGCGCTCGAAGAGGAGTTCAAGGAACTCGGCAATTCGATCGGCATGGGCGCCATGGGCTTCGTCGGCTCTTCGATGGTGATCGATTGCCACATCGAGGTCGGCTATTGCCATACCGGCGGCATGCCGATGTCGGTGCACATGTTCTGCCTGTCGTCGCGCCGCGCCTGTGCACGTATTTCGACCGACGGCAAGGCGACCTTCCGCACCGACCCGATGTGGTTCACCGATTACATGCGCCGCGAAACGGTCGAGTGGGGCCAGCAGGCGGCCGAGGCGGCGGAATAGCGATATGTCCGATCTCAAAATGGTCCACATTGACCTTCCAGCACGCACGGAAAATCTGCGGCAGCTGGAAATCGGTTCGGTCGCCTACCTCACCGGCCGTGTCTTCACCGCGCGCGAGGGCGTCTACAAGCGTGCGATCGCGGACGGCGTCGGGATGCCGGCGAGTAAGGATGCGCTGGGCATCACAAATTTTCATTGCTCGCCGGCGGCGAGCATCAATCCCGACGGCAGCTATACCGTCGGCGCGGTCACCGCGACGGCGTCGTTCCGCTTTGCGCAGTGGCTCGACGGCTGGTTCAAAATCTCCGGCTGCAACGTCATCATCGGCAAAGGCGGCATGACGTCGGCGACCTACCGCGAGCATTTCGTGCCCAACAATGCGGTCTATCTGACCACGGTCGGCTACGGCACCGGCGCGCTGCTCGGCCGCGGCATCAAGCGCGTCGCCGGCGTCTACTGGCTCGAGGAGCTCGGCCTCGCGCAAGCGGTCTGGGTGCTCGACGTGGAAAAATTCGGCCCGTTCCTGGTCGAGAGCGATCTTGCCGGCAATTCGCTGTTCGAGCGCGAGAACGCCAAGATCGCGCCCGGGCTCGACCGGCTTTATGCCGGCACCAGGCCGGCGACGCTTCGCCGCTACGGCGAGACCGACGACAAGACCGAGGAAGTCATCTGAACGCGCCGCGACGCGCCGTCGCGCGAACGCTCAACCTTGCTGCGGCCGTACCGTGACGTGTCGTGGCCGTTGACATGAGCAGCCACGGGTTGCAGAATTAAAATCTACATTACTGTCGGCTGCGAATGGCTTTTCCGTCGCGTCGCGCGACGAAGCAAACTCCCGGGGCGGGGGATGGCAGGACAGCATAGCAACGTGGTAGCGCGGTCTTTCCGCATTCGCGCCATTTCGACTTTTCCAGAACCGCTTTGGGTTTTTGAATTTTCCCGCAGCGGCATACTGAGCCGCCGAGTCTATGCGGCGCCTTCATCCGCTCTGGCGCCGCCCAATCCCAGGCTCGATTCACGACGCCGGATCGACAACGGCAGAGGAATTTGATGGCGCACACTATCCACCGGATCTTTATCAATCCGCCGATTGCGATCGCCCGGCTCGGCGGCAGCAGTGCACCGCAGGACGCATATTGCTGGGTGACCCCGGTCAATCCCCGCTCCGACGGCAATACCGTGATCGCGCCGTGGTGGACCTTCGAGGTGCTCAGCGACGGCACCGTCGACCCGCGCATGCCGACCAGCGTTCGTCTGCGCGACGGCGACCTGATCCGGCCGGTGGCGCCGTTCTTCGAAATCTGGGCCTTGGTGGGAGAACCCGGCAGCCCGCATCCGCAATGGCACGAAGAGCCGCTGACACCGGCCCTGTTGAAAAAATGCGGAACCGATGAGTCGGCGCTTACGATTCAAATCGATGCAAAAAACCGCAAGGCGGCGCGGCGAATGGTCAACTCCGACCTCGTCTACGGTACATTTCCGCCGGTCAGCGTGCGCGGCGACGATCACGATGTACACGTGGTGCTCGCGAGCAGTCCGCCCGGCGTGGTCATACCCATGATCCCCGACGGGCGGAACATTCCGCTCGGCAGTATCCAAATCATGCGCAGCCGCAAGCAGCCAAGGGACAGCGGCGCTGAATGGAAACACGCGGTCAATGTCGAGGTGATCCGCTTTCGTTTTACGCCAGGTCGCGGCCATTTCTATGGTCCGCCCGAGGCAGCCCGCCAAGCCGGAAGGAATCACGGGATTGCAGTCGAGAAAGTCAATGCATTCCTGGATCCCGACGCGGGTTGGTTCGACCACAGGCCGCACCAGAATATCGTGCCGGTCGACACCTATGACGCTTTGCGCGTGCAGGAGGACACCGGAGCGTCCCTCGGCGTCGTCGACGATACCTGCGAAGCGCGCGTGACAGTGACGCTCGCCCTTCCCGGCAAACGCCAATCGCCGCGAGTTGCGCACGCCAATATATTCGTCGGCCCGCCGGATTTTGGCCCCGACCGGCGCCCGTTTCTTTCCTTGGCCGACGAGCTTCAGGATCGTGGCAGCGGCACGGCGGAGCGCAATGCAGCCTTGAGCAAGCCGCATCGCGAGCTTTGGGTGCTGGACTTGTTCGAACGCATTTACGAGACGGTATCGCTGCTCAATCTCGATCAGATTCAATCCACCGGTGCGCTTCGGCTGACGGGACGTCGGCTCCGCGCCAAACCGATTGCCGGCGACCAGGTTTTGAAGCCGCATAAGCATGCCATGACCAAATGGGATGCGTTGCGCAATAACGCATATAAAATTCCTTCGAGCAGCGGCGAAGAGCCATTGCCGTTGTCGGAGCAAGCGCGCTCGCGTCATTTGTCGATACAGGACATCGACGCCCTGAAGGAGCTTATTGCCGAGCATCCCGACCGCCTGGAAAAGCTGATCCGGCAACCGTTCGAAGTGGAGCGCGGTGAGGACGGGAATGTGACGACGATGCGCATGCCGCCGTTCATGCGCAATTCAAATGCCTATCCGCTAACGTTGTCGACTTGGCAGTACGACCTGTTGATGGATTGGGTGAAATCGGTGCCGACGCGCCGCCGGCCATCGCGCGCCGCCGGACCGAAACTCTCGCCCGAAGCCGACAAGCGCCGCAGAAGGGTGCTGGCGCGGCTTGGCCGCGGAAAGCAGCGCTGATGCAGCGCATCGCCACGATCCCGTGCGAGCCCGCGGCGCCGATGTTGCACCGGTTCCGCTCGGACGACGGCGAGCATCTGCTGGTCATTCCCTACAGTCGGCTTTTTGATCTTTCGCCGGAATTGGCGCGGATTCTCGATCGCGGCGGCGCCGAATGCGATGATCTCGTCCGCGCGCTGGCGCAACCGGCAATCGGCGAAGACCCGCTTGACGACGTCGTGGCGCCGCAGCCGCAGAGTATCTCGCTGAACGTCAGTTCGAGTTGCAACCTCTCCTGTTCCTATTGTTACGCGGCGCGGGGCGGCTTCGAGGGGGCGCAGAACGAGCCGATGAAGTGGGAAACCGCGCGTGCCGCCATTGATGCGCTGTTGGCGCGCGCCGATGCGACGGCGCCGATCACCGTCGGATTTTTAGGCGGCGAGCCGTTCGTCAACCGAGCACTGCTCCATGCTTGCGTCCAATATGCGCACACCGAAGGCGCGCACCGTGGTCTCGACGTACGCTTTTCCGTCACCACCAACGGCACATTGCTGCGACCTGAGGATATCGCGCTCATCCGCGCGCGCCGATTTGCGGTGACGATCAGCATCGACGGTGGCGCCCAGGTGCACAATCGCCAGCGACCGAGCCCGGGTAAGCGCGACAGCTTCGCTCAGCTCAGGCAGGCCGTCGCGCCGCTCCTCGCCGAGCCGGGTTTGGCGCAAATCGCCGCGCGCGCGACGGTCACGCGCCATGATTTCGATCTCTCCCGGCGCTTCAACGACATCGTCGCCGTCGGCTTTTCCGAAGTCGGCTTTGCGCCGCTGCGCATGGACAAGGGTCGCGGCGACGCATTGCGCGAGCAAGACTGGCCCGCCTATCTCGAAGCATTGCAAGGGCTTGCCCGCAGCGAGCTGGCGCGGGCGCGGAGCGGCGCGGCAATCCGCCTGAGTAATCTCGCCATCGCGCTCAAACAGATCGCACGCGGCGCCAGCTCGCCTTATCCGTGCGGCGCCGGCGGCGGCTATTTTTCCGTGGCTGCGGACGGCCGCTGGTATGCATGCCATCGCGCCATCGGCACCCGCGATTTCGAAATGGGCGACAGCTTGGGCCTCGACGGCGAGCGCCGCCGCGCTTTCCTAAAGCGTCGCCACGTCCACGCCCAGGATGCGTGCCGGACCTGCTGGGCGCGCTACCTGTGCTCCGGCGCCTGTCACCAGGAAGCAGCCGCGCGATCCGAACCGGCGTGCGATTTTATTCGCAGCTGGCTCGAATTCTGCCTAGGCGCCTATTGCGAACTTTCCGCGCATCTGGAGGCGAAAGTGCTATGAGCAAGTTGGATCAGCCCAAGCTCATTCCCCGCAACGCGCCCGCTTTGCGCAAGGCTCGCGAGAAAAATCCGCAGCCGCACCTGGTCGCCGGCAATCCGATATCGACTAGGCTGGAATCCGGCATCGGCAATTGCTTTCCGGGCCTGGAGTGCGACTTGCGCAATCTGGAGCGGCGCTTTTTTCCGTTTCTCGAAATGGATATGCCCGACGTCGAAATCAGTCTGTTCCAGGTCGATATCGACGGCGCCATGGCCGCCAGGAAAGCGGGCAAAATCACCCAGGCTACCTTGGATGCGTACTGGACGCTGCATAAGGAAACGGGATGGATCGTTGAGACCATGTCCGGCACTTTCGGGCCGCTCGGGCATCTCACCCTGACGATGGCCAGCCTGAAAACGACCTCGACCGGCCCGGGCCGACAACCGCCGGATCCGTGGACCGCGGTTCGCCTGCTCACCGAAGGAACCGACGTGCGCCTAGTGCTGCAGATGAAATCCGCGCCGACGGCAAAAAAGGTGACAATAACGGCACAGCGTGCGCGCTATCTCGGCGATGACGGCGCGCTGGCCGCGATGTTCCTGCCCGGCGAACTCACACAATCGCTGTGCAGCCCATGGACGCACGACTTCCGCGATTGCGCGTGCTTCTACTGGGCGTCGAACCATCCGGACATCGCATTACCGCCCCTTCCATCAAAGCACACCACCGATCCGGTGTGGAACTTTGCCGTTCCGTGGGAACGGAGCGACCGCACAATCGGAAAGCGGCCGCCGGCCAAGGCTACGGTGGAGTACGCGGATGAGCTCGACTATTACCAAATCAACGGAGTGTGGCAGAGCTTGAACTTCGTGCTCGAGCGCCGCGAGCAACGCGGCCCTTATGTGCAACGTGGCTTCGCCGGCAAGGAGCTCGACAGCAAAGCCGAGCTGGAAACCCATTTGCGCTATGCGGCGGGCGTCGAGCTTGCCGTTTTGCAAGAATATCTGACGGCCGCGTATTCGCTCAAACCTGAGGCGGACTTGTCCGGCCGGATCGGCGACGACGTCCGTGCGGCCTATGCCGAGATCATGCGCATCGCGATCGGCGAAATGCGCCATCTGCGCGCCGTCAACGATGTGCTCGCCGCCATCGTCGGTCGTCCCCAATACACGCCTGCGCTCGGGGTCGCCACCGCGCTTCCTGGCGCGAAACCGGGACAATGGTGGCGGGTAGTACCCAATCCGCTGACGGCTGGAGCGCTGCAGCGCTTTATTGACATCGAAGCGCCATCGGAATCGGTCGATGGCGTTTACGCCCGGATTCTCGCCACGTTAAATCAGCAACAGACCGATCTGGAAAAGAAAGACGAAAACATCCAGGCGATCCGCACCGTCATGGCGGAAGGAGAAGACCATTACCGGACCTTCCGTGACATTCAGGAATGGCTCAAACCGTACCTGCACGACGAGACCAAATACCTGCGCCGGCGCAACCTGACATTGCCACCACAAGGCAACAAAGCGAATCAGGTTCTGCAGCAGCATTACCGAACGCTGCTCGATCTGCTTTACAAGGGATATAAGGCCGGAATGCCGAACGGCGCCGAAAATCTCAACCAGGCGCGCAATTTGATGATCGCGAAAAAAGCGGACAAAACCGAGAAGCTTGAGTCCATCGCCGATGCCGCCAAGGCGGTGGCGGACAACGGATTCCTCGTCTCCTTCGTCACTCCGCCCGGCCCGCACTTCAAGCCGGTCAATCCGCCGGACCCGAAATTCAAGTTGTCGGCAGCGACTTGAGCCGGCCAAAAACATACGACATCGCGGTTCTGGGCGGCGGTGCCGCCGGCTTGGCGGCGGCGCTGACGGCGGCGAAAAGCGCCAGAACGGTCCTTGTTCTCAATCGACCATTCGATCCTCACGCACCGCTTCGTATCGATGCCATCCCCGCGCGCACGCTTGCGCTTCTGGTGGAATTCAGCATCACGCCGAGCGCGATCGGAGCGGAGCGCTTGCACGATCGCCAACAATCATGCTGGGCGACCGAGCTCCCGCAATGGAGCCGCGGGCCGCAGACTGCCCACATCGAACGGCCGGCACTCGAGGCGGCGTTATTCGACATGGTGCGTGCCAACGGCCGCATCGATATTGTCGTCGACCGCGTCAAGCCGAAATACCGCCGTGGCTTCACCGGCACCTGCTGGTCGGCGCGTCACCTTATCGATGCTACGGGACGCGCGGCCGTCACCGCGCAGGCGCGGGTGCGGCCGCGACCGGCATGGGGAAGCCGGTTCTTCTGGGCTCCGCGAACCGCAGTCCGCGCGACGCCGGAATTTCGTATCGCCGCCCTGCCCGGCGGCTATGCCTATCGGCTCGGTTCGGCGGACCATATCGGCATCGGCCTCGTCGGCCGCGGGGCGTTGTTGAAATCGGACGCCCCGGCGTTGGGCCGCTTGCTGCGGCAGACGGACGCCCAATGGCTTTGCGAAGATATGCCCCCTCTGGAATCGATGGTCCGCGGCGCGTCCGGCGTAACGTCGGTGCAATGGGCCGTGCCCGGACGTGCCGTGCTCATTGGTGACGCCTCGATCGCCCGCGATCCGTTGTCGTCGCAGGGCCTCGCGGCGTCATTGAGTGACGCGCTTTACGGCGTCGCCGTAATTTTGACGGGCGACATCGCCAGCCTGCGTGCGCGCCAGGCAGAGAATCTCCGTGCGCATTTGATGTGTCTCAAAGCCGCGCTGATGCAGTGCCGATATCTCGACAACGCCCATTGGACGGCATATGAGAGATTTATCGTGGCGAATATCACGGGCCGTGTGGATCGACCGGCGTCCGCGTTGCGGCATGGACGTCTGGAGACGATGCCGGAGTATTGAGCAACGCGACGTGGAAAAATTCGGCTCCTTCCTGGTCGAGAGCGATCTTGGCGGCAATTCGCTGTTCGATCGCGAGACCGCCAAGATCGCGCCCGGACTCGACCAACTTTACGCGGAAACTAGGCCGGCGATGCTGCGCCGCCACGGCGAGACCGACGACAAGACCGAGGAAGTCACCTGAGACGGCCGATCGAGCATGGTGCGGGGCAGACAGCGATGACGAGCAGTATCCCGGCAAAAGCGTCAATCCGCGATAGAGCCATCACCGAACTGACGGAGTTTGCCATTATTGCAGCATATCTCTACGTGTTCTTGGCCGCGCTGATTTATTTGAAAGCCGCCATCCTTCACGCCCACGACATCCCGTTCACGACGTTCGGTTTTGCCGCGGCGAAGGCTCTGATCTGCGCCAAGTTCGTGCTGCTCGGCCGGGCATTTCACCTGGGCGAGCGCTTCAAGGCGCTGCCCCTGATTTGGCCGACGCTGTACAAGTCGTTCATTTTTCTCGTGCTGTTGCTCATCCTCAACGCGATAGAGGAGGTGATCGTAGGCCTCATGCATCATCGCGCCGTCGCGGACTCACTGGCCCAATTCGGCGGCGGCACGCTCGGTCAGCTTATTGCAAGCAGCATCGTCGTGCTGTTGATCCTGATTCCGTTTTTCGCCTTTCGCTCACTCGGCGAGGTCGTCGGCGAGCGCAATCTCGTCCGCGTGTTCTTTCTGCAGCGTCACACCGCTGATGCCGAATGAGTGCATGTTGGAACCGGGGGCTGAAAATGATGCGTACCATCCTGACAATCTTGCCGGCGATCCTGGCCATTTCGGCGCTGCCGTCGCAACGCGCGGACGCCGATGAGGTGCGACACACGACGTTTCCCAGTGCGCTGGTGGGACGGTGGGCGCCGAGCGCCGAGCTCTGCGCGGCGAAAGACAAGTCCAACATTACGGTGGCAGCGGACGGCTACAGCACCGCCGACGGCAAATGCAGCGTGCGGTGGATCGTGGTGACACCGGGTTCGCTCGGGACCAACTACGCCGTGCATGCCCAGTGCGAGGGCGATGCGCAACTCGCCAAGCCCGATGTTGTCAATATGATTCTGCGACCCGAGGGCGGCGACCGGGTCTCGATCGGCAAATCCTTCACCGATCTCAAGCCTTATCTGCGCTGTCCGTGAGGCCGGCCCGCGAATACGCGAGCCGCGGCGACGCAGGCTCCGGAGATGAACCATGAGTCCCGCCGTTTTGTCGTGCGTGATCTTTGCGTTGACCCTCGGCGGCATCGTGCTCGGCGCATTGCTGCGGACCACGCTGCCGCAACATCATCTCAGCAAAGAATCGCAGGACGTAGTGCGCCTCGGCGTCGGCCTGATCGCGACCATCGCGGCGCTGGTGCTTGGTTTGCTGATTGCCGCGGCCAAGGGTTCGTTCGATACCCAAAGCGGCCAGGTCAAACAAATCACCGCCGACATCATCCTGCTCGACGCTTTGCTGGATCAATATGGCCCGGAAGCGCTGCCGATCGGCACCCAGATGCGCGGCGTGATCGGGCCGTTCGCCGATCGGCTTTGGCACGAAACGCCAGCGGCGGCCGCCGCGCCGTTTGCAATGAACGCGGCAACCGAAAGCGTCTATGTGGCGATTCAAGCACTGTCGCCGCGCAACGAACTCCAACGGTCGCTGCAGAGCCGGGCGGCGCAGGTCAGCACCGATTTGGCGCAAACCCGCCTGTTGCTGTTCGCGGAATCCGATAGCGCCATTCCGGCGCCCTTTATCGCCATCCTGGCGTTCTGGCTCATTATCATATTCGCCAGCTTCAGCCTGTTCGCCGCGCTGAACGTGACGGTGTTCGCGTTCCTGTCGCTGTTTGCGCTGTCGGCATCGTGCGCGATCTTTTTGATCTTGGAGCTGAGCGAGCCGTTCACCGGCTTGCTGATGGTTCCCAGCACGCCGCTGCGCAACGCCCTTGCACCGCTCGGCTAATTGCCGGAGACCGCGCCTCAACTGTGCTCGCGATACCAGCGCTCGGCGCCGGGGTGGAGCGGCACGTCCATCGGCGTCGAGTCGGTCTCGCGGACCATGTGCAGCGCCGAGCCGCCGGTACCCTTCTCCCAAGGCACCTCCGATTCGCGCGCGGCGAGCGCGCCGCAAATATCGTAGGCCATCTGCTCGGGGAGCGACGCGCTGGTGTAGATCGGCCAGCCGCTGAAATCGAGTGTATCGAAATCCCGCGCCAGGCCCGGGAAGCGCGCCTTGGGCAGTAGAACCCGCCGCCATCCCAGCCGGCCCAGCGCATCGAACTCGTTTGGCTCGATCTCGAATGGCACGAGGCCCGCCGCCAGCGCCTCGTTCAGCCACACCTTGATGCCCTCGTCGAACACCGCGTCGATCTCGCCGCGCGCCAGCAGATCGAGGCGGCGCACGTCGGACGGCCCGCCGCAGGTGATGATGCGCCCGCCCCAGGCCTCGATGTCCTGAAGTTTTAGGCCATGCAGGGCAAAAGCCTGCTCGATCAAGACCAGGGTCGAGTGCGTCGGATCTTCGCGCACCGACAAGCGCAGCGGATACTGCTTCGCTTTGAGGTCACTGAACGAGCCAATGCCCGTCCGCGGGTGCACCATGAAGACGAAGCGATCCCAGCTCGGATAGGACGCGATGATCCGTAACGGCAGCGCCGTGCGGAACAATCCGACGCCGCGATAGGCTTGGGTGAGCAGCGCCGACGGATTGACGAAGGCGGCTTCAACGCCGCCCTTCGCCACTTCTTCGGCCAGAATGGCCGAGCCGGTCGCGAGCCGCAGCCACGGCCGGAATTCTTCGCCCGACCCGCTGCCGACCGTGATGACCATGTCTCGATTGCCGCCGTAAGGCGTCGCCGGATTGCCGGCGATATGCAGGCCGATCTCCCACAGGGTCTTGGCGCGCACAAAATTTGCGCCTTTCGGCAACGGTTCCATGGCAGGCATCTCCAATCGGGATGAATGGCATCGACCGCGATGCCGGGACGTGAGGAGCGGGCGTTCAACCGGCGAGGTCGTAGGGAATCTGCGTCGGGCCGTAACGTTCGACCACCGTGTTGGTCGCGCGATCGTATTGATGCTGCAGCACCGTGCCTTCGCCGAGTTTTTGGCTGCGCACGATGATCGCCACCGAGCGGGTCGGACCGCCCTGCTCGGCATGAACGGCGCGCGGCGCCACCAGATCGACCTTGCCTTGCGAGCCGGTCGTCACCGAAGCGAGCTTGACCTCGGCATGACCCGGCCGGCTGCCGTCGTCGACGCGCTCGAAGCGCTCGAGACTCTCGGTGCCGTCGAGCACGCCATAGAGCACCCAGGCATCGGCGTGATCGTGCACGCTGCCGGTGCGCCCCGGCATGCGCACCACGCCGTTGACGACGAAAGCGTAGTCCGGATCGACATAAAGCAGAAGATTCTTGCGGCCCTCGGTGGACGGCCAGTGCGCCGAATGGGCTTTGAGCGTGTCGTCCAGCACCAGCCGTTCCAGGAGCGGTTGCGCCCGTTCCATGCGGCGTTGATCGTCGGCTTCCGCTGCCCACACCGCGCGCAAGTCGCCAATGAATTTTTCGAAAACCGGCAAACGCTGCGCGGCAAGATTTGACATGGCTGTTTCCTTCACTCGAACAACGGCTCGCCTTCGACGGTGCAGCGGCGCAAGAGCCGGCGTTCTTCCTTCGGAAAATCGGTGCGGGCGTGGATGGTGCAGCGGTTGTCCCACATCAGAAAGTCGCCGAGCTGCCAGACGTGCTCGAAGATGAACTCGCGGCGCTCGCCGATCGCGTAAAGCTCCCTGAGGATGGCATCGCTGACCTCCGGGTCCATGCCTTCGATACGCGTCGTCATCAGCCGGTCGACAAACAACGTTTTGCGCCCGGTATCGGGATGGGTGATGAAGATCGGGTGGGCGTGATGCGGAATGCCGCTGATGTCGCCTGACGAATTGGCCTGCTTAGCGCGATTGTATTCGTGGATGTGCAGCGCCGTTTTGCCCTTGAGATTCTCTTTCAACGCGGGCGGCACCGCTTCATAGGCCTTGTACATGTTGGAGAACATCGTATTGCCACCGCGCGACGGCAGTTCGAGCGCATAGAGGAACGTGTATTTGTAGGGCCGCGGCGTGTAGCCGGAATCGATGTGGAACCAGAACTCGCCCTCGCCGAAGGCGCCGATCGGCTTGCCGTCGACTTTGATGTTGCTGACCAGCAGCACCTTCTCGTTGTCCTGCTGGACGCCCTCGGTACGGGTGCGTAGCGCCTCGGGCGCCTTCTTGCGGCTGCCGAGGTCGCCGAAATAGGACGCAAAGCGCAGCTGGTCGTCCTGCGAGACTTTTTGGCCGCGGAACACCAGCACCAGATGCTTGGCCCAGGCGTCCTTGATGGCCTTCACCTCGTGCGCCGAGAGCGGTTTGGACAGATCGACCCCGCTGATTTCGGCGCCGCAGGCCGGCGACAGCGGCGTGACCTCGATCTTCGACGCGGCTTCGATATCGATCGTGTCTTGCATGGGGCGCTTCCTCTGCGGCCAAGCGTCGGCTTCACGCCGGCCGACTTGATGTAAGATGTACCGCGATAAGCCCGCACCCTCAAGGAGCCGGGCGCGCCGCGCGGAGGAAACAGCCATGCGCAAAGTGATTGCACTTGCTCTCGCCTTGCTCGCCGCAGGCACGCTCAACGCGCAGGCGCAAGGCTATCCGTCGCACGTCATCACCATCATCGTGCCCTACCCGGCCGGCGGGCCGACCGACACCATCGCGCGCCTATTGGCCGATCGGATGCAGTCGGCGCTTGGCCAAACCATCATCGTCGAGAACGTCAGCGGCGCCGGCGGCGCCATCGGCGTCGGCCGCGTCGCCCACTCAGCGCCCGACGGCTACACGGTGAGCATCGGCCACGTGCAGACCCACGTCTTCAATCCGGCGATCATGAAGCTCGACTACGACGTGGTGAGCGATTTCGAGCCGGTCTCGCTGATCGCCGACACGCCGATCTGGATCATCGCCAGAAAGACGCTGCCGGGCGACGACCTCAAAGGGCTCATCGCCTGGCTCAAGGAGCAGAACGGCAAGGCCACCATGGGCACGGTCGGGGTCGGCGGCCCCACCGACGTCGCCGGCCGCATCTTCGCCAAGGAGACCGGCACCGCGTTCCAGATCGTGCCCTACCGCGGCGGCGCGCCGCTCGCCGAGGACCTGCTCGGCGGTCATATCGACTTCGACGTCGGTCAGGCCGCCTCGACGCTGACTTACGTGCAGAGCGGTGAGCTCAAGGCCTATGCGGTGCTGCAGCCCAAGCGCTGGTGGGCGGCGCCCAGCGTGCCGACGCTTGACGAGCTCGGCTTCCACGACATCGACGCCAGTTTTTGGCACGGCATCTGGGTGCCGAAGGGCACGCCGCAGGAGGCAATCGCCAAGCTCAACGCCGCCATTCGCACGGCGCTGGCCGATCCCGCCATCCAGGAGCGGTTCAAGAAAATCGGCCAGGAAATCTGGCCGGTCGAGGATCAAACGCCGGCCGCGCTGGCCGCAAAGCAGAAGGCGGAAATCGCCCGCTGGACGCCGGTGATCAAGGCGAGCGGCATCAAGGCCGAATGACAATCATGGGCGCGCTCGACCAGCTAGAACCGATCGAAAAGGCCAGCAAGGATGCGCTCGTCGCGCTGCAGCTCGATCGCCTGAAGGCGACGCTGCATCAGGCTTACGAGCGTGTGCCGCATTACAAGAAAAAGCTCGACGCCGCCGGCGTGCATCCGTCCGACCTGAAACAACTTGTCGATCTTGCCAAATTTCCGTTCACCACCAAGGAGGATTTGAGGCAGAACTATCCGTTCGGCATGTTCGCGGTGCCGATGGCCGACATCGTGCGCATCCATGCCTCGAGCGGCACCACCGGCAAGCCGACCGTCGTCGGCTATACCAAGGGCGACATCGACACCTGGTCGCTATTGATGGCGCGCTCGATCCGCGCCGCCGGCGGCCGCTCCGCCGACAAAATCCACGTCGCTTACGGCTACGGCCTGTTCACCGGCGGGCTCGGCGCGCATTACGGCGGCGAGGCTTTGGGCGCCGCCGTCATTCCAGTCGGCGGCGGTTTTACGGAGCGGCAGGTGCAGCTTATCCGCGATTTTCAGCCGGACATCATCATGGTGACGCCGTCCTATATGCTCGCCATCGCCGACGAGTTCGAGCGCCAGGGATTTTCCCCCGCCGACTGCAGCCTGCGCATCGGCATTTTCGGCGCCGAGCCGTGGACCGAAACCATGCGCGCGGAAATCGAGCGTCGCATGGGCCTGCAGGCGCTCGATCTCTACGGCCTGTCGGAAGTCATGGGGCCCGGCGTCGCGCAGGAATGCTCCGAGACGCGCGACGGGCTGACGGTCTGGGAGGATCACTTCTTCCCCGAAATCATCGATCCGGACACCGGCCGCGTGCTGCCCAACGGCGAGACCGGCGAGCTGGTCTTCACGTCCCTGACCAAGGAGGCGATGCCGGTCATCCGCTATCGCACCCGCGATTTGACCCGGCTGCTTCCCGGCACGGCGCGCACCATGCGCCGCATCGAACGCGTCAAGGGCCGCAGCGACGACATGCTGATCATCCGCGGCGTCAACGTCTTTCCCTCGCAGATCGAAGCGGTGCTCGGCAAGGAACCGCAACTGGCGCCGCATTATGTCCTGGAAGTGAGCCGGCCGCACGCGCTCGACGAGCTCGACGTGCTGATCGAAATGCGGCCCGAGCTTGCCGGAAAATTGAGCGCCAAGGAAAATGCGGCGCTGGCGAAGCAAGCCGAGCACCTGATCAAGGCCTATGTCGGCGTCACCGCCACGGTGCGGGTGCTGGAGCCGGGCACCATCGAGCGCTCCCAAGGCAAGGCCAAGCGCGTCATCGACCGGCGGGCGAAAAGCTGAAATGCCGAATGCAATATTGAAAGGATTGGCGCCATGAGTGTCGATACCGCCATGCCTGCGGCTGAACTGCAGTCCGCCGGGCTCGATCAGCGCGCGGTCGCCGAATGGATCGCGGCCGCGCCAAAGCGCACCGGCGATTACTATGTCGATCGGCCGCGCTATTCGCGCTACTGGCAGCTCGGCGCCGATCTGCTCGGCCGCCTGCCGCGCAAACCGGCGCGAAGTCCGGGTGAGGCGCGCGCGGCACAGTCCATTCTCGCCGCCGCGCGCGACCAGCGCGAGCATTTCCTCGCAGCCCACGTCGAGACGCTCTACGACGAGCTGACCCACCAACGCTCGCGTTTCATTCGCTTGGAAGATCTGGTCTTCGCCGCCGCCATGGCCGTCCCCGGCCTGACGCCGACCGCCGCGCAAGTCGCGGCCGAGGCCGGGCATTTGCAGGGCGAAAAGGACGGCGTCGAAATCGATCAGGGCATTTTTCTCGCCCATGTGCTCGCTAGCGAAACCACCGGCCGCCATCTCTGCCATGCCATGCTGCTGCCGCGGCGGGAGACCGCGGAACGCCTGCACGCATTCAACGCCGACGGGCGCCTTGATCTCGGCAAGGTGACCGTCGAGCGCCGCGGCAAGGCGGCGATCGTCACCTCGAAGAACGAGCGCTTCCTCAACGCCGAGGACGACACCACGCTCGACGCCATGGAGACCGCAGTCGACGTCGCCATCCTCGATGCCAAGAGCGACATCGCCGTGCTGCGCGGCGGTGAAGTCGAGCATCCCAAATATCGCGGCCGAAGACTATTCGGCGCCGGCATCAACCTGACGCATCTTTATCGCGGCCAGATTCCGTTCGTCTGGTTCCTCAGGCGCGATCTCGGCTTCGTGCATAAATTCTTCCGCGGCGTGGCGCGGCCCGAGTTGTTACCCGACGACGTGCACGGCACGGCCATCGAAAAACCGTGGATCGCCGCGGTCGAGGGCTTCGCCATCGGCGGCCATTGCCAGATCCTGCTGACCATGGACTACGTGCTCGCCTCTGCCGACGCCTTTATGACGTTACCGGCGCGCAAGGAAGGCATCATTCCGGGCGCCGCCAATCTGCGCCTGCCGCGCTTCACCGGCGACCGCATCGCGCGCCAGGCCATCCAGTATGAGCGCAAGCTGGTCTGCGACAGCCCGGAAGGCCGTTTGATCTGCGACGAGATCGCGCCAGCCGCCGCCATGGACGCAGCCCTCGATCGCGTCATCGCCGGGCTGACCAGCTCCGGCGCGGTCAGCGCCACATCAAACCGCCGCGCGCTGCGCATCGGGCAGGAGACGCTCGACACATTCCGGATGTATTTTTCCGCTTACGCCCGCGACCAGGCCTATTGCCATTTCAGCCCCGCGCTGATCGCCAATCTCGAGCGCGAGTGGAATGCGCATAACAGGAAGGTTTGAAATTCGTGCAGCACGCTCAGAACGTGGCAAGAACTCCGGCGTACCAATTCAAACGGTCCGTCTCATCCGCATTCTGGATGCCGCGCCCCAAATAGCCCAGAAGGTGAAATGCATCGTTGACGTCGTAATGGACCCCGGCGCCGATCGACGTCATCACTTCGCCGCCTTTGGTATCCGACGTCTGGTGAAAGATCTCCAAGCCCACCTGCAAGTTGGGGGCGATCTGACGCGTCACCACCAATCCGGTCTGGCAGAAGTCTTGTGAATCGCCGCCACGATTGATCTCGCAGCCGCCGCCGCCAAACGCCGACCACGGACCCCAGTCTTTTTGCATCCATACCGGGAGAAAATACGAAGCGTGCCGCTCGCCGACATTCGTCGCCGCGCTCGGCAGAAACACCCTGGGAAAGACGGCAACGTCCAGTCCGAAATTCTGCTGTGTCAGGAAGCGGTATTTTGCGGCGAGTTCGACATTGCCGACGCCGCCCATCAACGGACCGCCTCCCAGCTGGTCATAGGCCGCAGGCACTGTGGCCGTGAGTTGCAGGTTCGGCGCTCCGCCGTAATTGATGTCGATACCCGCTTCCCCGTTCGTGTCACCCCGCATCGCAGTCCCGTTCGTGAAGGTATATATTTCGAAGTGCTTGTAATCGGTCGGCTCCGGATCGTCCGCCAGATATGGCGGCCCCGCCATTGCCGGAGTCACGCCCAAGAACAGCGCCCCACAAACGCACATTCGAACCGCAGAAGATATCACCGTCGACCTCCCACCCAAGGACAGGCTACCAGATTGCCAAGTGCCGCGCTGCGGTGAGTCCGCAATACGCCATTGTCGGTCGTCACCGTCGAGCTATAGGAGCAAGGACAAGATGCCAGACGCCGTCGCACGGACCGCGAGCAAGATTCCCGAAGTCACGCTGGTCTTCTGGATCATCAAGATTGCGGCGACGACGCTCGGCGAGACCGGCGGCGATACCGTCACCATGACGCTGAACTGGGGTTACCTTCTCGGCACAGCGCTGTTTCTGGCGCTGCTGGTCGTGCTTGTGATGTGCCAGATCGCGGCGAAGAAATTCTATCCGTTCCTGTACTGGGCGACGATCGTCGCCTCGACCACCGCAGGCACTACCATGGCCGACTTCGCCGATCGCTCGCTCGGCATCGGTTATGCCGGAGGGTCGTCGCTGCTCTTCGCCTGCGTCATCGCCACGCTCGGCGCATGGTACTGGTCGCAAGGCTCCATATCGGTCGCCACCGTCACCACGCCGAAAGTGGAAGCATTTTACTGGGTCGCCATCACGTTCTCGCAGACGCTCGGAACGGCGCTCGGCGACTGGATGGCCGACGGCCTGGGATATGAACACGGCGCGTTCGTATTCGGCGCCGGATTGGCTCTGCTCGCTGCCGCCTATTTCTGGATCAACGTCTCGCGGATCTTCTTATTCTGGGCCGCCTTCATCCTAACGCGTCCGCTTGGCGCCTCGGTCGGCGATTTCCTCGACAAGCCGGTCAGCAACGGCGGATTGGCATTCAGCCGCCCGATCGCGTCTGCGATCATCGGAGCTTTCATCATCCTTTGTATCCTCATTTTGCCGCAACGAGCCGGACAACATCCCGGCGCAGCCGAGACTGCGGCATAGCGGCGAAGCGCTTAGACCACTTGCCGCAGGAATGTGCGCTCCTCGGACAAAATGAAGCGCTCCGTTTGCGCCAGCATGAAGTTGGCGGCGCCTTCGCTGTCGGACTTCAGCCGCGCCCGGTAGGTTTCGTAGGCCGCCAAGCTCTCGAACGAGATCAGCCCATAGGCGATGTTGTCGGTGCCTTCGTGCGGCATCCAATAGCCAACAACCTTGCCGCCGCACTTGGGAATTATCGTCAGCCAGTTGCGGGCATAGGCCTCAAAGCCGTCACGCTTATAGGGATCGAGCTGGTAGCGAATGAAAACGGTGATGGTCATCGCGGCCTCCTGCCGGTTGGCTGCGCGCATGTTGCCGCAAAGCGATGCCGCGATGCTTCGGCAAATATCGTAGTTTGAAATCCGTCAGGAAAAGGCAATTCGCCTGCTGCTGGTGATCTCGCTACCCGCGTTGCGGATGCGGGTTACTGCTTCAGCAATCGGCTCGACCGCGACCGCCATGTGATAGGCGTTGGCGTGCAGGAGAGAGTCTGGGTCACGCACGATGGCGACGTGGCCTTTCCAGAAAATCAGGTCGCCGCGCCTAAGGGCGGAGAGATCGCCGGCCACCACCGTTCCCAATGCCTGTTCCTGCATGTCGCTGTCGCGTGGGCACGAGATCCCGCATGCGGTCTGCGCGACCTGGACGAGCCCGGAGCAATCGAGGCCGAGCGCCGTCTTGCCGCCCCACAGATAAGGCGTGCCAATGAAGCGCTCGGCAACCGCCACGTAATCCGTTTCATTCCAGTCGAGCGGCGCAAGATGCGCGGCCGGCACATAGGCGCCAGATGACGTCACCGCCATGCGATCCTCGATGCGCGCGATGTTTAGTCGTGCGCCGAGCGGCAGCGCTTCGAGCGGCGGCAGCTTGATCGAGGGGCCGGGGAACGCCAACGTGCGCAGCGCCATTACCTTATGGGTCGGCTCAGCGCCTAGCGGCGCCAGCGCGTTGTCCGGCAGCCAGCCGACGTAACCGTCGGCGGCGAGCTGGCCCCAGGCCCAGCCCTCGCCATTCGCATCATAGATCGTCACGCGCTCGCCCTTGAGCGCTTCGGTGTCGAGCGGCGCATCGGGCCGCGGCTCGCGGCGCAGCGGCGCCTGCGGATCGATGACTTCGCAGACGTGGCCTTCGACATAGCGCGCCGCCTGCACTTTACCTTCGAGATGCTTCGCCGCCAGATCGGCGCGGGCCGGGGTGACGCGGGGATCAGGCATCGGCCGTTCAGCCGTAGCGGGCGGCGAGCAGCGCATAGAGCGCCCGCGCCACTTGGCAGTCGCCGCCTTCCGGCCGGCCCGGCTTGGCGGTCGCCGACCAGGCGAACAGGTCGAAATGCAGCCACGACTTTGCGCTGACGAAGCGACGCATGAACAAGGCCGCTGTGATGGCGCCGCCCTGGCTGCCGCCGACATTGTTGATGTCGGCGACCTTGGACTCCAGCATTGCCTCGTAGGGCCGCCACAGCGGCAGGCGCCACAGCGGATCGTTCTCGCTAGCCGCGCAATTCATCACCTCGCCGGCGAGCGCATCGTCGTCGGTGAAGAAGGCCGGCACGTCGGGGCCGAGTGCGACCCGCGCGGCGCCGGTCAGCGTGGCGAAATCGGCGATCAGCGCCGGCTTCTCCTCGTCGGCCAGCGCCAGCGCATCGGCGAGGATGAGCCGGCCTTCGGCGTCGGTATTGCCGATCTCGACCGAAATTCCTTTGCGCGAGGTATAGATGTCACGCGGGCGGAAGCTGCCACCGGCGATGGAATTCTCGACCGCGGGAATCAGCACGCGCAGCCGCACCTTCAATCCGCGCGCCATGATCATGTGCGCCAGCGCCAAAGCCGTCGCCGCGCCGCCCATGTCCTTCTTCATGTTAAGCATGCCGCTGTCGGGCTTGATGTCGAGGCCGCCGGTATCGAAGCAGACGCCCTTGCCAACCAGCGTCACGCGCGGATGAGCACTGTCGCCCCACACCATGTCGATCAGCCGCGGCGCGGCCGTCGTTGCGGCGGCACGGCCGACGGCGTGGATCAAAGGGAGATTTTGCGCCAACAAATCGTCGCCGACGATGGCGCGGATTTCGGAGTTATGACTTGCCGCGAGCTTCCGCGCCGCCGCCTCGAGGTCCGCCGGCCCCATGTCGTTCGCAGGCGTGTTGATGAGATCGCGCGCCAGCGTCACCGCTTCGGCAATGTGCGCAAGCTCGTCGCGATCGAGGCTTTGCGACAGTTCGAGCTTGACCTGGTGGCCCTCCATTTTGCGGTAGCGCGTGAAACGATAGGAGCCGAGCGCCACGGCAAGCGACGCGAGCCGGGCATCGTGCGGCTCGTTGGCGAAGCGATAGACGCCGTCCGGCAACAGCTGCGGCAGCCGGCCGGGCAGGAACAGATCCTTCACATCGTCGGTTGCCTCGATGCCGAACAGCACGCCACCAAGACCGCCCTTTCCCGGCAGCAGCAGATGGCGTGCGGCCTTGGGTTCGAAACCCGCCGCATCGGCAAAGGCTCGCGCCTCCGCATCGAGGCGAGCGCGCACATCCGCGTAGGTCGCCGCCGTAACGAACCAGATCGGGACCGCGTCCGCCGTCCCGCCTGAAACGAAAACCTGATCCATCGTCAATGCCGCGCCCTCGCCCACGCTTGCGGCCTTACTGCGTCGCCGTCTTCTTCACATAGGGCCCGAGCTTCTGCGACGCCTCATGGACGTAGCTGAGATCGACCACGTCATCGACCTTCACCGAGCCGTCGATCTGCTTGGTGTCGACGAAGAACTGCCACGCCATCTGCAGCGACGGCATGTCGAGCTTGCCGTCCGGATCGACCGCTTGCGAGACGATGGCGCGGTGCACCGCCGGGTCCTTGATGAAGGAATATTCGGTGAGGATTTTGATCACTTGGTCGGCATTGGGGCCGGCGATATGCCCGTCTTTGAGCGCGTCGTTGTAGAAGCGCATGGCCTTGACCAGCGCCACCATGAATTTCTTGGCATTGTCGGGCTGATCCTGGATGAATTTCGGACCGTAGAACACCACCGCCGTCTGATAATCGGGGAACACGTCGTCGGCACCGACCAGCTTCTTCGCCGAGCCCAGCGACAGCAGTTTTGACACTGTGGGCTCCACGGTAAGGCTGGCGTCGATCGCCTTGTTGGCGAAGGCGGGGATGTGCTCGGGAAAGCCGAGGAAGACCGGATCGATATCGGCGTAGGTCAGGCCGTTCTGCGTCAGCGCGTAATTCATGAACGCGTTCTCGCTGTTGCCATTGGCCGACATCGCCACTTTAAGACCCTTGAAGTCCTTCAGGCTCTTCACCGCGCCGCTGACCATGAGGTCGCTGCGCACCATGATCGCCTGAAAGCCATAGCCCTTGGCGTTGCGCGCCTTGTCGGACACGATCTTGATGCCGATGCCGCGCTTGACCGCGTTGTAAAGTCCCGCCGAGGTGGCGCCGCTCCCGACATCGACTTCGCCGGAGCCGAGCGACGGAATCATCTTCGCCGCCGAATCAAAGCGCACGAATTTCACCTTCAGCCCCTGCTCGGCGTAGTACCCCATCGCGTCGGCGATGAAGAGCGGCGCGTCGCTCGAGGCGCCGATGGTGCCGATGGTCAGCTCCTGCGCCTGGATGCGCCCGGCGAAGCCGAGTGCCGACACAAGAGCGAAGACGGCAACGAGCCATCGGTGAACATTACGCATCGCGGTCATTTGCATCTCCTCGATGACAAATTTGTAGTCCCGCCGGCACGGGAGCGTAACACACGGCCGCGCTTGCGGCCTGCGAAATTGATGCCCTCACAACCACGGCATCAGCGAAGCGTGGATCACATCCGGCACGCCCTCCCCGCCCACCGATTTGATGGCGCGGTCGACGTCGTTGAGGCCGAAGCGGTGGGTGGTGACCAACTCCAGCGGAAAACGCTTCGAAGCAAGTTGCGCCAGCGCCAGCTCGCAGGCCTTGTAGCTGTGGCCGCGCGCGCTCTTCATGGTGATGAACTTCACCGTGAATTTTTCCAGCGGAAAATTCGGGAATTGCGCCATTTCCCCTTGCGCAACGATGACCCCACCCTTGCGCTTGAGCGCCTCGATGCCGAGCAAAATGGGAATGGTTCCGGCGCCGGCGGTGCAGTCGAGGGCGACGTCGACGCCCTTGTCGCCGGTAATTTCCATGATGCGGGCCAGCGGGTCTTCCTTCTGCACGTCGATGACGTAGTCGGCACCGAGCTTCTTGGCAACTTCGATGCGCGCTTTGTCCTTCGACGTGCCGGTGACGATGATCAGTGAGGCGCCGGCTTGCTTGCAGATCACGGTCTGCGACAGGCCCTGCTGGCCGGGGCCCTGGATCAGCACGGTGGAGTTATAGCCAACGCCGCCGTCGAACAGCGACCACTCGACGCCATTCGCCATCGGCGTGACCAGACCGGCAAGCTCGGGCGTCACGCCCTTCGGCACGTGGTGCACCACGGCGTTCCACGGCAGGTACATGTACTGCGCGAAGCCGCCCCAAAGGTGCGGCGGCTTTTCGTCCGACGTATAGCCGTAGCGGATAGCGTCGGGATTGGTGCGCCAGTTGGTGTTCTCGCAATGGCGATACTGACCGGCGTGGCACCATTCGCACTTGCCGCATGACACGTAGTGCTCGACAAAGACGAGGTCTCCCTCTTTAAATCCTTTGCGAAGCGTGAACTCGCGGCCGGCCTTTGCGATATAGCCGATATTCTCGTGGCCCATGATGGTGGGCTTGTTGTTCGGCGG
>Ga0187890_10000847_pt1 | contig 22223 bp, 23 predicted proteins | sample June2016WEW_21_1_FD_133005 | JGI IMG/M metagenome (GOLD analysis project Ga0187890, IMG submission 133005) | Peatland microbial communities from SPRUCE experiment site at the Marcell Experimental Forest, Minnesota, USA - June2016WEW_21_10 | ecosystem: Environmental > Terrestrial > Soil >... | reverse complement strand
GGAAAAGCCTTCCGCTGCCGTATTGCCGCGGCTATACTGCAATGTCAATGTGAGCCGTCCCCGCCACGTCTTTGCACTTGATCTAGGAACGACCAAGGTCTGCTGTGCCGTCGCCGACCTCGAGTCGGCGGGGCTGCGGGTCCTCGGTGTCGGCGAGGCCATCTCCCGGGGTATCCGGAAGGGCGCCGTCATCGAGATCGACCGCGCCGCCGAGGCGGTGGCCGAGGCGGTCGACCTCGCCGAGCAGATGGCCGGGCTCGCCATCGACTCCGCGGTGGTCGGACTGGCCGGCGGCCACATCACCTCGCAGAACAGCCGGGGGGTGGTGGCGGTGGCGGCGGGCCGGCGCGAGGTCGGCGTCCAGGACGTCGGCCGGGCTATCGACGCCGCGCGGGCGGTCTCTGTTCCGAGTGACCGGCGCATCCTCCACGTTCTGCCTCAGCAGTTCACCATCGACGGCCAGGACGGCGTCCGCGACGCCATCGGGATGTCCGGGAGCCGTCTGGAGGTCGACGCCCACATCGTCACCGGGGCCACCACGGCGATCCAGAACGTCGTCAAGGTGGTGCACAAGGCGGGGCTGGACGTCGACGATCTCGTGCTCCAGGTGCTCGCCTCCGCGGAGGCTGTGGTCACCGAGGACGAGCTGGAACGGGGCGTCGTGGTCGTGGACATCGGAGGCGGGACGACCGACGTTGCCGTCTTTGCCCGGGGCAGCATCATCCACACCGCGGTCCTGCCCATCGGCGGCAACCACGTCACCGGCGACCTCGCCGTGGGGCTGCGCTGCGACCTTGACACCGCCGAGGTCGTGAAGCGGAGCTTCGGCCACTGTCTCCAGCTGACCCTGCCCTCCGAGGCCCAGGTGACCCTCACCCCGATGGGGTACGACGAGCCGGTCAACGTCCCCCAGCGCTATCTGGCCGAGATCATCGGCCCGCGGGCCAGGGAGATGGCTCAATTGATCGCCGCCCAGATCGAGGTGGCGGGCCCTCCGTCGCTCTTCTCCGGCGGGATCGTGCTCACCGGCGGCGGGGCGCTGCTGCGCGGCTTCGGCGAGATGGTGCAGAGCGTCACCGACCTCCCCGCCCGGGTGGCCGCGCCCTCCGGGGTGAGCGGGATGAACGACGAGATTCAGGGACCCGACCACGCGACCGTGGTCGGACTGCTCCGATGGGCGGCCCGTTCGGGGGGCCGGCCGGCGGCACGGCGTTTGAGCGGCGGCAACGGCCACGTCAACCTCCGCGGTCGTGTCCAGACACCATCCCAGACCCAGCGCGGAGACCCGGCGGGCGCACGTCTCGGGCGCTGGTTTCGAGAGCTCTTCTGAACGGCAGGACCACTACGGCGGGATCAGAACGATGAATGAGAGAGAGCGCGAGCTGCGCCGGATGACCCAGGAGTTCCTGGCACGGTCGGGTAGCGGCGAGGCGCGGAAGCGCGAGGAGAGTGCGATGGCAGACCTTGACCGGACCACCGAGGGCAACGCGCGCATCCGGGTCGTGGGGGTGGGAGGCGGCGGCACCAACGCGGTCAACCGGATGATGCGCGGCAACCTGAAGGGCGTCGAGTTCATCGCCCTGAACACCGACCACCAGGCGCTGATGCAGTCGACCGCCGCGCACAAGATCCGTATCGGATCCAAGGTCACCCGTGGCCTGGGTGCGGGCGGCGACCCCCAGAAGGGTCACGACGCGGCCGAGGAGTCGCGCGACGAGCTGACCAAGGCGCTCGCCGACTCGGACATGGTGTTCATCACCGCTGGGATGGGCGGTGGCACCGGCACCGGGGCCGCCCCGATCGTCGCCGAGATTGCCCGCGAGAGCGGCGCGCTCACCATCGGCGTGGTCACCAAGCCCTTCCGTTTCGAGGGCTTGCGCCGCCAGCGCATCGCCGAGGAGGGGATCGCCTTCCTGCAGGACCGCGTCGACACCCTCATCACCATCCCCAACGAGCGGCTCATGCAGGTCGTCGACAAGAAGACGACCATCACCGAGGCCTTCAAGGTCGCCGATGACGTGCTCCGTCAGGGCGTGCAGGGGATCAGCGACCTGATCGTCTACCCCGGGCTGATCAACCTCGACTTCGCCGACGTCAAGGCGGTCATGTCGGGGCAGGGCGCCGCCCTGATGGGTATCGGCTTCGGCACCGGGGACACCCGGGCCGCCGACGCCGCCCGCGATGCGGTGGCGAGTCCGCTGCTGGAGACGACCATCGCGGGGGCCAAGGGGATCCTGCTCAACGTCACCGGTGGCAAGGACCTCACCCTCTACGAGGTCAACGAGGCGGCCCAGCTGGTCAGCGAGTCTGCGGACAAGGACGCGCAGGTCATCTTCGGCTGCGTCATCGACGAGACCATCAAGGACGAGGTCAAGATCACCGTCATCGCCACCGGCTTCACCGGGCACATCGACGTGCTGGGCACGCTGGCCTACGAGCCCCAGGCGCGCCCGGTCGCGCAGGAGCGGTCGAGCTTCGCCCTGCCTCAGCGGTATGCCCTGCCGGGCAACGCCGATGACCTGGACATACCAGCATTCCTGAGGGATCGTCGGTAGTGGTGGCGCTCATTTCCGTCCATCTCTGCGTCAGCTCTGCTGCTCGGTCGGTCACGCACTTCAGCGCGCTCCCTCCCTGCGCTGCTCACTTCCTTGATCTGAACGGCCTGAGCGCCGCCACTTTGCGGAGGGGCCACGGACAGTAGCGGCCAGATTCGGCAGGAACCTCTGGCGTGAGGTGCCCCTTCTGCACATCGGTCGACTCCAAGGTCGTCGACTCGCGCGACACCGAGACCGGGATCCGGCGCCGCCGTGAGTGCCTCTCCTGCGGCAAGCGCTTCACCACCTACGAGCGCTTCGAGGCGACCCCTCTCTGGGTGCTCAAGAAGGACGGCCGGCGCGAGGAGTTCAGCCATCAGAAGCTCCTCGGCGGGCTGCTGATCGCGAGCAAGAAGCGCGACATCGCCCCCGAGCGGCTGGGGGCGCTGGTGGAGGAGGTCGAGAACCAGCTGCGCGGCGAGCACCTCGCCGAGGTCCCCTCCCGGGTGGTGGGCGAGATGGTGATGGAGCGGCTGCGCGAGATCGACGAGATCGCCTACGTCCGCTTCGCATCGGTCTACCGCTCCTTCAAGGACGTGGCCGAGATGAGGGCGGAGATCGAGGACTTTCTCGCCCATCCACCCCCGACCCGGCGGCTGCCCGTCCGCAGGCCGCGTCCGGGGGGAGACGGTGGGGCCGAGCTGGCTCTCGACCTTGGCAAGTGACCACCCGCCACCCGACGGAGCAGGCATCGCCTACGATCCCGGGTTGATGGTCTCCCTGCCCGCGCCGCTCCTCGCCGCCCTGGCCGATCGCGAGGAGGTGCTGGTGACCTCGCGCGCCGGTGCCGGGATGGGCACCGTGCGCATGAGCTTCGCGACCGCTGCTCCGGGGGTCGTCTACCTCCTGACCAGCGCCTTCTCCCGCAAGGCGCTGCGCTGGGACCGGGATCCGTGGGTGCGCCTCACCGTCCCGGGCTCCCGGGTCGTCGCCGAGGCGGCGGTCCACCGGGTGGCGGCGGACGACCTCGACCCCGCCGCGGAGGAGGCGGTTCTCGCCCGCTTCCCCGATGCGGGCGCGGCCACGCCGGAGGCGCTGCGCGAGCTGCTCGAGACCGGCACCCACCTGCTCTTCCGGGTCGAGGGGGAGTCCCCCGCCCCTGACGGTGTCGAGACAGCCCCGTCCGAGGGGTGAACCCGACCCTCCTCGGACTTGGCGGGACAGGATATGTGCTACTCTGTGCACACCATGAGTAACACGGTGGGCATAAGGGAGCTCCGCCAGCAGGCGAGCGCGGTCCTTCGGCGAGTGGTCGCGGGCGAGGCGATCGAGGTCACGGATCACGGGCACCCGATTGCGAGGATCGTGCCCCTTCACCCGGGAGTCCTGGACCAGCTCGTCCTCGAGGGCCGAGCCACCGAGCAGACCGGCGATCTTCTCGACCTGCTCGACACGCTCCGCCTACCTGCGGCGCCGCGGGGTGCGACCCTCCCCTCGGAAGCTTTGGCGGAGCTGCGTGCGGATGAGCGGTAGGGTCGCGTATCTGGACACGTCTGCTTTCGTCAAGCTCCTGGTGGCAGAGCGGGAGTCGCCGGAGCTCAGGGGCGCGCTGGGCCGGTGGCCCGAGCGGGCATCGGCGACGCTTCTCCGGACCGAGGCGGTGAGGGCTCTTCGGAGATCCGGGAATGGGCATCTGGTGGGGGCGGCACGGCAGCTCTCCTCCGCCATGCGGTTGGTGCGGATCGACGAGCCACTGCTCGACAGGGCCGGCGAGCTCGAGCCCCCGGAGCTGCGCTCGCTCGACGCCATCCACCTCGCGGCGGCACTCGCTCTCGGCCCCGATCTCGGTGTCCTGCTCACCTACGACGACCGGCTTCGTGAGGCCGCCTCGGCGCAGGGTCTCCCGGTGGCCTCACCCGGGTCTCCTGTCTGAGAGGGAGAGGGTGCGTCGAGGCGGCTTGACGGAGGACGGCGCCATCAGCACCCCGGGGGGGATCGGTGAACGCGTCGCCTCCGCGCGCCTTCGGATCGCTGCGGCCGCGGAGCGTGCCGGTCGCGACCCGGCCTCGGTCCGGCTGATCGCGGTCACCAAGACGGTGCCCCCGGCACTCATCGCGGAGGCGGTCGGGGCGGGGGTCACCGAGATCGGCGAGAACCGGGTCCAGGAAGCTCGGCTCAAGCACGCCGGTGTGCCTCCCGGGCTCCGCTGGCACCTGGTCGGCCACCTCCAGAGCAACAAGGCCGCCCTCGCCGCCCAGCTCTTCGACACCGTCCACTCCCTCGACTCCGCGAGGCTCGCGGTTGCGCTGGGCGGCCACCGCGACCCCGCTCGAGACCCCATCTCCGCCCTCGTCGAGGTGGACTTCACCGGCCTCGCGGCGAGGAGCGGGGTCACCCCCGAGAGTGCCGCGCCGCTCCTGGAGGCGGTCGCGGGACAGCCCGGTCTGAGGGTGGCCGGCCTCATGACCATCGCCCCCTTTGGCGACCCGTTCGCTGCCCGGGAGTGCTTCCGCCGGCTCCGTGAGCTGCGCGACCGGCTCGAGGTGGAGCTTGGCTTTGCGCTTCCCGATCTATCGATGGGCATGAGCGACGACTTCGAATCGGCGATCTTCGAGGGGGCGACCATGGTCCGTCTCGGCCGGGTTCTCTTCGGGGAGCGGGCGCCGATGGGGGTCGAGCAACCCGGCTGATCGTTATCCTTGGCCGACAATGGCCCATTCCCCGCGTTTCGCCGCCGTCGACGGCCGTGCCGACCTCGCCGAGGGCGAGCGCGCCGTCCTCGACCGCTGGAAGCGCACCGATGTCTTCGCGCGCAGCCTCGAGCTGCGCAAGGACGGGGAGCCCTACGTCTTCTACGAGGGCCCGCCCACCGCCAACGGCAAGCCCGGAATCCACCACGCCCTCACCCGCTCGTTCAAGGACCTCTTTCCCCGCTACATGTCGATGCGCGGGTACGCCGTGGCCCGCAAGGGCGGCTGGGACACCCACGGCCTCCCGGTGGAGCTTGAGGTGGAGAAGTCCCTCAAGATCAGCGGCAAACTCCAGATCGAGGAGTTCGGCGTCGCCCGCTTCAACGAGCTCTGCCGCCAGTCGGTGCAGAGGTACATCGACGAGTGGGAGACGATGACCGAACGGCTGGGTTTCTGGCTCGACATGAAGGACCCCTACCGCACCTACGACGGGACCTACATCGAGTCGGTGTGGTGGAGCCTCAAGCAGCTCTGGGACCGCGACCTCCTCTACCAGGGCTACAAGGTCGCCCCCTACTGCCCCCGGTGCCAGACCTCGCTCTCCTCCCACGAGCTCTCCCTTGGGTATCAGGACGATGTGGCCGACCCCTCGGTCTTCGTGAAGTTCCGCCTCACCGGTCCTGAGGACGTCTCGCTGCTCGCCTGGACCACCACCCCCTGGACCCTGCCCGGCAACGTCGCCGTCGCCGTCCATCCGGACGCCACCTACGTCGAGGTGGAGAACCGGGGGCAGAGGCTGATTCTCGCCCGCGAACGGCTGGGGGTCCTTGAGGGCGACTACGAGATCACGATCGAGATGAAGGGCAGCGACCTGGTCGGCCGGACCTACGAGCCCCTCTTCACCGACCTGCTCCCCGAGGGCAAGGCGTTCCTCGTGCTCTCGGCCCCCGAGCTGGTCTCGATGGAGGAGGGGACGGGGATCGTTCACACCGCCGCCGCCTATGGCGAGGCGGACCTGGAGCTCTGCCAGAGGGAGGGGGTCGCCGTCCGGCACGTGGTGGGGCTGGACGGACGCTTCCTGGACGGTCAGGCCCGCTATCGCGGCATCTTCGTCAAGGACGCCGACCCGCGGATCATCGCCGACCTCGAGACCGAGGGGCGCCTCTACAAGGCGGGCCAGGTCCGCCACTCCTATCCCTTCTGCTGGCGCTGCGACACCCCGCTGATCTACTACGCGCTCACCTCGTGGTTCGTCCGGACCACCGCGATGAAGGACCGGCTGATCGAGAACAACCGCAGCGTCGGCTGGCAGCCCGAGCACATCCGCGACGGCCGGATGGGCAACTGGCTGGAGAACCTCGTCGACTGGAATCTCTCCCGGACCCGCTACTGGGGGACGCCGCTGCCGATCTGGGTGTGCGAGGAGTGTGATGCCCGCCGCTGTGTCGGCAGCGCCGCCGAGCTGGGACTCACCGTCAGCGACGACCTGCACAAGCCGCACATCGACGAGGTCGTCCTCAGCTGCGACCAATGCGGCGGAGTCATGCGGCGCGTCGCCCACGTCATCGACGCCTGGTACGACAGCGGGGCGATGCCCTTCGCCCAGCTGCACTATCCCTTCGAGAACCGGGACCTCTTCACCCGGCGCCACCCCGCCGACTTCATCTGCGAGGCGATGGATCAGACCCGGGGTTGGTTCTTCTCCCTGCTCGCCGAGAGCACCCTGCTCTTCGACAAACCGGCGTACCGCAACGTGATCTGCACCGGCCTGGTTCTAGACAAGGACGGCCGCAAGATGTCCAAGAGGCTCGGCAACATCATCGACCCCGCCCAGACCTTCGCTGAGCTGGGCGCCGACGCCACCCGCTGGTACTTCTACAGTGCGGTGGCCCCGGGGAGCGACTACCGGGTTTCGCCGGAGCTGATCCGTGACGTGGTCCGCCGCTTCGTCCTCACCCTCTGGAACACCTACAAGTTCTTCTGCGAGTACGCGCGCCTGGATGGCTACGTCCCCGAGCAGGCTTCGTCAGGTGCCGGTGCCGCCGCCCCTGACGGCGAGCGCCCCGAGCTCGACCGCTGGTGCCTCGCCCGCCTCGCCGGGTGCATCGACGAGGTGCGTGTCGCCCTCGATGGCTACGACGCCACCGCCGCGACGCGGACCATCGAGCTGTTCGTCGAGGACCTCTCCAAGTGGTACGTGCGCCGCTCGCGGCGGCGCTTCTGGAAGGCCGCCGACGTCAGCGACGCCGACAAGCGCTCCGCCTACGACACCCTGTACATGGCGCTCGAGACGCTGACCCGGCTGATCGCCCCCTTCATGCCCTTCCTCGCCGAGCGGCTCCACCGCAACCTGAGCGGGCACGAGACCGGCACCGCGGCGGCGGGCGTGCCGGACTCCGTCCATCTCACCGACTACCCGGAGGCGGAGGCCGGCTGGCGCAACCCCGCACTGGTCGAGGAGATGGCGCGGCTGCGTCGCCTGGTCGAGGACGGGCTGGGGGATCGCGAGGTCGCCGGGCTCGGGGTCCGTCAGCCGCTGCGCCAGGCGACCGTCCACGGGCGGCGGCTCTCCCCCGAGTTGGAGGCGATCTTCGCCGACGAGCTCAACGTCAAGGCTGTGGCCTACGCGGCACACGGCGACGCGGAGCACGAGGGCGTCACCCTGGACACCGTCATCACCGATGACCTCCGCTTGGAGGGGCTGGTCCGCAACGCTTCGCGGAAGGTGAACGATCTCCGCAAGCAGGCCGGACTGGCGCTCGACGATCGCATTCACCTCCAGGTCGAAGCCGATGGCGACCTCCGCCGAGCCATCGAGACCCATCGCGACCACCTGATGTCGGAGGTGCTGGCCACCGATATCAGCTTTGGCCGGCGCGAGGTTCTCAGCGAGTGGTCGGGGAAGATCGGCGGGGAGCCGTGCTGGCTGGGCGTGAGCCGTTGAGCGCGGGGAACGTCCCGCAGGTGGGCCAGGCGGAGGCTCCGGGTTCGGCTCCCCTCCCTGCTGGTCCGCCGGACGCCGCGGCTGGCCGGGCGGCTCCGAACCCGCACTCCCGGGTGCGGACCACGGCGCGCCGTTACGCCGTCATGGTGATCACCGCCCTTGTGGTCGTCGCCATCGACCACCTCACCAAGTGGCTGGTCGTCAACCACGTCAAGCTGGACACCCAGGTCCCGGCCGGTTCCCCGGTCACCATTCACTACATCCAGAACTCGGGGGCCGCCTTCGGTCTCTTCCCCCAGTTCACCTTCCTCTACCTGGTGGTGGCGGCGATCGTCGCCGGCTACATCCTCCTGTACGGGCCGCGCATGGGCGGGGGGCTGCTCCGTCTGCTGGCGCTCGGCGGCATCCTCGGAGGCTCGATCTCCAACGGCATCGACCGTCTCATCTCGGGCTCGGTGGTGGACTTCATCGACTTCCACTTCTGGCTGTTCCAGATCTTCAACGTCGCCGACATGGCGATCGTCGGTGGCATGCTGGTGGTGGTGTACCAGGTCGGATTCCGCCACGACAGCGTGACCTCGGGGTAGCCGGGATGCCTGCGGCGGTCGACGACGGCTCCCGCCTCGACCTCTGGCTGGCGCGCGAGCGGGGGATCACCCGCCACGCTGCCCACACCCTGATCGCGGCCGGCGCCGTCCGGGTCAACCGCCGCCCCGGACGTCCGGGTCAGCGGGTCGGCCCCGAGGACCGGATCGAGGTCAATGTCCCGGCCGCCGTCGTCGCCCCCCCAGCCGTGCCCGCACCGGCCGTGGATCTGGTCGTGGTGTACGAGGACGAGTGGCTCGCCGTGATCGACAAGCCGGCCGGTCTGGTCGTCCACCCCGCCCCCGGCCACCCGGACGGGACGCTCGCCGATGGGCTCCGTCAGCGCGGTACGGTCTGGTCGCTGCTCGGTGGGGAGGAGCGGCCCGGGATCGTTCACCGCCTCGACCGCGACACCTCCGGGCTGCTGGTCGTCGCCAAGTCGGAGGCGGCCCATCGCCACCTGGCCGCCCAGCTCCAGGAGCGCAGCCTCACGCGGCTCTACTGGGCGCTCGCCGCCGGCGGACTCGCCGAGGCGACCGCCACCGTCGACGCCCCGATCGGCCGCGATCCCAAGGACCGCAAGCGGATGGCGGTTGTCGACGGAGGCCGTCCCGCGATCACCGACTTCCGGGTCGTCGCCCGCCACCCCCACACCACCGAGCTGGAGGTGAAGCTGCGCACGGGACGCACCCACCAGATCCGCGTCCACCTCGCCTACATCGGTCACCCGGTGGTCGGTGATCCCGTCTACGGGCGCCGCAACGACGGCGCGGCGCGCCTCGCCCTGCACGCCCGGGAGCTGATATTCGTCCATCCGGCCGATGGGCGCGAGATGGCCTTCGAGTCGACCCTTCCCGCCGAGCTCACAGCGCTCGTCGCTCAGGTGCGCGAGGGCCGGCCGTGAGCCCGATGCCCGCGGGGCCCGAGGGGACGCCCGCCGGGCGGCGCCGCCTCTCGATCGCACCCGGGCGCCTCATCGTCCTCTCCGGCCCGAGCGGTGTCGGCAAGGACACGGTGCTCCAGGAGCTCTTCCGGATCGCCCCGTGGCTTCACTACTCGATCTCCTACACGACCAGGCCGCCACGCCCGGGGGAGGTGGACGGCGTCGCCTATTCCTTCGTCGATGACGCCCGCTTCCAGGCGCTGCGGGATGGCCACGAGCTGCTCGAATACGCCGCGGTCCACGGTCACTGGTACGGGACCGGGGAGGCGCGGGTGCGCGAGAGCCTGGAACGCGGGGAGGACATCGTCCTCAAGATCGACGTCCAGGGTGCGGCCTGGATCCGGCCACGGGTGCCGGGGGCCATCTTCATCTTCCTGCTGCCCCCGAGCTCGGAGGAGCTGCGCCGCCGCCTCACCGAGCGGGCCACCGAGTCGGCGGACAGCCTGGAGCTGCGCTGGGAGAATGCGCGTGCGGAGCTGGCGGACCAGGGCTGGTACGACTACCGTGTGATCAACGACGACGTGCCGCGCGCCGCCCGCGAGATCCTCGAGATCATCGAGCGGGACCGGCCGCGAGCGGTCCACGAGTGAGCGGAGGAGAGCAGGTGGAGGAGCTCCAGGGACGCCGGGTCCTCGTCTACGTCAGCGGCAGCATCGCCGCCGTCAAGGCCGGCGAGGTGGTGACCCTGCTTCGCCGGCGGGGGGTGGAGACCCGGGTCGCGATGACCGACTCGGCCACCCGTTTCATCACGCCGCTCGCGCTCCAGAGCCTCTCTGGGAACAGCGTGGTCACCGACCTCTTCCGCGAGGCGCGCGGCCGGCGTCCCGGGGTGCGCTCCGGAGCCGCCGGCGACCCCTCCGAGCCGGGCCATGGCATGGAGCACCTCAACCTCTCCGAGTGGGCGGAGCTTCAGCTGGCTCCCGGCGCCTCCGCGAACCTGATCGCCCGGCTGGCCCTCGGCCTCGCCGACGACGCTGTGACCGCCACCGCGCTCGCCTGCCGAACGCCGCTCGTGATCGCCCCGGCGATGGAGACGGCGATGTGGGAGCACCCGGCGACGCTGTCCCACGTGGAGACGCTTCGCGAACGCGGTGCCGTGCTGGTGGGGCCGGTCTCCGGACGGCTCGCCAGCGGCCGCGAGGCGATGGGGCGGATGGCCGAGCCCGCCGAGATCGTTCGGGTCGTCGGGGAGCTGCTCGGCGGCCTCGGCCAGCTCCCCTCGGGGCTGTCCGGCGCTCCCGACCCCGGCGGCCGGTAGCGGGGCTGGACGGCCGTGGACTCCTCTGCCCACCGGTCGTTCCCTCTCGGGGACATCGGGGTGGCGGTCACCGCCGGCGGCACCCGCGAGCCCATCGACCCGGTGCGCTTCCTCGGCAACCGTTCCAGCGGCAAGATGGGCAACGCCCTCGCGGCCGCCTGCCGGGAGGCCGGCGCCGAGGTCGAGCTGATCACCGCCGCGCCGCCGCCGCCCGCCGCGCCGGGCGTGTCCGTCACCCAGGTGGAGACCGCCGCCGAGATGCAGCACGCGGTCTGGCGCGCGCTCGATCACGCGGACATCCTGCTGATGGCCGCCGCGGTCGCCGACTATCGTCCCCGGAGGGTGGCCGAGCACAAGCTCAAGAAGTCCGCCGACGAGCTGACCCTGGAGCTGGTGCCCACAATCGACATCCTGGAGTCGCTCCGCGTGCATCCGCGGCGCACCCGCGTTCTCGTGGTGGGCTTTGCCGCCGAGACCGACGATCTGCTCGCCAACGCCGCCGCGAAGCTGCGCCGCAAGGGTCTCGACCTCATCGTCCTCAACGATGTCGGTGCGCCCGGTGTGGGGATGGGAGCCGACGACAACGCGGTCACCGTCCTCGACCGCGACGGTGTGGTCCTCACCGTGGAGCGGTCGCCCAAGCTGGAGGTGGCGCGCCGGCTGGTCGCCCTGGTCGCGGACCGGCTGCCCCGCCGCGGGGTGTGAAAGGAGGTGTGCCTCGCGCGATCGCCGCGAGGCCGGGACCCCATGTCTCCCTCTGAAGCGGTTACGGACACAAGAGTCCTTAACGCGCTTCCGGCGCACAGGGGAGCGCCCCGGCGCGCCGGCGGTCGACGCTACGCGGTGGCGTCGGCGTGCGGCGCGGGGGTGATGTGGCGCCTGCGGGTGCGCCAAACCAGCCAGCCGATCAGCAGCAGCACCAGCGCCGGCACGGCCGTCACCAGCACCTCGAGTGCCACGGTGAGGATGAGCAGCGCGTTGTTCCACCCCTTGGACACGCCGCTTCCCACCGACGGCCCGGTGGAGACATGGACGGCCACCGTGACCGCGCCGCGCTCCCTGAGCTGCACCGTGGCGGTCGCGTACGTGACCGCCTGGGTGAGCGAGTTGAGCTGACCCTGATCGGTGTCGATCGAGGTCTCCACGTCCTCGATCTGCTGCTCCAGCGTGGTGATGTCGTCCAGCGTGGTGGCCTTGGCGAGCAGGGCCTGGAGCGCGGTGAGGTGGGCCTGCGCGGAGGTCAGGCGCGCGTTGAGGTCGACGATGGAGTTGGTGTCATCGAGACTCGAGAAGTTGATCGAGGACGCGACGAAGTCGGAGGGTAGATCGTTGAGCAGGCTGGCCATGCTGGCCGTCGGGATGGCGAGGGTCACCTGGCCGCTCACGATCCGCCCCTTCGCGTTGGGCGACGTCTGCGAGCTGATCACGTAGCCGTCGAGCGCGACCCCCTCGGCGATGACGGTGTCGAACGACGCCAGGAATGTCCCCGCAGGCACCGTGTAGGCGGCGGTCACCGACCGGGCGACGTCCGCTCCCGGGGATCCCACCACGATGTCCCCCGCCGAGGTGTCGGCGCTGAGCGATGCCGAGGACCCGGTCGTGCCGCTCGAGCTTGCGCTGGTCGGGGCTCCGAAGGTCAGCGAACCGGCACTGGAAGCCTCCCCGTTGGCGGCCGTCGGGGGCGCGGCGGGGACCGACGCTGCCCCACTGAAGGCGCCGGCGTGGCCGGCGGTGCTTGCACTCCGTACGGCCGCCGCGCCGCAGGCGGCGGCGGCCGCCAGGGTCACGATGCTCATCGTGCTGAGCAGGATCAGTCGCGCTTTCATGGGGCACCTCGCTCGGTTGGCATGCACGCCTTAGACGCGGGAAGACCCCGGACGGTTCCTGGCGGAAGAGCCGGCCGGAGGCGGGGCTCCCCGACCCACCCGGGGCGCGCATCATGCTGGCTGTGAGCGCACCGGTGTTCGTCTCGGTCGTGCCCGACACCCGGGCGATGCTCCCCCAGGAGCGGTACACGTACAGCGTCCCCGACGAGCTGTCCGGCCCGATTCGACCGGGGGTGCGGGTCCAGGTCCCCTTCGGCGCCCGCTCCCTGCCTGGCCTCGTTGTCGCCGTCCTGGATCGGTCCGACCATGCCGAGGCCCGGTCCATCTCCGCGGTCCTGGACGAGGAGCCGCTCCTCTCCGAGGCCATGGTCGGGCTCGCGGAGTGGATCGCCGAGCGGTACTGCGCTCCACTGCCCGAGGTCATCAAGGCGATGGTGCCCAGGGGGGCGCGGATCGCCGGCCCGGCGACCGGGCGGCGCCGCGGACCGCGCACCACCTCCGCCGCGCTGACCGCCGCCCGGGCCGAGGGCCCGGCCCTCCAGCCGCCCGTGCTCACCGAGGCGCAGCGGCAGGCCGCCGCCCCCCTTCTGGAGGCGATCGCCGCCGGCCGGCACCGCGCCGTGCTGCTCCTCGGTGTCACCGGGAGCGGCAAGACCGAGATCTACCTGGCGGCCATCGACGCCGCTCTGGCGCTCGGCCGGCAGGCGATCTGCCTGGTCCCCGAGATCGCCCTGACCCCGCAGATGATCCGGCGCTTCGCGGCGCGGTTCCCCGGGCGGCTGGCTGTCAGCCATTCCGGCCTCACCGACGCCGAGCGCGCGGTCGAATGGCGACGGGCGCGCCTTGGCGAGATCGACGTGGTGGTCGGCTCCCGGAGCGCCGTCTTCGCCCCACTCCCGCGGCTCGGCGTGGTGGTCGTCGACGAGGAGGACGCCTCCGCCTACAAACAGGATCGGGTGCCCCGCTACCACGCTGTGGACGTCGCCCTCGAGCTGGGCCGGCGGGCGGGGGTGCCGGTGGTGCTGGGGAGCGCCACGCCGCGGGTGGAGACGTACTACCGGGCTCACACCGGCGGCCTGGAGCTGGTCACCCTCCCGGAGCGCATCACCGGACGGGCGCTCCCGCCCATCGAGGTGGTCGACCTCCGCGAGGAGCTGCGCGCGGGCAACCGCAGCCCGCTCTCGCTCTCCCTGGCCCGGGCCCTGGAGGCGAGCCGTACCGACGGCGGCCAGTCGATCCTCTACCTCAACCGCCGGGGCACCGCCACCGTCGTGCTCTGCCGGGGCTGCGGAGAGCCGCTCGGCTGCCCCAACTGCAGCGTCGCGCTCGTCTACCACGCCGGCCGTGGGCGCTGCGACTGCCATTACTGCGGCAGCTCCCGCTCCTTTCCGGATCGCTGCCCGGGCTGCGGCTCGACCGCAATCCGGGGCCTGGGCATGGGGACGGAGCGGCTGGAGGCGGAGGTGGCGGAGCGCTTCCCGGGGCTGCGGCTTCTCCGCATGGATCGGGACACGGTCCAGCGGCGGGACGCCTACTTCGAGATCTACGAGCGCTTCCGGGCGGGGGAGGCGGACTGCCTGATCGGCACCCAGATGGTCGCCAAGGGCTGGGACCTGGGGAGGGTCCGCCTGGTCGGGATCGTCAACGCCGACACCTCCCTCCACTTCCCCGACTACCGGAGCGGGGAGGTGACCTTCTCCCTGATCACCCAGGTGGCCGGCCGGGCCGGAAGGGGCGACGAGCCGGCCCGGGTGATCCTCCAGACCTACAGCCCCGACCACTACGCGGTCCGCCATGCGGTCACCCACGACTACCGGGGTTTCGCCCACGACGAGATCCGGGTGAGGCGGGCCCACCGCTTCCCCCCCTACACCCGGCTGGTCACCTGCACCATCAGCCACGCGGAGGACGGTGCCGCCGAGGCCGCCGCTCAGCAGTCCGTGGAGCGGCTGTCTGCTATCCTCGGCGCGGGTGCCGGGCTCGACGTCCTCGGTCCGACCCCCGCCTTCCTCCAGCGCCTGCGCGGCCAGTTCCGGTGGCAGTTCACGGTGCGAGGGGAGGAGATCGAGAGGGCGTTACCCCACCTGCCCCGGGGTCGGGGCTGGAGCATCGACGTCGACCCGGTCATGTGACCGAGCCGGAGAGCCACACGAAATGTCCCTCCTCAAGATCGTCACCGTCGCCGACGACAATCCCGTCCTGCGCCGGAAGGCGCCCAGGGTCGGCAGGGTCGACGATTCGATCCGACGCCTCATGGACGACATGATGGAGACGATGGTCGCCGCCCCCGGAGTCGGGCTGGCGGCCCCCCAGGTCGACGTCTCGATCCGGGTCATCACCATCAAGGTCGACAACCAGCTCCTCCACCTCGCCAACCCCGAGATCGTCAAGGTCGAGGGCGAGCAGACCGGCTATGAGGGCTGCCTCTCCATCCCCGGCATGGTGGGGGAGGTGACCCGCGCCGAGAAGGTGGTCTGCAAGGCCCTCAACCGCCACGGCAAGGCGGTGCGGATCAAGGGTGCCGGCCTGCTGGCCCGCGCCATCCAGCACGAGATCGACCACCTGGACGGCATCCTCTTCACCGACCGGCTCACCGACCCGAGCACGCTGCGCCGGGTCGAGGAGATGGGCGACGAGGAGATCATGAACGTCGAGGGCGAGGCCGTCACCGTCTGAGACGGCCGTGGCACTCCGGGTCCATTAGGGCGCCGCGAGGGCCGCGAAGAGATCGTTTCCGAACGCGTAGCAGGGATCGTTCGTCGGGGGGCAGGTGATGCCACGCAGGCCTGGCTCACCGTCATCCGCCTGCGGGCCGGAGACGGCCTGCCATGAGCCGCCGCTCCAGTGCTCGACGATGGTCGCCGCCATGTCGGGGGGCGGCGACCCCGTGAGGTCCCATGCGGGCCCCTCCGCCGTGCCCACCGCCCAACAGTCGTCAGCGGACGGGCAGGCGATCCCGGTCAGCCCTCCGCCGTTGGCCGATGTGATCCCGGGCGTGGTCACCGGAGTCCAGGTGCCGCCCGTGTAGTGGAGCGCCAGGGACTGCTGGGTCGGTGCCGTCGCGGTCTGAGGCATCCCGGTGCTGCCGACTGCCCAGCAGTCCTCGGCGGTGGCGCAGCTGAGGGCGCTGAGGGTGTCGTCCGGATTGCCGCTGATTTGTGGGCTGGCGACCGGTGCCCAGGCACCGGCCGAGTACCGTTCGATGAGGACCCCGCCCGCGTATTCCTGCCCCACCGCCCAGCAGTCCTCGGCGCTGACGCAGGTCACCCCCGACAGCCCAGAGTTCCCCGCGGGAGCCGCGACCGTCACCAGGGTCCAGCCCGTCCCGTCGTAGTGCTCGACCAGAGGATGCGAAGTGACCGTCTCGGTGGCCTGAATGCTGCCCGGGACCTGCGTGATCGTCTGTGAGCCGTAGCTCCCCACTGCCCAGCAGTCGTCCGCCCCGACACACGTGACGCCGTCGAGCTCGTCCAGGCCGGTCATCGCGGGGCTGCTGACCACAGCGAAGGGGCCCCCGGTGCTCTGCTCGATGACCGGCTGGAGGATGCCGTCCGTGTTGATCCCCGCGGGCGGGACCAGCCAGCCGACGGCCCAGCAGTCCACGGGGGTGGGGCACGCGAGGTCGTTCAAGCCGACCGGTCCGGCGACGCTCGCGCTACTCCACTCGCCCTCAGCGTACTGCCAGATGGTGGTGGCGCTGGCGTCTCCACCGCGCTGCACGCTGGTTGCGCTTTGATTCGGCCCGAGGAGCCAGCAGTCGCCTGGGTCCGGGCACGAGACACCGCTCGGGGAGAAGCCGGAGGGGAGGCTGAGAGTGGTCCAGCCGCTAGGGCTCGAGCTCGGGCTCGGGCTCGGGCTCGAAGCGGAGGAGACACCGGGAAGGGATGAGCCGGAGCGCGCGCCGTGCTGTGCGGAGATGTGGACGGCGATCGCGACGACAGCCACCCCCGCCAGCGCCACCGCGGCCGCCAGGGCGGCCAGCACCGCGGCCCGGCTGACCCAGGTCGCGTCCGCGTGTTGCGGTGCGGCTTCAGTCGCGTCGGCTTCTGGGGGAGTCGGTTCCATACTCTCCGCAACGTGCGTGTCGTCTTCGCCGGGACAGCCGAGTTTGCCGTCCCCAGCCTACGCGCCTGCAACGCGCGCCATCAGGTGCTGGCCGCGGTCACCCAACCGGCGCGCCCGGGAAGCCGGGGCCGACCCGCGCCGCGGCCGGTGGCCGACGCGGCCGCGCAGCTCGGCATCCCGCTGCTGCAGCCCGAGCGCATCCGCTCCTCCGATGTGGTGGCGGAGATGCTCGGGCTGGGTGCCGACGTCCTGGTGGTGGCCGCGTACGGGCAGATCGTGCCCCGGGCCCTCCTCGACGGCCACCGCTTCGGCGGGGTCAACGTGCACGCCTCGCTGCTGCCCCGCTGGCGCGGGGCGGCGCCCATCGCCCGGGCGATCCTGGCCGGTGATCCGTCCACCGGCGTCTGCATCATGCGGATGGAGGCGGGACTGGACACGGGGCCTGTCTACGCGTGCCGGGAAGTGCCGATCGACGGCGCAACCACGGCGTCCAGCCTGACCGAGACGCTCGCCATCGCCGGCGCCGAGGAGCTGGTGGCGGTGCTCGCCGCCCTGGAGCGCGGAGCGGCCGCCGCCACCCCGCAGCCCGAGGACGGGGTGACCTATGCGGCCCGGCTCACCCGCGAGGAAGGTCTCCTCGACTGGTCGGCCCGCACCGCCAACGAGGTCGACCGGATGGTCCGGGCCCTCACCCCCTGGCCCGGTGTCACCGGCGACCTGGCCGGCGTGGGGGTCCGTATCCTCGCTGGGCGGCCAGTCCCCGCGGCGGAGGTCGAGCCCCCCGGTCTGGCGGGTGCGATCCCTGGCTCAGTGATCCGCATCGAGGGCGAATCTGCCCTCGTCGCCACCGCCGCCGGCCTGTACCGCGTGGACACCCTCCAACCTCCCGGCCGCCGCATCATGAGCGCCGCCGCATTCCTCCGCGGCCGGAGATGAGGGCCCGCGCCACGGCGACAGGCTCCTGCGACCGAGCGGTGGTGGGTCAGTTCGAATCGGGAGGTCGAGGAGCCACATGGCGGGCTCTCAGGGCCAGGGGAATCGAAAGAAGAACGCCCAGCGCGCCCCAGAAGACCAGGAAGATGCCCGGCACGCCGAGGATGGCGCGGAGAGAGGTCTCCGGGCCGGATAGCCCAAGGCCGAGAACCAAGAGCACAACGCCGCCCGCGAGGAGCCACCATCGGCGCTTGATCACCCAGGGCATGCCCCGATTATCCAACCCGGTCGGCGGGTCTGCTCAGCCGGGCCGTCCGGTCGGGGGAAGCTGGTACTCGAGGCGCGACCAGGGGTTGATGACGACGATGACGTCCGGGTGGACGTGATCCAGGAGGGCCTGGCCCTGCACCTGGAGCACCGACAGCGTCTGCCAGTCAGGATTGCGTGTCAGCGCCGCCCGCATGATCTCCGGCTGGGTGAAGACGGGTAGCATCACCCGCTCGCTCCCCTGAGCGTCATGGATGGTGAAATGGAGCAGGTCCGACTCGCTGCCCTGCTGTGCCGTCGCCATATGCCCGGCCGGCTGTCCGAGGCAGAAGACGTCCGCCCGGCTCAGCTCGCCGCGGATGGTTTCGGACGCGTCGGGGCTGTCGCCCTTGAGGGCGATGGCGACTTCCAGCGGCTCCATGCATGCCTCCTCGGTCCCCGTTCGGGATCGGGACCCGGTCGACGCGTCAGCATATAGCCTCAACCATGTCCCCGAACCCTCGACCGGGAGATCCGGTCCTCGCCCGCAACCGCCAGGCCAGCCATGAATACCACCTCATGGAGTTCCTCGAAGCCGGCATCCAGCTGACCGGGACCGAGGTCAAGGCGCTCCGCGCCGGGCTCGCCCACCTCCGCGAGGGCTACGTCCGGGTCGAGAACGGGGAGGCGTGGCTGATCCAGGTCCACATCGGCCAGTACGAGATGGGCAACCGGCAGAACCATGAGCCCGAGCGGCGCCGGCGACTCCTCCTGCACCGCCGCGAGATCGAGTACCTGGACGGCCGGGTCCGGTTGGGCGGCCTGACGCTGATCCCCCTGCGCCTCTATCTGAAGAACAACCGGATCAAGGTCGAGATCGCCGTCGCCCGCGGCAAGAAGCTCTGGGACAAGCGCCAGGCGATCGCCGAGCGCGACGCCCGCCGCGACGTGGAGCGGGCCACGGCCCACGCGCTGAGGGGCTGATCCGCGGTACGAGGGCGCCGGTGGGGCACGTCGTCTGAGTGGGGGCTTTCGCAGGCGCGAGATGCAATCGCGCCGAGAACGAGGCGCGGACAGCAAAGCTGTCCGACGCCGGTCCCCCCGAAGACGATGTGCCCCGTCGGCGCCACCACACTCAGACGGCGGCCCAGCCCTCGTCCTCGTCGGCGTGGGCGTCAGCCGGCGCGGGCACCGGCACGTTGGTCCGTGTCTCCCGGACGGCACGGCCGGCGAGGGCGTCCAGGGCGGTGCGCAGATCGCGCAGACCGGTGCCCGTCGTGGCTGACACCCGGAGCGCCCGGCACTTGGCGGTCGCCTCCAGGCGGCCGACGGCCTCCTCCAGCGCCTCCGGTTCGAGGCGGTCGATCTTGTTGGCGACGAGGAGGGTGGGCTGATCGCACCCCATCTCGGCAAGGGTGTCGAGCACCGTCTGGAGCTGGGCGTCGCACTCCGGGTGGCAGACGTCGACCACCAGGACGAGCAGGTGGGCCTGGCGCACCTCCTCCAGGGTGGCGGCGAAGGCCTCCACCAGCTCGGTGGGCAGCGCCTGGATGAATCCGACCGTGTCGGTGAGGATCACCCGCCGCCCGGACGTGAGGTTGAGCAGGCGCGAGGTCGGGTCGAGGGTCGCGAAGAGGAGGTTGTCGGCGAGCACCTCGGAGTTGGTGAGCCGGTTGAGCAGCGTCGACTTCCCGGCGTTGGTGTAGCCGACCAGGGCGCAGGCGGCGAGCGGCACGTCGCTGCGCGCCTGCCGGCGGGTGCGCCGCTGACGTTCCAGCAGCTCGAGGCGGCGCCGCAGCTTGGCGATCCGCTGCCGGATCAGGCGGCGGTCCACCTCGATCTGGGTCTCGCCGGGCCCTCCCCTCAGCCCCACGCCACCCCGCTGCCGCTCCAGGTGGGTCCAGCCCCCGGCGAGACGGGGGAGGAGATGCTCCAATTGAGCCATCTCCACCTGAATCTTCCCTTCCGCGGTGAGCGCGCGCCGGGCAAAGATGGCCAGGATCACCTCGGTCCGGTCCAGCACCGGGACCTCCCACGCCTCCTGGAGATTCCGCTGCTGCCGCGGGCTCAGGTGGTCGTTGACCAGGACCGCGGGACCGCCCAGCTCGGCCAGGCGTGCCTTGAGGGCCTCGACCGCCCCGCTGCGGAAGAAGGTCGCCGGGTGGGGTTCGCGGACCGGGATCGAGCTGCGCTCCACGACGCGGGTGCCGAGGGTGCGCGCCAGCTCCTCCAGCTCGTCGAGCTGGACCTCGGCACGATCCCGGCCGCTCTGTCCGGCGAACGAGCCGACGACGACCACGTCGTGCAGCTTCTGTCCGATGCCCGGGTCGGCGCCGGACCCGAGCGTCGCCCCGCCGGTCACCGGATGCGGGGGGGCCTGGAAGCCGGTGTGACGGTTGGCCTTTCGTCGCGCATCCAGGGTTGGCATTGCCGTCCAGCCTACCCCAGAACCAGGGGCGGGCCACGGGGACACCCGGCGCGCGGCGAGGCGTCAATGCCCGATAGTGACCGCGGCAGGCGGCGGGATCAGGTGGAGGCAGGAGAGACGATGGCAGGTCAGACGAAGACCCACGACACCAAGGCGGAGGCCGGTGACACCAAGGCGGACGCCGGTGACACCAGGGCGGAGACCAGTGCCGCCAAGGCGGCGGAGCGGGAGCCGAAACGCAAGCCCCGGCTCGCCCTGATCGCCCATGACGGCAAGAAGGCGGACATGACCGCCTTCGCGACCTTCAACCGTGGCACCCTCCAGAGATGCCGGCTTGTCGCCACCTCCACCACCGGACGGCTGCTCCGGGAGAAGGTGGGTCTCAACGTCGAGGTTCTGCAGTCGGGCCCGGTCGGCGGTGACGTCCAGATCGCCAGCCGCGTGGTGGACGGCAAGATCGACGGCGTCATCTTTCTCGTCGACCCCCTCGACAAGCACCCCCACGATCCCGACATCCAGACCCTGCTCCGGATCTGCAACGTCCACAACGTGCCGCTTGCGACCAACGTCGCGACCGCCGACATGGTGATCAGCTCAAAGCTGCTCTGGGTGGGTCCCGAGATCACGCCCGGGGTCGAGATCCATCCCGCCTGAGCGCCCCGGTGGGCTCAGAGGGGGGAGGCCGGCTCCGGCTCGGGCGCGGCGAGGATCGCGTCCAGCAGCCCCGGGTAGCGGCGCTCCATCCCCTCGCGATCCAGGCTGATCATCCGCCGCGTCCCCTCCTCCCGCTTGATGACGATGCCGGCCGCGTGGAGGATGTGAAGGTGGTGGGTCAGGGTCGACTTGCCGATGGGCAGCCCGAGCAACCCGCACGGGCACTCGATGCCCGAGGCGAGCCGCCGGACGATCGCCATCCGCATCGGGTCGGCCAGGGCCTCGAGGACCCCGACGACGCCCGGATGGAGGTGCTGGCGGAATTGCGCCTCTGGGTCGGGAGGGGAGTACGGGTTCTCGGCGGCCGGGGCGATCTCGGGGGCCGTTAGTTTGACAGTCATCGAATCTCCATGGTACGATCCACATCGAACTTTAGCACCAACCAGGGCGGAGAGCGATGAGCAGGCAGGTGGCGGGGGGAACGGCGACGACCGAGGTCAGGCGTGTGGGGGCGCGGTTCGCCGCGGCCCCGGGTTTGGTGTTGCTTCTGGTCTGCCTTGGCCAGTTCATGGTCGTTCTCGACGTCTCGGTGGTCAACGTCGCCCTGCCGTCCATCCGTCACGACCTGGGCTTCTCGGCGAGCGGCCTGCAGTGGGTGGTCAACGCCTACGCGCTCGCGTTCGCCGGCTTCCTCCTCCTGTTCGGTCGGGCCGCGGATCTCTTCGGCCGCCGCCGTCTGCTGCTGGCCGGCCTCGCCCTCTTCTCCTTCGCGAGCCTCCTCGACGGTCTGGCCATGTCCCAGGGAGAGTTGATCGCCGCCCGTGCCCTCCAGGGGCTGGGCGGGGCGGTGCTGACCCCGGCGACGCTCACCATCCTGATAGCGACGTATTCCGAGGGGCGGGCTCGGGCCCGGGCACTCGGGGTGTGGAGTGCCGTGGCCGCGGCGGGGGGCGCCTCGGGGGCGCTGCTCGGTGGGGTCATCACCCAGTTCCTGACCTGGCGCTGGATCTTCTTCATCAACCTGCCGATCGGAATCGCCGTCCTGATCGCCTCCAGCCTCTTCGTGGCCGAGGGCGTGGGGGATCGCGAGGGACGCCGTCACCTGGACGTGCCGGGT
>Ga0187890_10000846_pt1 | contig 22251 bp, 22 predicted proteins | sample June2016WEW_21_1_FD_133005 | JGI IMG/M metagenome (GOLD analysis project Ga0187890, IMG submission 133005) | Peatland microbial communities from SPRUCE experiment site at the Marcell Experimental Forest, Minnesota, USA - June2016WEW_21_10 | ecosystem: Environmental > Terrestrial > Soil >... | reverse complement strand
TGAGAACAGGCTGTCGGCGGCATGACGGGCGAAGACGTCGGACAGGCCGGGCTCGACGCCCATGCCCACGAGGGCCAGCTGCCCGCGTGCCTCCCAGGCGGCGGAGAGGTCGAACTGTTCGTCGCCGAGCTTGACCCCGGTCTCGGCATAGGGGTGCTCGGAGTGTGGATGCGACAGCGACATGGCCATGTCGAGGTAATTGACCCCGGCGTGCAGCGCCGCGTTGAACAGGGGCATCACGAAGCGTGGGTCGATGGCGTTGACGAGGGCATCGCAGCGCTGGGCGCGCAGCAGGCCCTCCACGGCGGCCTCGTCAGAAGCGTCGATCTGGACGGGCTCGAATCGGTCGCCCGCGGCGTGGGCCGCCCGTTGGGCGCGTTCGAGGGAGAAGTCGGCCACCACGACGTGCTCGAACACCGGCCGTCGAGCCGCGATCCTGGTGAACGCCGCCCCGACCCCACCGGCCCCTACCAACAGCACGCGCATGGGCGCCTCCTCTGCGGGTCTGACAGTACCGTCGCCGAGGGCCACCGGTGTCGTGGCACGACCGCGGCCGTGCCGCCGGTGCGGTCTCCCTTGTCCGCAGGCGCCGGGGATGCGATTGTGGGCCGTCGAGGACAATGCCGTCCCGACACGGGGGAGAGGGAGCACCGATGACTGGCAGCGGGCGCGTGCTGAGGAACTTCGTCGGCGGGCAGTACACACAGGCCAAGGACGGGGCGACCGTGGACCTCGTGAACCCGTCCACGGGAGAGGTCTTCGCCGCCATGCCCGATTCGGGCCCCGTCGATGTCGACGTCGCCTTTGGCGCGGCTTTGGACGCCTTTGCGGGGTGGCGGGACACGACGCCCTCGGGGCGCAGTCTCGCTCTCCTGCGCATCGCCGATGCCATCGAGGCACGAGCCGAGGAACTCGTCGATGCCGAATGCGAGAACACCGGCAAGCCCAAGGCGCTCACCATGTCGGAGGAGATTCCCCCCATGGTCGACCAGATCCGCTTCTATGCCGGGGCGGCCCGGCTCCTCGAGGGTCGGTCCGCCGGGGAGTACATGACGGGTTTCACGTCGTATGTGCGGCGCGAGCCCATCGGCGTGTGCGCGCAGGTCACGCCGTGGAACTACCCCATGATGATGGCGGTCTGGAAGTTCGCTCCCGCCATCGCGGCGGGGAACTCCGTGGTCCTGAAGCCTGCTCCGACGACTCCGGTCTCGACGTTGCTCCTGGCCGAGATCGCCGCCGAGTTCGTGCCACCCGGGGTCTTCAACGTGGTGTGTGGCGGTCGCGACACCGGGCGGGCACTGGTTTCTCATCCCGTGCCGCAGATGGTGTCGATCACCGGGAGCGTGCGAGCCGGGCGCGAGGTGGCCATCGCCGCCGCCCAGGACATCAAACGCGTCCATCTGGAATTGGGCGGGAAAGCCCCGGTGGTCGTCTTCGACGACGCTGATGTCGAGAAGGCGGCCGAGGCCATCGCCATCGCCGGCTACTTCAACGCCGGCCAGGACTGCACCGCCGCCACCAGAGTGCTGGCCGGGCCGCGGGTCCACGACGACCTCGCCGCCGCCCTGGTCGAACAAGCCCAGGGTCAGACCGTGGCGGGGCCCGAGGTCGAAGGAGCGGACTTCGGGCCGCTCAACAACACCGATCAGCTGGCCCGGGTCCGGGGCTTCATCGACGCGCTCCCCGCCCACGCTGCGCTGCGCACCGGTGGGCATCAGATCGGGGACCGGGGTTTCTTCTACGAGCCCACGGTGGTGAGCGACGTCCTTCAGGGCGACGACATCGTCCAGCAGGAGGTCTTCGGGCCTGTGATCACGGTGCAGCGTTTCACCGATGAGGACCAGGCTGTGGAGTGGGCCAACGGGGTGGAGTACGGGCTGGCGTCGTCGGTGTGGACGCGCGACCACGGGCGTGCCATGCGGATGTCCAAGCGACTCGACTTCGGGTGCGTCTGGATCAACACCCACATCCCTCTCGTGGCCGAGATGCCCCACGGCGGTTTTCGTCATTCGGGCTACGGCAAGGACCTGTCGATGTACGGGTTCGAGGACTACACCCGCATCAAGCACGTCATGTCGGCGCTCGACGCCTGAGGCGCTCCGGTCACAGCGCCGCCAGCGCCGCCTCCAAGATCCCCAGTCCCTCGTCGAGCAGATCGTCGGGGATCACGAGGGGAGGCAGCAGGCGCACGACGTTGCCGTAGGTGCCCGCGCTCAGCACGAGCACCCCTTGGGCATGACAGGTGGCGAGCACGCGGGCCGCGGCCGACTTGTCGGGGGTGATGCCGTCGGGGCCCACCAGTTCCACCGCCACCATGGCGCCCCGGCCGCGGGCGTCGCCGACAGCCGGGTTCGACGCGGCGACGGCCCCGAGGCGGGCCAGCATCACGGCGCCGATGTCCCGGGCGCGCTCGAGAAGGCCGTCGCTCTCGATGGTGTCGATCGCCGCCAGCGCCGCCGCGCAGGCCAGGGGGTTGCCCCCGAACGTGCCACCGAGGCCTCCGGGGTGGACCTTGTCCATGAGCTCGGCCCGTCCTGTCACCGCCGCGATGGGCAGTCCTCCGCCGAGGCTCTTGGCGGTGGTGACGATGTCGGGCACGATTCCCTCGTGCTCGCTGGCGAACCACGCCCCTGTCCTTCCGAACCCCGACTGGATCTCGTCGGCCACGAAGACGACCCCGTTGGCGGCACACCATTGAGCGAGCCCCGAGAGCCAGCCCGGCTCGGGCACCACGAAACCACCCTCTCCCGCGATGGGTTCGACGACGACGCAAGCGATAGAGGGCGCCCCCACCGTCGTCTCCATCACGTCGATGGTCTGCGCCAACGTGCCCGTGCCCCGGAAGGGATCGGAGTACGGAGCCCGGTACACCTCGGGCGCGAAGGGGCCGAATCCCCGTTTGTAGGGCATTGCCTTGCCCGTGAGGCTGAGCCCCAACAGGGTGCGCCCGTGGAACCCGTGGTCGAAGGCGACGACCCCGCTGCGCCCGGTGGCGTAGCGGGCCACTTTCACCGCGTTCTCGACGGCCTCGGCACCCGAGTTCACGAGGAAGGTGCGCTTCTCGTGATCACCCGGGGTCAGTTGGTTGAGCCGTTCGCACACCTCGACGTAGTTGACGTACGGGGTGACCTGGAAGCACGTGTGGGTGAAGCGCTCGACCTGCTCGCTCACCGCTGCCACCACGCGCGGTGCGCTGTTGCCGACGCTGGTCACCGAGATCCCCGATGCCAAGTCGATCAGGCGGTTGCCGTCGACGTCCTCGATGATCCCGCCGGCCGCCCGGGTGACGAACACGCCCAGGGTGGTGCCGACGCCGGCGGGGATGGCGGCATTGCGGCGATCCATCAGCGCACGCGAGCGGGGGCCGGGGATCTCTGTCTGGACGAGCCGGCTCTGGGGGACTTGGGTGGTCGTCGTCTCCATGTGGGCCTCTCGCGGTCGGGTCGTCGCCACCCAAGCTTAGGAGGCGTGGACCTCGTAGGCGCACACGTGGGCGCCGTCCATGAGGTGGGCCACGCGCTCGACGCGGGCACCGGGCAGGGCGTCACGGATGAAGGCGATCTCGCTCGAACATGCTTGGCGAAAGCCGGTGGCCACCGACAAGATGGCGCAGTTGTGCTCGGTGATGCGCCAGCCCCCGTCCTCGAGTTGCTCCACGTCGGCGAGGTAACCGTCCTCGTCGAGAATGCGGGTCAACTCGCCCACCTGCTCGTCGAGGGTCATCGTGGCCAGGCGGGCCTGGGCGCCGGCGAGGCGCCGTTGCCGGCGCTGGTCGAACAGCTCGGTCACTTCGGAGCTGTCGGGGCCGCCGAGATAGCCGAGCAGCTCGGTGGTGAGGTCGCCGTAGCGCTTCGGGAACAACATCTCCGCACTCGGGGCGAGCTCGTAGGAGTGCGATGGCCGGCCCCGGCCCTCGGGCTCGCGCCGATGGGTCACGAGCCCGTCCTCGCTCAGGCGCAGGAGTTGTTGTCGCACCGCGGCCACGGTGATGCCGAGCGCCTCGGCCAGGTCGTGGGCGCGCATCGACCCGTTGCGCTTCAGGGCCATGAGGATGGTGCGCCGCGTCGTGGGCATAGCGGCGAGCGGTGGCTCGACGGACGTGCCTCCAGGTTCCATGACTGGTTCGGCGCTCACGGCAGGATCAGATGGACGTCGCCGAATTCGTGCCATAGGTACCCCTCGGAGAGCGCCGCCTCGTACGAGCGCTCGAGCAGTGGCCGGCCGGCGATCGCCTCCAGCATTGCGAGATGGGACGCTTCGGGCTCGTGCCAACCGGTGAGCAGCCCGTCGATAGACGATACCGGGTGGTCCGGGGTCACCACCGTGTCGGTCCACCCGTGCCCGGCGTGAACCTCCTTCCTCGAATCCACCACGGTCTCGAGGGCGCGCACGACAGTGGTGCCGACGGCGATCACCCGCCCACCCTCGCGCCGCGTGTCGTTGACCCGGTGGGCGGTGGCCCGCGTCACCCGGTAGTACTCGGGGTAGGGGGGTTCTGACGCCTCGAGCGAGGCCACACCGGTGTGCAACACGATCGGGACCACCCCCACGCCGCGCGCCACCAGCCGGGTGAGGACCTCGGGGGTGAAGGGCCGGCCGGCACTGGGCATCTCCGCGGAGCCGGGTTCGGTGGCGTACACGTTCTGGTAGGTCGAGATCGGCCAGCTCCCGCGCACGTACCCGTACCGGATGGGGTGGCCGTGCACCGCCAGGTAGGTGTGCAACGGCTCGGGGGTGGCCACGGCCGCGATCCACAGGCGGACTCCCTCGCGGTGCTCGGCATAGGGGGCCAGCAGGGAGATCGTGGCCCCGCCGTCGAGCGTGATCACCTCCCCGGGCTCCGCCGCGAACCAGGGCTTGTCCCCGGTGCGCAGTTCGACGGTCCACAGATCGGCGGGCAGCTGCGTGGAGAAATGCACCTCGAGCGCCCGATCCATCCCACCGACCCCCGGCACCGCGGCGGCCAGGGTTCCCGACGTGTTGACGACAATCAGGTCACCCTCGTCGAGAAAGCGCGGCAGCTCTGAGAAGTGCGAGTGCACGATGCTGCGGTCCCCTCGGGCGACGAGCATTCTCACGGCGTCTCTCGTCATGCCCCGGGCTTCGGGGGGCGAGCTCGCCTCGAGCTCGGCGGGGAGCTCGAAGACGGGGAGTCCAGCCAGGGCGCGATCCCCGACGGCGGGCCCGGCGGTGGAGGTGACCGTGGTCACGACGCCTCGGACTCGACCGAGGGCAGGGTGACCGGTGCCAGGTCCGACCGCCGGTACCGCCCACTCGGGAGCCCTGCCTCGACGAGCGCCGCGAGGTCGGCCACGACCTCTGCCGGCAGGGGGCGGTCGGAGATGTCTTCGCCCGGGAACGCGTCCTGGTGCATCTGGGTCCGCATGTCACCGGGGTCGACGGCCCATACGAGCAGCGACGGCTCCTCGACGGCCAGGATCGCGCTCATGTGATCGAGCGCAGCTTTGGACAGCCCATAGCCACCCCATCCCTCGTAGGGCTCGACCGAGGCGTCCGACGTGATGTTCAACACGGCCGGTCGTGCCGAGCGGCGCAACACCACCAAGGCCTCCTGGATGAGGGCGAGCGGGGCGATGATGTTGACCTCGAGGACGTGTGTCAGTTCCGCGATGGGATAGGCCGCCAGGTGGGGCAGCGGGGTGGCGCCCAGCGTGCTGGCGTTGTTGACGACGAGGTCGAGACCACCGAGGTGATCAGCTGCGACCACCAAGGCCCGGCGATGAGCGTCATCGGCGACGTCGCCGGCGATGGCCACCAGCGATGCGTCCGGTGCCAGCCGAGGGCGGATCGCCCGTTCGGCTTCGGCCAGCATGTCGGGGTGGCGAGCGTCGAGCACCAGGCTCCAACCCCGACCGGCCAGCTCCTCGGCCAGCTCCCGACCCAGTCCTCGTGACGCTCCGGTGATGAGTGCGATGGTCATGTGGGCACCTCCTGCGAGCCTGTACCGCGGCCCACCTATATAAAGATAGTTTCTCCTATCTTTATTTCGAAGGCAAGGGATTTTCTCGGGGACCCGGCCACAAGCGCGGATCGGCCTCCGGCTCCCGAGCGGGGAGTCGCGGCGACGAGGGACGGCTCTGCCCCCGCCACGGTCGGGGTGCGACGACGGGCTCTCGGACCCGAGGGCGACGGGGTCGCGTCGAGACCCAATAGCATGCAGACCGGGGGGTATGGCATAGGACGGTCGATGACACAGGGGTTGGGCGGATGGTGAGAGCGGTGATGCTGGCACTGGCCGCGAGCTTCTGCACGGCCACGTCGTCGGTATGTCAGCGCTTGGGTGCCGCCACCGCTCCCGGCGGGGAGCGGTTCAGCCCGCGACTCCTTCTCTATCTGGTCCGCCAGCCCATCTGGCTGGCGGGAATAGCCAGCATGATCCTCGGCTTCGTGTTCCAGGTCGCGGCGCTGCACTACGGCGACCTCGCCCTCGTGCAACCGATCCTCGCCACCGAACTGCTCTTCGTGTTCGCCTACATGGCACTGATCCGGACTCAGGGCGTGGCGCGCCACGACTGGTTGGCTGCGGCGGCCATGGCGGCGGGTCTGGGCGTGTTCCTCTTCACCGCCAGCCCTTCGGGGGGCCATCTGCACGCCGACGCCGCCTCGTGGTGGTTCGCGGGGATCTCCGCGCTCGGACTGGCCATCGTGGCCACCGTCGTGGCTTTCACCCCCATGCGGCGCGGCTCCCCACCGTCGCCGGCCCGTAAGGCGGCCATCCTCGGGGTGGCCACCGGGATCTCGTGGGGATTCGTGGCTGCGGTGATCAAAGAGCTGAGCTCGCATACCAACGAGGGTTTCAACGTCTTCACCACGTGGTCGCCTTACGTCCTCGTCGTGGTGGGAGCGGCATCGATGCTGCTGTCGACGCACGCCTTCCAGGCCGGCCCCCTGGCGGCCTCGCAGCCGGGGTTCACCATCGTCGATCCGCTCGTCGCCAGCCTCCTCGGCGTGTTCATCTTCGAGGAGCACCTGCAGCTGTCACCGTTCGCCGTCATCGTCGAGGCCGCCGCCCTCGGCGCCTTGGTGGCCGGGGTCGTGGCCATCAGCCGGAGCCAGCTGGTCCAGGGCCAGACCCACGCCGATGAAGCGGGCCTGCGGCCCGTGCCGACCGCTCTCGACGTACGCGACGCCTCGGGCTGACGCCACCCTCGATCCGCCGGCGAGGACGCCCCTGCGCCGTGGCTACGAAGGCCCGTACCGATCGGTCAAGCGGGCACCGAGATGGGCGAGGTGGGTGCGCACCATTTGGGGTGCGGTCACCTCGACATGGTCGGCGAATCCGGCGAGCTCCGCCGCTACCACCTGAGCCGAGTGGCCTCGGACCTCGAGGGTGACGCGACCGTCATGGCCGGCCTCGCCGACCGAGAGGCGGGTACCGAGCACGCCCTGCAGCGTGGTGACGATGCCGGGATCGGCGAGGGCGGTCACCTTGCAGGGGGTGCGACGCTCGTCGAGCGTGGACAGCACCGACTGCCACGTCTCGGCCAGGTCGAAGCCGGCGGGGCGCACCACCGGTCGATCGGTGAGAACGACGGCTCGCACCCGACTCACTCGGAAGGTCCGCATCCCGGCGTCGGTGTCGGCGATGAGGTACCAGGTTTGTCGCTTGGCCACCAGTCCCAGAGGATGAACGACCCGCTCGCCGGGCTCACGGTCGCGGCCCGCGTAGTGGAGCCGGATCTGGACTCCGTCGACGATCGCCTGCTGGAGCGCGCCCAGGTGCGGTGGTGGGTCGACGGGAAGGCGGTCCCAGTCCGAGGCGTCGATGATGACGGCCCCTCCCGCCGACTCCGCACTGGCCCTGAAGGTCTCGGGCAGGGCCCGGACGAGCTTCCGCAAGGCCGCCTTCACCTCGGGGGTGGCGGCGCCCGGGCCGGCCACGAGGAACAGGGCCCTGGCCTCCGCGGCGTTGAGACCGCTCAGGTCGGTGCGCGCCCCTCCGACCAGGGACCAGCCACCTCCCCTCCCCGCCTGGGAGTACACCGGGACACCCGCCAGGGCGAGGGCCTCGAGGTCGCGGCGCGCCGTGCGGGGCGAGACCTCGAGCTCGAGCGCAACTTCGGACACCGTGGCCCGGCCCCGGGACTGCAAGAAGAGCAGGGTGGCGACGAGGCGATCGGCTCGCACGGGCCCAGCATGGCACCGAAACTGGTCACCTCGTGGCCACGATCACCCGCCCGGGGCGCCGGAGATGCCGGGACGGGGCCGGCGGTGCTACGTATAACGACCACTGCCGACCGTGAGGTGACCCCGTGTCCAAACCGCCGCTTGACGTCGTGACGAGCTTCTGTGCCACGTGGTCGAAGCTCGACTTCGACGAGATGATCGGCTACTTCCACGCCGATGCCGTGTACCACAACATCCCCGTGGACCCGATCGTCGGGCGCGACAACATCAAGGAGATGATCATCGGATTCTGCGCGGGCTGGGACCGGGTGGACTTCGAGGTGCGCCACGCCGTGGCGAACGGGGACGTGGTGCTCACCGAGAGGGTGGACCACTTCGTCTCGCCCGAGCGCACGGTCAGCCTCCCCGTCATGGGGACCTTCGAGTTGGAGGGTGGTCTCATCAAGGCCTGGCGGGACTACTTCGACCTCAACCAGTTCATGAGCCAGCTGACCTGACGTCGGCTATCCGAAGTCCTTGGTGAAGGCCGCCTCGGAGTTCGGGAACTGGGTGATGTCGGAGTTCACCGACCCGTCGTAGGAGAAGTACGAGCTGTAGCCGACGTCGTTGCTCCGTGCGGAGACAAAGCCGTACATGTCATTGATGAAAGCCGGGTCATCGACGCCGTTGAGGCCCCATTCGGGAATGCTCACGAGCTTGTTGTGGGCTTTGGCGAAGGCGACGGTGTACGCCAGGCCCCCCACGGTGCTGAGCGTGTCGGTCCAACTCGAGCCCGCGTTGTCGTACTGGTCCGTGCCGATGTAATCGACGTACTGGTCTCCGGGATACGATGCCGCGTAAGACCCGTTGGTCGGTGTTTCGTCTACCGCCGCGCACCAGTCGAAAAGGAAGTGCTGTCCGGGCACGCTTCGCATTGCCGTCACGATGTCGTCGAAGGCCGTCACGTACTGCGCCGGAGTCGTGTTCTGGACCCCCCAGGAGAAGTACGTGGTCGACCACTCCCAGCCGACACGGAGGATGGCGTAGGCCTGACCGGCGCTGACGAGGCTCTGGGCCAACTGCTCGTACACACCGAGGTTGGCGGGGGTCTGCGCCGGGCTGCTGTCGCTCGGCGACATGCTGACGCTGAGGTAGAGCCGCAACGATGTCGACGGCGGCTGGTAGCTGCCGATGGCGGCCCACGAGGACTGACTCGTATAGGCCGTGATCCCTTCCACCTCGACCCCGAGGTGAGTCGCCAGGGCTTCGACGTCGGCCGGGCTCTGCGAGGACACGAAGAAGCCCAGGCCGTTGGAAGATCCCACGGGCAACGAACACCCGGCCAAGACCGTCGTCAGGGCGAGCAGCGAAAGTGCCACCCCGAGTCCCCCCCTGCGCATAAACCGTCCCCCCCGGTGCCATCCCACCCCGTAGAGATGGCCCTGGACCAGCCTAACGCCTACCAGCAGCGTTCACAGGGCCGCGGCAGGTGACATTGGGGCCGTCGGATGGGCCCATCCGGGCCCGAGCAGGGCCTCCGGACAGCGAGAGTGCCCAGGTGGCGAACCTGCGCCCCGCCCGACCTGCCGCGCTACGGCGTCGACGGGTGGCGGCCCGACGGGGGCGGAGCCGAAGGCGGAGGTCTGGGACATCCCGTCGACGAGATCCCCTACCGGTGCAGGCGTTCGAGATCGGCGGATCCCCGATCGATCATCGACCCCTCAGTGACCGTCAACGGCGTGGCCGTCGAGGCCCGTGGCGCCGTCGCAGCGCGTGCGGAGGTGGAGGGCCCCGTAGACCCCGAGACCCGCCAGGATCACCGTGGCCAGGACACTGCCGGAATTGGAGATCACCTGTTGCCAGTCCAACGACGACGGGATTGTCGCTTGCAACAGGACGACCCCGACCAACCCCCCGACCGCCGCCATGGCGATGACAAGGAGCGACACCGCCCCCCACGTCCCCAGGGCCCGGTTTCTCCGGATGTGGGCGACTGCTTCGTCGGCCTCCTCGGTTGAACCGGAGGTGTCGCGGTCATCGGCGTTGAGATCCTCGAGGGCATCGGACCACCCGTCGACCTGCCACCACGCCAATCCGAGTGCCGAGACGACCAGGAACGCGATGAGGACTCCGGCCCAAAGCGTCGATTGGAGGAGAACCTCAGAAACTGCCTCACGCCCGAAAGGCCCTGGGGCAGGCCCGGTGTCGGCGACGATGCCCGCCGCCACCCCGGTTACCGCCACTACGGACACCACGAGTAACAGCGCCGCGGCGGCAAGCTCTTGGATTTCCCACGGGGTCTTGCGACCCGGGGACGGGAGCTCGTCGGGGTTGGCGGTCTCCTCCTCGTCCATGTCGGCTCCTCGCTATCCCGTCACGGATTGAGGGGAGGCGACGGCGCCGGAGGCGCTTGGGCGATGCCCGGTGGCGCCACGCCCGCGCCCGAGGAGGTGTCCGCCACCTGCTGCGCCAGTGCCACCGTGCGCAGCGCCTGCTCCTTGTCGAGCCGGGTGGACACGCCGCACAGGGTGCAGGTCGAGGCGTACTTCGTCCCGAGCGGCACGACAGGGATGAAAAAGAGGGAGATCCAGGTGGTCCTGCGCACCACGACCTGTGCGGCAGGGGATCCACACTGTGGGCACAGGGCGAACACCGTGGCCAGCCTGCGTGCCATCCGTTTGATCCCGAAGATGAGGAACATCACATCCGCCTTTCTCGGCATCGGCGTCATGTCCGCTGTGCCTGTCCAGCGACCACCAGGGTCCGGGGAGGCACTGGATCCAGACCGTCTTACCACGGCGTCCCGAGAACTTCGGGCCAAACCGATCGCCCCCGCCCGGAGGCCCCGGACCTCCACGGACCGTCCTCCCGATGGGGGGGCGCGATCGTGGCAGGATTCGGACATGACAACGGAACGTATGGAGGTCCAACGGACCATTGCGGCCGAACCGGCGGCCATCTTCGCAATGCTGTGTGATCCCAAGGGGCATGTGGCCATCGACAGTTCGGGGATGCTGATGGAGGCCACCGGTGACCCCGTCAAGGCCGTCGGTGACAGCTTCGTGGTGCACATGGACCGCGAGGCCCTCAACGACTACCCCATGGGCCGCTACGACGTGACCGTCATCATCACGACCTTCGTTCCTGACCGCGACATCGCCTGGACTGTCTCGGGTCAGATCCAACCGCCCATGGGACACGTGTACGGATACGCACTGGAGCCCATCGACGGCGGCACGCTCGTCACCTCGTACTACGACTGGTCGGCGATCGACTCGGTGTGGAGAGACGCCGGCATCTTCCCGATCATCTCCGAGAGTGCGCTGCGAGCATCCCTCGGAATCCTGGCCCGGACGGTGGCACCGGGGGGCTTCGGCACGCCATCGTGAATCGACGCAAGGCAAGGAGAGGCGTGTGATGGCCGCTGGCACCAAGGAGGACCCGTGGGTGCTCAAGACCCCGCCGGGCACCTCGGAGTACACGATGTACAAAGACGAGCAGTCCGATCCTCCGACCCTGGTCTGTCAGGTGGGCTCCACCACGTTGAAGTACCACCTCCGGGCCGTCGAGGATCTCCATGGGTGGCTGAGCGAACAAGGGGACTGGGTCGTCCTGGGTGCGGCCGACGAAAAGAAGGAGGCGGCGCCGGGCACGGTCGAGGCCTGGGGGCGGTCGTCGGACAATCCGGTGGGGGGCTTCTACGGCCTCCGCAAGGGCTACCGCGGCCGGTTCGGCATGTACCTTCCACCTCTGCTCGAGAGGCTCGGACTTGCCGAGCTCACCCACGATCCCCGCAACAACAAGATGCGCGCCACCTGAACGACTCGAGGAGAGACGATGTCTGTCACCAAGGTGATCCGATACACGACGAAGCCGGAAAGTGCCGACGAGAACGAACGACTGATCCGCGCCGTCTTCGACGAGTTGGCGGTGAAGAACCCCGACGGCTTGCGCTACGCCACCTTCCGACTGGACGACGGGGTCAGCTTCATGCACGTCGCCGTCCTCGACGGTGACGAGAACCCCTTGACGACGTCAGCGGCGTTCGGTGAGTTTCAGGCCGACATCAAGGACCGGTTGGTCGAGGGGCCGATCCAGTCCGACGCCACGATGATCCGTTCGTACCGCCTCCTCCCGGAGTGAACGTCGAAGCTCGGTGAGGACCGCGGGCCGACACCGGTTGGCGGTGCCTGGGACAGGACATGGGTCACCGATCGGTGACAGAGTGGTCGATCTTCGCGCCTCCGACCTTTGGCGGTCGTCGAGCGCACCACAGCCCGTCACTGGCAGGGTTTGCGAATGCCCGTCAGCCCGACGTTGAACCGGGCGCCGTTGAACCCCCGCAGGTCGTCGAGGGGGCAGAACTTTTTCGTCTTGGATCGATACTCCGCATTGAAGACCGCTTTGTTCCCCATGTATGCGGCCAAAGCCCCACAGGTGGAGTACTGGTTGCACTGCTCGGTCAACACGGCGTCGGCAAGCGGGTACATGTCGGTGGCGTAGCTGTCTCCGGTGTCGTCGGGGTTCTTGATCCACCAGCCGAGCCCGAGACCGTGCATATAGCTCGCCAGCGTCGTCATATAGGACTCTTCATCGGCCTTGGTCAAGCCACCGACATCGGTGTACTCCTCGTCGATGTCGGTCTCGACTGCGTCGAATCCCTTGGCCGAACATTGTCTTTCGATCATCGATTCGATGATCGAGACCGTGACCGGAGACCGAATGTTGAGGTAGTACTCGGGATAGCCGGCCACCTTCGAGCCGAGCAGTCCGGCCTCCTGAAATTGCTGGTAGTAGGTCGTGGCGATGCCCTCTTGCGCCGCCGAATAATAATTCCCGGCGGCGCCGACTTCGATGTAACACACGACGTGCTTGCCCATCGCATGCAGGGCTGAGACTGTCGATGCGGGATTGATGATCGCGTCGATGTCATAGATGACGGGTGCCGGTGCGCGCTGGCCGTCGGGGAGCTTGTCATTTGTCCCCATGTCCCGGGTATTCGTCAGCCTCAGAGGATGGCTGAGCTCCCACTGCCAGGGTTGATTGCCAAGTGGGGGAATCCACCAGCCCGATGCATCAGCACGAGGCGTGGATTGCAAGCCGAGACCTGCGGCGACAACCAAGAGCGCGAGGAGGAATCTCGATACCCATCGCATGGTCACCCTCCCCATGAGCGAGTGCACGCTCTGGCCTCGATGTCTGGCCGTGCGCCGAGCATACTGTGTGGCCGTCGCGGACCGGAGGGGCGGTTGGGTAAGACCGGGTCGGTCGCTCTCGGCCGAAACGGCACGGAAACTCCCCGCCCGTGGCCCGGTGGACCGAGGACGCATGCTGACGCCCTCCGACGGGTCCGCTTACACTCGACGGCATCGGGTGGACCTTCCCAGTGGGCGCAGCGCTAATCGTGGCGGGCCTCGTGCTGCTCGCGCTCATCGACGCCCCGCGGCGGCTCCTGTGGCGTATCCGCCGCTTTCGTGGCCTGCCCCAACCACCGCCGTCGGGACCGCAACCAGCCGATGGCGTCACTCCCCATGAGCCGGGAACCTGGCTCTCCCCTCCCCCGGGACCGGCGTCGCGCGCCGAGGTGACCGGTGGGGGACGCGGAGGGGCGGTATGGCAGGAGCGCCCACCTCGAGAAGTCGCCGGTGTCGATGGGGCCACGACCCCCGATCCGGGCGGGACCCCGGGCAGTGATCGGGGACCGGGAGAACCAGGGCTCGACCCCAGTCCGCCGTCGGTGCGTCCGTCCGAACAGGTCGACTAGTCCCGATAGCCGTGACCTGGCCGCAGCCGCACGAGGCCTGCACCACGCCGGTCGAGTGTCAGGGACGCCGCCCTGCCGGGACGCGAACTGAGCGGAGTTCCCCGCGCTCGTCTCGCGTCAGACGAGCAGCGATGCTCAAGGGACCGCCCCCTTCGGCACCGAGGAACCGTTGTGGCGCGGCCCGTCAGCCGCGCAGAATGCCCCGGAGCACACGGCCGAGAGCGCCGTTGGTCTTGGCATAGGCCTTGCGACGCACCACTCGCTTGCCGTAGGCGGTCGGGCCTTTCTCGGCGGCCTCGATGTTGCCGAGGTCCCGGGCGGCCCGATACAGCTGCGAGCGGAGGGATTTGCGACGAGCCACGCACGACAGCCTACGCCTCGGCTGTCGAGAGCTGTGGTGGCAGGGGGAGCAAGCCACCGAACCGCTGGGGCGGGGGCGAAGGTGTTCGTTTAACGTCTTGGCCCGAGGCACAGATCAGAAAGCTCAGGTGATCCGTGAAACTGTGGGACGAGGAGCTGGAGAAGGCACGAGAGCAGATTCGATCGGAGTCCGAGGAGTTCGTCGGGCGCTTTCCCCCCGCCGAGGTGAGCACCGGTCCGGCGATCGAACGAGCTTTCGCTCAACGAGCCGCCGAATCGGCGCTGGTCATGCGCTCCGAAAAAGGGGTGGACCGCATGATCCCCGGTCCAGCGGGACCCCTCCGACTTCGAGAGTTCCGCCCCGGACGGGCGGACGGAGCCATGCTGCACATCCACGGAGGCGGGTGGATTGCCGGCGAGCCCGAGCTGACCGACCTGTTGAACGAAGCGTTGAGCGAGCACCTGAACCTGGCCATTGTGAGTGTCGAATACCGACTGTCGCCCGAGGACCCATTTCCGGCCGGGCCCGACGATTGCGAGGCAGCCGCCCTGTGGTTGATCGAGAACGCCGCCAAGGAGTACGGAACCGACCGACTCGTTATCGGTGGAGAGTCGGCCGGCGCACACCTGTCCGCAGTGACGCTGCTTCGGCTGCGCGATCGGCATGGCGCTGATCAGCCGTTTTGCGGAGCCAACCTCGTCTTCGGCGCCTACGACCTCGACGCCACACCAAGTGCCCGAGGCATCGGCATGGCGCCGGGGGCCGATCTGCTCGACCCCGAGAACATGCGCTTCATGATCGAGCAGTTCTTACCGGGCATGACGTCGGAGCAGCGTCGACATCCCGACGTCTCCCCCCTGTACGCCGATCTCCGAGGAATGCCTCCTGCGCTCTTCACGGTCGGTACCGCCGACCATCTGTTGGACGACACCCTCTTCTTTGCCGATCGTTGGGTGGCCGCTGAGAACGACGCCGAGTTGCTCGTCTACCCCGAGGCTCCCCATGGGTGCATCGGGTTGGCCACAGTCCTGACCCACTGGTGGCCACGCCTTGAGAGCTTCCTGCGAACCTGTATCGAGACGGGATAGGACAACCGGTCTGGCCGCTCGAGGGCGGGTCTCTGATGCCTCGGTTTTCTCGGCATCCTGGAGGACGCCAGATCCGTGGCCGCCACGCATGTCGGAGGGCGGTCCCGCTCGGCGGAGGACGATGAGGTCGTGACCCGACGACCGAGAGGTCGCCGGACGTTTCTCTCTCTCCGTGGCAACAACACACCGACAGTAAGTAAGCTGTGTCGATCGGTCCAGAACGGGGAGAAACGCCGTGGGGGTGGCGATTACTGAGTTCTGGGGGTCCTGGTCGGCTCCCGAGGCCTCGCCATGCTCCCGACCGTCAGGGCAGTTCCTGATAGCGGCCCGGCCTGCATCCTTTGATCCCGGGGCACCGGCGGCCCGGACCCCCTCGGCGCAACCTGGTGCCGAAACGGCGCCTCGGGACAGCATGGTCTGCGCCGGACCGCGCCGTGGGCGACCGGGCCGGTTCGACGGCGACCGGCGTCAGCTCATGGCCATCGGGTCCAAGGCCCCCCTCGGGTCGCAACGTCCGATACCGCGTTCGTTGGGGATTCAGTGATGTTCGCGGCGGCGCTTGGTGTCCACTCGAACAAGACCATCGCTCTGGGGATCGCCATCTTCCTGGTCATCTGCACCGTGCCGATTGCCCGCCGTATGGCGGCGCGAGAGCGCGATCCGCGGCTGTACCGGATCCTCATGGCCGCAGTTGTCACGCACTTGCTCATGAGCGAAGTGAACCTGTGGGTGGTCGTTCACATCTACCACGGAGTCACTGACACCACTCGGTACGTCGACCAGGGAGCGATCCTGGCACGGCGCTTCCGTACCTTTGATTTCTCCTTGGCGGGGGTCAGGCCACCGATCAACGTGCTCAACCAGGGTTCGGTCAGCATTGCCTGTGGCGTGATCATGGCCATCATCGGCATAAACAAGTTGGGTCTCTTCGTTGTGTTCAGTTGGCTTGCCTTCCTCGCCACCCTCGCGTTCTATCGCGCATTTTCGCTCACATTCCCCGAAGGTAACCGGCGTCGATACGCCTACATGGTCTTTTTCTTGCCCTCCTTGCTGTACTGGACCGCGGACGCCAGCAAAGAGACGATGATGTACCTGTCGCTCGGCCTCTGCGCATTGGGAGCCGCCAGCGTCTTGGCCCACAAACGGGGTGGCGCTCCGCTCCTCGTCGTCGGGACCATCATCGGGATCTACGTTCGGCCCCAAGAGTTGTTGCTCTTCATGGTTGCTTTCGCTGTCGCCGGGCTGTTCCGCCGGCGAAACGCCCAGAAATCGCTGCGGGGACTCCGCCGGATTCTCGTGATGGCGCTTCAGGCGGCCCTGCTTCTGGCCGCGGTGTCCTTGTCACAGCAATTGGCAAAACGCGCCCCTGTCTTCAACTTGGCCCAGCTGGCGAAGAACAACGTGGGACAAGCCAGCAGCCTCAATTACCATCCGGGCCCGAGCGGATATCCGAAGGACATCTATACGGTCTTGTTCGACCCCCTCCCGTTCAATGCTCATGGTTCGGCTCAGCGACTTGCCGCGTTCGAGAACTTTGTCATCATCATCCTCATCCTGACCTCGCTCCGTCGCCTACGCCGCCTCCCGCGTGCCTCGTTTGTCCGGCCCTACGTGCTCATGTGCTTGCTCTACACCATCGCGTTTCCCTACGCGTTCGCGGCGCTCAACAATCTCGGCCTGATCGACCGCGAGCGGGTGCTGCTGCTCCCGTTCCTCCTGGTCCTTCTGGCCGTCCCTGTGTCACCCCGGGGAGGGCCGCGCCTGTACCCATGGGAGTACAGCGAAGCCAAGAAGAAACGCAAGGAGCGCAAGACGCGATGGGGAGTGCCGCCCCCACCGACCAACGACGCTCGGCTCTCGGCAGGGGCGCGACGCCGATAGTCGACGGTGCTTCCCGGCTATCGTGCGCCGGTGACGCGCGTGCCGATGAGTGCGGAAGAAGTCTCGAGTCTCCACGGGCGCCTTTCCAATTGGGGACGCTGGGGAGCCGTTGACCAACTGGGGACCCTCAATTTCATCACGCCAGCCGTCACGGCCGCGGCGGCAGCCGCCGTGCGGGTAGGGAGGACCGTTTCGTGTGCCCGTCCACTCCCGACGCAGCCCGGACCCGACAACCTCAACCCAGTCGTCCACCACATGACCGGCACTGCGACTGAGGGATACGGGGCCGACTACTTCGCCATCGCCACGCACGGATATGCAACGAGTCATATCGACGCCCTCTGTCACATCTTTCACGAAGGCCGGATGTACAACGGATTCTCGGCGGAGTCGGTCACTGCGCACGGGGCAGTCAAGCTTGGTATCCATCACCTCCGATCCGGAGTCGTGACTCGGGGAGTACTTCTCGATGTCCCCGCCCTACGAGGTATTGACGCCTTGGAGCCGGGAGCGCCGATCTTTCCGGACGAACTCGAGGCGGCAGAAGACGCCGCGGGGGTCAAGGTTCAAACCGGGGATGCGCTCCTCGTGCGGACGGGGCGCTGGCGATGGCGAGAGACCCACGGCCCTTGGGCTCCGACCGAGGGGATGGCCGGATTGGACGCCTCGTGTCTCTCTTGGCTGCACGACCGAGAGGTAGCGGTGTTGGGCAGCGACGGGGTCTCCGACGTCATGCCTTCGCGCATAGAGGGGATCGGCATGCCGATTCACACCGTGGCCATCGTGGCGATGGGCGTCAGCCTTCTGGACAATCTCGATCTCGACGAGCTGGCACTCGCATGCACCGCTGAGGGTCGTTGGAGTTTTCTCCTCGTCGTGGCACCGCTCGTGTTGACGAGAGGGACGGCCTCCCCGGCGAACCCGATCGCCATTTTCTGACCGAAACCTGCCGGGTTCGAGTACCGGACGGAGGCAACCGAGGTTCGGGCTTTCTGCTGCCGGAAAATGGCGCGGGCTCGACGGTGGCCCACAATTTGTGAGACGAATCCCACACTGTGTGAAATGACCTGCATTGGCTGTTGACTTCGAGTTAATGACGAGTACAGAGTGGGTAGTCTTCTGGGGCTCCATAGAGAGGCCCGCCCATGGTAGAGCTCGGTACGGTCCATTCCGCAGGGTCGCGGCTCATCACGCTCCTTGCCTCGATTGGTTTGATCGCGGTGATGACCGGGGGTGCCTTGGTCACCACCTCCTTGACCGACGTCAGCGCGGCGGCCACCACCACGACCCTTTCGCTCACCACCTCGGCTCCCGGGACGACGTGCAACAACAGCAACCCGTCCGCACCAGTGTGCAGCGGGCTGGCAGGCGGTGACGTCGTCAACGTTTCCGGTACGGGATTCGCGCCGGGCGCCGAGGCCTCCGTCGTTCAGTGCAACTCCGCCACCACGCAACCACAGATCTTCTTCCTGGGTAACGACATCCCGGTGAGCTGCTCGCCGTTGTTCATCGTGAGCATCGGATCCAAGAAGTCCGACAAGGGCGACCTGACTGCCACCCACACCCTCACCGAGGGCACAGTCGGACCGCCGGAGCCCAACCTGGCCGACACCTGCACGGAGACGGAACCGAGCACGACGGTGATCACCGGGTGCACCGCCACGACAGCGGCGGCCGACGCGGCTCTGTACCCGTGCCCGCCCACCCCGGCCCAGGAGGCCGCGGGCATCACCTGCGTGCTGGCCATCGGGGACATCGACGGTGACCGAGCGGTGGGAACCATCCTCTTCGGGTCCGAGACGATTCCGGGCTCGACGACGACCACCACCGGCGGAGGCTCCTCGACCACCTCCGGTGCCACCACCACGACCGGGGCCACGACCACGACCGCGGCCCCCCCGACGACGACCACCACCTCGCCCACCAGTACATCCACCAACACGCAGGTGAGTGCGTCCTCGGTCACGCTGGCCTCTGGCGCCGTGACTGACAACGTGACGGTGCAGGGGACTCCGACGAACGGGAGTCCCTCGGGGAACGTGAACTTCTACGTCTGCCAGACGGGGACCACGCAGACCGAGACCGCAGGACCGTGTGCGGCCACGGCCGGCGACCACTTGGGAACCGCCCACCTGGTTGCGGGGTCCGGCAACAGCTCGACCGCGACAACAGGGTCATTTACCCCGACAGCGGCAGGCACGTGGTGCTTCTCGGCGGTCTACGGCGGTGATTCCGTGTACACCGGATCGGCCGACAACACCAGCGTCGCCAACCTCGACGCCAACGAGTGCGTCTTGGTGAAATCTGCTCCCTCCACCACGTCGACGTTCATCTCCTCGGTCAGTCTCATCCTGGGGCCATCGGGCTCCGCCACCGACGCGGTGACTGTCACCGGGAACGTGGTTGGAGGTTCCCCCACGGGCGGTGTCACCTTCTACGCATGCCACACCAGCATCACGCTCACGTTGGCGGGCGGCCCGTGCCCCGCCGCCGGCACGCCCGAGGATGCTGCAGTGGCGCTTCTGCCCGGAGCGGGAGACACCTCGTCAGCCACCTCGAACACCTTTGCTCTGACATCCGTCGGCACCTGGTGCTTCTCGGTGGTCTACGGAGGGAGCCTGACCTATTCGGAGTCGGCAGACAACACCAGTGCCTCAAACGTGGACAGCAACGAATGCCTTCTCGTCTCCCCTCCGTCAGGGGACTCGATCACGAGCGACCCTAACGCGGCTGCCACCGCCGGCGACTCCTTCACGTTCTCGGTCACGACCTCAGGACTTCCGACACCTCATCTCAAGAAGAAGGGCCGTTTGCCAAAGGGTGTGCATTTTGTCAACAACCAAAACGGCACCGCCACCCTTTCCGGCACACCCAACCTCAAGAAAGGTGTTGGGGTCTATCACGTGACTATCGTGGCAAGATTCGGTCAGGGCAAGGCCAAGGTGGTTGTCATGCAAGCCTTCACCTTGACCGTGGCATAACCACCTTCCTTGCCCGCGGCCCTTGAGCCGTCGGGACCCAAGTCAGTCAGCTCGGGAGGTCTCGAGTAGTCGCCCGTTGCCGCCACCCACGCCGTCGATACAACGTGGCAGTGTTGCGTCGCTGACTCTCGCTTCGGTTAGTTGTCGGCGAGGGCCACCCGGGCGAGAGCTTCGACGGGGGCCAGAGCGCCCGGGGCTTGGGCCGCCACCAGTGTCCGGCTCCCATTGGAGTATGCGTTCACAATGGAACGACCGGCGGTCGTCGTGCCGAAGGCTCCGTCGCCGACCCCAGATATCGCCGGCATGGCGGGCGCCCCCGGGGCGTGGGCCACCTGCCCAGCGAAGACACTGGCGCTCTGGTGCGCAAATATCGTGACGCCGGCATTTCCAGCCGCACCGCCGGTGTACTCACACACGATCCCACCGCCCGCCGTCGCGCTCTGGACCAGGTTTCCGAAAGAGACGCCAAGTGCGGTGTCGGCTTGGGCCAAGGTCGGGCACGTCGATGCCCCCGTTGCCACGGCCCCCGTTGTTGGTGTGTTCTCCGGTGGTGCTGAGGTAGCCGACGGAGTCGTCGTGGGCGAGGATTTCGGCGAGGTCGTGGGGGAGGAGGTCGGACCGGCGCTCGAACCGCCGCTTCCCGATCCGCAGCCCGCCAGCGCGATGCCGACCACCACGACACCAGCCGCCCAGGGCACTCGTTGGTTCATCACCACGACCATACGACCATGTCCCTCGACGGACAAGCGCAGTGGCGGGACTCCTCGTAGGGAATCTATGCCGCCCTATCGCTCGGTTTCGGGCATCTTTCGCGTCGTCAGTTCGCAGCTGGCTTCGACGAGACACGGCGATTCAAGAATCCCACGATTGCTTCGTTGAAGACATCGTTCCTGTCTCCCGCCACCATGTGTCCGGCGTCGGCGACGTCGACGAACTCGGCTTCAGGGACCAGTTCACGGAATTGGCGGACTCCATCCTCGCTGAGGACGTCGCTCATTCGGCCACGCACCAGCAGTGTCGGGACTCGTAGCGCCCGGGCGGCCGCATCAAGCCGTTCACCGTCCATCAGGGAGACCCTGGTCTCGTCGAGTCCACCCGCTTGCCTGGTAAGGAACCGCGGATCCCAGTGCCATACCAATCTTCCATCCTCGCGTCGGCGAAGGTTTCGCATCAGTCCGGAAAAGTCCGATGGAGGGGGGCGATTCGGGTTGTAGGCGGCGACAGCTGCAGCGGCCTCTTCAACGGAGGCGAATCCACTTTCCATGTGCTCCATCATGAACCCGCCGATGCGCAGAGCACCTGTGACCTCGATACGAGGGGCAATGTCCACGAGGACCAGCGCGGTGGCGAGGTCGACGGACGACTCGCCCGCTGCGACCAGCGAGGCAACGCCTCCCAAGGAGGCCCCGACGAGGGCAGGTTTCTCGTCCAGTGCCAAAGCAATGGATACGACATCACCAGCAAATGCGTCGATGCTGTAGTCACCGTTGTCCGACCACTGGCTTTCGCCATGCCCCCGGAGGTCGACACTGATCGCCCGCCAGCCCTGGCCCGCCAATGTGTCTGCCGTGGTGTGCCAGGAATGGCGCGTCTGACCACCACCATGAAACAACAGAACAGGCGGACCGTCAGGGTCCCCATAGGAATCGGACGCCAACCGGATCCCGTCTGCCCCCACGAGCGTTGTCGGTACGGGTTCCGCGTGTCTCATCGATGGGACGCTAACGATGCGGCGCGAACGGCGCACATCCGCAGGGTGACGCATGATCGCCGGTCCCGGTCGGGTCGCTGGCGCCGCGAGCGCAGACGAGGCTGGCGTCCGGTGACCGGGATTCCTGCACAACCTCAGTCCGACGCTGGACCCCTCGGCTCGATGCGAAGGGCACCGGACGGGCACTGTCCAACTTGAGCGGTCACCTCGTCAATAGACGCTGCGTCAGGCATGATCCACGGCGAGCGTCCCACCTCGAACACGGCGGGGAGCCCCCGTACGCATTGGCCCGAATGCTGACAGACCTCCGGGTCGAAACTCACAGTGACATCGGCACC
>Ga0187890_10000843_pt1 | contig 22270 bp, 27 predicted proteins | sample June2016WEW_21_1_FD_133005 | JGI IMG/M metagenome (GOLD analysis project Ga0187890, IMG submission 133005) | Peatland microbial communities from SPRUCE experiment site at the Marcell Experimental Forest, Minnesota, USA - June2016WEW_21_10 | ecosystem: Environmental > Terrestrial > Soil >... | reverse complement strand
GGCATCCAGGAGGAAGCCCCCTCACTCGGAAAACCCGTCCTCGTGATGCGTGATGTCACCGAAAGACCGGAGGGCGCGCAGGCGGGGGTCGTCAAGCTGATCGGAACGGGAGTCCGGGAAATATACTCATCTATAAGCCGCCTGATTTCAGATGCTGCCGCCTACAAACAGATGACGTCGTCCCGCAACCCATATGGAGACGGTAAAGCAGCGCAAAGGATCGTCGACATTATCCATGCAATTTTTAGAGTAGAAAGGTAATGGTTCACCGGAAATGGTGGGTTGCATAAATCAGGAGGAATCTGGTCAACCGCTTACCGGCTGTAGCCGGAAGCTCTGCTCTAAAAAGTCCCTCCGAAGCACCCTTTTCATGGTGTCCCGGAGGGACATGAGTTATTGCGGTGAAATCCTGCCGCCCGTTTAGTCAAAACTTCGGTCCGCGAACGGTTATTTTCTTTCCAGAGTGAGGGTAAAGCCCATCCCCCCGCCGATACAAAGCGTGGCCAGACCCTTGTGAAGATTTCTGCGGTTCATTTCCATCGCCAGAGCGTAAGTGATTCGTGCCCCGGTGCACCCGATGGGATGTCCGATGGAAATCCCTCCGCCATTGACATTGACCTTTTGCCAATCCATCTTCAATTCCCGCATGCAGGCCAGGGCCTGAGATGCGAATGCCTCATTCAGCTCAATAAGGTCCACCTGGTCCATGGTCCATCCCGCCTTTTTCAGGGCCAGCCGGGTGGCGGGAATAACCCCGCAGCCCATGTAGGCCGGATCAATGGCGCCTGCTGCATACGACTTTATGTAGGCCAGGGGCTTCAGCCCCAGTTCATCGGCTTTGTCCTTGGACATTACCAGAACCGCAGCAGCCGCATCATTGACACCGGAGGCGTTGCCCGCCGTGACGGTACCATCTTTTTTGAAAAACGGCTTCAGTCTGGCCATTTTCTCCAAGGTTGTATCCATCGGGCGTTCGTCGACTTCGAACACGAGCGGATCACCTTTGGGCTTTGGCACCGTGACTGGGAAGATTTCATCCCTGAGTCTGCCGGAAGCGATTGCCGCTCTGGCACGCTGATGGCTTTCAAAAGACAGTTTGTCCTGGTCTTCACGGCTGATCCCGTATTTCTCGGTGATGTTTTCAGCGGTTACCCCCATGTGATAACCGTAATAAAGCTCCCACAATCCATCATGGACCATCAAGTCTACGGCTTCCACATTGAACATGCGGGCGCCCTCGCGCAGGCTCGGCATGGCGTAGGGAATTTTGCTCATGCTCTCCATCCCGCCGGCCACGATGACTTGGGCATCACCGGCTGCGATTGCCTGAGCAGCCAGGGCAACGGCTTTCATTCCGGAAGCACAGACTTTATTGATGGTAAAAGCCGGGGTCTCCTTCGGCATACCGGCATAAATGGTGGCCTGACGGGCCGGATTCTGTCCCTGAGCGGCCTGGACCACATTGCCCATTATGACCTCATCGACCTCGATTTCGCGATGTGAATCATCCCATTGGCGGTATTTCTGCTCCAACTCGATTATACCTGATCCTTTCAACTTGTCAGGCGCAAAGGAAACCATATCCTGAGTCGCCATGGGTCTCAGGCCAGCACGTTTCAAGCTCTCCCGGATGCAAATCGCTCCGAGCTGCGCTGCCGGGATGTCCTTAAGCGATCCCATGAAATTTCCGACCGCAGTTCTTGCCCCACTTACGATAACAACTTCTTTCATGACTTCTCCTTTAGTTTTTGGAAGGATTCAGAAACATCAGTACTGCCAGTATCCGCGCGAAACCCCGTTGGAGCCGCAGAAGGGATGACCCAAGGCTGTTGGCCCGAATACGCCATTTGGGATACTTGACGGAGGGCCGGCCTTGGTCGTCCGGACCAGACGGAGGAGCGTCCCATGTTCCATTCAAAGACCCTGCCCAGGCAAAGCATCAGGTTTTTAAGTGTCTGTCATGAAACCATAAAGGATTAGCAATTTACTCTACCAAAAGACGCGTCATATTGCAACCGCATTAGCGCCGCATCAGCAACGGGCAAATTTCAAATCTTAGTTGCTCGTGCTCTTTTTGCAGGCGGAATCATTCCATGGTATAATGTGAACCTGGAGAATAATGTATGGTCCAGCAACTACGCAAACAGGCGCATACAATGAAAATTTTCATTTCCGGCTCCCTGGCTTATGACCGCATCATGGACTTTCCAGGTCGCTTTGCCGATCACATTCTGCCCGACAAAATTCACGTGCTGAACGTGTGCTTCAACATAAACAGCCTGGTCGAAAAATTCGGAGGGACGGCTGGAAATATTGCGTATAGCCTGGCCGTTCTCGGAGAGTCCCCCTTCATTGTGGCTACCTCCGGGGAGGATTTCTCCCGCTATGAACAATGGCTGGTTAAAAATAGTTTGCCGACAGCCTACATAAAGGCGATTCCGGGCATCTATACCGCCGGCGCATACATTACGACCGACCTGGATGATAATCAGATAACCGCGTTCAACCCCGGAGCAATGGCCTTCGAGGCAGACCTTCCATCGTTCAATGGTTCCAATATGGTGTTCATAGGGCCGGGCAACAAGAGGGACATGATTAATCTCGCGCAAAGAGCCAGACTTGCCAATGCGCCCTTTTTCTTCGACCCTGGGCAAAGCCTGAATATCTGGAATGGCGATGAACTGCGGGAAGTTGTTTCAGGGGCGCTCTGCTTCATATCAAATGATTATGAACTCGCGCTGTTTCTCCGGATGACCGGCTGGGAAATAGAGAATCTCTATAATGCAGTAGAGGTGGTAATCACCACAAAGGGATCGGAAGGGGCTACGATCGATATCGGAGGCGACAGGTTGCTAATCCCTGCTATCCCTGTCCTTAAGGTTCTCGATCCGACCGGGGCGGGTGACGCTTTTCGAGCGGGAGTACTCAAGGCCAGGGCCATGAATCTTCCATGGATTACCGCATGCCGGATGGGGGCTACCGTAGCGTCATTTTCCCTTGAACATTACGGAACTCAGGAGCACAGGTTTAGTTGGGAGGAATTTTGCGAGAGGTACAGCAGCGCCTATGGCCCCATGGCCTGCTGAAAAGAAACTGTTGTGTCGGCCGCCGGCCGTCAACGGTCAGGTTTGAACGATTCAAGCCAATGGCCGATCGCTGATTGCCGATCTCTTCGCTGATATCAGTTACTCCGCCAGGCCGACACGACAAAGACGGGATTGAGCGCCTCCAGCCTCAGGTCTTTCCCGGTGGGAACTGAACGGTTCACCTGGAGTTGAACGATGGATACCTCGAAATTCCTGTCCTTCCAGAAGGTGTTCACCTTTTCGAGCGTCTGAAGCAGGACGACTGTCTGCACCACTCTCCCATCTGGGAGGAGCCTCTGAGCAACGGCTTCAAGGATCGCGTCGAGATCGTCCCCGCCGCCTCCGATGAAGACCCGATCGGGGTCGGGAAAGGCGCCGATCGCCTCCGAGGCCTTTGCGCACACGGCCTCCACCCTTGATGCGCCGAACTTTTCCAGATTTCGAAGGAGTTTGAAATACCTGGATTGGTTTTTTTCGACCGCCAAAACCCGTTTCAGGCGTGCTATCCTGGTGGCTTCCACGGAGATCGAGCCTGTGGCCGCGCCGAGGTCCCAAAGGATCTGCCCCTGCCCTAGCTGAAGTGAAGCAAGGACCACCGCCCTCACTTCCATCTTTGTAATCATACCGGCTTGCCGTTCAAACGCCTCCTCGCCAAACCCGAAAATCCGTCCGGATTTGTCCATCTTATCAGTTTCGACGACAGGTTCGGCAGGTTGGATAAGAATGACATTCAAGGGCGAAAACTCCTCGCCTGCGGTATCCGAAGGCGAAAACGATCGTACCCTCTCGGAAGGCGTTCCCAGGTTCTCACCTATGATGAGCTTGCATTCGCACTGGCCTGATTTGATCAATTCGCGTGCGATCCATTGCGGCTTATGCTCGGGGTCGGTGAATATGGCGACCTTCCGGCCTCTGGCAAGGATATCGAGGACGCTCCCAATGTCGGCCCCGCCTTTGAGGCCGTGAAAGCTCACCGCGTCAATTGAATCCCAGCTTTCGCAGATCCTGGCGCACAGGGTCTGAACGCTGGTGACATTTGGGATTACTACGAGGCGCTGCCTCCCGAATCTGTCCGCCAACGTCCTCCCAATACCGAAGAACAAAGGATCGCCGGAGCAAAGGACTGCTACGCGCTTTGTTTTTGAAATCCTGCCGATTTCTTCCAGGCTCTCCGAGAGAGGGGACTTGAGCGAAAGTTTTTCCCCGGCATGGTCTGGGAAGAGTTCAAGATGCCTGCCGCCGCCGGCCAAAATTTGTGCCGCACTGATCCACTCGAGGGCCAAAGCCCCCAGGCATTGCGGACCGGTACCCATTCCAATCGCGGCAATCAGGGGCGGCTTCCAGTCACCAGGTTTCAAGACGTTAGAACTCCACTCTCTGCGAGAGCCTGCCCCGTGGTGGGCCATGCCCGCGATTGAAGAAGCCGGTATCGATCGTATTCATTTTACATCCGCAAGCAGACGGCCATTGTAATCCAAAAGGAGCAGCCGGATCTCGGCGCCCTCGCCTGCAAACCGCGACGACTGTACAGCAGCCCTTTGGGCAACAGATTCCAGTATATTGTAGGAACCCTTGCCTGCAATAATCTCCAGAGCATGCCGCGCAGTATTTGCCGAAGCCAATTCACGGCAGTGAACGGCATCATGACCCAGGCTATGAGCTATCCCGGCCAGGAAGTCTAGATCGAGCGGCACTGAATGCGCGTGGGTATAAGGATGTCCCTGGGCCATTTTGATGGCTTTACCAAAAAAAATGCTGTGAATTATACGGGAAAAACCGTACAGCCGCGCCTTCCTGACGGCAAAAGAAAAGAAATCGGCAATCTGGACGAAAGCCTCGGGGGGGAGTTCGGGAAGAAGGCCCATGGCGAATCGCTCGCTTTTTCCGCCGGTGCTGAGGACCATCGCCTGGCATTCATTCGAGGCGGCGACCGAAATGGCAGCCTGGATGGTCTGCTCGTAGGCTTCATTAGAGAATGGTTTGACGAGGCCGGTCGTGCCGAGAATGGAGATTCCACGGAGAATTCCCAGGCGGGGATTGAGTGTGTACCTGGAAAGTTCTTCGCCCCTGGGGACTTCGATTTCGACCATGACCGAAAAATTATGCGCCCGCCTGAAAGTCCCCACCAGCCCGGTTTTAACATAAAGCGGCAGATGCAGGGTGGGCTTATCGGTCTGCGCGCTCCGGCTTGCTGAAATGGCTAAATCGGAATAATTCAAAAACAGCGGTTCAAGATCGAAATTTTCCGAGCGCATGAGCTCAAGGGTAATGTTTTCGGAGAGCATTTGCCTGGGTACCGGATTTATCGCCGGTTCGCCCGGAGCTGCCGCGAGGCCGGGCTTTGTAACCAGGCCGACCCCCTTGCCTGCGGCCAGCAAGATTCCCGGCCGGTCACGCTCTGCCTGACCGGCATGCTCGGGTCCATGGCGCAAAATACTGACTGTTGCTCTGATCTCTGCTCCATTTGTAATATCGGGGTCGTCTCCGCCGTCTTTTATAACCGAAGCGCATGCAGTCCCGCCTTGCACACTGCTCCATGCCACGGGAACCGCAAGATAGACGCCTGAAGGCAGCCGGACGGCTACGGCATCGGCGCAGACGCCGGTGATCAGATGGCGCAGGGCAGCTTTGGCTGCTGCTGCGGCAGCCGTTCCGGAGCTGAAACCGCAGCGGAGTCTGCCCCTTTTACTATCGGGTTTAGACGGATTATCGGGCATTGATAGCTCGATCCGAACGATGCAATGAGTCGCCCATTCAGCTCGGCAATTCTTGTTCCCCAGCTTTAGCAAGTTCCAGAAGCGCGTGGATTATAGCTACGGCGACCGAACTGCCGCCTTTCCTGCCCAAGACGGTTATCGAAGGCTGTTTTACGACATTGTGGAGAGCGCTTTTCGACTCTTCGGCCTGCACGAATCCGACGGGGACCCCTATCACCAGGCCCGGCCGGACCCCGTCTTCTTCAATCAGGCGGATTACTTCCAAAAGCGCCGTCGGTGCGTTTCCAACTGCGATTACAGTCCCGTTCAGACCCGAAGCGCAATTCCGGAACGCTGCAAGCGTGCGCGTCACTCCGGTCCTTTCGGCAAGTTCCTGGCTCTGCGCGCTTTCAGCCGGACAAACCACCTCATTGCCGTGCCATGCAAGACGCCAGGGAGAAAGCCCGGCCCGAATCATCCGAGTGTCCGCGTAGATGCAGGCTCTATTTTTGAGCGCTTCGATTCCGCAGGAAACAGCGTCAGGCGAGAAACGAATCCTCTGAGCATAATCGAAATCGCCGGTCGTATGGATAACTCGACGAATTATCCGCCACTGATCTTGCGGGAAAGAGTGCCGGCCCATCTCTTCTTCGATGATGCGAAAACTCTCCCGTTCGATCTTCCGCCCGGCTTCGACCAAGCCGGGTCGCTCCCGTGCGCCATTTGGCGGAAATTGCAGCATCACTTTATTTTCACCTCGATGTTCTGTCTGGAAACAAAGGGCGCTTGAAACCTTGCGATTTCAAATAGCAACAAGATTTGCTATACCACAACTACTCACACTTGTATGCCGGGTTTGACCGGCATCGGCTCTTATCTCTATCCCATTTAGCTCAGGAGGTCAATCTTGATGCACTCCGGGCCGGAATCATTTCGCCGAACAGGTCATGATCAGCGTAATAATACCGACATTTAACCGGGCAAAGCTCCTGGTGGAGGCTGTGCACTCTGTTCTCGATCAAAAGGACGTTCCCGAGGATGTCGAGATCATAGTGGTCGATGATGGCTCAACAGATAATACCGGAGAGGCGCTTGCAGCTCTGGCTGAAAAGATAGCCTGCATCCGCCAGGAGCATTCGGGAGTCAGCAAGGCTCGAAACCTGGGCATCTCCAGGTCCGGTGGTGAATGGATCGCGTTTCTCGACTCGGACGATCTATGGCTCCCTGGCAAACTCCGCGCTCAGATGAGGTTTTTTTCCGATCACCCCGAAACCTTTCTGTGCCAAACCGACGAGATCTGGATCCGAAACGGCAGGCGCCTCAATCCCCGAAAATATCATAGGAAACCGAGCGGTTACTGTTTCCCGCTACTGCTCGAAAGATGCCTCGTGAGCCCTTCGGCGGTGGTAGTCCACCGCAGGGTTTTCGATTTAGTCGGACTCTTTGACGAATCTCTACCTGCTTGTGAAGACTACGATCTCTGGCTGCGGATCGGCTGCCGTTTTTCCATAGGGCTGGTCGAAACACCTCTCATTGTCAAGCGTGGCGGTCATCCTGACCAACTCTCGGCGAACATTGCGAACCTGGACAAATATCGTATAGAGGCCATCCTCAAACTGATTCGCACAGCGCCGCTCAGTCCCGAACAGCGGCTAGCGGCTGAAAAAATACTCGAGGAAAAACACCGGATTTATTCCGATGGATGCCGAAAACGGGGAAATATCGCCGAGGCGCACAGAGTGGATTCGCTCGTGCGTGAGCAGTTGTTGAACGGAGGCCGGCAGTCGGTATCAGAGGTCCAAAAGGCCGGTTTCTGAAGTAATATTCCGAAGACTCACGCCGGTTTCCTGCCTGGCCCAAAGTCAAATAGCTTGCGTTTTGCGATTCGCTGCTTCTATAATAATCCCGCTGATTCGTCTCCATCCGGATACTCCGGATAAGAGACCAGTTCATTGTAACGTGGATTATTTCGCATTTTGGTGTAGGGTGGGCAAAAGCAAAGCGTTGCCCACCGTGGCGGGCGTCAAACCGTAAATGAGAAAGGAGATCCGTAATGCTTTTCATAGCCATATTCAGCTACTCTCCCGAGGATAGAAACCTTGTGATCGAACGTGGAATGGGGTCGGCAAAGTCAGTCGGAGTTACGATAAAGGGCGAGTGGTTCGATGTTTCCGGCCATAGGGTGTTCCGGTTGTTCGAAGCTGAAGACGATGCACATCTCGCCGCGTCCATATTTAGCTGGACCGATCTGGGCGTAGCGGAAATCATACCGGTTATGGAGACGGAGAAGGCGTTGAAGCTGCTCAAGAGAGCCGGAAAAAAGACTTGAAAAGATTTCCACGCGCCCTGCGCACTACCCTGTGATTGCCAAGCCGTTAAGCAATCCTCTTGACCTTTTCTGGTTTAGGTCCGGAGGATTTTTCATTTCATATGCGACGGCCTTATCTGAACATGCGTCCAGGGGAAGGGACAGGTTCTGCTCTCGCCATGCACATAGTCGAGGCAGCGGCTGAAATCTTGGGCGGGTGTAAAACATTTGCCGAAGCCTGGGTCACTGATGCCGGGCATTAGGCGCATGCCGGAGGGCCGATGTCGCAATGCAGGGAACGGGAGAAGGAGGGCGTATGTCGCGGAGCGGAAAAGTTCCGGCATCTGATGTCCGACCCCCGACTCATGGCTGCTCCTGCCCGCAAGGAGGCCCTGGATCTGCTCCTTTATCCGGATGGGGTTGAACTGAACCGCTATTATCTTAGCATGGCCTCCTGCCTCCATAAATTTCGGATAAGAATGCGGGACATTCCGGAGCCGCTTCTTAAGGTTTTCTGTGAATTGCTTGCCTCAGCAGGAAGGATCTTTCGTGGTCCCGATGCGCATGAATTTTTCATCCGCCTTCTATTCAAAATACCGCCGAATCTTCTGGCCTGGCTTTTTGAAAAGAGATTTCCGCTACGCCCTTTCATCGACCATATCGATGCAAAAAGGATATTCCCCGGCATAGCGCAACCTTCTCAGGTACTCAGGAAAAGGTGGCGCATGCTGAGGAAACGCCTGATCTCGGGTCTGGGCGCGGCTTGCAGTCTTCCGGACCTCGGCCTTGAGACCACCCTCTGGGACCTGCGGTTCCTAAAGGCCGCGAGGCGGTCCGGACGTGTGAAATCGGCATGGAGAATACATGGAAAGGCTGTTGCCGCCAAAGCGGCAATTGCTCTGCGGGACGCGCCGGCCCAAACGATGAGGCGTCTATACTGGGGAGGCGAGCGGAGTCGAAAGATTGCTTTCTGGGAAAAACTCATTCAGAACCAGGCCGGGGAACTCTTGGAAATCAGGCGGCTTTCGCGTGAGGTTAGCAGTCGAACAGGCCGGGTTGTCCTGAGTTGGCATAACGCCTCTCTGGGTGCAGCGGGAGGTTGGGCACTGGAAGACTTTGCAGCTCAGTTCGCCTCCCCGGCGCTCTACAGCGTTTTTGTCCATGGGGTTCTTAAAGAGGCGGCGGAAATCCGGAAATCGTTCGACATATATTCAGCTATGAGCCTTTGTGCTATGAGGTCCGAGCGTATCTTCGCTCCCAAAGCAGCCGGTGCGGTTGATCACTCGCTGATTTCCGCGCTTTTTACGTCCTGCCGGAGGCCGATTGTTGCCGTAGATGGTTCCTGTGGTCCTGCAGGAATAAAAGAGCCTGAATCCCCTCTTTTGAAGGAATCTGCCAACAGGATTGCGAATGGAAACAAATACGAATGGCCGGGACCGCTCAGCCCTCACCAGAGCATATCGACCGAACAGGTCCTGGCGTGGAGTGAAAAAGCTCATAAGACCTGGGCAGACGGTCTCATCCTGCTTTTTGCGCTTGCAAACCAGGGTCAGCGAATGCTCGATTCCGGCAAAATCCCATCCCTGGTCCTGCCCTGGATAGATAAGTTTTTCATCTCATCTCGAAGGCGGGCGGACGTCACTTACCTGGAACGCCTGTTTCGATTGGCGTCGGCGAACATTCGAAAACCATTGATCCTGCTTTGGGATGACACTTCACACGGCAAGGTCCCAAGCCTCGGGCTCGCCCTTGAAGATCTGGCCGGGCGCGGCTTGCCTTTCAGAGCGATAGGCATATTCGACACCGGCGTTTCGTTGGGAGGGTTGCATGGCGCTGAGCGTGCCGGCGCCACCCGAATCATTCTCAACGATTACCCGCAGAAGGCGCTTTTTGCTCTTCGGCCCCTGAACGAAAATCACTGCCCGGATGCATTCCGATGGATTTTCAAAGACCTCGATATGAAATTCTTCCTCAACTATGATTCGTCCTGGAAGGACAACCTCGCTTTCATCTATACCGGGACGCAGGTTTTTCCTCTCCTGTCGGTCCAGACGGAAATGGAAGCCGTATCGCCCTGGGTTTTTGACGGGCGGGAGCGATTTGCTTTTGGGGCATGGTTCAGGCGAAGGCTTCGCCATATTTCACTCGGTAAGCTGGAAGGGATCTCCGATCCGCTCTGCCTCGAGTACTGTTCGTGGGCCAACCTGCTCTGAGCGCGAATCTGAGTGCGTTTAAAATCTCCTTGCTTTATCCTTTTTAATGTTGGAAAACTTCTCATGGTTCCCCTGCTATCTGCGATGCGTGTAAGGCCGGTTGGGTGGCTGTTGAATTGGAAATGTCGGCATGGTGAACTTCAAGAAGGCTCGTGAACGCATGGTGGAAACCCAGATCGCGGCGCGCGGCGTCCGCGATGAGGGGGTTTGCGAAGCGATGCGAAAGGTGCCGAGGCATCTGTTTGTGGATGAAGCGCTCCGCGACCAGGCTTACAGCGACCATCCGCTGCCGATTGCCGAAAAGCAGACCATATCCCAGCCTTACATAGTGGCGCTTATGACGGAGAGCCTGGAACTCAAGGGCTCAGAAAAAGTCCTGGAGATAGGAACGGGTTCAGGCTACCAGTCGGCGATACTTGCCGAACTGGCGGACCGGGTCTTTTCTATCGAACGCTATCCGGACCTTGCGTATCGCGCAAATTCGGTACTCCAGAAGCTGGGATATCAGAATATCATTGTCCGGGTCGGAGATGGTTCGCTTGGCTGGCCCGACGACGCGCCCTTCGATGCTATTATCGTTACGGCGGGCACTCCTAAAATTCCGCAGCCGCTCATAGATCAACTCAAAATGAGTGGTAGACTGGTCGTCCCCGTCGGCGACCGATTAGGTCAAGACCTCATTGTGGTCAGACGAGTGGCTGAGGGGATTAAAAAAACAAACCTGGGCGGGGTTCGCTTCGTGAACCTGGTGGGGAAATGGGGATGGAAAGAATAGAAATCGGCAGTCCAATCATAGGGGTGGTAGGGCCTGGGACCAGCCGGCCTAATTTGACAAAGCTGGCCGAGGAGGTCGGGCGCGAAGTTGCCCGCAAGGGAGCGGTTCTGGTTTGCGGAGGTCTTGGAGGCGTCATGACCGAAGCGGCCCGCGGCGCCAAGGAAATCGGCGGCGTTACGCTCGGAATTCTTCCTGGGCCCAAAACGGCGGATGCAAATGAATTCATTGATTTTCCAATAGCAACGAACATGGGGCATGCGCGCAACTCGATCATCGTCCACACGGCAGATGTGCTGATCGCGATCGGAGGCGGATATGGCACTCTGTCCGAAATAGCGCTTGCCCTAAAAATCGGAAAAGGAGTGGTTGCGCTTCAGCCGCCGTATCAGGTCCCAGGGGTGATAGCCGCCCAGACGCCGCTGGGGGCGGTTGATGAAGCCCTCACTCTCGTCGAGCTCGGCCGCAAGCGGCCCAAAGTTCAGGGTAGCCGGTCCTGAGGGCGGGTGTTCACCGGAGGTGCTCAACTCGATGTCAAAACGCAGTAGGGAAAAGGATCCGCCGGCACCCGACATTAAGGTCCCGGCCTCACGCGGCGGCACTGCTTCTGAGAGCCGCCCTGTTCAAAGACTCCGGCAAGAAAACGAAGCTCTGCGAAAAGAACTGGCCGAGGTGCTTGCCAACGCCTTGGAAAACGAAAAAATCTGGAGGCATTTTGCGGCTGTCGAGCGAATCCTTTTCAGGACCCGCGAGTTGGACCGGCTCATCGAGGAATTGCTCCGGGAGATAAAAGACCGATTCCAGACAGGGCTCCTCGTTTTATTCCTTTCGCATCCCGAAGCGCTGGAGAGGTTCTTCCAGGGCGAGCCGGGGACGAGCCGCGAAATAGACTCCAAAACCTGGATTTCGCCCCTGGATGGCGAATCGGGGCACGCGCTTATCGGACCCGGGCTCAAGCCGGTGCTCTTTTCTACGGAACGAAACGGCTATCCCCCAATGTTCTCCGAGAGCGGCCGGACACTGCGCTCAGGGGCGCTGATCCCGCTAAAGATAGGTGACATCCTCTTCGGGGCCCTACTGCTTGGCAGCCCAGACCCCGGAAGATATAATCCGGAAGACGGGACCGACCTTCTGGAACAACTCGGAATAAATATAGCCCTTTCCATGGAGAATTGCCTTACCTATGAAAAGGTCCGTGACTTCACGGTAAAGGACCAACTGACCGGGCTCTTCAATTTTTTTCAGATTCATACGATCCTGGAGAAGGAGTTCAGAAAGGCGCGCCGATCGGGGAGCGCGCTCTCAGTGCTGGTTGTTGACCTCAATTTCGTCCATGACTGGGATGAGTTCGAGAGCGGAATGGAGGTCCTCAGGCATGCGGCGCGGCTCCTGGAAGCCATCCTTCCGAAGGAGGACTGCTTTATGGGCCGGTACGGAAGCGATGAGTTTCTAATCATTCTTCCCGGTGTGCCCGAGGAGGAAGCGCGGGAGGTCATGCCTTATATTTCCTCCACCATGAGAAAATCCCCTTACCGGGAAGGCAATACTGCCATCCTCATCACGACAGCCATTGGGGTGGGCGCCCTCACCGAACGTGCAACCGTCGCGCAGGACCTTGTCGATGCGGCCTATGCAGAGCTTTGCGCCATGAAACTCCGGCACGGACCGCAAGGTGGAATGGTTTAGTCGATGAGTGAATTTGTGAATTGTTGATTGATTTTCTCTGCGTGAGATCTATTGACCTGCTCTTGCTTTTAGGTCTTGCTCGTGATAAGAGGGACAGCTTTATCGGGGCGTAGCGCAGCCTGGTAGCGCACCTGCCTTGGGAGCAGGGGGCCGTAGGTTCAAATCCTATCGCCCCGATTGACTTTGCGGGGTGTGACAACGGAAGTTGTGACACTTTTGTGACATGTAGGCTTGGTGGAAGCATTGCTGGCGGTAAATCCATTGAGAAGGTTTACCGCTTTTTTCTTGCTCTCCTGGCTCAGGTGAGCATACCGCATCGTCATGTTGATATGCTTGTGTCCGAGAAGTTCCTGCACTTCTTTGAGATTGGCCCCTCTCATCACCAGTTGGCTTGCAAAGGTGTGGCGAAGATCGTGAAATTTGAAGTCTTTTATCCCTGCCCTGGCAACCGCAGCGCCGAATGAACTTTTGATGCTGGTAATCGCTTCGGCCACTGGCACTAAACCCTGGCGCTTGCGTACCGGGTCCTCTCCCTTTAGCTTGTCCTCCCCCTTTGCAAAAATGAATACCATTTCAGTGCCGGGTTTCTGTTCCCGTTTGATCTCATGAAACATTCTCTCAAGCTCGTCGTTAATCGGGATTTCGCGCGGTTCATTGGTTTTCGTCTTCCGAAGATAGATGAAGCCGTTTCTGACTTGCGGCCATGTGAGGCTAAGGATTTCCTGCTTCCGCATCCCGGTGTTAAGAGCACAGGTTACAATTCGCCGAAGGTGTTTCGGGCATTCCGCAATCAGCTTTCCGGCTTCTTCCTCTGACAGGAAGCGTAGCCGCTCATTGTTCTCCTTTACAATCAGGGATTTCCCGCGCTTAAATGGGCTGCTCTCGATCATCTCCCATTCGAGTGCCTTATTGAACACATGACGAAGACATGACATTTCTCGGTTTACGGCCGCGTCGGTCCTGACGGTTCCGTTTTTTGTGGGCAATCGTTTTAGATGCTTTTGATAGGTCTCGACATCGACATACCGGATATTCTCAAGCCGGGTATCCTTGCCGAAGTTCTCCCGGAATCGAGTGAAACAGAATTTCTTCCAGTTATCAAAGCTCGGCTGATCCCCGAAATTCTGTTCATATTTTTTGAGAATGTCCTCCAGGGTTGTGGTGTAATCCTTTTTCACGTCCAGGTATCGCTTCTCTGCAATGAGAGATACCCGTTTTGCAAGCTCGTCCACTGCGTCCTTCTTTTTTTTGAAGGACTCCCGGACCCTTTTTCCTGTGGGGTCCAAGTAATCAATCTGCCATGCGTTACCGCGTTTTCGGATTGCCATGTTTAACCCTCCTTTCTGTCGGCTTCCATTTCGCGCCTGAGTACGTTCACAATGGTGCTGTTGATGCTCACCTGCCGGTTCCGCTGAATGGTTTCGAGTGCCGCCTTCTTACGAAGCCAAGACAAGATTTCCCCCGGCATCCTGACGGTGATTGATTCTGTTGTCTGTGCGGTCGCCTTCATCCTGTCCCCCTTTCATCTAAATATGCACTCATTATAACTATTGCAACCATGGTGTCAAGCACAAAATGAAGGGGGGAGAACTTCATTGCTGTCTTTGTCGAAAGTTGTATAATGCTCACGTTGAAAAACATGGCAAGCTCTTAGTGTAAACAGCCTTAAACTTAAAAATCCAAGGAGCCAGCATGGAAGACGATATAACCAAATTAGTGGACGATATTGAACGAAAAATGGAAGAATTGAATGACTTGTTTGTGCAGGCTACTGAAAAGGGTCTGCGATTCGAAGTCGAACCAGATGCTGCAAAAGCAGCCATTGGTTTTAATGTTCGTGTACATTTAGATGATCCCTTAAATTCAGTTGGAGACATGTACGAGCGTCTGTCCCCGGTGCTACAAGCTAAGTTCGATGAGCTGTACGCCTGGCGCAAGAAAGCTAAGGCGGATGAGCCAGAATAGCGCAAAACTGCCCGTATTTCTTCATTCTGTCTCATTGAGGCACTTTTGGATGGACCGGCCCGGCTTATGGCCGGGCCGGTTGTCTCGGAGTCTAAACCGGAAGGGATAGAACACAGTGAAAATGGACTGTATCGGTAGATATATTAAGAATCGCTACCTAGCAATTACTAAGTATATTAAGAAGCAGTATCCAGCAATTGTATTATTGATTGCTCTTACAATCTGCATTACATTAATAGTTTGTAGTTTGTATCATTATTTATATCCTTCTCCTAACTGGTTTTTGGTACTAATTCACTTAAGCAATGGGCAAATTCTGACCTATGGAATTGGATTACTAGCTGCATTTATTGTCTTTACTCAGATACGTACTCTACAGAAACAATTACAGGTGAATGCATTAATGGATTATAGTAAGCAATGGAACTCCGCTGAAATGAGATCTAGAAGAAAAGCAGCTATGGATATCATTGCCGCTGATAAGCTGAGTTTAGAAACACGTAATTTAGACCTGTTAGAACAGGTATTAGAGCCTTTAGAGGATTTTAGTACTCTCGCTGCTGACGGCGTTTTAAGCAAAGACTTGATATGGCATAGCAGCTTAGGTTGGTATGCTAGTAGATATTTCATTTATAGTTTTGACAATGGAACTATAGATGCCATAAGGTCAAAATGGGCAATAGCACCTAATGAACCAGATGATTCTTATTACGAACAGTTGCAATGCTTGTATAATCAATATTTGAAAAAAGAAACAAAAAGGCGCAACTCAAAATATGCAAAGATATGCAAAATAACCACTAACGATGTTGAGAAAGGATACTTATCTGACAAAGAGAAGTTCATTTTTTCAGAAGATCCTGATCGATATCACAATACAAAAGCATTCAAGAAAGTCATTATAGAACTTAGACCTTCAACTAAAATTGATGGCGTTGGCGTTTTCGCTGTGGATGATATAAATGAAGGGGACTTTATTGCAGAAGGTATACACACGAGTGACTATGACGATTTATTAACATGGGAATCAATAGAATCACTTGATAATGATATTAAAGACAAAATCCATGCTTTTTGTATTGGTACTCCTGAAGGTTTCATTCCACCCAAAGACTTTGATTTTAATAAACTATCTGTTGAATGGTATATGAATCACTCCTGTGATGGCATTGTTGGTTTTAATGAGAATGGCGATTTTTATGCGATTAAGAATATCAAGAAGGGTGACGAGTTAACATATGATTATGGGCTAGCAGAGTCAAATCCGACATTCACCCTAGAACCCTGCAAATGCGGGAGTCCTAATTGTAGGGGCAAAGTTACCGGAAATGACTGGAAAGACCCTGGGTTCAGAAATAAGAATCGGAACCATATGTTACCAAAACTGAGAGTGATGGAATAAATACTTGTCTTGCACCTTGCACACATTGAGGAAAAACGAAGAATGGCTGTTTTGCCCAGCTACAAAGAAATTGTCGAGCTAATTAAGAAGGGGGCAACTCTGGAGGCTCAAGAAAAACTCATTGAGTATCGCGAAGCAATAATGGCTCTCCATGAAGAAAACCTAACTCTCAAAGCGAAGATCAAACAACTAGAAGAAAATCTCTCAATAAAACAAGGTCTTACTTTCGATGGCAGATCCTATTGGCTTTCCAAGGAGAATCAAAAAGACGGCCCATATTGCCAAGTCTGCTTCGACTCGAAAAGCAAATTAATCAGGCTTCAGTCAATCGAAACCGGCCTCTGGAGGTGTTTTTCTTGTAAGAATGATTTTAGTACGGATGAGTACAAACCAACCTACTCTTTTTAAGATTCGCAATTTTGGCCTCTACCCTGTAGCAAATTTGCCAGAAGGCTCTACATCCTCGATATCAAGTTCGGCGCTTACGCACTTCCTGAATATGTCCAGGTTGACGACTAACCGGCCTTTCTTGGGGTCCACGCGGTCGAGAATGCCGACACAACCGGCAAGAGGCCCGCGCACTACCTTGACAGATTCACCCTCTTTCAAAAAACTGTAGATCGTCAACGGCAAGGCTGCATTCGTCATGATTTGTAGGCCCTCGATTTGATGGTGTGGAACTGGTAAAGGCCCCTCTGAATTTCGGATAAAGCACAGGACGGCAGGCGTCTTGACCACGGTTAGGTGCAAATAGGCGTCCAAGTGGACGTGAACGAAAACATAGCCGGGAAACATCGGAAGCTCTATTTTCTTTCTGCGGTCCCGCCTCTTGCTCCAGGTTTCCATAAGCGGCAAGAAACAGGAGACTTCCTTTTGTTCCAGCCTCTTCAGGACTTGCCTTTCGTGGTTTACCTGGCAATAGAGAGCGTACCATGCGAAGCCATTGTGTAGCGCTGCAATTTGGTCCGTAGAAGCCACGATCTCCCCCCGGCCTGTGTGATTCATCGTCCGCCTTCCAAAAGCAAGTTCCACTCAAAGAACTTGCCTTCTGTCCTCTAGTGAAAAATAAGGGCAGGCTTGCGGTTCCCTGTTACGATACTGCGCGAACCCTGCCCCCCTGCCCCCATCGTCTCTATCGAAGCGCTTTCCGGTAAACTTCCGCTTCTGATTGTTGCTCCGCGTGGTAATGAGCCAATGCCGCCTTAAAATGAGCGTCACTTTTGAAATCTGTTCTCACAGGTTTTGCCCTCGGTGGATCGCCCAAGGACGGAAATCTCAGCCTTTTTGAAAGGTCCGGATGGAGTATATCGGCAACCCTGGCTTGTTCTGCCTTTTCGCGTTCGGTGAGGATAGGTTGCATACTTGGGAAGGACAACTTCGCCGTTGCTGCCGCGTCTCTTGTCACTGGTCTGTAAGTGGTCTTCTTGGTCTTTTCCATACTTGGGAAAAAAAACATGGTCATATCTTTCTCCTTTACCATTTTATAGCCCCCGCGTGCTTGCGGATGTCCAGGTCGGTTATTTCCAGGTCTTTCCAGGCGAACTTAGGAAATTGTACCTCTGAAACTTTGCTCGCAGCTTCGGCCCAGTATTCTTTGAGCGAGTTGAGATAGTTCTCCCGCGCCCGGAAGACATAATCCCGCCATGCAGTCGTATAGCGTTCGTAAGCCGCTTGGCAGGCGAAATCGGCGCTTTGCTCCTGCTCCTGGAGCTTGCCCAGGGTATCAGCTTCTCTCTTCCTCCAATCCTGAGAAAGCTCAAGCCGTTGTGCGAGGCGCTTTAAAAGCTGTTCGCGCTTTTCGATTTGTGCCTCGATCTCTTCGGCTTTAACCGAATCATCCAGAACTTTGCTCAGGTCTTGTCGAAGCGAGTTCAGCCTTCTTTGCTCATCACTGATTTCGGATTTGATGCTGAGTTCCTTTTCTTCAAACGGCCCGCAAAAATCCCTGACTGCCGCCTGTGCTTGTTTGGCGTTGTCTTGTTCATGGAGAAGCTCAAGCCGCGCTTTCTCAACTGGGTTGATGTTAGTTTTCATCGTTGTGGCCCCTGTTTTGTAGGAACATTTGAAGGCACACGAGGTCGAAGGTGCCCGATGTTGGGATCGTGCAGGGTATCGTCCTGTATGGGCAAGGTAACTCTGACCTTCTCATACTTCGCTTCCCCGCGTTCTGTTCTGTGTACGACTTTCTGAGTTTTGGTTACGGATTTCTTCATGATCGTTCTCCTTTTCCCCAGTTGGGGTGATCCGTATAAAAGTGTGGTTTGGGTTTTTCTTCCTCGACAATACCGAAAAGAGCTTTCTCGGCCTGTGCTTGCAAGCTGCCCGGCTCCGGTTGGATCTCTTCGCCTATACTGAATTGTTGCCGCTCCTGTTGCTGCGGCTTGCGCTCTACAGTTTTACTTTTTCTAGTTCTCATCGCTTGCCTTCTCTTTCGTCTGCCCAAAAGAGCTTCCCGCTGCCCCTTGTATAGGTTTGGACGTTGCTCTGCGGGTACCTTCGGCGTTGCTTCTCTGGGGTGACCCAATGCGGACCATTCGGTATCGGGTCTCCGTCTTCGTCGATCATACGGCCATACTGGTCAACGCGAAGTACTTCCATATTTCCCCTTTCTTTGTCGGTCGGCCCAAAAAAGCGGCCCATCATGTGCAGTGCTCGTTTGTTCGGGTCCTGTCTTATCCATGTTGTAGAAGTCCCAGGCGGCCACAAGAAAAGACAGCGCGGCAACTGCAGGATACTTTTCAATCTCCTTTCCGTCTGCAAGTTCGGGGGGGACTTGGAGCAAGGCTGCCGGAATCTTCGGGGTTGCAACAAGGTCCAGGGTGCTCCTGCCCATCGTTCGCCTTTCCTGAATCCTCCGTATGGCATAAGCGAAGCAATCCGCCGCGTTATTCCTCTTCAGCAAAGGCGGTGCGGATAGAGTAAATTCCGGGTGTCCCTTGCTTCTTTGCTCGCGGTTGAATGTGCTGAGGATCGCCATGTTTGTGTCAGATAAGGTATTGCCGTACCAATGCCGAACTTGGAGCCTGTTCGACAGGTCAAGGCATCGTCTAATAAGAATGTCGGTATCGTATTCCTCGATCTCGGCAAGGGTGTGAATTGCACGGCTGGAAAAACCGACATGTTGAAAGCGCTCTTGGGCTGCCAGCACGCCATAGCCGAAATTTCGGCCCAAAGGAAGCACAAGCCCGCCGGCGACTCTGGAAAGCTCAATCTGGCGGTTGCCCTCTTCGTACATATAGGACCCCATGAGCCACGGTGTCACTTTTTCGATATTCATGGTTGCCCCCTATGAACGCGACTAGCCCCCTTGCTGTCGCGTATTTTCGCTAAGGTTAAAGGCCACAATTAGCAAATAAACTCTCGGCCCCGTACTGCCGCGCCATGCACTCGTATGAAAATGAATGGCGTAGGTGGTCAGGTCCCAATCGAACATACACATACCTTTGGCTTCCACTCTCTTCGTCTATTTCGAGCTTCTTTGCCACATTGTGACAATGCTCTGCGAACTCACGGAGAACGTCGCACTCACGCGGCAAGGTGATCCGGCCATGCTGGATTTCGATGTGTGAGCTATCGAGTGATTCTGTCCGATTGCTAAAAACCGTCAGGTCATCGTCATTCCATTTGTGGCCGCTCTTCTGATGCTCACTGTAGTAACTCAAGAAGACTTTGCCCCGGTGCCGTTCGGCAAAGGCCCTGGCGTTCCGGGTCTCCGGCATGGCATCAACCACGCAACGGCTCACGTTGAAAACTCCCATAAGCCGGTCAAGCACTTCCCAGGCTTGATATTCGCCAATGTGAACGATCTTCCCGGCCCGGTTCCATTCGCGCTTGCCGATCACCACATGAAGAAATCGCCCCTGGTCAACTCCCATGCTGCAAGGCCCAGGATCGGATGAGGCATTCCCTTGGTCACCACAAAGGCCCAGGACCTCTTGAACGGTCAAGCGGTTTGTGGCCTCGACATAGGCCATGCCTAGCTTCAGGTTATAGAATTCCGTCAGGTTGCTTGTGGTTCGGTACTGGTGCAGAATGTCGGCAGGGTCAACGTAATGAGAAAAAAGCTGGCTGTAGTGGTAGCCGCGTTTTTCGGTCACTCCCGGATGCTTTGCAACCCACTCCCCCATGGACGGGTTAAGCTCGCCCTGGCAATGCTGGCAGGCCCGGATAATGCGGCCCCCTACTTCGAGTAAGCACTTCGGGAAAGTATCCTCTAAACAGGTATATTCCCCGCAGGCAGGGCATTTCAAAAGCCAATAGCGCTGATCGGTCTCCTGGAAGGCTTTATCAATCCCGTAGTCGGGCAGAGTAGGGTTACTGAGCCGCAGGACCTCTTTAAATTCGCTGTGGCTCATCCTCTCCATCGCCATGTCAATGCTGGCGGGTGAGGCTTCGTCCATTTCGTCCAGAACGATCATTCTGACCGGCACTGACTTCAAACCCACGCGGCTTTTCATCCCTCGTAGATACAGAATGCAATTCCAAATCTGTTTTATGTTCGCGCTGTCCGTATTCCGTACCCACTTCCCCAGGGTATCCGGGTTATCCTCGATAAGTGGGTCTATGCGGCCCTTGCTGAATTCGGTCACATCGGTGCGGGAAGGGAATAGGTATAGAATGCCTCGGAAGCCCCGATATCGTGCCGCGTACATGGTTTTAAGCATGCCCTTTGTGGTCAGGCACATTTGCGCCGCTTTGATCTCGGTCATGTCCGGGTGATTGTCTGCATACGGCGTTATCAGGTACTCGTGACGCTCGAAGGTAAAAGGCTTGCCGTCCAGAATAATCGGCGTCGATACGGCCCACTGGCCCAAAGAGCCGCAAGCTTTACCGTCATCCCGGCTAAACCTCTGCTCAATTGAGGTCGAGAGCTGATCGAATAGCATTCGCTTGCGTGAGCCGACGAATAATTTCGTCCCTTGCGTCTGGTGCAACATTGCCGATTATCTCCAATACCTCGGATTGAAATTGCTGAACGGCCTGCATGTCATAAAGAGCCTGGAAAATCTCAAGTTGTAATTTCAACTGCCCCCGAATCTCCCGCATAGCGTTTAAGGCGAGTTCACGCGGGTCCTTAAACTTGTACTCTGTGATTTCCTCGGCATCTTCGCCCCTGCCTATCTTGACCTTGCGGACTTGGGTTTCAAGAATCTGCAATGCCTCATCGTCGCCCCTGTTCCAGCGCATAAGAAGGTCAAGCAACTCGTTTGCATCCCGGTTAATCTTCTGAAGCTGGCCTATAGTGTCGAGTTCCGTCCTGACAATCTCCCCGGCGCTCCTGATCGTGATGTCTTTTGAGACCGCAATGTTTAGCGCCTTTATCCGGCCCGATACGGTTGACTTGCTCACTCCAAGGTGTTTGGCAATCTCCGTACCCGTCATTCCACGTCTAAGTAGCTGTTTTAACTCAATGTCTGTGAATTTTTGCACTGGCAAGCTTCAAACTCCTATTGAACTTGTTCGGAAAATGACCGAACTGTTCGATATGTTTCCATCGACACCGGCCCCTGAAGGCACACAAACCGCTTGCGGATCTCGTAGGCAAACTTCGATAGAAGGGAATATGTCATCAATTCGCCGCCCGCCCGGTTGCCACAAAACAAGAATGGACAACGATATCTGACGCTGAAGGCTGAAATGGACTGAATTACTGCGGCCGATTTCATGTGGCTGCGGTATCTGCCAAAGATGATGTCTTGAAGAGGAAACTCACAGATGATGCTGAACATTTCGAAATTTCTGGCCCTGGCGAGTTCCTTTTCGAAGCGGCTGCGCTCCTGGCTTAGACATGAAACCAAATCATCCATGGTTTTCCTCTCCAGGCTGATCCTGTCAGTAAACCCGGCAAGGCTATAATCCCCACAACCCAGAGTACCAACTTCACAGACAACATCAGGGAAGCGTGAGAAAGAATAGGGTGCCTGTTCTCTTGAGTCTTGGACAATCCTGAGTTTGAAATCAGACGATCTCATTCGAACGATCTCGCCTTCCAGTATGTGTTTAGCGCGTCTGGGCAAGACACAGTGTAAAGTCTGCCTTGAACACAGTGAGTCTCAATAACCCCAAGCTTGCGCATTGCGGCCCTGTGCTTGAAGACTTTCCGAACAGACACTCCCAGAAAAGCCGCAAAGTCCGAAAAGTT
>Ga0187890_10000841_pt1 | contig 22285 bp, 20 predicted proteins | sample June2016WEW_21_1_FD_133005 | JGI IMG/M metagenome (GOLD analysis project Ga0187890, IMG submission 133005) | Peatland microbial communities from SPRUCE experiment site at the Marcell Experimental Forest, Minnesota, USA - June2016WEW_21_10 | ecosystem: Environmental > Terrestrial > Soil >... | reverse complement strand
TCTCTGGTGAAGATCTACGCCAACGTGGATCATCTCGTGCCTCCTTCAGGGCTTGTGCTTCGAGCACGTACTCTACCCTTGGAGGCACGCCTTTTCTTGTTTTCATTACATCTGAGCGAAGCGGGGACTTCACGAAGTGAAGCCCCTGCGGAGTCGAAGGGGGAGGGGGGATATCAGTACTAGATGGTTACTGCCTTCGAAGGAAATGGCCCGCAGATATTGCGGAGGTGACGACAGGATCGGGTGAGAGTTAAAGGGCCAGAGTTCCAGAGTTAATGACCAAGCGACCAGCGACTACCGACCAACGACCGCCCTACGCGCTGGCCGCATCCTGACCGCCCAAAGGCAGGAAATATTGCGTGCCCTTGATCGGGGCGGAAACTTTTTTCAGCAGCTCTTGCAGGTCTTCATTGCGGTCGACGAAGTCGATCTCCGAGGTGTTCACGATCAGCAGGTCGGACTGCGTGTAGTGAAAGAAAAAGTGTTCGTAGGCCTTCACCACTTCCATCAGGTAATCCTCGCTGATGGCCTTCTCGCCGGCCGCGTTCTTTTTCTTCAGCCGCTTCTTCAGCACTTCCGGTGTGGCTTGCAAGTAGATGACGAGGTCGGGGGTGGGGAGTTGTTCGCGGAAATAATTGAAGTAGCGATTGTAGGTGTCGAGTTCCTGATCGTTGAGGTTGAGGCAGGCGAAGAGCTTGTCTTTTTCAAAAATGTAATCGGAAACCACTGTCTTATTAGACCGCGGGCCCAGATCGAGCCCTCGTAGTTGGTCGAAGCGCCGGATCAGGAATGCGAACTGTGCCTGGAAGGCCGCGCCCGGCTCGCCGTCGTAGAACGCCTTCAGAAATGGGTTGTCTTCCGGTTCGATGACGCGCTGGGCAGCCAGGCGCTCTCCGAGAACCCGCGCCAGTGTGCTCTTCCCAACTCGTATGGGACCTTCAACCGCAATGTAACGGGGAAGCTCGAAAAGCTTGGCCATGGATTGTTGTGAGCAGAATATATTGCTTCGGGCGTCTATGCAATTGTGGATTGCAGAAAGGTCGGAGGGCAGAGGTCAGATTGCAGAGGTTAAAAGCCGAGATCGCGATCCGTTGGTTTTCACCTCTGCAATCTGACCTCTAACCTCTGACCTCCTTTGCCTCCATTACAATTCGATCATGCTCCCCGCTCTGATTGGACTGACGGCCGCCGCTGCAGCTTCAGCGGCGGGGTATCAGAGTATGTCGCCGACGGGCCAATGGTATGGACGAACGTTTGCCGGCGGAATCCGTGGAAGCAAGCAAATTGCCCTGACCTACGATGACGGCCCCAACGATCCGCACACGCTGAAGCTGCTCGACGTGCTGGCGAAGCACCGCGTGCGGGCGACGTTCTTCATGATCGGCCGCTACGTGCAGCAGCGCCCCGACATCGCGCGCGCGGTGGCGCACGCGGGACACGTCATCGGCAATCACACGTTTACCCATCCGTTGCTGATTTTCAAATCGGAAGCGCAGACGCGCACCGAGCTTGTCGACTGCCATCAGGCTTTGCAGGACGCAATCGGCGACCATTCGAATCTGTTTCGTCCACCGTGGGGAGGAAGACGACCCGCAACATTCGAAATCGTGCATGAACTCGGATTGCAGCCGGTGATGTGGAACGTGACGGGCTATGACTGGAACGCTCCGCCCGCCGCGGTGATCGAGAAAAAAGTCGTGCACCAGATGCGCGGCGGTGACGTGATCCTGCTGCACGATGGCTCACATCGCGCTATGGGTTCGGACCGCGCGCAGACCGTGATTGCAACTGACAATCTGATCCGGCGGTATCGCGATCAGGGACACGAGTTTGTAACGGTAGAAGAAATCGATACCTTCAGTCGACAACCTCTAATAACCGGATAGCGTATACGTGGCTTTTCAGTTGGTCTAATCGCCTTGTTAACACCCGCTATCGGCATCCAGCTTGTTATACTCACTCTGAAATTCCGGTTGGAGGTGTTCTTTGCGAGTCCACGTTTTGCGGGTTTTGGCGTTCTTGCTGGTGTGTGTGGCGGCAATTCCCTGCAGGGCACAGGATAAAGTGACGATCCTCTATGACGCGTTCGGGGAATCGAAGGAGCTGACGAAGGATTGGGGATATTCCGCTTTGGTGGAGCACAACGGCAAGCGAATTCTGTTCGATACGGGGAATGATGCCGCGATTTTTGAACGCAACGCGAAGGCGCTGGGCGTAGACCTGACGAAACTGGATTTTGTGGTGATCTCGCACCGGCACGCAGACCACACGACGGGGTTGAGATATGTGCTGAAGGTGAATCCGAACGTTACGGTCTATGTGCCCGCGGATGGCGGGAATGGATTTGCGGGACTGCCGCTTCCCAAGACGTTTCTGCGGGCAGATGAGAGCTTGCCGGCGAAGATGCGGTATTTCGGGGGAACGGATCCGGAACATTTCGCATGGGGCAAGTTGTATGACACGGGGAATTTTGTGCCAGTGGATCAATTGACGGAAGTATCGCCGGGAATTTTTCTGGTGCGAACAGTTTCGCAAAAGAAAGGGACGCTGGAGCTGCCGGAACTGACGCTGGCGATCAAAAGACCGAATGGATTGCTGCTGGTGGACGGGTGCTCGCACGCGGGGATTGAAGCGATTTTGGCAGCGGCGAGCGCGGTGGATCCGAGGACGGAGATTGTGTTTGGCGGACTGCACCTGGTGACGACGCCGGTGGAAGAGATTGATGTGCTGGTGGAAAATTTAAAAACGAAGTGGAAGGTGCAGAGGATTGCGCCCGGACATTGCACAGGTGAGCCGGCGTTTGCGCGATTGAAGAAGGCGTATGGGGAGAACTATTTGTATGCGGGATTGGGGACGAAGATCGAGCAGTGAGAATGGCGCGCATCAGGAATGGGCAGCCTGGCATAACATCCCCATTTCGCCAACCGCGTCCGTCCTACGCATGTACCTTCGCAAACGCCTGCTTCGCCGCTGAGATGGTCTGCTGCAGGTCACCCTTTGTGTGAGCCGCGCTCAGAAATGCTGCTTCAAACTGCGACGGCGGCAGGTAGATTCCATTCTCGATCATCGCGCGGAAGAAACGCCCAAATGCCTCTGTGTCACACTTGGCGGCGGAAGTCCAATCCGTGACTGGGCCCGCTGCAAAGAACCAGGTAAACATCGAGCCGACGCGGTTGTAGCACATGGTCACCCCGGCCTCTTTGGCTGCGGCCGCCACTCCAGCGACCACTTCGCCGGCAAGCTTGTCGAGCTTCGCGTAAACATCCTTGTGCTCGCGCAAGTAACTCAGTGTCGCGAAACCGGCGGCCATCGCCAGAGGATTCCCAGAGAGCGTTCCGGCCTGATACACCGGGCCGAGCGGAGCAACCAGATCCATGATTTCGCTGGGTCCGCCGTAAGCGCCGACGGGCAACCCGCCGCCGATGATTTTGCCCATGGTGGTGAGATCGGGCTCGATCGCGTAGAGTTCCTGCGCCCCGCCGTAGGCCAGGCGAAATCCGGTCATGACTTCGTCGAAAATCAGCAGCGCATTATCGCGCGAAGTAATCGCGCGCAGAGCTTCGAGGTATCCGCGCGCCGGAGGCACGCATCCCATATTGCCCACGACCGGCTCCACGATTACGCAGGCAATCTGGTGTTTGAATTTTTCGAAGGCTTGCTCGATTGCGCCCGTGTCGTTGTAGGGGAGCGCGAGCGTGAACTGGGTGAATTCTTCCGGAACGCCCGCCGAGCCCGGAATGCCCAGCGTGGCCACGCCCGATCCCGCTTTCACCAGCAGGGCGTCGGCGTGTCCGTGATAGCAGCCCTCAAACTTCACAATGTATTTGCGCTTCGTATACGCGCGCGCCAGGCGGATGGCCGACATGGTCGCTTCCGTGCCCGAACTGACGAAGCGAACCTTCTGCATGTGCGGGAAAGCGGAAATCACCAGCTCCGCAAGATCCGCTTCGGCGGGAGTGGAGGCTCCGAAGCTGGTGCCATTACGCGCCGCCGCGATCACCGCCTCGATGACGGTGGCCGCGGCATGCCCAAGGATGAGCGGACCCCAGGAGCCGATATAGTCAACATATTCGTTGCCGTCCGCATCCCAAATGCGCGAACCCTGGCCGCGGACGATGTACAACGGGTCGCAGCCCACGCTGCGGAAAGCGCGTACCGGCGAGTTCACGCCTCCGGGAATCAACTGTTCGGCGCGTTTCTGCAGCTTGCGGGATTGCTCTGTCTTGCGGGCCATCATTCCTCCAGCGTAGTGATCGTCACCCCGATCAATATAGCAGCGGCACAAAGGGAAGGTCAGAGGTAAGAGGTCAGATTGCAGAAGTAAGAACCTCGAAGTTCCCGCATCCTTGAGGTTTCTTACTTCTGCAATCTGACCTCTGACTTCTGACCTCTAACCTCTGACCTCTCACCAAATGTGGTAATAACCTTCGCGGCGACCGAGTTCGACTTTAAGCCCGAAAAGATTGCCCAAGCTCTTGGCCTGCAGAACATCTTCCTTGCGTCCGTCGGCCACGATGCGGCCATTCGACATGAGCACGACTCGTTCGATCTCGGGAACAATATCTGGAATCTCATGGGTGACCAGAATGATTCCAATTCCCGAGTTGGCCAGGGAGCGCATCGTTTCTCGCAATCCGTGCTGCGCCAGAATGTCCAAAGAATTACAGGGCTCGTCGAACAATAGCGCGCGTGGTTTGTGGACCAGGGCCCGCGCGATCAAGACGCGCTTGGCCTCGCCCGACGACATTTCCTCGACGGCACGCTCCGCCAGATGCGAGACCCCGAGCTGGGCTAACGCGGCCTCGGCCAGTTCTTTGTGTCTGGGATCGACAGTGTGATTAGGGAATATGCGCGTGCTGCTGAAGAAGCCGGACAGCACCACGTCCAGGCCGCTGGCGTCACCGGTACACGAAGACATCAGGTCGTTGGACACGATGCCCAGCAGCGATCGCAGCTCAAAAACGTTCCAGCTCTTCTGTCCGAGAATGGTCATGCTCGATCCTTTGCGGACCATCGGATAACAGTCGCGAGTGATGGTTTTGATCAGCGTGGATTTGCCGCAACCGTTCGGCCCCAGCACCGCCACATGTTCGTGCACATGGACGCGAAGGCCGAAGTCATCGAGGACGATCTTTCCTCCGCGCATCACGCGCACGTTCCGCAGATCGAGCAGTGGGGGCTGGAGTCTCACGCTGGCAGGTGATTTCACGTTACAGTATCTCAAATGTTCGCTGCGGAGCTGATCAGGTTCGCGGATCACTGCGACGCTGTCGCCTGGGCGCCGCATAAAATTCATCGGACTTTCACGAAATCGCAATATTCCTGCAACGTCTCGCGGCTATCTTGAAGGCAGTTGCCCTTCTAACCGGGAGGGTTTATCAGGACGGCCTTGGGGGGCTCCGGGCTGTCCTTTTTGATTTCTGGAAGGTTCTTCGGCGCGACTCCCCTCACGCGCATTCCTCTCACCAAGCGCGGCGCTCGAGCAATCACTTCATATACGAACGCACAATCTCAATGAGTTCGTCGGTCGCCAGCGCCTGCTCGGAACTGAGCTGCTTCGGGTTGATGACGTGAAAGCGGATGTGGCCTTCCAGCAATTCGGCCATTAATCCGTTCATGGCGCCGCGCGCGGCCGTGATGAGCTGCAGCACATCGGAGCAGTCTTCGTCCGCTTCCAGCGCGCGCTCAATGGCAGCAATTTGGCCTTTGATCCGTTTGATCCGGAGGATGAGCTTGGGTTTTTCTTCGACGGTATGCATTTTTTTCTTGACCGTAGTATACCCCCCTATGGTATACGAAGACAAGGTCAGCAGGGAAGCAGCACTTGCCCCGGTGAGGATGCAAAAGAGGCATTCGAGAAACCAAATCTTCAAGCTGGCGCCCCGCTGGATGGAAGCAGTAGACGTGAGACGCTTTGCTTTTCCCCGTCGGTTCACTTCTGCTTCTTCTATTTCCGAAAAACCGGGACAAGAATGCGCGGAACTACTCGCAAGCGTGCGTGGCCCGTCATGTATTAACCATAGTTAACCGATTATGATATGCTTGCGTTAATTATTCAGCGTGGGCGCGCACCGCGCGGGTAGAGGGGACGGAGAAGCGGGTGTGGGTGTGTCTCGCCACGAAAAAGCTACGTTTAAACTTGGAGCCGCAACTGTAACTTTCTATTAACCGACTAAGCGCATACTGATAAATTCTGCGTGCCATTGTGATTGTAATCACGATGAAGGGTGACCGTAGGCGTGGCGGAGCGCGGCAGTCAGCCGCTAGTTTGTGTCTATGATATTGAAATTGAAATTCATTTTCATTACGAATCGCCTCACATGGATCGCTTCGCTATGAACGACCGGGCCCGCGGACGCCGTCTCCGTTGCGCTGCCGGACTGCCCATTGCCCTGGCGCTGGGCCTGGTGCTGGTGCTGGGCTTCGCCTCTCCCGCTAGCTGGGCGCAGGCGCAAGCCGCCTCGGCTCCCACTCAAACCGCCGCGCCAGATGCGGGCGATCCGCCCAGCCCGCCCAGCGATGCCAATGCCGATATCGAAGCGATGTTCCCGCATTTCAAGAGCACGCGATTCTGGCTCTCCGGACAGGCGAACTTCATCTTCCAAACTCATCCCGACTTTCATGCCGACTACAGCGGACCCCACAGCCTCAGTCCGGACTATGACAAAGCCACTTCGCGAGTGATGACGCTCTATACCGGCGTGCGGCTCAACCATTCCACCGAGCTCTTGGTGGACATCGAAGAAGCTGGCGGCCAGGCGCTCAGCACCGGCCTTGGCCTGGCTGGGAATACGGATCTGGACATCGTGCGCAATCCGTTGTTGAGCAAAGAACCGTACCTCGGGCGCGGCATGATCCACAAAGTGTTCGCGTTGAGCAAGGACAAGGTCGAGAACCAGCGCAGCTTTCTATCGTTGTTCGATGAGCTGCCGCGGCGCCGCCTGGAAATTCGCTTCGGCAAGTTCAGCATGCCGGATTTCTTTGACGTAAATTCGGTGGGCTCCGATACGCATTTTCAATTCAACAACTGGTCGGTGGACAACAACGGCGCCTGGGACTACGCGGCCGACACGCGCGGCTACACCGTGGGCGTAGTGGCGGATTACGGGGACCGCAACTGGGGTTTCCGCTTCGCCGAAGGTCTCATGCCAAAGGTCGCGAACGGTATTGATCTGGTGTGGCGGCCGTGGCAGGTTCATGCGGAAAATTGGGAATACGAGTTGCGTCGCGGCGTCATACCGAAAAAAGCGGGCGTCGTCCGCCTGTTGGCGTACACGAACTACGCCAATATGGGCATCTACCGCGATGCGATTGCGCAGTATCAAGAAGGTCTGGTTAAGGTCCCGGACATCACCAACCATCCCTGGCACGTCACCCGCAAATATGGCTTTGGCATCAACCTCGAACAGAATCTCGTGCGGAACGTCACGGCATATGCCCGCTGGGGATGGGACAACGGAAGAACCGAGTCCTTTGCCTACACGGAGATTGATTCGACGTTTAACCAGGGTATTGGGGTGAGTGGCGCGCTATGGCATCGCAAGCAAGACCGCGCCGGCATTGCCTTCGTGTCGAACGGCATCAAGAAGGATCACCAAGTATACCTGGCAGATGGCGGGCTCGGTTTTCTACTGGGCGATGGCGGGCTGAACTACGGGCGGGAGAACATCGTCGAGTCGTATTACACGGCGCACGTTTGGCGGGGAATCTACATCGCTCCCGGAGTGCAGCACATCGATAACCCCGGCTATAACCGCGACCGCGGGCCAGTCGTGGTGCCAGGCCTGCGGGCGCATGTGGAGTTCTAGAACCAGTTCCCGGTTCTCAGTTCTCAGTAAAACAATCTTAGAACGTGAATCTTGCGGAAAATTGCAAGACGCGGGGAAGGCCGTTGGGGCTGATTTCCCCGAAGGTTCCGAAATTGCCCGGGCCCGAATTGGGCACTAGATAACACTGCTGGTTTGCGGACATGCCATCACCGCAGTTGCTCCCGATGGGGTTGTATTGCAACTGGTTGATGCCGTCTCCGTTTTGCACGTAGTAGTTGGCGTGGTTGAACAGGTTGAACGCTTGCGCCTGAAATTGAAGTTCCTTGCCTTCCCGAATCTCAAAACTGCGTGCCAACCCAACGTCGATCCTCTCCAGCCACGGGCCATAGAAAGAATTCAGGCCGATGCCCGGCGTGGGGCCAGCGCCATTAACGCCCCCGGCGGTGTTCGCGGTGTCCTGATTGAAGGCGGTGTCGTTCAGGTTGTCGTTTCCATAGAGGACATTATTGACCGTTACGCCGTTGCAGGTGTTGAACGACAGAGGAGCGGGACTGGTGCAGGCGGGACTCAACAAGCCCGCGTAGGGACGGCCGGAAGAGAACTCCATTACGCTGCTCAGCGTCCAGCCGGAGAGGACTTTGCGGCCCGCATCGGAAGTGGTTAGTTGTTCCAGTTGGGGCCGGTAAACCGCGGCTAAGGTAAGGCGGTGGCGCTGGTCCAGCAGCGAGGGAGCATGGGTATTGCTGAAGTCGAACTGATTGTTGAAATCCATTCCATCGAGCATGATGCTCTTGGCGAAGGTATAAGAAAATTGCAGCGAAAGGCCTCGTGACATGCGATGCTGCACCTGCACGAATAAAGAATTGTAGTGGTTCTGCGCGGGGCTGATCAGTTCGTTGATCTGGCCGAGGGTGGAATTGATGCGGCCTTCGGGGAGCAGACCGTTGTCCATGTTCGGCAAGGTGATCGTCGGTCCAGTGCAGGGCGCTGTGGTTGTGCCGGGAGGACAGACAGTGTAGGTCGTCGTGCCTTGGAGTGGTTGCAGGTTTGCATCATAGGCGCTGCCGGAAAGCAAATGCACGCCGTGATTCCACATGGTGCCGATGGTTACAGTAGTGTTCTCGAAAATTTCGCGCTCAATCTGCAAACTCGATTGCAGAATATAGGGCACTCTGAATTGCGGAGAAACGAGGGAAATATCCTCAGCGGCCGCGAAGAGCGGAGAATTGGCGGGAAGAATATTCGGGAACGTGGGAACCTGTTGATCCGGCGGTCCGGCAGAGTAACTGACACTGGCGGAGGTCTGCTGGGACGCTAGTCCGTTCGAGGCCACCGCGTTGCGGTAGTTGAGGCCATTCATGTTGGTGTAGAAGAGACCGAATCCTCCGCGAACTACTGTCTTTGATTGCGGCTGCCAGGCAAATCCGAAGCGTGGCGCCAAGCGGCGAAATTGGTTCGGATACTGGCCGGTGAGCGGGAAAGCCGGATTTTCCGCTGGCTGCGGGTAAACCTGGAAGTCCTCGCGCAAGCCCATTTCGAGGGTCAACTTCGGCAAGGCTCGGAAAGTATCTTGCACGTAGAAACCGTAGTAGGGGACGCTAAAGGAAAAGGTGGGGTTTCCCGCCGTCTGACTGAACACGTTGTATTCGCCTAGCGCAAACTGTTCCAGGTTCGAAAATTCATAACTGCCGAGGAAGGAACCGAACTCGACGGCCTCGTTCGGGTCGGCGCCGCCATCATTGTTGTCGGCATCCCAGGTTCGGTTCATATCAAAACCGAATTGCAAGGTGTGCTTGCCGATCACGTAGTCGATGCGGTCGGACAAAGAATACTGTCTTTCAAACACTCTCCCAATCGAGAAAGGAGCGTTGCCTAAAATGAAAGCGGCCGGGCTGTCCAGAATTATGGTGGGGGTGTTTGGAGCCGCACCGGTCGGTGTCGAGATCTCGTTGTCTTGCGACGTGCCGGCGTGAAATTCGTTCAGCAGATTGGGCGAGAATGTGTGCGTCCATCCCAGGGTGGTCTGGAAAGTATGCACGTAGGCGTTCGCCAGGGTTTGCGTCCCATAGTTTGCCACGGTTGGGTCAAGGATGACTCCTCCCGGGGAGCTGAATCGGTTCACATTGAAACTGAGGGACAGGCTATCGCGGTTAGTGGCCTGATAGTCGAGACGTGGAGTAATCACCCAATCGTTGCCCTTTCTCGCTTTGAGGCCCAGATTGGAGTTCAGCGCGTTGATGGCGTTCGACACTTGCTGGAGATATACCGGATTGGTCGGGTCAGGCGCGGTGCCGGTGCCCGGCACCGGCAAGGGCCCGTTCGGCGGAGGCAGCGCCGGGGCAGTCGTTACCGAGGGCGGAAAAAAATTAGCAAGCACAAAAGCATCCAGGTTCGACGGATTCGTGGCCAGGGCCGAGTTGATCACGGGAATCGGATTGTTGTGCAGTTGCTGCTCATAATCCGCGAAGAACCATAAACGATTGCGCAGGATAGGGCCGCCCAGTCCGGCGCCGAATTGCTGCAAATCATCTTCCGGTTTCGGATTGCCGGCAGCTTTATCGAGGGCGTCGTTGGCTCCAAACACGGAGTTGCGGTTGTAATAGAACACAGCGCCATGGAACGCGTTGCCACCCGACCGGGTGATCGCATTCACGAAACCGGCTCCGCCGCCGTAGATTGCGGTGTAGGGGCTGACCGCGACCTGGAACTCCTGAATTGAATCTTCGCCGAACAGGTAAGGGATGCGGTTACGGCCGACGACGTCGGAGAAGTAGTTGTTGGTGGCATTCGAGCCATCGACGGTGAACGAAGTGGAGCCATTTCCATTAGCGTATCCCGAATCCTCGCCGCCCTGTTGCCCGGCAATGCTCACTAGACCGGTGTCGCCGTCGTAGCTGGTGTTCGGTGTGAGCACCATGAAGTTGGTGTATTTTCGTCCGTTGAGCGGCAGGTCTTCGATAAGAGAACGGTCGATGACCGTGCTGGCGGAGGAATCCTGCGGCCGCAGCAGCGGTGTCGTCCCGATTACTCGAACCGTGTCCGCGCCGGCTCCCACCTGCAGCTTGATGTCCTGCGACGTAGTGTTTCCTACGCGCACTTGCACCAGGACCTGGACATTGCGAAAACCCTTGAGACTTGCCACCATGGAATAGGAGCCCGGCGTGACCACTGGAAAACGGTAAAGTCCCGCATAGTTTGTCGCGGTGGTTTGCTCCACGCCAGTCGCGAGGTTACGCAAAACCACCGACGCTCCCGGCACTATCGCCCCGCTCGGGTCGGTGGCCAGACCGCCGAGCGAGCCCGTCAACACCACATTCTGGGCGGTGAGCAATACGCAGCTTGCCAACACGACCCAAACGCCGCATGCTGCCAGGCGAGTGACCACCGGAACTTTCACGCCTGGTCGAATGATGGTCTTAAGGGCGTGTGTGAAAAGCAGAGTGGGAGGGCATTCATCTAACTTCATAACTCTAGTATCCTTCGCAGACAGATCAGGAGGGCCCAGCGATGCGCCAGAACACAGGACAATAATCGCGCGTTATTAATAGTACGTCACACAAACGTTAATGCTTTAAGAAAAGCCTACTAGCAACGGTAATATGTTCAAGATCTACTACTTGCGGTAATTGTTGAGGCACGATGAATTCTGTGTTCCCTCATTGACTCACCGAACCTCTGACGTTAAAGTTCTCTTTTCGGATCAGCCCGATCCGCTGCACCAGTTGAAAATGGATCCGCTTCATTCTTTCTTCGAAAGTACCCCCGCCGCCCGGCTTGGACCGCTGGAGCGGCAAATCCACCGCGCGGTGTGGATGCGAGGAAATGCCACCGTCCGCGAAGTGCTGGAGGATGGAACGATCTGGCAAACCTATACCACGATCATGACGACGATGGACCGTCTGTTTCGCAAAGGACTCCTCGGCCGCGTTCAAGAAGGAAAAGCATTTCGCTACTCGGCGCGCTATAGTCCCGAAGAACTCGAGCGCGTGGCTGCCATGAACGGTATCCGACAGCTTCTGGGGTCCGAGTATGCCTCGCTTCACCTTTCGTATTTTGTGGAGGCGGTCAGCGCGCAGGACGAGAAACTGCTTGGGGAGCTGCAGACCCTGGTGGAACGTCAGCGCGCGGAACTGCAACGCAAGAAGGGAGGGCAGAAGTGATATTCGCGGCGCGGGGCTTCCTCGTTTCTCTGGCGTTTTTCGCCATGGTGTACTGCCCGTTGTCCATGCTGGTCGTGTTGGCATGGCGGAGCATGAACCGCATCGGCCGAAAGTCTCGCTTTGGCTCTGACATCGTGAGCTCTGCCAATTTCCTGTTCAGGCTGCGGATTTTTTCTTTTACGGTTGCCACTGTAGTCGCCGTTTTTTTCACCTTCCCGTCATTCTGGTTGATGGAGAGGGCGTCGCTCGACGAGGATGCCGGAACGTTCATTCTCGCCGCGTGTTCGCTGCTCATCCTCGGCGCTGGCTTGGCCCGTGGTCTTAGGGCTCAGGCGAGAACGACGCGCGCCGTGACGCAATGGTCGTTGGCAGCGAGGGGCATGGCAGCGACGAGCATGGGAGCGACGAGCACCGGCAGCGGGACGGTTACGCCAACACTGAGCGCTTCGAACGGAGCGCCCGCGCTGATTCTGGTCGGTATCCGGAGACCCAGCGTGATGATCTCCGACATGGCAGCGCTTGTGCTCAGCGATCGCGAGTTGCAAGTAGCGGTCCGGCACGAGCTCGGGCACAAGCGGTCCTCGGATAATCTGAAGAAGGTTCTCATCAGTGCGACTCCATTTCCCGGGATGAGCAGCCTCGAAAATGCGTGGCGGGAGTCAGCCGAACTGGCGGCAGACGATGCAGCCGTGGCGAATCGTCAGGATGCGCTGGATCTGGCGGCGGCGTTGATCAAACTTTCGAGATCCTCGAAGCAGTGGTCCGAGCCTGCGCTGGCCAGTGGGCTGGTCAGCGGCTCATCTTCGATTAGCCTGCGCGTCCAGCGCCTGCTCGAGTGGCGCACCGCCGGCCGGCGCCTCCAACGCACTTGGCCTTGGACTCTTCTTGTTCTGTCAACAATCATCGTCGCCATTGCCAGCAACTACGGCGCAACCCTTGCGCTGACGCATCGCTTGACTGAAATTCTTGTGCCGTAGTCGAAGCTCTCCAGAGAAATCAGGGCTGTCTTGCGCGCAACTCCCGCTGCGGGCCCGGATTGCAAGGTGTTTGGCATCAGTCCAGGGACAGGACTGTGCTTATACATTCATCCGTTGCGCGTAATTCCGGCTTCTTGTTTTTGTATCGTATGAAGCGCCCAGGCCATGCGCGGGGTGTTGTGGGCAATTCCGAAGCGGCCCTGGGCATCGAGCAAAATGATTCCACCGTGGCCGTTGAGGCGCTGCTTCAGATAGTTCATCGCTTCCTTCGCGATCCACTCCGGCAGGCTGCCGGATTCGACGCGATCCGCCGCCCACTTCGCGAGCACGAGTTTCATGATCGGTTCTCCCCATCCGGTGGTGGAAGCGGCCGCGCTGAGATTATCGGCATAGCAGCCGCAGCCGATGAGCGAAGAGTCGCCGAGGCGTCCGGGATCTTTATTGAGCGTGCCTCCAGTTGAGGTTGATGCGGCGATATTGCCCTCGCAGTCGAGGGCGACGGCTCCGACGGTGTCGTGCGAAATGGCGGGCGCGAACAGATCGTTGCCGTGATTTGAGTCCTGTGCCTGATATTCGCGCAAGCGCTCGACTTCCCTGGGGATGATGAGATCTTCGTTGCGGCAGAGAGTGATGCCGTGTTCGGCGGCAAAGCGCTCGGCGCCTTCGGCGACAAAATAGACGTGCGTGCTGTCGCTCAGAATCTTGCGGGCAACGCGAACCGGGTTGCGCAGACGCTCGACGCAACCGACGCCGCCGCCGCGCAGCGTCGCGCCGTCCATGATGAAAGCATCGAGCTGCACCTTGCCGTCGCGGTTCAGGAAACTGCCGCGGCCCGCGTCGAAAGTTTCGTCGTCTTCCATCACGACCACAGCCTCTTCGACCGCATCGAGAGCGGAGCCGCCGCGCTCCAGCACGCGCCATCCGGCGGCAGCGGCATTGCTCACACCGTTGAGATGAGCTTCGACCATATCGTCGGGAATGGCCCACGCGCCGCCGTGAACGACTAGAACAGGATTGGTTGGCACTTTCAGTCCTTGCAGGAAGTTGTGGGGAATAGTTTAGCAGGCGGCGGAGAAAGTGTGATTCAGAGAAGTGTGATTCGAAGAAGTGTGATTCGTATCAGGGCATCGCTTTAGCGATGCCGAAAGCGGCTCCGTTTTGAGCACACTTATGCGGCCCGCGCGGGAGTATCCATTTCCGTCGTCCGCTGCCAGGTGTAAATAACGCGGTGGATTACGGTGATCGTGGAAAGCACAGCGATCACCCACAGTACCGGGGCCATGACGTTGAACAGAGCGCCGATGATCAGCAGCACCAGACGCTCGGGGCGTTCCATGAAACCGACGCGGCAGGTTCCGATGAGCGACTCGGCGCGGGCGCGGGCGTAACTCACCATAATCGCGCTGATCATGGTCAGCGCGGTCAGCACGACATAGAAGAATCGGTTGCCGCGAGAGTAAAAAACCAGCAATCCAAAAAACAGCGACGCATCGCTGTAGCGGTCAACGATGGAATCGAAAAAGCCTCCGAAGCGCGTGACCTGATTCGACAAGCGGGCGACGCGGCCATCCACCAGGTCGAAGAATCCCGATCCGATGATGACCAGGCCGGCATAGAAAAACATGCGGCGCTGGTTGTCGCCGTTGGCGTATCCAAACAAAAACGCGGCGTAGGTGTTGACCACCAGTCCCATCAGTGTCAGCACGTTCGGATTGATGCGGGAGAGAGTAAGCAGGCGCACGATGGCATCGAGCAGAACGCCGCAGGCGCGCCCGACTCCGCTGGTCCAACTCATAGGATCCAACCCATAAAAGTGCGCCTCATAACGTTCCCGCTCATTCCGTCTCCCGTTCCGGTTCCGGCAGCGCTTCCAGTTCCGCTTCCAGCTTGGCTTCGGCGATATCGTGCATGGTGGAGAGCTTCAGGATTTCCATTTCGCGGCTTCCGCCGGGAGTGACGACCATGGCGATGTCGCCAACTTTCTTATTCAGCAGGGCGCGCCCGATCGGCGAAGTGGTCGAGATTTTGCCGGCGGTCACGTCCGACTCTTCGCTGGTCACCAGCTGGTATTCCATTTCTTCATTCTTGGTGCCGTCGAAGATCGTCACGGTCGAGCCGAGACCAACTTTATCCTTGGGGATATTGTTCATGTTGATCAGCGACAGGTCGGCCAGGCGCTTGCCCAGCTGGCGGACGCGCGCCTTCAAATACTCCTGGCGCTGCTTGGCCATGTGATACTCGGCGTTCTCGCTGAGGTCGCCCATGGCTACGGCCTTCTTGAGCTCGCGGGGGATATCGTGGGCCAGCTCATACTCGAGCGTGTTCAGTTCATCCCGAAGCTTCTTCTTGATCTGCTCCGTCATCGCTTTCGGCATTATAACGCTCGGCCACGCGAAGTGGCACTCGGGTTCCGATGCCCGCCCAATGTTCCGGCGCCACCTACTTCAGGTCCAACCCACTCAACCGCAATGACTTAGGCTGGGGCTGGCTGAAACCGTGAAGGGTCAGTGACCGGATGGGCCGCCGAGCATTATCTCTTCTTTATTGCCTAAGCAGTTACTCTCGGCTAAACTGCTAACAGTTCGCTTCCCTCGGGTGAGGGACCCCTCCATGAGCGGTAACGGCGTTTTCCACATTGGCGACAAGGTCGTTTACCCCAACCACGGCGTGGGTATTATTGAACAAATCAGCAGCCGGACCATGGGGAACACGGTCGAGAAATTCTATCTGCTGAAAATCCCAGCCAGCAGTTTGAAGGTGATGGTGCCGTTCGCCAACGTCGACAGCGTCGGTATGCGTCCGGTGGTGCGCAACGGCGAGGTGCAGAAGATCGTGGATTACCTTTCCTCGGGCGAATGCATTAACGCGGCCGACTGGAAAGACCGGTTCAAGGAGAATTCCGATCGCATGCGCACCGGGTCGCTCACGGATGTGGCCGCGGTGCTGAAGAGCCTGCTGATCCTCGGACAGGGCAAGTCGCTTTCCTTCCGCGAAAAGAAGATGCTGGAGCGCGCCCGGTATTTACTGGTCAGCGAGATCGCCATTTCGCGCAACTGCGAGGAGAGTCTGATTGAACAGGCCCTCACCAAGGCGCTGACGAAGTGCAATCTCCGCTTCCCGGAGATTAGTGAATTGGCGTCTTAGCGTGGCTCATGACTCGGATCGCGCAACCTCGTGACAATGATCGCGTTCTTCAACCCAATATGGATCGGCCGGCTTGAAGAAGTCCTGTGGCTTGGCGTCAGCGTAGGGTGCCTTTGCAGCATGGGCGCCTACGCCCCAAATAGCGTAAGCGGCTTATCTCGATTGCGAATGCTTTCGGGTGTAGGGCTGGTGGTTACTGCTGGCACGATACTCATTTGGGTATCGACAAAATTGTTCTTTTTGGCGATCCTGCTACTCCCAGCAGCTTTTTGCTTTACCGTTCTGATCTTTCGGCCGACACTGGCCCAAAAATCGAGAAGATTGCGTATCTACTTGACGGCGTGCATTGCCTTCGCAGTCCTAACCCTGTGCGCGAGCTCCATCTTGATGGTAGTGGCACGGATAGCTTGACCGTGCTGCGAGGGGGGCCGGTTGATCGCGCTCAGCCAGCGGCGTGCGCTTCCATCCACGATTGAAGAATCAGAATAGCGGCCATACGGTCGACGGCTTGTCCCCGCTTTTTGATCGAAAGATCGGTTTCGCGCAGCAGGCGGTTGGCTTCGGTTGAGGTCCAACGCTCGTCCCACAGATGGACGGTCAAGCCGAAGTGAGCGTGCAGATCGTCGGCGAAACGGCGCATCTTCTCCGATTGAGTTCCTTCCGCGCCGCTTAAGCGCAGGGGCAGGCCGACCACAATCTCCCGAACGGCATATTTCTCCAACACCTGTCCCAAGGCCTCCAGATCGCGACGTTTGTTCTGACGCTGGATCGTATCCAATCCCTGAGCGGTGATGCCCAGCGGGTCCGAAACGGCAACTCCGATTCTTTTCGAGCCGACATCGAGGGCCATGATACGGCCATAGCCGGGCGTCCCAGTCGCGTGCATCGCTCAATTGTAGATTGCGGCGGCAGAAAAAGAGTCCTGCCTCGGCAATTCTGGTGGTGCAATTCCCGCGGCGGTAAGGCAGAATTGTTGGCCAGTCGGGAGTGAGGTGGACAACAACGTATGGAGACCATGGAAACACAAAGCGGGCATCACTGGTCGCTGACGCTGCTGGGCATGGCCCTGGTCATCATGTTCGCGTACTACGGCGAGTCGGTGCTGGCGGTGCTGTTCTTTGCCATTCTGCTGAGCTTTATGCTCTCTCCGGTGGTGCAGGCGCTGGAGTACTTGCACCTTCCGCGACCCATGGCGGCGCTGATCAGCGTGGTTGTGCTGCTGGCAGTGCTTTACGGCATCACCGTTGCGTCGTATAACCAAGCCATCATTTTCGCGGACAGCGTTCCGAAGTATTCGCAGAAGATCCGCTCCATCCTGCAGCCCTTCCAGCAGGACGCGGAACGGATCGAGAAGACGGGCGAGGCGGTCGGCGAGCCGGATGCCAAGAATGTTGTGCCGGTGCGGCAGGTGAAGAGCTGGTCCGAGGTGCTTACTCACGGCGCCGGTACAGTGACCGACATCGTGCTGGCGGCCTCGTTCGTCCCGTTCCTGGCCTACTTTCTGCTGACCTGGCAGAGCCATGCGCGTTCGGCCACCGTGATGCTTTTTCCTTTGCATCACCGGAACACGGCATTCGTAACGCTGGGACTGATCGGGAAAATGTTGCAGAGTTTCATAGTAGGGAACCTGCTGATCGGACTGCTGATTTCGGCCGTGAGCGTGGCAATTTTCGGGCTGCTGCACGTTCCGTTCTTCTATTTCGTCGGCTTTCTCAGCGGCTTTCTGAGCCTGGTTCCATACCTCGGAATTGTACTGGCGATGGTTCCGCCGATCCTGGTCGGCATCGGACAACTGGAGCCCGGAGACCTGGTGATCGTGGTGCTCTGCGTCGTCGGACTGCATCTTTTTGCGCTGAATGTTCTCTATCCGAAGCTGCTCGGGAGCCGCCTGAGAATCAATCCGCTGGCGGTGACGATCGCACTGTTGTTCTGGGGAGCGGTCTGGGGCGCAGTCGGACTGGTGCTCGCCATTCCAATCACCGGCGCGATCAAGATTGTCTTCGACCATGTCGAGTCGATGAAACCATATGCGGATTGGCTGGGCGAGTAGAAGCCATTTCACCGCCAGGACGCCAGGAGCCCCGAAAACGCCAGACCCTGGTTGTGTGGGGACGGGGCTATGCCCCGTCCAAGCGGGGCATAGCCCCGCTTCCACACGGCCCTGTACTCCAGCCACTTTGTGACATCCTGAAAAGCCCTCTACACTAAAACCTTGCGCACCCTGATCACACTGTTCTTGATTGTCGTTCTCGCCATTGGCGGCTGGCTGGCGTGGCAAGTCTATGTCCCGATGACGCCCCCCGCCAATACTTCTTTGCTGCTGCATTCCGGGTATTCGACGCGGAGGATTGCGGCGGAGTTGAAAGCGGCGGGAGTGATCCGCAGCGAACTCGTTTTCCGGGTCTGGCACGAGTTGAACCCCAAGCCATCCTTGAAGGCAGGCGAATATCGCTTCGAGCGCGCGGCGACGCTTCCCCAGGTTTACGAGCGGATCGCGCGCGGCGATATCTACTTCCACGTGGTCACGATTCCCGAAGGCTACACGATGTTCGATATCGCGAAGGTGATGGAAGAGGCGGGGCTTGGGTCGGCGGCCGACTTTCTGCATATTGCCGAGACCCAGACCCAGCTCGTCTCTGATCTGGCGCCCGGGGCCACGTCGCTCGAAGGGTATCTCTTCCCCAACACCTACCAGTTCACGCGCACCGAGAGCCCGGAGGAAATGGCGGCGGCGATGGTCCATCAGTTCCGGGTAGTGGCGCAACAGATCGGGCTGGGCGTCGGTCCGAACTCGGACGCGCGCCAAGTCGTGACCATGGCCTCGATCGTGGAAAAGGAGACTGCGGCTCCGGAAGAACGCGCCCGCGTAGCCAGCGTCTACTACAATCGGCTGGCGCACAAGATGGCGCTCGATGCCGATCCCAGCGTGATCTACGCGGAGTTGCTGGCCGGCACCTACCAGGGAAGCCTCCATCACGACGATCTCGCCGTGGACTCTCCCTATAACACTTATCGTTTCCGAGGGTTGCCCCCGGGGCCAATCGCCAATCCCGGGAGAAGCGCTCTGGAAGCGGCCTTGCATCCCGAGAGCACGGACTTCCTTTATTTTGTTAGCGATGACAACGGGCATCACCGCTTTGCCCGCAGCCTCGAAGAGCACAATCGAAACGTCGCGGCCTATCGCCGCTCCATCGGTCTGCGGGGCGGCTTGCGGTAAGCACTGAACCCTTCGCTGCCTTATACTAGTCAGATAGCCATGCAGCAAAAGTCTTCCGGGGTAATGACATAGGAATGTATCGCCCTCATCTGCGCTTTTTTTTGCTTTTATTTCTCTCGGCGGCTACCTTTCCGCTGAGTGGATGTCTGTTCCGGACACGCACCCTGGAGCGCCAGTTCTCCGACCGCCCCCTGAAAACCGCGACCCAGGAGCAGTTGATCGAATACGTCAACGGGCAGGCCGCCAGGATTCAGTCCATGCAGGCGACCGTGGATATCGACGCTTCGGCTGGAGACGCGAAAAGCGGCACGATCACCGACTACAAAGAGATTCGCGGCTACGTATTGGCCCGCAAGCCGTCCATGCTGCGCATGAAGGGCTTGATGCCGGTGGTGCGGAACACGGCCTTCGATATGGTGAGCGACGGGCAGGAATTCAAGGTATGGTTCCCGACGCAGAATAAGTTTGTCGTGGGCTTGAACAATTCCGACAACTACCAGCCCAACAAGCGGTTGGAGAACATGCGGCCGCAGTACGTTTACGACGCCCTGCTGATACCGGAAGTCGCCCAGGACGAGATTGCGGTAATGGAAAACGGTTATGAAATCGTCCTGGACCCGAGGAGGCATCGGGTCGAGCAACCCGATTACGAGCTGGCGGTTATCCGGAAGGGTCCTCAGGGTTGGTATTTATCGCGCAAGATCGAGTTCAGCCGAACCGACCTGCTTCCGCACCGGCAGAGGATTTACGACCAGCAGGGAAACGTCGCCACCGACGCCCGCTACCAGGGTTACAAAGACTACGCGGGAACGACATTCCCAACTACGATTGAGATCGAACGGCCGCGGGAGAATTACGACATCACCCTGAGCATGGTCAAACTTGAAATTAATAAAGCGCTGACCGACGACCAGTTTGCCCTGGAGCAGCCACCTGGGGCTGAGGTGGTGCACCTCGACCAGTCCAATTCCAGCGCGGCCAAGACGTTGGATAGCCAGAACAAGTAGTTCTCCGGAAAAAACATGATGAATCGCATGGTCATCGGGAATCTGGTGCATCGCCCGCTGCGCTCGCTGATCAGCGTTGTAGCCGTAGCGCTCGAAGTCACGCTCATCCTGCTGATTGTTGGGCTTTGCTTGGGGATGCTGCAGGACACCCGCACCCGAACCGCCGGCATCGGGGCCGACGCGCTGGTGCTGCCGCCGGGGTCATCGTTCATCGCCGGGCTGACGGGCGCGCCCATGCCGATCAAGATCGGTGGGGTGCTGGCCAAACTGCCCCATGTGAAGAGCGTAGCCCCGGTGATCACGCAGGTCTCGTCGGCGGGTTCGCTCGAGATCATTGCGGGAATCGATTTGCCCAGTTATGAAAGCATGTCGGCGGGCTTCCACTATCTGGCAGGCGGCCCATTTCAGGGGCCGAACGACGCGCTGGTCGACGATCTTTTTGCCAAGTCCAAGCACGCCCGAGTGGGAGACACGATTGAGATTCTGAACAACAAGTTCCGCATCTCCGGCATCGTGGAACGAGGCAAGGGCGGACGCAAATTTATTCCGCTGAACACCATGCAGGACCTGATCGGCGCCAAGGATAAGGCCACGATCTTCTATCTCAAACTGGACGACCCGGCGAACGCGGACGCGGTGGTCGATGAAATCAAGAATGTGCCCGGCATGGAGCGCTACATGGCAAATTCGATGGCATCCTACCTGGCCATGATGACCACCAGCAATTATCCAGGCCTTTCAACCTTCATCGATGTCGTGGTCGGCATTTCAGTGGTCATCGGATTCATCGTAATTTTTCAGGCCATGTACACGGCGGTGATGGAGCGGACGCGCGAAATCGGCATTCTGAAGTCGATGGGTGCTTCGAAGCTGTATATCGTGAATGTAGTGCTGCGGGAAACGGTGCTGCTGGCGCTGGGTGGCATCGTACTGGGCATCGTGGTGAGTCTCGCGGCCCGAGCGGCCTTGGCCCACAAGTTCCCATTGCTGCAGGTGGTGGTGGCTGGCAGTTGGGTCGTGCGCGCCACCCTGATTGCGATTGCTGGCGCGATTGCCGGCGCGCTGTATCCAGCGTTTAAGGCGGCGCAGAAGGATCCCATCGACGCGCTGGCATACGAATAGGGAGCGCCGTTTCCTGGTTTCGCTTTTAATTCGCCAAAAGCTGGCCGGTTTTTTTCTCCGTTATAATTTCCTCGCAAATCCGAAGAGAATGCACGATACTGCCGGTGAAACTGCGCCGTGCTATAATCACGCGCCGTTGCGTTCCAGCAGTGCCGTTTCGCAGCGGTTGTCCTAATTCCGAGGCGCCGTGCGCGCAGGCGTGCGGGTGACCTCAAATACGCAGGAGGAGGAGATATGCCTTTCGATGATCCGACTCTGTACGGTCGGGACGATGAGACAGATGAATACAGTGACAGCGGCGCCTACGGCGAATCGCTGGAAGAGGATTTAGAAGAAGAGGAGGAAGAGGAAGAAGAGCCCGTCATCGTGGTGGAAGAAGACGAGATTGCCGTCTCGCCATCACCTGTGGCACCAGCGCCCGTAACTCCTTCGGGTGGTGGTGGCGGCGGCCAGAGCCGGCCTCCGAAGAAGAAGGCGCCTGCTAAGAAAGCTCCAGTCAAGAAGGCGCCTGCTAAGAAGAAGGCGGCTGAGAAGCCGGTGAAGAAAGCCGCGAAGAAACCCGCCCCCAAAAAAGCGGCGAAGAAAGCAGTAAAGAAGCCAGCCCGGAAAGCGGCAAAGAAAAAAGTTGCCCGCAAGAAAGGCCGCCGTTAGCGGTTCGCACTATCGGCTCAAGTGATGGCGGAAGCCCGGCTCTGTTCCCGGTTTCCGCCATCTTTACTTTCCCTCGGGCACGATTGCGTCCGCTTCGATTTCCAGCAGCATCTCCGGAGAAACCAGGGCCGTGATCGCCATCATCGTGCTCGCGGGACGAATGTCGCGGAAAAATTCTCCGTGGGCCTTTCCTGCTTTTTCCCAATCCGCAATGTTGGTGAGGAACACGCGCGTGCGG
>Ga0187890_10000840_pt1 | contig 22288 bp, 20 predicted proteins | sample June2016WEW_21_1_FD_133005 | JGI IMG/M metagenome (GOLD analysis project Ga0187890, IMG submission 133005) | Peatland microbial communities from SPRUCE experiment site at the Marcell Experimental Forest, Minnesota, USA - June2016WEW_21_10 | ecosystem: Environmental > Terrestrial > Soil >... | reverse complement strand
TGTTGGAGTACTCGGGACCGAGCCTCGCTCTGATCGAATGGGCCAGCGCCATCAAGCTCACTGTGGTCATGGCGTTGCTGATCGCCCTGTTCGCCCCCTGGGGAATGGCGAGCAGCCTTTCCCCGTGGGCAATCGCAATCGCGTCGCTGGTGCTGCTCCTGAAAATGACCGCACTGGTGGTGGCGCTGGCGCTGGTGGAGAGCAGTGTCGCGAAATTGCGTATGTACCTGGTTCCAGATTTTCTCGGCGTGGCGTGGGCGCTGGCGATACTCGCTGTGGTTTTTACGGCGCTAACGAGGTAACGAGGTGAACGATGGGTTTATTTGAGACAGCTGCGGCCAAAGCCCTGGCGTCGTCCGGAGTGTTCTTGTTCATGACCGTGCTGCTGATCGCGGCCGCCAAGCGGACTTCCACCTGCATCGCTCTGTTCAGCTTGCAATCGCTGGTCTTAACGGCGCAGATCATCGCCATGTCCCGTATGCACCATTCGACGGAAGGCTTCGTGATCGCCGCCATGGTGTTGACCGTCAAGGTGGTCGCGATTCCGTATGCCCTCTATCGCATCGTCGAAGAACTGAAAGCGCCGCGCGACGTTTCTTCCTCAACCTCGTCTTCCCAATCGGTGTTCATTGCAGCCGGACTCATTCTTCTCTCCTTCTTTGCGGTGCGCCCGTATGCCGGCGTCCTGGGTGGCGACCAAGCCATGCTCGCAGCCTCGGTCGCATTGGTGCTGACCGGCGGTTTCCTCATGATCAGCCGTAAGAAGGCATTGATGCAGGTCGTCGGGCTTCTGGTGTTGGATAACGGCATCTTCCTTGCCGCTCTGACCACCACATTCGGTATGCCGTTAGTTATCGAGATCGGAATTGTCTTCGATCTCTTGATGGGAGTCTTCTTGATGGGACTGTTTGTATTTCGAATCCGCGATACCTTCAACCATGTCGACGTTTCCAAGCTGCGGCGGTTAAGAGGCTGATGCATGGTTCTCCTTCTGCCATTATTCATACCGCTGGCCGGCGTGCTCTTCGTCTTCTTGTGCCGACAGCCGCACGTCGTGGTGCGCGCCGCCCTCACCACAGGCGCCTTGGAACTCGCCGCCATCGGTGTCACCGTGTACAGCATTCATTCGCACGGCGTTCTAAATGTCGGACACTATCTGCGCGCCGACGGGCTCACCTCGTTCTTCCTTATCAATCTCGGCCTGATTTCCGCGCTCGTGCTCGTCTATTCGTCGGGATACCTTCGCCATGTTCCGGAAGGAAGGTTCTCTTCTCTACGTTGGTTTTATGGGCTGGTTTTCCTGTTCCTGTTCACCATGGTCACGGTGTACCTCTCGGCCAATCTCGGAATGATGTGGATATCCGTCGAGGCCACAACTCTCGCGTCCGCTTTGCTGGTGGGCTTCTACAACACCGAAGGCGCAGTGGAGGCGGGCTGGAAGTATCTGATTGTCTGCACCGTGGGCATCGCTTTCGCGCTGTTCGGTACGATCGCCCTCTACCTGGCGGCCGTGAAGGGAGGAGTCAGCCCTCAATCGGCGCTCGATTGGGGCACCCTCATGGCCGCCGCTCCCGGTCTGGTGGGAGGACGCGAACTGCTGAAACTGGCATTTGTTTTTGTGGCGGTGGGATACGGAACCAAGGTTGGCTTTGTGCCCATGCATAGCTGGCTGCCCGATGCTCACGCCGAGGCCCCGTCGCCCATCAGTGCGCTCTTGTCCGCGGTCCTCCTGAATTGCGCGATGTACGCGCTGCTGCGCTTTGATGCGATCACTTCGCGGGCGATCGGCAGTGGCTTCAGTCATACTCTGCTGCTGATCTTTGGCGGCGTTTCGCTCGCCGTGGCCAGTCTGCTGATGATTGTGCAGCGCGATCTGAAACGCCTGCTCGCCTACAGCAGCATTGAGCACATGGGCATTGTGGCGATCGGCATTGGTCTGGGCGGTGCACTTGGCCTCTATGGTGCTTTGCTGCACACTTTCAATCACTCGATCGCCAAGACATTTCTGTTCGTTACCGCCGGCAATGTTCAGGGAAAATTCGGCACACTCCGCATGGAGCGCATTCGCGGCATGGCTTCTTCGCTGCCTTGGACGGGTGGCGCCCTCATCTTGGGCGGCCTCGCCATTACCGGGATGCCACCTTTTGGATTGTTTGTCAGCGAACTCGTGATTCTTACCGCGGCTTTCTCGACAGCCCACTATTTCATCGGCGTGCTCATGCTGGCCGCGATTTCCGTCGCCTTTGGCGCGCTGCTCCACCATTTCCAGCCCATGCTCATGGGCGAGCCCGAGGATGTTCGCGTGCCAACGACTTTGCGGGCATCGGAGGTCACCGTCATGGGTGTTTGCGCTCTATGCCTGGTGGTGTTGGGCTTACATATCCCAGCGGCCTTTGCTGCTGTTTTGCGCGGCGCGATGGCGGTATTGCAACCATGATCCGAACCCTTCCCAACAGCGAGGCGGGCGTATCACGAGCGCTGGATCTCTTGCGCACCGCGAACACGCGTCTGGTCTCCATATTTGGCAGCACCGATGACAACCACGTACGCCACGTTCACTACCTCATCGACGTGAGTGGCCGTGAATACCGCATGCTCAGTTCGCCAGTCACCGGACCCATTCCATCGGCAACTCCAGCCACGCCGTCGGCCGCCTGGTACGAACGCGAACTTCATGACCAGTACGGCATCGAGTGCGTCGGGCACCCTGACCCGCGTCCTCTGTTGTTCCACGAGAATTGGCCGGAAAATGTCCATCCCATGATCGACAATGCCTCGCATGTGCCCTGGACATCGACCGAAGGCCGCTACCGCTTTCTTAAAGTGCAAGGGGACGGGGTTTGCGAGGTGCCCGTCGGTCCCATTCACGCCGGCATCATCGAGCCGGGGCATTTTCGTTTCAGCGTCGTCGGCGACACCGTTCTCCATCTTGAACTGCGGCACTTCTACACCCACAAGGGCACGGAGAAGCTCTTTGAGAACACTCCAGTGATGGACGGCGTGATGATTGCCGAATCCGTTTCCGGCGACAACTGTTTTTCGCACGCGGTGGCGTACTGCCAGGCAATTGAGAGTGCATTCGGTATCTCTGTGCCCCCGCGGGCACAGGCCATCCGCCTCGTCGGACTCGAACTGGAGCGCATGATAGCGCACATTGCGGACGTTGGGGCGTTGTGCGGGGATATCGCATTCAGCGTGCCGTCCGCGTATACCGCGCGCATTAAGGAAACTCTGCTCCGGGCTTCAACCCGCTTTTTTGGCACCCGCTTCTGGCGCGGCATAGCCGTGCCTGGGGGCGTTACCCGTAACTTGTCCAATGCGGAAACCAGTGAGTTCGGCAGGGTGGTCACGGCCGCCGCCCGCGATTTCGCGCAGATGGCACGCCTCATCCTGCATACGTCGTCAATTCAGAACCGCTTTGAATCGACCGGAATCTTGACTGCCGAAATCGCCAGGCAACTAGGGGTCGTTGGGCCGGTGGCACGCGCCAGTGGAATTCGACTTGACGTCCGTTGCGATCATCCTAACGGGCGTTATCGCGACATCAATGTGGACCTCCCACATTACAAGTACGGAGATGTGCTCGCGCGGGCGCGAATCCGAATCGACGAGACTGCCATATCAATGGGTCTGGTCGATGAAACGCTGAAGGAACTTCCGGCGGGATCGGTTCTTGTCCCCGTGCCCTTATTGGGAAACGCAGAGGCTTTGTCAGCAGTCGAATCGCCGCGGGGCGAACTTCTCTACTGGGTGAGAATACGCGACGGAAGAATCGCGCGTTGCCACATCAAGTCGCCTTCGTTTCAGAATTGGCCCGCGCTGCCGTTGGCTATGGCCGGCAACATCATTGCGGACTTCCCCCTGATCAACAAGAGCTTCAATCTCTCGTACTCCGGGTGTGATCGATGATCGGCGATGCCGTTGAGCGCAGTCTCAGAAGCCCCAAGGTGCTGATTCCGGTCGGCGAATTATTTTTGAACGCCGCGGGAAGCCGCATGCCGGATGTCCAACCGGACTTGCTTACCGATGAGGTTGCGCGTCGCGCATTGGCAGCCTGTCCGACGTCGGCTTTACAAATTGACGAGGCAGCCGGGCGGACTCACTTGATTCTTAACTACGGTGAATGCATTGGGTGCTCCCGCTGCATTGCCGCCGGCAACGGAGCATTCCGGTACGCGGAAAGGGTCGCCCGTTGCGGCGTCCGGAAGGAAGCACTGATTCGACGCTGGGATATCCAGAGTCGTGCTGAAGTTGTTCAGGACGATCTTGTCTTATCTCAAGCAGCAGAGCAGATTCGTTCGTTGGTCGGTCGGGCGCTGAATGTCCGGCAAGTCGATGCCGGTTCATGCAATGGCTGCGAAGGAGAAATCGTCGCCCTTACCAATCCCTACTATGACCTGGAGCGATTTGGAATTCACTTCGTTGCCTCCCCGAAACACGCCGATATGCTGCTGGTCACGGGGCCTGTAACCCGAAACATGGCAGCAGCCTTGAGACACTCCTATGATGCCGTACCTTCTCCGAAATTGGTTGTTGCGGTTGGGGCCTGTGGATGCAGTGGTGGAATCTTCGGTGGCAGCCATGCCGTAGTCGGCCCGGTAGACGCGGTAATTCCCGTAGATGGATATATTCCCGGTTGTCCTCCAACTCCGAGCATGCTCGTCACCGGTATCGTGCAGGTTCTAAGCCCTTCCTTGTCGCCTCCACGAAGGCGGAAGTAGCGCCGCTGGTCAAGCGGAAAGCTCCGCTCCTCATTCCGGTTCCCCGTATCTCACAAGCCTGGTTTCCCCTGTTGGTGAGCCTTCTGACTATGCTGGTTATTGCGTTGCGTCGCGGGGAACAATCTCGCGAACCTGGCGACTGGGCCGGGCGGTTCGGCGTACTACATAAACGAAACAGCCTGGTCCTGCAGGCCCAACCGGACAATCTCGCCGAGGCCGAATCCACCATCGCCACTAATCTCCTCGGTCCGATCCGCTTGACTGCAGCGCTGCTGCCTGTGCTACAAAAGCAGCCTCGTTCCGCCATCATGAACGTCTCGTCCGGGCTGGCTTTTGTTCCGATGGCCCCGACCCCAACTTATTGCGCAACCAAGGCCGCAATACACTCGTATACGCAATCACTCCGCCACCAGATCCGGGCGTCTACCATCGAGGTTCTCGAACTCATCCCTCCGTATGTCGCCACGGACCTTATGGACGGGCCTCCGACCCCAACGCTATGCCGCTGGACAAGTTCATCGCCGAGGTGATGCATATTCTGACGACCCAGCCTATGGCGGTTGAGATTTGCGTCGAAAGCGTGAAACGTCTACGCTTTGCTGCCGAGAGCGGCCACTACGATTCCGTTTTCCGAGGCCTCAATGATGCCCTGGCAAACGCCTCCCATTAGATTCGTACACCCCAATCTCAGTTCGGTTCGGGCATTCGGGGCTTTGCGGCGCGTCTATGCCCGGCGGAGGCACAGGAAAACCGTCAGGCTGCCATCCCGGTCCTTGCGCAATTAGCGTGAGATCAGGCCCGCCCCGCGAACTCTCGCGTCTCTGTGGATACCTTGATTGTCTCGCCCTCTTTGATGAACAGGGGAACCCGGATCTCAATGCCAGTTTCCAGCTTCGCCGTCTTGGTCACGCTGCCGCTTGCTGTGTCGCCACGGGCACCGGGTTCGGTATAAGTGACATTCAGCTCCACATGGGCTGGGAGCTGCAACCCGATGGGGTTGCCGTTGTACTTATGCAACTGGATGATGGAGCCTTCCACAATAAAATCCAGAGCGTCCGCGACCATCTCGCCAGAAAGAGTGAGCGTCTCGAAACTCTCCTGGTCCATGAAGTAGAAACCACCCGCGTCACTGTACAGGTAGGATGCCTGGACCATCTGGAGGTCAGGCTCCTTGAACCTGTCACTGGCCTTGAAGGTCTTGTCGAAGACCGCGCGGGTGAGAAGATTGCGCATCTTCAGACGGACTAAGGTCTGTCCGGCCCTGGCGGTAGGAGTTGAAACCTCCACTTCCAGGCATACAAATGGGGTGCTTTCGAACTCGAAAAACATTTTGCGCTTTACGTCGATGGCATCGATTAGTGCGGCCATGATTTCCTCAAAGACAGGGCCCGAAGCGGGAGATCCCACTGGGGTCGTCCAGGCTTTCCGTCAGATGACGGGTGAAACGCCCATAGAATAACAGGTGGGCATTGATGCATTGAGTTCTAGCACTTCGCTCGGGAAGTCCGAATTTTCGTCAGTGTTTGTCGTGCAGCAAACCTATCACTCACAATTTCACGCGATGCGCTTCTATATCCCGCTGCAAAGTGGCGGTTGATTGAGCCCTCGCCGGTCCTATAGGGTTGAGTTGGAGCTACGCCTTGGACGTTTATCTGGTCGACGGCACATACGAATTGTTCCGGCACTACTACGCGCTGCCGTCCGCGCGGGATTCGGATGGGCGAGAGGTCGCGCTGTCCGAGGAGTCCTTGCCAAAAACCTTCATCGACCTATCGGACGTCCCGTACGAGGATCGTTTCTTTGACCTCTTCGCCATTGGCTCCTCCGATCTGCCAGTCGGATGCCCAAGGCGCGAATCAAAGGCAAACTCCCAATCGAGATCGTCGTCAAAGCTGACGAGTGTCATCACGAGTCGAACTCCGTCAGCGGTGAAGTCGTGCTGGATTTTATGTTCTGGCCCTCCGCGAAGCATAGATTCGGTTGGTACCTCGAACCCGGCTACAAATACAACTTTGGACGGGGGCATGAGCAATCGCTTGGAATAAGCGGCGGACTATTGATAGCGATCCCATGAGGCTTTGTTTGCTTTGCGTGTTAGGTTGGCGCGATGGAATAATTCCCAACGGCCCTACATTTCAAACTGACCCACTACCGGGACTTCCGAGCGACCCAAGCTGCCGACAGCGATACGGCTGAATCGACACTCATCCAGATGATGGTGACGGATTGAATCCTCTGAATGCGGCGGACCGCATCCAGGGTGTTGGAATTTGCAGTATCGAAGCCATCGAAGAGCATTATGGCACGCTTTGAAGCTGCGGCCTGACGATGCGAAAAGAGGGCGTCACGAGCCGCCTGAAGTGCGGATCCGAGTTGTTGGCAAATGACACACGACTGAAACTTCCTACCTTCTCCTTTTTTGTTCTTGTTAATTGTAATTAACTATGGTTAACTTTGAAAAATAATCCTTGGTTAATGTTAGCGAACGGGTTGACGTTGGGGCTTGGGGGGCAACCGCAGTGGGGAACACATGCCACAGGTAATTCGCTTCGCTCTCATTCTGGCGGTCGTCACCTCTCTTTTCCCGGCGGACGCAGTCGCACAAGGCGAAACTACCAGCGCCATCGTTGGCGAAGTTAGGGACGCAACCAACTCAGTTGTGCCGGGCGCCACCGTGACGATCACCAATCACGAGACCGGTCTGAAGCGTAGTGCCAAGACCGATGACGCAGGCCGGTTCAATTTCCCGCAGTTAAAGCCAGGTACCTATTCGGTCAGAGCGGAGGCGCGAGGCTTCGAACCGGGGCAAAATGACAACGTCGATTCGGGCCTGGGTCAGAAGCAAACCGTGGATTTTACCCTTAAGGTGGCCCGATCCAGCGAGACGGTTGAGGTCAGCAGCGAGGCTCCACTGATCAATCCGGAAAACGCAAACACATCCACGACCCTGAATGCGCCGGCACTGGAGGACTTGCCGAATCCGGGCGGCGACCTGACCTACCCTCTGCAATTCGCGCCTGGAGCCCTTATCAATACGGCGGGTAGCAGCAACGACTTCGTCGGCGGCACAAACGGCTATGGCAACGTGGAGTTTAACGGACTGCCCGCCCTCTCCAACGGCTACATCGTTGACGGGCTGGAAACGAACGATCCGCTCACTAATCTGAACAGCGGCCTTTCCACCAACCTCGTCCTGGGATTGAACTCGATTGCGGAAGTGACCGTCAACACTCTTTCTTATGCCGTGGATCAAGGACGCTATGGAGCATCCCAAGTCGACTACGTCACGAAGTCTGGCACGAATCGGTTTCATGGGAATCTCTATGAACTGTGGAATGGTTCGCTACTGAATGCGGCGGACTACTTCACCAATGCAACGCCGGGGAACCACAAGCCCAGATCAACCGTGAATCATTTTGGGGGTAGTGTGGGCGGTCCGATTGCGCACGACAGACTGTTTTTCTTCTTTGACAGCGAATGGGTTCGGATCGCACTGCCCATCGTCACGCCCACGATTGTTCCCAGTTCCGCTGCGCTGTTCCAAACATACGTCCTCGGGCAACTTAACTCAGGTCAAACAACCGGCTGCGCGTCTAGCGGGCCAAATAAGAATTGCTATCCTGCCGCGCCCCAGGAGGCAGATTTTTATAAGCAGATCTTCATGCTCTACGGAAATGCAAGCGGCACACCCACTCAGGTGCTCTGGTGTCCTTTCAATTCGGACGGCACTCTGGCACCGGGCAATCCGCCGAATGGAAACGGTTGCGCCAACCGCCAGAGCGTCTCGCACTCCAGCGACGACCATGAGCAGGTGCAGACGGTCCGCGTCGACTACAACATCAACGAGAAAGATACGGCCTGGCTTCGCCTTCAGTCGGACACCGGTCTCCAAGCCGCGTGGACGGACCCCATCAACCCGGTGTTCAATGCGTTCTCGCCGCAGCCTCTCTACTCCCTTGCCGCGGGATACACGCACGTCTTCTCGCAGGACTTGGTGAACTACTTCAATCCGGCGTTCTCCTGGTACGAGAGCCTGTTTGGGCCAAGCAACCTTCAGAAGACACTTTCGGCGTTCCCGATCGTGTTGCAGGGCAGCGGCGCGAATGCCTTCACGCCCCTGGGAGGGCTTGACAACACCTGGATTCAAGGCCGGCGTGCATCCCGTTTCTTTATCAACGACAATCTCGCCTGGAGCCGTGGCGCTCACGAGCTGCGGTTCGGAACCAATACCCGTATCTTCCGCCTGAACGACTACGACTTTGGAGAAGGCACAGTTCCCACCGCGACCTACGCGAACTTGCAGCAATTTATCTACGGAGTAGCGAACACCGCGTCGACGACCTTCCCTTCGAACCCAAATGAGCCCTTCAACTTTCTCAACCTCGATGTCTACGCGCAAGACACCTGGAAAGTGACCCGCACCCTGACCTGGACGTTCGGCCTGCGCGACACCTTCAACTCCAATCCATTGAATCCGCATGATCAAGTCGCGCGTCTTAAAGGCTCCTTCGGTTCCGATGTCAGTCAACCGCTGAACCAGGCCATCCAGACCCATCTCGGCCATCTGTTCTCGTCCACGCCGGCGGCCATTCTGCAACCGAGAACGGCGATTGCGTGGCAATTCGAGCCAAAATCCGTGCTCCGCACCGGCTTTGGGATTTTCAGCGACATCTTGCCGGGCGCGGTCGCCGACCTGATCGGCGCCAATCCTCCATACGACAAGACGTTCCAAGGAGGACTGCTCGGCACCGTGGGCCAAAAGGCATCCGCGGGCTGCGACCCGGTCGTCGGCTGCGCAGGCATCGCGCCCGGAGTGTCGAACAGCGCAGTAGACGCAATCGTTGCCGCGAATCAGACTTTTACTTCGGGATTTCCCCAGGGCAAGTCTTCTCTTCCGCCACCTGCGATCACGGCCATCCCAGACGGCAAACTGCACGCGCCGTATTTCATGGAGTGGAGCCTGGGAATGGAACATCAAGTCGGAACGACGGCCACCCTGAAGGCGCAATACGTGGGCACGCGGGCCGTGAACCAGCCGTACTCAACCCAGGTCAACGGCTACCAGACCGTGTGCCAGGGCTGTTTTGCACCGTTCCCTTACATGCAGCCTACTGATCCAAGATTCGCCGCAGTGACGCAGTTCGCCACCGGCGCGAACAGTCATTACAACGGTCTTCAACTGACCGCGATGAAGCGGCTCGGCCACGGCTTGCAAGGACAGGTCAACTACGCCTGGAGCCGTTGCATGGATACGGTCTCGAACGGCGGGTTCCTTCCGTTTTCCGCCGGAGGGATTCTCTCGCCTCTGCCGGGAAACCTGGCCCGCGATTATGGTCCCTGCGACTATGACATCCGGCACAATCTCAACGCGCAGTATGTTTATCAGTTGCCGGTCAGAGTGCACAGTCATGCGCTGGGGTACGCGCTCAACGGCTGGCAGATTTCTGGAACGGCGTTCTGGCACAGCGGAGTCCCGTTTTCGGTGCTGAGCACGCCCTATTCAGCAAACGAAAACGGCATCGTGCAGGGCAGCGGGCCGCAGTTCGCCAGTCTTGTGCCGGGAGCGGATCCCTATTGCCGCCATTGCAACCTTCCCGCTACTCCACTGGGCGCGATTCAGTGGCTCAATCCGGCCGCATTCGTATCGGCGGTTGATCCGAGTACAGGGCAGTGCTCCGGTGGCGACAGCCCGCGGAATTGCCAATTCGGAAACCTCGGCCGTAATGCCCTGCGCGGTCCCGATTTCCTGTGGAGCGACTTCTATCTGACAAAATCGTTTCCCTTGACCGAGCATGTGAAACTGCGATTTGAGGGTCAGTTCTTTAATGTCTTCAACCATCCGAATTTTGCGCTTCCAAACATGGTGCAGGCCGGCATTCCAGGAAATCCTTCCACGCAGAGTGGATTTGGAGCGCTCACGTACACGACCTCTCCGCCGACCGGCTTGCTGGGCGTCGGTTTGGGTGGCGATAGCAGTCCACGCATGATCGCTTTTCAGGCGCGGTTGGAGTTCTGAACATTCTTAACAAACACCTGACAGAACCTGACTTCATCCGATCAGTCGCCGTCCAGATGCAAGTAACCGAGCATATATAGGAGTAGGGTTCCCATCGCAAACGCACTGAGCACTGCCAGTATCCAAAGGCCCTGCCAGTTCTTAAATTCCCCTATGACTTTTCTCCTGCCCTTACCATAGCAATATTTGCCCATAGGCATTCTGAGCCTCGAAAAACCGAGTTATGAAGGCGAGCAGCACGCTTCCACGCCTTTGGTGTTTGGCTCCAAGTCATCGATTGTCGGTGCGATCATCTTCCGCAACCACAGGGAAGATCGAGCATTCGTCAACAGCGACGCGGGGCCCTGGTCTTGAATCGACCAGAGCCTCTCGCGCACGGCGGCTAGAAGTGGAACCCGAGCTGAGCCGTCAGCGCACGCGGCGTCACATAGTGCGTCCCGCTGAAGGTGGAAAGGAAGTTATACAGCGCCAGTTTGTTGGTCAGGTTGATGGCGGTGAGCGTGAGACTCCATTTGTAATGGTCGCCTTTGAACAGGTTGTCGTCGCCCACCGAAACATCAAACAGGTTGCGCGACGCGATGCGCGGCGGATGGAGGTCGTCGTTCTCGGCGTTCGGCGCCGGTACCCGTATGAGATTGGAGCCGAACTGCGCTGCGGGGCAATTGTAAGGCAGGGGAGCGGTCGGAGTTGCATGCTGAGATCCGCAAAAGAACCCGGCCTCGGACTCCTGATCGGCAGAAAGGGGCACCCCGCCCACGTTGGAAGCGATTGTGCTAATGTAGCCGCCACCGGGCACGCCAGCGGCGGGAATCGATCCTGGGCACGTGTTGCCGTTCGCTACACTCCCGTAGCACGGCGTCGCGCCTGCCACGAGCCCGCTGTCATACCGCCAGTTGAAGCCTAGCCATGGGCCAATCTTCCAGGGTTGGTATTGAAAGTGAGTTGTTAGATTGAAGTGCTCGTCGTGGTCGATACGGAAGGGGCCAACGCCAGCAGGTATTGCTCCGGCTCCGCCAATCTGGGGAGTGAAGAACCGGGCCGCCACGCTGGAGAAGACCATGAGCGCCGAAAAGCCGTGGAAGTTCGGCACGCTCACGCGGCCGGCGTAACCGGGAATTTTCGAATTGTGCCACTCAATGGGAAAAGTGATGGGCGTGTTGCCGAGCACGCTGAAATCGTAGCCGTTGTGCGTGTACTTCGAGATCCACTCGCCGGAGAAGACCAGGTATCGCCCGAAGGCCTGTTCCAGTCCCGCGTGGAATTCATTGCGAAAACCGGGACTGATCGGATTCGGGGCCAGCCCGATAGCGGGGTTGCAGCTCAGAAGCGGGTTCAGTACTGCATTGCTGCATCCGATGCTGGAAAGCACCAGATTTTCATTAAAGGGAGATTCCAAGGTGCGAGCATAGGAAACGCGGAGAATCGTGTTGGTTCTCTTGACGTTGTATGCGATCCCGAGACGAGGTTCGGCTTGCCGCGCGATGGTGATCCCGTTGTAGAGATCGCCGCGCAAGCCGAGGTTCAAAGACCAGTTTCCGACCGTGATCGCGTCCCGAACATAGAGAGCAAGCTCCTTCACGTCCGTGCGGCCGTTGAAGGTGTACAAGCCTCCGTTGCGGGTCAAGTCGTAGGGGAGCAGGAGCGGATTGAAGTAAGGGTAAAAAGCGGTGCCGGGCGCGTTCGCGTTAGTGGAAACGTTCGGCTGGTTAGCGCCGGTGCATTGCGAGGGATCGGTGAAACCAGCGACAGGAACGTATCGGAACGGATTCAGTGCCGTCACCGGTGACGCAGTAATGCAGGGTGCGTTAAAGGCTGGATCGACGATACCGAGAGTGTCATTCTCTCTGAGAAACGTTTGTCCGTAGGTAGCTCCAGCCTTGATGTTGTTCACCCCTTTGACGTAGGAGATGTCGGATCGAAGCCCCGTGTTGGTGAGCGTGCGGTTCTGACCCACTGACTGTCTCTGTAGACTCGGCGGCCCGAGGTCCGCGAAAGCATCTTTGCTGGGGTAGTAGTTGTAATCGTCGCGACGCACGAATGCTCCCAAAGTAAATACAGCGTTCGTATTCACCGCACGCGTCCACGAAGGAGCAATATTGAACGTCCCAATCTTGGAGCGCTGGTCGGTCGCACCGACGACATCGTCGTTGGGAGCTATTCCCCCATAGTTTTCTACCAGTGGAAGAACCCCGTTCAGTCCACTCCAGGGCGTCGCGTTTTGAGCGTCCAGAGAATTCGGCGTCTGGAACCAACTCCGGCTGTAACCGAAGTTCAGGTGAATCGAGTCGGCGGTTGAGATTTGGTAGTCCACGCGGTCGAACAGATTCTCTTCGTTACCCTTGTCGTGCATGACAGTGAATTCTGGCGGGTCGAGGAATCGGCCCGTGTTCAAACCGTCTAGAGAAATGAAGTTTCCCCAGTTCTTACCTCCGTATGCGAGGTCGGCTGCCATGCTGGAAGTTCCAAATGCCCCATAGGAAGCGGTCACGCTGCCGTGCGGTGTGGTTACGCCTTGGCCCGAGCGTGTGGTCGCTACAATCACAATGCTAGTCTTACCCCCGTATTCCGCTGGCGGCGCGCCGGAAATGACTTCCATCGACTGCACCGCATCGAGGGGTAGTTGATTCGAAAACACTTTGCTTTGCTGGTCGGTAATCGGCTGGCCGTCGACGGAGAATGAATTCTCAGCGTGATCGCCGATCCCGTGGAAGAGGCCATTGGAATCGGCAGCGATTCCCGGCGTCGAGAGAGTAACCAGCGAACTCAGTGACGACGACGCGCTCTCCAGGGGAAGCTTGTCGAATAGCTCCTTGTCGATGTCGGAATGGAATGTCGGATCGTTCTCCACCAGATCTCCCGCAGACTCGACCGTGACCGTGGTGGAAGAACCGGATACTTGAAGACTGATCTTGACACTGACGGGCACTACCGACCGGGTCTCCACATCCTGCGCATATTGAGCGAATCCCGCGGCCGTTACCGTCATGTGATACGGATTAAACGGCACGTTCGTGAAATTGAAATTCCCCTTACTGTCTGTGGTGGTCGTTCGGTCATAGCCGCTGACCGCTTGATGAATCTCGACAGCTGTATTCGCAACCACCGCGCCCGAAGGGTCGAGGACGGCGCCGTTAATCGATCCCGAACTTCCGCCCGACTGCGCGTAAGCGTGAAGGCCCAGTGCCAAACAGAAAACCACCATAAAAGCCGCATGAAGCGACTTCTTGCAAGAAGTCAGCATGAATTCCTCCAGAAGAAATTGGTCCATACAAAGATCAAAGGCACGGTTCACGGGACAAGAACCGGCGACACACGCTGAGATCTGATCTTTAGACGCTAGGAGGCGGGCGGACACACAGGGCGAAGGCAATCAGGCATTGCTTGGCAGAAACCGACTGCGGCAGAAACGTGGATACAACAATAAATGTGGTATGCGTTACCGTGGATAGGGCCTTGGGAGACGCTGAATGGGCGGCGATACAAACCCGACAGGTCGCCCCATCGGTCTCGCTCGAATGATGATGCGCAGCGAATGCCAGCGCTGACCAGAAGGTCAGCACGATGCACAGACACGCTATCCGCTTCGAGATCGAACGCACAGCCGCTACCCCACGAACCTATGTGTTGACCTATACCAAAACCGGAAACAAAAAGCAACTACCGTACCGGGTATGGTATAGTCGCGATCGGATACCCAACAATGAGCCACACGGTCAAGGACAAACAAAAACTGCTGCTGCGGGCCAAGCGCATTCAGGGGCAGGTCGAGGCTCTGGTGCGGGCCCTTGCCGAAGAGCGCGATTGTTCTGAAGTGCTGCAAGTCATGAGCGCGGCCAGAGGGGCGATGAACAGCCTGATGGCCGAGCTCCTGGAAGGTCACATCCGCAGTCACGTCCTCAACGGAAAGCAACGCCCAACGTCCGGGCAAGTAGCCGCCGCGGATGAAGTGATCGGTATGGTCAAGTCTTACCTGAAGTGACGAACCGCAGGCGGAGGAAAGGTCGACGGTATGAGCGCTCGCCCCTTGGTGGAAAAGAACAATGTGGCGACTTCTCCGCTCTCTCCAATAAAGGAGCCGGATTTTTCCGCAGAAAACCATAGCTCGGAGAAGCACGACTCGGGAGACCATAGCTCCGAGCACAGGCTCGAATGGGCTGAACTTATTCGCATTGCGTTCGTGGCATTGGCCGCGGCTGCAGTCTGGTTTCGCGTGTGGGAGCCGTTTCCGCGCTTCAGTGTCATTGGCATCGCCGCCGCCCTGATCGGCGGATACCCAATTTTCAAGGAAGCCGTCGAGAATATCGTCGAACGAAAGATGACGATGGAGCTCTCGATGACCATCGCCCTTTTTTCGGCTCTGGCCATTGGTGAATTCTTTACCGCTCTTGTCATCACGGCGTTCGTGCTTGCCGCCGAGGTTTTGGAGGGTCTCACGGTCGGACGAGGAAGACGCGCAATCCAGGACCTAATTGATTTCCTCCCTCGAACCGTTTCCGTTCGACGCAACCACGAGGTGCTTGAAATTTCCGCCGAAGATCTTCAGCTCGGTGACACAGTAGTCGTGAAGCCGGGTGGCCGCATCCCAGTGGATGGTCGTGTGCTCGGTGGACAATCCTTTGTGGAACAGGCCGCTATCACCGGCGAAGCTATGCCGGTTGAAAAATTGCTTGGAGATCCCGTTTACGCAGGAACCATCAACCAATCGGGAGCCTTAGAAGTCGAAGCGCAGAAACTGGGCCGCGATACGACCTTCGGAATGATCATCGAAGCTGTCGAGCGGGCAGAGAAATCGCGGGCTCCCATTCAGAAAACCGCCGATCGTCTGGCCGGCTACTTGGTGTATTTCGCCTTGGGGGCCGCGGCTCTCACATTCGTCATCACCCACAATGTCAGGTCGACGATTTCTGTGGTGATCGTTGCGGGGGCGTGCGGCATTGCGGCAGGAACGCCTCTCGCCATTCTTGGAGCGATTGGCCGCGCGGCGCGTCACGGAGCGATTGTGAAAGGCGGTCTTTATCTGGAAACGCTGGCCTCGGTCGATACCGTACTATTGGATAAGACTGGCACGTTGACCTTCGGAACCCCTCAAATTCGGAAGATCGTGTCCAGCGACGGGTTCACTCCGCACGAGATCATCGCCGCTGCCAGCATCGCTGAACGAAAGTCCGAACACCCACTTGCGAAGGCAATAATTGCGCGGGCCACCGAACTTGCGGTTCCTGTCGTCGAACCGGATGAGTTCTCCTACACGCCAGGAAGAGGGGTCCGGGTGACATACAGCGGCGAGGAGATTCTGGTCGGTAGCCGGATGCTTTTGATGGAGCATGCCGTGAAGGGGATCGTGCCTGTCAATGGCAACGGCCAAGGCGGGATCTCGGAGGTTCATGTCGCTCGGGGTGGGCAGATGCTGGGCACGATTTGTATTGCAGATGTGCTGCGCCCCGAAGCGAAGAGTGCAGTCGCGGCAATGCGAGAGATGGGACTGATGACGGTTCTGCTGAGCGGAGACGCACAAGGAGTCACTACGTTAGTGGGGCGTGAACTCGGCGTCGACGAAGCGGTGGGAGAGCTCTTGCCAGACCAGAAAGCCAAATGGGTAAGCGAACTTCGCGGACGGAATCGCAAAGTTGCGATGGTTGGGGACGGTATCAACGACGCTCCAGCACTGGTGGAGGCGAATGTTGGAATTGCCATGGGTTCAGGAACGGACGTTGCCAGGGAGAGTGCCGATGTCATCTTGATCGGAAGCGATCTCAACAAATTTGTCGAAACCTTGCGGGTAGCACGACGCTGTCGCGGCATCATTATGCAGAATTTCGCGGGCACTCTGCTAGTGGACAGCATAGGAGTAGGAATGGCGGCTTTTGGCCTTTTAAATCCACTACTCGCGGCTTTCATTCACGTTATCTCGGAAATGGCATTCATTCTCAATTCCACGAGATTGTTGCCGCGGAGTGCTGAAATCGGGCGATGAGTCCATACGTTTGGGACTGGTCTAGCATTGTGAACGCACAGGAAGATAACCCACTCAAAACGAAGCGCGTCGTGGTCGGGCAGATTACGATTTGCCGAGGGTGCTGTTGCGGCAATTCGGAACGCGGGCTACCCGAAGCCCCAGTCGAATGGCTCAAAAGAGAATGGCGAAAACGTGGACTGCTGAAGCGGGTCCAGTTGACGATCAGCGGTTGTGTCGGCCCCTGCGACGTGCCGAATGTAGTTGTGATTACCAGTTCATCCGGGACGGTGTGGCTGGGAAATATTTCTAAGTTTGAAGAGTATCGCAGCTTGCTGGAATGGGCTGTCCAATGTAGAGATGCAGGAGAGATGCTAGACCTGCCTTCGCAGTTTCGCGGTTCTAGGATCAACCCATTTTGTTCGTGAGAGGTTTCGTGGGTCGGAGCGGACGATTTTGAGTGTTTGGTCGCCAATCCGAAAGCAGCCGGGGATTGACTTCATCACACGCTGGAAAGACGCCGACCCCGACATCCCCATCCTGAAGGAAGCCAAGGCGGAGTACGCCAAGTTGCAGTAGCCCGCCGAGCGCATGCCCTTGCCAACGAACACCATATTATGTCCTAAGGGCATACTGATGCCGCGGCAAAACTTGGCAACGATGGAGAGTGTTTAACAACCCTTCAAAAAGCAATGGAGCTTCACAGGGGGTACGGTGTTCCAAGGATTGCCGAGCCAACGACCCATTGTCGCCCTTAGGGCTGCGTTCTCAGCGACACTACCGGCACATAGATGCCCTTCAACTCCCTCTGCCACCACTGGCCGTTACTTTTCCGCTCAGCCGCCGTTGTAAAGCCGTATTCGTACGCTAAAGCGCGCGCATAGCGGGGTGGCACTTCCGGGAAGGGGTTGTGCTTCAGCAGCCGCAAAACGTCCGGCGACCCTTCCAGCAGACGTTCCATGAAATGAATAATCCAGGGATCGCTCTCATAACTTCCCAGCGCTGCAAACCACATCTGCCAGTCAAGCCTCGGCTGATGAGGCTGCACCCAAATCGGCCGCCGCTTCAGATCGCCTGGTTTGTACTTGAACTCATACGCAGACCACGTCACTCCGTCATTCGATCCCTCAATCACGATCTCCAGTCGTGAGTCGGTCATAACAGCAAAAAGTCCATAGGTGTTGACAATTTCAAATGGCGCGACGGCGTGGATGACTTTTTCCGCCGGGGCCCACCGGAATCCCCCGAAGATGCCCGCCAGTTGAAAGCCGCTCACGATTATCACGGCGACGGCCAGAGTTCCGCACACAGCGCTTCGTAAAACCTGCCTGTCGCTATCCTTCGCCCCGGCCAGTAGTCGTTCGGAAATCTTCTTGGGCAGAACTCGGCTGACCAGCACATCGTCCCACAGGAAAATGCACAGCGAGACCGTCAGCAGATTGAAGAACGCATAGTTTCCCGTCAGAAAAATGAGCAGCTGCAGCAATATAATTGGAACCCCTGCCAACGCTCGCACCCGGCGCGGAGCGAAGACCAGAAAAGGAATAATCAGCTCCACAAGAAACACAAACCCCACCGACACCCGATGGAACCACGCCGGCAGCTGATACATGTACCAGGCCAGTGTCGTGGGTAGCGGCTGGGTTAGGTAGTGAACTGGCAACGCGGTGAATCTGCGCCACAAGGGATCGCCGCTCAGCAGCTTCACCGCACCGGAGAGAAACATCAGGCGAAACAGGAGCCAGCGGAAAAGCCAGATTACAAGCAGCGAAGAACCGAGAAATATCGCTAGAAACCCCGTTTCGAGCAGCAGTGCGTCCCATTGATAAGACATGAACACCTGGCCAGCACTTGCGACCGATAGATACAATACGAAAAGCGCAACCCGGACAACCAGCCAGTCCAAGCCGATTGCAAGAAGGGCCGAGAAGCAAAGCCCCGCGATCCAAACGGCCTTGATGAAAGCGTCGCTCGTGCCCAGCCAGAAGATTGTCGGAACATTCCAATACGCCGCCGCTCCCAGGTAGTTTCGGACGGCGGGCAGGAATTCAGCCACCGGCAGAATCCCGTGCGCACCTATCAGCCCTGCCGCCTGCACTCCGAACGACGCGAAAGCGATGAAATAAATTATGCCGAGAAGCCTGAGAAAAAGCCAACCGCTCAGCAGGTAGGTCTGTGGCGCGAGTGGAATTCCCCAAAGCAAGCGCGTCACTTGATAGGCAAGCGCCCGGTGACGCGCGATGACGCCGTAGATCGTTTCAGAAACCGCGGCGAATCCCGGAACTCGCTCGTAAAACCACGACGTCCATCTCCTGCCCCAGGTCGCATCGAGCGCACTGAAAACGGCATGTGCGCCGCTCCTCACCTCGCCATCTGGCAGGACGAACTTCACCGCCGATGCGAAATCTCCCTGAGAGATTTGAGGAAACTGTGAACCTACTTCCTGGAACGGCTCGTAAAGTATTTGCTCGCCAGTGAGCCGTTTCCAATACTCAACCCACACCCGACAAAACGAGCACTCCCCATCAAAGACGAGCATCGGTCGGTCGAGAGACGGTTTGTCCATCAGGTTCAATGATCACGCCGAAGGTTCGCGCTAGCTTATGCTAATGCACCCGATAAACCAAACCGTGCAGTGTATGCGCAGTTCGAGGATCGAAACGATTCGTGATGCCGCTCCAAGGAGGCCGCATCGATCTAGAGTTTGGAGTAGAAGAATTGGTAGCATGATTGGCGGGCAAACCGAGGTGGCGGCATGGCAGCGTTCCAAAGAGATTGCGGAACTGGGATGGTATCGTTCCGAGTGTCATCGCCGTCGGTCGGGAAACCGCAACCCCGGATGGGGGGCGAAGCACGTCAGGAGGCTCGATATCCGAATAACTTTCGGCACTCCAGCCTTAGAAAATTGTCGAAGACGGGAATGTGAAGGTTGCCCTTTTCAAAGACGAATCTGCATGAAATGAGGCAGGCGCGCCATTTGAATTCCTCGGTACCGTGTTTCTTGCCGTAGGCGGTGATATCTTCTTGGGAAACGCCAAATATAACCGCTCCTATTTTGGACCAGACGCAGGCACCCGCGCACATAGCACAAGGTTCGTGCGTGGAATACAACACGAAATCCGGTAGATACCGACCGTAGCCGGAAGAAACATATTTCAAGGTTTCAAGCTCTACATGCTTGATGGATGAACCCGAAGTTTTTACCCGGTTGCCGGCAGAGGCGATAACCACTTCGCGTTTCCCGATAACACGCGTGATGACCGCACCGATAGGATAGTCGCCCCGGTCGCGGGCGCGCTTTGCCTCCGCGATCGCAAGCTGCATAAACTTCTTCTTCGGTTTGTAGGTGGGAGGAATCATTTTCGCTGCCCGAGTCCGTCGCCCTACGCCTATTTCTTCCCCGCAGCCCGTATCTTCGCCCACCGTGCTCGCTGTGCCGCCGCGATTCTCTTTCTGCCTGCTGCTGAGATCGTGCGCCTGGGTTTCGGCGCTTGACCCTTCGTCCGTGCCCAGCGTGCTTGCTGCGCGAGGCTCATCCGCCTGCGAGCCGAGGCTGACAGCGTATGCCTCGGTTTGGTGTGATTACTATCGCCGCGCAACTTGCCAAGAACGGAAAGAGCCGCATCAACATGACGAAGCTCGTTCACCAGATTCGTTCTCGTTGACTTTAATTCCGATACAAATGACGACAGTCCCGCTAGATTTGCCATGAATCCCCCTCGACATGGGATTGTAATTGATCGGCTCTGTTTCGTGGGCGGCGGCTGGTACCTAGTGCGGTGGCGCTGCTTGTAATCTCGAAGTTGGATATCGACAGCAGATTCGCCAAGAGGAAAGGATTCTGAATCCGCCGTTAAACGGAGTTACTACAACTTAGATGCCACGCGCTGAAAGTCGATATTAGCACGTAGTAGTTCGTGTTGACGGATCACGAATGGATCACATCAATCACATCCGCAAGATCGATTCAATAGCGAAAATACAGATCAGAACTAGGGCTACGGTCACGGCACCTACGCTTACTCTTCCGGCGGCAGTCTTCTTACTGTCTTTCTCCATCTTCTGAAGAAGTTGGTTTACCCCGCCACTATCCTGCACTGCCTTGACCAGAGCGGCGTTCATGTTCGCAAACACTTCCGAGAGGGTCTGAGCTTTCCGCTCCGGATTTGCCTGAGCGGATGTCGAAAAATGTAGTTGTTGGACCTGTTCCTTGGAAAGTGCTATTTCTCTGATCATGGCGGACAGTCGGGTAGTAAGCACGCGAAGGTAATTTACATGGTTGTCCAAGACGAACTTGGACATTTGCGCGACGAGCGTGATGTTCACATTATGAAATCGGAGGATCAGTTGAGCGCAGCATTGGACGGAAATGAGCAGTAAAACCCAAGCTGGACAAAGAAACCAGAGGAAGGGATGTCTGGGAACGTGACCTCCCGGAGTGTGCGCTACGAGTTGACCAAGCAAGGTTAGAGACAGCGCTATTGTTCCGACATCGAACAGGATCAGCTTCTCGTAAAACGAAGCGCCGTTCTCATGCACCCTCACTGTCTTGTCTAAAACCTTCGAGGCGTTCTCCAAATACGCGCCTCGCATGTCCAGCGCCTCTTGGATCAACTCTCGTGCTCTCTCAAGATCGGCATGACTTTGATTTGGCTGCAGTGACTCATGTGTAGTTTATCAGCCGCCTGAAGATTGGCAGACGAGCCGTCGTGAACGCTATCGCAATCTTTCGCTGGTGGAACGTGATGTCCAAGATCGTCGTATCGCAGCCGCCACGGTGAAACGCTGGCGCAAGAATGGACAAATGGTCGGCAGGATTACCTCACAACCCATAGTGACCCTCACGCTCGAAGTGGACTGTAATCCCGCTGATGCCGTCGCCGAGGAGCTTTTGCAAGGGCTTCCATAGTCGCCGCTACCAAGGCTAGAAACAATAATTGGCGATCACTGATCGAGGACTGGAAGCTTCCCACCGGCGTGAGCCCACGAATCGCCACGTCCATCCAGCTAGAGCGCCTGCCCAACGCCGCTCCCCTCCCTGTATGGACCCTGATTGGCCAGACTGTTTCGTCGCGTTCACGCTGCGGGGTCTGTCGCGACCCGTAATCAGCGTGAAAGTCCCGCTGGTGTTTCCTCCGGGCGACATGCCCATATCCACGCCTTCGTCAGCGCCGCACTGGTTCATCGCGCATGCCGCAAAGGTTCTCTTGCTCGTACAACAGGTGCAAGACAAGACGGAGCGATATTTGGAAACCACTACGGCCAAACTAGGCTGCAAGCGCGATACGACTGGGACGCCGTGGTGCTCGATGCGACTACGCGCCGCACGGTGAGAAACGACTTCGAGCTTTTCTTCAAGTGGGAAGATTGGTTTCGGCAGCACAACCTGCCCTATCGCCGTGGTTATCTGTTTTGGGGTTCTCCCGGCAACGGCAAGAGCGCGACCATCAGGGTAATGGCGGCGCATCCGCACATCCGTCCCTACGCACTCGACCTGAGTGACTCAGAAGAGAAGAACAAACTTGTTCTTCACCTGTTCGAGAAAGCTGCCGCTAATACTCCGGCGCTGGTGATCCTCGAAGACCTTGACCGCGCTTT
>Ga0187890_10000839_pt1 | contig 22289 bp, 16 predicted proteins | sample June2016WEW_21_1_FD_133005 | JGI IMG/M metagenome (GOLD analysis project Ga0187890, IMG submission 133005) | Peatland microbial communities from SPRUCE experiment site at the Marcell Experimental Forest, Minnesota, USA - June2016WEW_21_10 | ecosystem: Environmental > Terrestrial > Soil >... | reverse complement strand
ACCGAAATCCACAGCCCAAACTCCGTGCCCAGGAAGAGCACGCTGCGGCTGACCGTGTCTTCCTTGATAACGTGGGCGAACCCGCGTACTCCGCTCTCCTGCGCCGGAAGAGCCGTCCACGTCTGCCCGTAGTCGGTCGTCTTGTAAACATAGGGCTTCATGTCGCCGAAAGTGTGCCGGTCGAACGTGGCGTATGCCGTGCCTTCGTCGAAGCGGCTGGCCTCGATGGTCGAGACCCAAGAATTCTTTCCCAGTCCGCTGATGTTCCCCACCACGTTCGTCCAGGTCTTCGCTCCATCGCGCGTGATCTGCACATTCCCATCGTCGGTGCCCACCCAGATGATCTGCCCATTCTTCGGGGACTCCGAAATCGAGTAGATCGTGGTGTGCATCTCTGCCGAAGAATTGTCAATCGTCACCCCGCCGGATTCTTCCTGCTTCTGCTTCTCCGGATCGTTGGTCGTAAGATCGGGAGAAATCCGATCCCAGGACTGTCCATGATCGCGCGACCGGAATAGATACTGCGCTCCGATGTAAATCGTCCCCTTCTCATTGGGACTCATGTGAATCGGTGTGTTCCAGTTGAAGCGCAGCTTCTTCTCGCCATAATTCGGCCAGGGATGGATGTCACGAGTCTCATGCGTGTGCCGATTCACGCGGCCAATCTCGCCGCCCTGCGCCTCGGCGTAAAGGTAGTCTGGATCGGAAGTGTCCTCGAACATCCAAAAGCCATCGCCGCCGTACATGTTTTCCCAGTTTGCGTTAGCAACACCGCCGGGAAATGACGAATCGCCAACCCACGAACTGTTGTCCTGCAGGCCGCCGTACACGTGATACGGGTCCGAATTGTCGGTGCTCACGTGATAGAACTGTGAAACCGGCAAGTTCATCTGATGCTTCCAGCGATTGCCGCCGTCTTCGCTGCGCCACAAGCCGCCATCATCGCCGGCTATTACGATGTTCGGATTCTTGGGGTTAATCCACACATCGTGAAAGTCGCCGTGCGCGGCGCTTGAGACTACGTTGAAAGTCTTTCCTCCATCGTTGCTGAGCAGCAGAATGAGATCGGGTTTGAAAATCTTGTTCTCATCTTTAGGATCGACAATCAGGTTGCCGAAATAAAATGGACGCCACACCATGAAGTTGCTGGCATCCAGCTTTGTCCACGTCGCCCCGCTGTCGTCGGAACGGTAGAGTCCTCTTCCTTTTTCCGCCTCGATGTTGGCATACACGACCTGCGCCTTCGAGGGCGCCACTTGCACGGCCACGCGGCCCCACGGTTTCGCCGGCAATCCTTTTGCGTTGCTGACTTCGCTCCAGTGCGCGCCGCCGTCGGTGGACTTGAACAGTCCGCTGCCCGGACCGCCTGAGCGGAATGTCCACCCCTGCCGCCGGAAATCCCACATCGCAGCGTAGATAGTCTTCGGTTCCAGCGTGCTCCGCGCGATCATCGCGCAGCCACTCGAACCATTCACTCCCGCCAGAACTTTATTCCAGGTCTTACCGCCGTCGGTCGTCTGAAAAACTCCGCGCTCGTCGTTGTCGTCCCACAGATGCCCGGTGGCGCAGGCCAGCACGTTATTGCTGTCGGAAGGGTTTACCAGAATCTTCGCGATGTGTTCGCTGTCCTTCAGGCCAACGTTGGTCCAGTTCTCGCCGCCATCCGTCGACTTGTAAACGCCGTCGCCCACGGACACACTATTTCGCAACCAGGCTTCGCCGGTGCCCACCCACACGATCTTCGAGTTCGACGGATCGATCGTCACCGCGCCAATCGACTGCACATCTTCCCGGTCGAACACCGGCTTGTACGTGGTGCCGCCGTTCACCGACTTCCACACGCCGCCGCTCGCCGCGCCCACAAACACGGTGATGCGGCCGTTCTCTTCCACCGCATCCAGCGCGGCAATACGCCCGCTCATGGTGGCCGAGCCAATGTTCCGCGCCGGCAATCCCGACACCGTCGCTGCGTCGAAGCGATACGGAGCCTGCGCGGCCGCCTGCACGCCCACGCCCAGCGAAGCTCCGGCGAACAGCACAATCACTCTCCAGGAATTGCGAGCGGATGCTTTCATGTTTAACAGTCCTCTTCCAGGCAAATGAGTTTAGTCGTCGGCCAAGCGAATTCATCCCAGCGAATCAATGAATCCCGAGCAACCCAGACTTCTTTTCCTCAGTCTTCAACGATGCGGGAAGGGCAAAGTCCGCCGGATCGATGGTTACATTCACTTCCATCTTCTGCACCGTGCTGGTCTGCGCCTCGGGATTGTTCTTCGATCCGCTCGAGATCGAGAAGGGATACATCACCCCCGCTACCGGCTTATACGAGCCGTACCCCACCACGTGCTCCCGCACCGAACCCCGAACAAACTGCTGGATCTCCTTGCGAATCTCGATAAAAGTATCGGGATCGAGGTAGTCATAGATAATGTCGCCGTTCTTCAGCGTCACCTTCAGCCGCAGCGCGTCGTCGCCATCGACCACATCGTGGCCCAGATATTCCACCGTGCTGCCCTTTTCTTTGTAATCCACCAGGGGACCGTCAAAGTCGGCGTCCAGCAGCAGATCGCGCAGGTCGTCCTCGCCCATCAACTCGGGATCCTTCTTCCCGCCAAAGGGCTGAATCTGCCAGCCGGTCGTCCCGTCGTAAGCCTGGATGGCCGTCATCCCCTGCAACAAGAATGTCTCCCGGATCAAGTTGGGCCGCTCGTTCTCCTGGCCCACGGAAGCGGTGAACCCTCCGCCACCTTCGAACTTGCCCGTCATGCGGATGTTCTTGATGGCCTTCATCTTTTCCAAGCCGCCTCTGGCCTGGATGTTCTTAGCAATCAGTTCGTCCGCGGTTTGCGCGGAGGAAAACGCACCGCTGCAGCAGACAGCAATCAGCACAATCACGGCGTGACGCATCGAGCAGACTCCTGTGGATGAGGGACTTAAAGAACCCGGAAAACGGGAAACAGTACTGTACCCGGTAGTAGACGTGTTGTTCAAGTGTTGGTGAGCAAGCAGAAAGGCTAGGAGAGCAGGGAATCGGGTTCTGGACGCCGGCCAATGAATCTTCAAATAACGAATCTTCAAATGGAGAAGCCGCTCTCGCGAGCGGCTTCCGCATTCTCAGCCTGACGGATCGTTTTCCCAAGGCGCGAATGTCTAGTGCGCAAACGAGAAATTCAGACCGGTCGTCAGGACCACGTCATTCTTCCTCGTCCCGTCCGGCGGGTTCGACACGTAGACGTCGCTGAATCCGTTCTGCCAGCCCAGCCACTTGCTGATCTTCGTCACCAGTCCCAGGTCAAACGTGCCCCGGTACTCGCCCGTCTCCGTCAGGTTTGGAAAGAAATACAGTTTCTCCGTGAGCACGGTGCTCTTGCCCAGCTTATGCATCAGTTCCTCGCCCAAAGTGAGCGCGCCGTAATTGTGCACCACCTTGAACGTAGCGGTTGTTGGCGGGATCGTCGTAGCGTCCGTCACCACCGTCTCCGTGTAGTTCTCATCCGTAAAGTTGCCGCCGGCCAGGAAGTCGAGCACGGTTCGGTCGCTCTTGATGGCATGGTATCCAAAACCCAAGCTTCCCACCGAGCGCAGATTCAGCTCCTGCAGCGCATTGCTCGTGAAATCGGCGCTCACAAACCCAAACATTTTCGGATTGAGATTGCGGTCGTAGCGAATCCCGCCTGCCTCCGTGTTGGCTGTCGTACTGGGAGTGGCCAATTGATTCGTCCCGTACACCGCATTCGTGTACAGGCTAAGCTTGTCGGCCTTAGTAGTCCGTGCGGCGTTGAAAGCCAGGGACAAGTTCTCCGTCTGGCTGTTGCCACGGGTCAACGAAAAGCCCACGTTCGCCCCACCATTCCAACCTTCCAGCAGGCCCGGATGCAGCGCCTTCTCATAGGCCACTTGGTCGGCATCGTTTCGGATCGCCACCACACTTTCCTTCGGTGTCTCCACCGGAGTGCCGCTTTTGCTGGCAATCTCGATCTTCCCGTCGCTGGTCGTGATCGGCCCCACCACGGTCTGGCCGTTCGACAAGGCTACGTGCAGCGCCTTATCGGTTTTGATCTCTGTGATCGCCGCGAACTGGATCGTGACGTCTCCTGCGAACTCCGTGTGCAGCACCAGCGTCTTGCCGTCGGACTTCACCACCGTGCCGCTCAGGTGATCGCCATTCTTCAACGTGATCTGATCGGCGTAAACCGCCGATGCCAATCCCAGGAACACTACCAGGGCAACAAACTCGACTTTCCGCAACACTCCTACCTCCAGATTTTAGAGTCAGTTTCGCAACTCAAATGCAATGGAACGAACCGAATGAGTAGACCCAGGAATTACTTGGAACGGGACAAGCAACAACGACGAAGCGGCACTTAAATCTAGAAGATACAATCAACCGAAGCTCCCCGAAAGGGAACTCGGTCAGCCCTTGGTTTCTTTCGACTCGGGGGTCTTATTCTGCTCGGTCGAAGCCTGCGCCGGAGGGGTATCCTTCATGCCTTCTTTCAGGGCGCGAATCCCCTCGCCCAGACCCTTGCCGAGTTCAGGTAACTTCTTGGGGCCGAAAACCAGCAAAGCGATGGCAAAAATGATGATCAGGTGCATCGGTTGAAACAAACCCTCAAGCATAAGAACCTCCAAGGCACAACACTACTTCCTATACGCTACCGGACGGTTACAGGGAAGTCAAACCCTGGCCGCCAGTAGTGTCTCAAACAAACTGCTGCAAGAAGACGGAGTCCAGATCTTCGCTCCAAAGCCCATTTACCGCTGGCTTAACCATGGGAGCGAAGCCTTGATTCCATCGCTACTCTGGCAGTTTGACATCCGAGGAGAAAGCGCGCCGTGATCAAAATCACGGCACGCCGTGACTTGCGTAATCATCCTCGAGGGCATGCATCGCTACGGGCCGGACAGTACCCACGACTTCGTCGCACCAACCCATTACTTCCGTGACCTTACCTTTGGCTCCCCCGTCGGACTAATGTGGGATCAGGCGGTTCCTAACCACCGAAACCGCTCCACCAGCCAGCCAAACCGTCGCCGGAGAGTCGAGTGAAGCGCAAAGTTCTTTCAGCTTTTCTGTTTCTGCTTGGAGTGGCTTTCGCTGCCGCATCGAGTGAAACCCAGCCCGTCAGCGCCACTCAACTGATGGCTTGGCTCGCGGCCGGTGTGCCCAGCGGCCGCCTCGTCCGCCTTGTTCAGGGGCGCGGAATCGCGAACCGCCCCGGCCCGGAGCAGATTCGCCAACTTCAATCCGCCGGCGCCGATGCCAGTCTGGTCCGCACTCTGATCAACGCCGATTTGAAACCGTCCGCTGCTCCCGGTCCCACAGCCTCCGAGATTCCAGCATTCCTGCTCCAGGCCGCCGCCGATGCCCACGCTCAGCGCTTCCACCAAGCCGAACTCGCTCTGCGCTGTGGTCTAGCCTCCGACCCCCAAAATGCCGCGCTGCACTTCGCGCTGGGTGCGATGCTCCGCCAGCAGGAGCGGTGGGACGATGCCATCGACGAGATCACGCTTTCCGCCCAGCTTATGCCGGATTTCCCCGAGAATCACAGTACCCTCGCTTACATCTTTTATCGCCAGGATGACCCAGCCGATGCCATCGCCGAAGCCCGCACCGCGCTCAGCATGGATCCACAGAACGCGGAGGCCTACCAGTTTCTCGGCCTCGCTCTGTTCTCCGATGGGCAATATGGCGCGGCGGTACACGCTTTCGATGAATCACTGGCTCGCGAGGCCGACAATCCCGATGTTTACTACGACCTGGGCATCACCTTGCATGCCAGTGGTAACCTCCCTGCCGCCATTGGCGCTTATCGCCATGCCATTCGTCTGAACGGAGCCTTCTGGGAAGCCCATTCCAACCTTGCGTTGATCCTGCACGAACAGAATAAGCTCGAGGAGGCCATCGCCGAATATCGTGAGGCCAAGCGTCTCGCTCCTGAGGAAGCTTCCGTTCGCAACAACCTGGGCAACACTTATTGCGACAAGGGCGACTTTGACGCGGCCATGCTCGAACTGCGCGAGCTTTACCGCCAGCATCCCGAGTGGGAGCAGGGACACGGCTGCTTGGCCCGCGCCTACATGTCGAAGAAGAACTACGGAAATGCCATCGATGAGTTGGAACTGGCGATCCGCCAAAATCCCACCAGTTCCGCCGAACATCGCATTCTCGGCGAAGCCCTGTTGCTCGACGACAAGCTGGAAGAAGGCGCGCGCGAGCTGCACCTGGCCTTCACGCTCAATCCCGATTCCGACACTGCCCACCACGCTCTCGGTGCGGCGCTGTTCCAGCAGCAAAAACTGGCGGCGGCGGAAAAAGAGTTCCGCGAAGCCATTCGCCTCAATGCTTCCCCTGACAACCACTACTCTCTTGCCGCTTGCCTGATGACCATGGACCGTTACGAGGAAGCGTTGGCAGAACTCGAGACCGCTGCACGGCTCGATCCCGAGCGCACCCTCTATCGTGCCCGCCGCGACGAACTGCTGAAACTGATGCAGATAAAAGAAACGAATTCCCGGTAGCCGAGCGCCACGAGGACAGTACCAGGCAGTGTACTCCCGGCATATTTAGCCGGACCGCGGGACTGCTTACACTAAAAAGTGGGGCCGGCAACTAGCCCAAGGCTAAGCGCTACACCGCGCTCACCACGTTTGTTGGGAGATTGATGATGGACCTGACGCAATCCAGTTCCGCCGCAGCCACCAAACCTGCACAGTCTTCCATGCCCCAGCCGGAAAACACGATCGGTGTCCGGAGTCAGGTCCGAAGCAATCTTCGGAACGCTGTCCGCAACAACGCCGACGCTGCGCACCGGTCCTCGGGCTTCGGCATGCCTTGCGCCAACTGCCGTCTCTATTATCCCGCCAACCTCGACACCTGCCCCGCCTGCAACAGCAAAGAGAGGGTTTCCGCCAAGGCGGTTCCGCCCATTCCGAAAGCGCAGGCCGCTGCTGAGCCCGTTCCTGAAAACGCCGTCGTAGAGAAAGAGAGAGAAGCGTTCCTGAAGGAGTTCAAGTCCCAGCTGTTCGCGGCGCATGCGGAGGTCTCCATTGCGCCCGCCATTTGCACTCTGGGAGAACACCACATTCAAGGCGCCGAGGCGGCCTCAATCTGCAAGCTCTGTTATGACCGCCTGCAGGAGCGTGTGGACGTGTTGGAAGCCGCTCTGCACATCGATCTGAAAGAAGCGGCGCAGCTTATCTACGATGCCGTGTGGGCCGATCCTTCCGACCCCACCAAGACCTATACGAACGCCGCCGCCGCCCTGATCGGCGAATTGCGCAAACGCTCCGGCGTCGCGAACGTGATCGGGCCGTTCCAGCCGCTCGATAATTAGGATGTTCCGTTGTGCTTCTTAAATGCTCGGGAAGCCATCTGCAAGATAACCAGTTTATTCCGGCTTCACCGCGACCCACTTCTTTCCCGCGTACAGCTTGTATCCCGCCCCGTCCTCAACCATCTTCAGGGGCATGGCCCGCTTCAATGACGCGTCCGTCTGAGAGGGCACGCTGAGCGCCTCTTCATTCGCCACATTCATGACCACGAATTTGTCATCGACGAACCCGAAGCCGTATTCTCCTGGCCCTAGCTCTGACCCGCCAATGTTCAGCTTGGACTCGGTGATGAGCAGGCCCTGGTATTTCTGCTGGACCGCCGTGGAATATCCCGCGGTATCGACCAGGGCGCCAACCGTAATTTTGCCGGCGGCGGTTTGAAATCCAGTCGAGTTCCGCAACTGTGTGGGCGCCTTCTGTCCGCGGAAGAAAAACTCCGCAGGCACCACGCTCTTGAGTTCGTCGGCGCTGAGCAGGTGCTGCGCCCCCTTTTGTTGTGCCAGGCCTGAGGTCAAGAGTATGGCGATAAGCGCCCCAATCGCTGCGAAACGAGTGTTCTTCATGAGTTTGTCCCTCGATCAGAATGAGTCTGGGTAAGCTAAGGGGAATCTAACCCTTTCCGGCGGCGGGCGCAAATCGGATGGGCGTCGAGCGCTGCGTGCCGAGCATCGCGAAATGCTTGAGCCAACGCCTGATTCGCTTTGCCCGCAAGATTCGGATAGTCCGCGCGTTTTCCTCGCCGTACGCTATCCCTACCATGACACTCACTCACATGACTTCCCCAACGGCGACCGCGAATGCCATACTCGCAGAGGATTCCCCGAGCGAAATGCGGGTCGCACACTCCAACTCGACGAAGGCAACCCAAGCGCGGCCGAGTAACGATCAGCCAGAGCGCGATCATGCGGGCGAAGATCGGCGTTGGAACGCGGTGGTGGCGCGCGATTCGGCGCACGACGCAGAGTTCGTGTTCGCCGTCTCCACTACCGGGGTCTATTGCCGGCCATCGTGCCCGGCTCGCCGTCCACGGCGCGAGAATGTCACCTTCTTCCCGCGTCCCGAGCAGGCCGAGAAAGCTGGCTTTCGCGCTTGCCTGCGTTGCCGCCCTCGGTCGGTTAGCGGCAATGCGCAGTCCGACTCGGCGAAAGAGGTCTGCCGCTACATCGAGCAGCATCTCGATGAGCCGATCACGCTCGAGCGCCTGGGCAAGGTCTTCCGGCAAAGCCCGTTCCATCTGCAGCGGCGCTTCAAGGCCGCGCTTGGGATCACGCCGCGGGAGTATGCCGATTCCTGCCGGCTGCGCCTGCTCAAGCGCAACCTGCAGGCGGGAGACAATGTGACCCGCGCCATGTATGACGCTGGATACGGCTCCAGCAGCCGTCTCTACGAGAAGACTGCGTCACAACTCGGCATGACGCCCGACAAATATCGCCGCGGCGCCATCGCCGCCGCCATTCGTTACGCCTGCGCCGATTCGCCGCTGGGACGCATGCTCATCGCGGCCACGGACAAGGGCGTGTGTGCCATTCAGTTCGCGGGTTCCGATGGCGAGTTGATCGAAGGCCTGAAGCGCGAGTTTCCGTTTGCCGTGCGCAAGCCCGACGAAGGCGGATTGAAAGTGTGGATCGAAGCTTTGCTTTCGAAGATGACTGGCCGCGAATCGAATGCTGCGTTGCCGTTGGACATCCGCGCTACGGCATTTCAGCGGCGCGTGTGGACTTACCTGCAGTCGATTCCGTTCGGTGCGACGCGGTCTTACAGCCAGGTAGCGAGGGCGATTGGCCAACCCACTGCCAGCCGAGCCGTGGCGCGCGCCTGCGCGACGAACCCGGTTGCGGTGGCGATTCCGTGCCATCGCGTGGTCCGCGAAGATGGCAACGTCAGCGGCTATCGTTGGGGCCTGGAGCGCAAGAAGACGCTGCTGGAGATGGAGCAGAGGGGCGTGTGAGAACCCGGCTTCGGGCTCCAGCCGTCGGGCTTCAGGATGCCTGCCACCGTTCGGAACGTTGCCACGCAACGTCTCTACCAGAACAGTTCAACGTCAACTCCGGTCAACCGACGGCTTTCCGCCGCGCTACCACTGCCCAGTTCACGAACGCCAGCGCGATGGTCGCAACCAGGATCAGGGATTGGCGAAAGTCCACTTGAGTTACAAGGACTATGCACAGGATCACGCCCAGTACTGCGAAGAAGTTTCCCGCCGGGAGGCGGAACATGGCTCCCGCACCTTCGGGATTCCTGCGGCGTAGGATGGGTAAAGCGGCGCAGCCTACTCCGTAGTAGAGGAGGCGGGCCACAGCGGAGAGAGTTACGTTCCATTTGAAGTCGCCGATCAGGGCTAATCCCCAGACCATGGCTGCGAAAACGAGGATCGAGACATATGGGGTGTGAAAGCGTCGATGCACGGTGGCGAAGGCTTTGGGAAAGTCTCCCTGCTCGGCGAGCGCGAAGGGGACGCGGGGCATGGCGAGAATCTTTGCGCTGAGGTATCCGTAGAAAGAGATGAGCGCGCCCACGGCAACTAACGCTGCGCCGATAGGACCAACCGCGATGCGCGCCACGTCGGCAAGGGGGCGCTGGCTGTGGGCTGCGTCGGGCAGGACTCCGACGACCACCCACTGGATAAGTGCGTAGATCACAGTGCAAACCACGAGAGCGGTGAAAAGCGCGAAAGGAGCGTCGCGCCGGGGATCTTTCGCTTCGCTCATGGGCGCGAGCGCGGTTTCGAATCCGCCGTAGGCGAAGACCAGAAGCAGCATGGCTTTCAGCCATTGGCTGGTACTGGGGGACGCGATGGATGCGGTCGCAATCGCCCAGTGATGGTGCTGAAGCACGAACATTCCCAAGACGATCACGGCAAAGAGCGGGATTAGTTTAGCGGCGGTGAACAAATTGCTGACTTGCGCTCCGGCGCGCACGCCGCGAATGTTGATGAAAGTCAGAAGGCCTACCAGCAGAGTGAGAATGACGGCCCGGGGCACGGGATCTTTGGCGTGGGGGAAGAACTCGCCCAGGTAAATCACAAATAAGTTGGCGTTAGCGGCGGGTGCGGCGACCTGGCCGAGCCAGAGCATCCAGGCGGTTTGAATGCCCATGAGGCGTCCGAAGGCGACGCGGGCGTAGAGATAAGGTCCACCGGCTTGCTGAAAACGCGAGGCGACTTCGGCGAAGCAGGCGATGATCACGCTCATGCCTGCGCCGGCGCCGAGGACGGCGTAGGGGCTGTAGGCGCCGATGAGCGCGGCGACGGTGGAAGGCAGTCCGAAGACTCCGCTGCCGATGATTGAGTTCACCACCAGCGCAACCAGGCTCCAGCGGCCGATGGCGCGGAGGAGTTCGTGGCGGGGCGGGTTTGCTGTGACGAGTTCCATTAACGTGCGTTTTTATCACAAATGAACGTTGCTGGGACACCGTCGCGGAGGGGCGCCGCGCTTCGCTCGCCCTCCGGCAAGCCCAAGGCAGGTTCTGAACGAAGTCGAATGGGCGACTGTCTCTACCCGATCTTTGGTGACCTTGGAGCAAATCGCGAGTGCACTGTTGGCTGCGGTGAAGAGCTGCGCGCGGAACGAAGGTTGTGCGCGTGCCGCAGGCCAGCTGGACGGTGGCGTGAAAAGCCTTGCCAGTGGCTGCGTTTGGCGTGATCACGCGCTGCTGGTTACTCGCTAGACCAAAGTAATTGCTTGAATTACCAAAGCGCATGATCGTGGGACATCTATCCGCTTGCCGCTGCCGATGAGATCTTCAAACGATACGAATCTACCCCACACAATGGCCACGGGAATCGATCCACAGATGGACGACCTTCATACCAGAATGATGCGAGTTGCCGAAGATCTGCGCGTGATCCAGAGGGAGCTGAACTGCGCTGCCATGCAAGCGCCCAGCGATCCGGAACTAATGGAAGCCCTGAGCGCGCTGCCGGAGACCGAAGCCATCCAGACTCTGTGCAAGGCGCTCGACCAGATGCGCCACTTCCTGTGGTTCTACAGCCAGGTGATGAGCAACGAGCCCGAACTGGGCGACAAGCTGCGCCAGTCGACTTCGTCGAAAACGGCCGAAGACGGGAATGTAGACACGTCTTTCCTCGATCAGCTAACGCGGGCCGATGAGGCGGTGCTGATGCGCTACTTGGCCGAAGCGAAAGACCGCAAGCCGAATTAAACACTTTTCTTTACTCTCATTGTAAAATTGAGCGCGTCTTTTGCAGTTTGTCGATCAAGTCCCACCGCTCCTCCAACACCCGTTTTGGATTAGGGATAACGGCTGCAACGGGCTGCGGCAGTGACGCCATGACCTGTTGAAGCCTGGGCAGGGTGGATGGGTCTTTGAGGGCAGCCACATAAGCCTGGGTCACCTGCTCCGAGGGCCAAGATGCCAAGGGCAGTCCAGCAATGATATCCATTTCGAGCTTTATTGAGGATTGCCAATTCAGAGGGTCCGGCCCAAGTTGAGCAAGGGCGTTCTGCAGCAGCGCGCGCTGTGGTATCCCGGTTCCTTCCAAGCGCGACATAACCGCCATCGCCCCCAGATGTTTCGCGAGGGAGTCCTTCGCGAGGAGCGTGGCCATCAGAGACCCGCCATTCGCGATATCCCGCGAGAATCGCAATCCTGCCACCAATGCGCGCACAGCACCTTCCTTATTGCCACTAGCGAGCAGGTGAAAGACGTAAAGTACGTTGAGGCGAGCGAGAGATGTCGCCTTGGGGGCGTAGTCGATTGGAGTGTCGGGACCCAGTGCATAGTCCAAACCCCAGTCGCAGCCGGAAATCATCGTGCCGCGGGCCATGGTTTCGAGGGCACGGTGGTTCTTCTCGATCAGGTCTCTGTATTTCGAATCGTCGTACGGACTGGTACCGGCGAGTATCGCGCTCAAGTCCTTGATTTGTTGGTTGCTGATTGGCGCATCCTGCATTTGAGCAAATGCCGACCAGTAGCGCAGAGCAGCGTTCTGGCCAAGGCTAGTTTTCTGTTGAGCGGATGCCAAGCTGGCCGATAAGGCTACTGCGACGATCACTGATGGAATCGAGAGTAAGGTTTTCATAACTTTGTTGGCCCTTTGCTCAGTACGGCGAGCGCACTGTGTTTGCCGTTCGGGAGCGGAACCGTTTCAGGTGCCTTGGTTATTTCATCGATCGCTTGCTCGAACGACGGACCGGTAACGAGTAAAGTGTTTGCACTACCAGTCGTCAGGGGTTTGGAACTGACTAGACGGTCTCCGGCTGCTTCCTGCCCTGTGCTTTGCCCGCCGCCAAGCGACGAGTGCGTTCGATGGGCGCGAAGGTAGATTGAGAGGGAGCTTGCCCCTACTATTACAATGGCAGCTGTGGCCCACGAGAACGGTGCGAGCTTGCCCCATGCCACTTTCTGCCGCTTTGGCAGCGGTTCCGGATCTAACGGACGGAATTGCTCGAGATATTGTTCGAATAGCGGATCATCGTGGATGGGCACAGGTATTCTCCTTTACACACATTGCCTCGCGGAGCCGGGCAAGGGCATAGCGATAACGCGAGGCAGCGGTATTCGCGCTGATTTCCAGAATACTGGCGATCTGCGACAACGTGAATTCTCCCCATAGGTGCAGGACGACCACCTGGCGCTGTTCTTCTGGAAGATCACAGAGAGCCCGCCGCAGTTTCTGTTCCGCAGCATAGTCGCGAAGTGGCGGCTCGAACCATGCGGATTCTTCGGCGAGGGTAACGTTGCGCTGTTGAACCTTGCTGTCGTTAAGAATCGCATTGCGTACCGAGGCGAAGAGATATGCCTTCACGTCTGCAATCTGGTGGAGCTTGGCACTCTGGAGCATTTTCAAGAAGACCTGGTGAACCGCGTCCTGGGCGCTCGCCTTGTCGCCCACGATTGCGCGGGCGAAGAGCAAGAGCACCTTGCCGTGCTGGCGATAGAGCAGTTCAACTTCGGCGTCGTTGAAACGGGGTTGCACGTTGAGGCCTCAAAGGTATGACAATCGAACTCGATAGATTTGTCTGGCGGCCGACAAATATTCTTTTGAGGATCCCGGAGGGCTTACCCTATCTGTCCGTGGACCATTGTTCGCAAGACGCTTCCGTCGGGACTCAGCACAACGATGTTTGCTTCTGCGCCGGGGGCGAGTTGCCCGTGCGGCGCGAGGTTGGTGGCACGAGTGGGATTCAGGGTGGCGGCCCGGACGGCGTGCTGCAGGCTCCAGCCGGCGAATTGAGTCAGGTTGCGCACGGCTTTATCCATGGTTAGTACGCTGCCGGCGAGTTTGCCATCCATCGTGCACCGGCCGTCTTTCACTTCGACTTGTATGGGGCCGAGCTGGTAGGTGCCGTCGGGCATACCGGCGGCGGCCGTGGCGTCGGTGATCAGGACGGCGCGTTCAAGGCCCTTCATCCGCAGGAAAATTTGAACGACTTCGGGATCGACGTGAATTCCGTCCACGATGATGTCGGCGCTGAGACGCTTGCTGGTAAGCACTTCGCCGACAATGCCGGGCTCGCGATGATCGAGCGGCCGCATGGCATTGAAGGTGTGGGTTGCGTGGCGGGCGCCAGCCTGCACAGCAGAGCGCGCAGTTTCCATACTGGCGTCCGAGTGGCCGATGCTCACGCAAACGTTGCGGCGCGCCGCTTCCGCGATCACTTCAAGTGCTCCGGGAAGTTCGGGCGCGATGGTCATCATGCGCACGTGCCCGCGCGCGGCCTGCCACAGAAGTTCGAAGACCTGCAGCGTGGGTTCGACGAGGTATTCCGGGGGATGCACTCCCCGCCGTTTGTGGCTGAGAAATGGGCCTTCCAGATGGATGCCGAGAGGGCGAGCCTGCCCCGCGTCGCTGTTGCCGGCAGAAACCTGGGCCGCTTCGATGGAGTCGGCAAGCCGTTCCAGAGCCCGGCAGGTTTGATCGAGCGGCGCCGCGACGGTGGTAGGGAAGTAGCCGGTGACACCATGGGTCGTCAGGAAGGTGTTCAGACGAGGCAGTTCGGCGGGTGAGGCTCGCATGACGTCGAGTCCGGCGCCGCCGTGCATGTGAATGTCGACGAAACCGGGTGCGAGGATGGCGTCGGGAGAATCGTGGGCAAGATCGACCACGGTTGCATTCCCCGGTACTTCCTGCTGAGCCCGCGAGGAAACAGCGGAGATGAGGCCATCTTCAATAAAGACGAGGGGGTTGAGTATCTCTTCCTGCGGCGTGTAGAGGCGATTAGCGCAGAGCACGATCATGGTTGGTCAATACATGCGGCGTTCGGTGCCGATGCGTCACCAGTGTAGCGCGAAAGATGTGTCGACCAGCGGGAGAGGAGTAGCTCGCGATGTTATAATCTTAATGCCTATCGAGAAGTAAAGTGCGCGGGTGGATGGCTTTCCCTTGTTGCCGCCCGCAGCGCCGTCGGGGAGTGGCTCAGCCTGGTAGAGCACCTGGTTCGGGACCAGGGGGTCGGAGGTTCAAATCCTCTCTCCCCGACCAATCTTTTGTTTGGGTTATCGGTTCGCCTTTCGCTTCAGCATCACCTCCATCGCAAGATATTTCGTGATATTCGCGTGCCGCCTGATAGGCTGTGGTGCGTGATTTGCGGCCAGCTGAGTTTATATACTGTCCAGTAAGCCGATCCCAATGAAATCCAGAGCGTCAAAACGGAGCAGATGAAAAGAGGAACCATGCTTTCAAACACGGTCAAGCACTTGTTTGCAATTTTCGGCATTCTGATTATGCTCACGATATCTATGCAAGGAAAGACAAACGTTTCCAAACAAGCCTTTGGGCATACGTCCGACGGAACAGCGGTCGATCTTTACACGTTGGCGGACGGCAAGGTCGAGGTCCGCATTATGACCTATGGAGGGATTATCGCTTCGCTGCGTACGCCGGATCGCAACGGCAAGCTCGACGACGTGGTGCTGGGCTATGATTCGGTCGATAAATACATTGCGCAGACGCCTTATTTCGGAGCGATTGTTGGGCGCTACGCGAATCGTATCGCCCATGGAAGCTTCCAGCTCGACGGCAAGACCTATTCCATTCCAAAGAACAACGGCGACAACGCGCTGCACGGAGGAATCCGCGGGTTCGACAAGGTGGTCTGGACCGCCCGGCAAATTAAAGATGGGGTCGAACTCGGTTATGTGAGCAAGGATGGCGATCAGGGCTTCCCCGGTACGCTCACTACAACCGTGCGTTACACGTTGGATGGAAGCGCATTGCGGATCGAGTATTCGGCGACCACCGATAAAGACACCGTCCTAAACCTGACCAATCATTCTTATTTCAACTTGGCTGGCCAGGGGAAGGGCGATGTTCTGGGGCATGTGTTGAAGATCGATGCTTCCCGCTTCACTCCTGCGGATGCGACTCAGATTCCGACGGGAGAACTGAAGTCAGTGGAAGGTACTCCATTCGATTTTCGAACGCCGCATGCCATCGGCGAGCGGATTGACGCGGATGATGCTCAGTTGCGCATCGGCGGAGGATACGATAACAACTTTGTGCTGGATCACGCGCTAGGCCAGTTGGCCGAAGCGGCCGAGGTATATGAGCCGACGACTGGCCGGATTCTGCGGGTCCTGACAACCGAACCTGGAGTGCAGTTCTACACCGGGAACAACCTTGACGGATCGATCACTGGCAAGGAAGGCCGCGTCTACAAATCACGCTTCGCATTCTGTCTGGAAACGCAGCATTTCCCGGACTCGCCGAACCACGCGAACTTTCCTTCGACAGAGTTAAAGCCGGGGCAAGAATTTCACAGCGTGACGGTATTTGAATTCGGCTCTGGCACGCGCTGATGGTGGGCGTTCATGTACCCGCGAGACTCCTGGCGTCGCCACGCCCGACCTTGACGGGCTCAGGCGTGGCTGTTAGATTTCGGTCCTGCACGTGAATCTCCGGAGGGCATCGCTCTGAGTTGGGCAGGGAAGGCGCGGCATCCGGCGGATCTTCAACGAGTTGGCCCCAATCTAGTTGATCCCAGCCGCCGCGAGTTTCTCGTACGCTGCTGCCAGGGAACTTCTGCGCTGCTGCTTCCAGCCGGGCTGCGCGGATTCGGCTTTACGTCCGCTTTTCCGGTTGATTCTGCCGCGACGCTTTCATCCGAGAGCGAGTTCCATCTGCATCCTCACTATCGAACTCAGCGGCCGCTCGATGCTCTGCTACTCAAAACGCAAGCGGGCTTGGACGAGTTCGTCACTGAAAAATACCACGACCAGATCGCGGCGATTCTTGCGGAGTGGAGTTCGAGCTTGCTGCGATCTCCGCAGGAAGTGGGGGCGATTAAGAGGATTCTGACGCCGGACTTCTCAGGGGTATCCCTGCAGCCGGTTCAGTCGCGACTCGTGCGTGCGAACTCGCCGCTTGAAGTCCATCGGAATAGTTTCACCTCCCAGGCGAATCTCGGGCAGGATGCCTTCGCTCAGGAATTGCGAACGGCGATGAGTGTTTTTTCCAATATCACGACTGCGGAATTCCAGGTGACGAACATCGCCGCGAGTGTAGTGGCTCCTCCCCAACTTCCTGAGCGGGTGCGGACTCGCGTGCGTTATGAGTTGGTGGGCTCCGGCAATGGTTTCTACCGCGAACAGCGCGTGGGTTTCTGGGACCTCGAATGGATTTCTTCTTCTTCCACACCTGGTGAATTCCGGCTGCGAGGATGGCAAGCACTCGATGAGACGCAAAGCCGCTCCTCCTCTCCGGTTTTCGTCGACATCGCTACGCCGGTTCTTGGCGTTAATTCTTCTTACGCTACTCAGATGCTTCGAGGAACCGATTACTGGAGGACCGTTCTCGATGGCGCGTGTGGCATCGACATCTACGGACACAATGGTGTATCGGTCGCTGACATCGACAACGACGGCTTCGATGATCTCTATGTTTGCCAGCCCGCGGGTCTTCCCAACCGGCTTTATCGAAACCGGGGCGATGGAACGTTCGAAGACATAACGGAATCGTCTGGCTTGGGCATCCTGGAAAACACGGCATGCGCGCTCTTCGCGGACTTCGACAACGATGGACGCCAGGATGTAGTCGTCGTCCGAGCGAATGGCCCGCTTTTGTTCCTGAACGAAGGTGGGGGTAAGTTTCGCCGTAAGCCTGAAGCATTTCAGTTCTTGACTCCTCCACAGGGAACCTTTACCGGTGCGGCCGTGGCCGATTATGACCGCGATGGGTGGCTGGATATCTATTTTTGTCTCTACGTGTATTACCAGGGAACCGACCAATACAAATATCCCGTTCCTTACCACGACGCTGAGAATGGCCCTCCCAACTTCATGATGCGGAACAATCGCGACGGAACTTTCCGCGACGTTACCGCAGAGTCGGGCCTCAACCGAAACAACACGCGCTATAGTTTTTGCTGCGGATGGAGCGATTACAACCGCGATGGATGGCCTGATCTTCATGTGGTAAACGATTTCGGCCGGAAGAATCTTTACCGCAATAACGGCGATGGCACCTTTACCGATGTTGCTCCGCAGGCTGGAGTTGAGGACATTGGCGCAGGCATGAGCGTTTGCTGGGCTGATTTCGACAACGACGGCGCCGAAGATATTTATGTTGCCGACATGTGGACCGCGGCTGGAGAGCGAATTTCCGCGCAAGGCATTTTCAAGAAAGACGCGCCGCGCGAAGTGCGGGATCTCTACCGGAAGCACGCCATGGGCAATTCATTGTTTCGAAACGACGGGTTTCGCGACAAAGAGGGGACTTTCCAGGATCGAACGGCCTCCGCCGGAGTTGGAATGGGCCGCTGGTCGTGGTCGAGCGACGCATTTGACTTCGACCACGATGGCTTCCCGGATATCTACATTGCGAATGGCATGGTCTCCGGTACTTCTCGTCAGGATCTGAACAGCTTTTTTTGGCGGCAAGTAGTTGCCCGTTCGCCTGATCAAGGGAAGCCTTCTCATGATTACGAGCAGGGATGGAGCGCCATCAACGAACTCATTCGCGCCGACGGCACCTGGAGCGGGTTCGAGCGGAATGTTTTCTACGCCAACAACGGGGATGGAACGTTTTCCGACGTTTCTGGCGCAGTGGGACTGGACTTTCTTGAGGACGGCAGAGCTTTTGCTCTGGCCGATTTCGATCAAGACGGACGGCAGGAAATATTCCTGAAAAACCGCAATGGTCCGCAGTTGCGCCTGCTAAAGAACGTAATCGAGAATCTGCCGCCCTCGATTGCCTTCCGCCTTCGTGGCACGAAAAGTAATCGTGACGCCATCGGCGCGGCGGTTACGGTGGAAACCGAGTCTGGGCGCCAGACTCGTATGCTTCAGGCCGGATCAGGATTTCTTTCGCAGCACAGCAAAGAGGTATTTTTCGGTCTGGGAAAGTCCAAAGGCGCGGTGCGGGCTTCGATTCGGTGGCCGAGTGGGCAGGTGCAAGATCTTCACGACCTTCCGCCCAATCACAGAGTCTGGGTGGAGGAAGGCGCCGAACCAGTTCGGATCGAGCCTTTCAGGTCGCAAACGTCATCGCACAACCAGTCAGCCGCCGCTGCGCCGCAAGCAACCGAACCATTTCCCTCGACAATTGAAACTTGGCTGCTGGCGCCTGTGGCCGCCCCGGATTTCTCTCTGCGCGACTCCACGGGACAGGTTCACACGCTCGCCGTGCTTCGCGGAAAGCCGGTGCTGCTCAATTTCTGGCTTACAAAATCAGCCAGGTGCCAGGAGGACCTGAATGTTTTCAGCCGGGTTCATGCCCAATGGGTAGCTCAGGGTCTTCATTTGCTGACCGTGAACATGGACGATCCTGCCGACGGCGAAAACTTCGCAGCGCTGGCGCGCGAGCGCCGCTTTTCGTTTCCCGTACTTCGCGGATCGGATGACGTGGCGGGTATTTACAACATTCTCTACCGCTATGTGTTTGACCGGCATCGCGACCTGGGACTGCCAACGTCCTTCTTGATCGACAGTCGAGGCGACGTCGTCAAGATCTACCAGGGGCCGGTGAACTCGGAGCATTTAGAACACGACTATCGGCATATTCCTCAAACCGACGCGGAGCGATTGGCGCGGGCCCTGCCGTTTCCTGGCAAGACCGACACGTTCGAGTTTGGTCGCAATTATCTTTCCTCGGGCTCGGTGTTTTTTCAACGAGGCTACTACGATCAAGCCGCGGCGTCGTTCCAACTTGCGATTCGCGACGATCCATCGAGTGCTGAAGCGTTTTACGGTTTGGGAAGCGCCTATTTGAATTTGCAGAAGACGACGGAGGCGCGGGAGAGCTTTGAGCGCGCAGTGAAACTTCCAGCAAGCTATCCCGATACTCTAGCGAACGCCTGGAACAATCTCGGCCTTCTGGACACGCGGGAAAATCGCACCGATCAAGCGGTGAGGTGCTTCGAGGAGGCCGCGCGGCTGAGTCCCGATCATCTGATCGTACTCAACAATTTGGGCAACGCGTATCGTCAGCTCAAGAATTGGGATAGGGCGCGCAGCACTTTTGAACGCGCTCTTGAAGTTAACCCCACCGATCCCGAAGCGAACTACGGCTTGGGGATGGTCTTTGCGCAAGTGAATAAAACCGAGGGTGCTTACGAATTTCTGCAGAGGGCTCTCAAGTCTCGTCCAGCTTACCCGGAAGCCTTGAACAACCTCGGAATACTCTACTTGCGCACGCAGAGACGAGATGAAGCGGTCGCCAGTTTCGAGGAGTGCATTCGGATTGCTCCGGCGTTCGATCAGTCTTATTTGAACCTGGCCAGGGTCTACAACGTGGAGGGCGCGCCGGATAAGGCTCGCAGCGTCCTGCTCGAACTCCTCAAACAGCATCCAGATCACGCGCTGGCGCAGAGTATGCTGACGCAACTTTCGCAATAAGCCCAGATTAATTCTTGCTGGGCGTTTGCGCGGTTAGCAGATCCACAAACATCTTGTAGAACTTCTCCAGGTCCAGGTCGTCCTGCACCTCGACCGGCTGGACTTCGATTTTGGGCTTGTCTCGCTCCGTCCAGCTCAGGGTGTTGCCGTAGCCGGCACCGCGGTCCAGGTCCACGTCCATAAATAGCGTTTCTTTCTTCGTAATCAAACTGGGATCGAGCCATGCTGCGGCGGCCAGCTCGTCCCAAAGATAATTGTAGTTGCCACGCAGCCGCGCATACTTGCCGATGTAGCGCGCCGCCGGCGAGTCGCTCGCTTTGATGCGGTCGATCAAGGCAGAAGTCAACCGGGTCTTCACTGAAATATCCACCGGAGTGCAAACGATCCTCTTCCAAGGTGCACTGAGCACAATGTGAGCCGCTTCAGGATCGAACCAGAGGTTGAACTCGTGGGTTGGGGCGTTGACGAATTCGGGATCGTCAGTTCGCGGATTGAGGCTGGCGCCCATGAACACCAGTTCTTTGGCAAGGCCGGCGAATTCGGGATCGATGGAAATGGCGAGGGCCAAGTTTGTCATCGGGCCGCCTTCGTAGATGGTCACCTGATTAGGAAACTTATGAACCATGCGCACTAGAAAGTGAGCGGCGTCTTCATCGGCAGGCTGGATGGTGGGCTTGCCCTCCGGCATTTCCCCCAACTGGTCCGGGGGATGATAGAACCTGGGCGTCCATGCGCCGAGCCAGGGCACGGAACCATATTGTTGCTCCCATTGCTCCATATCCGATTTTCGCCGGACCAGCGGATACTCCGCTCCCGCTACGACTGGAATGTCCGTTCGTCCGATGAGTTCGAGCATGCGCAGCGTGTGCGCTAGCTCTTCGTGAAGCCACTGATCGCCCGTCACCACGGTGATGCCCAAGACCTGTGTTTGCGGCGACTGAATCAGCAGAAGCATCGACTGCTGGTCCGTTCCGGCGGGGCCAGCTGCGTCTTGATCGATGATGATTTTGCGCTTTTCTTTTTCTTGTGCCCCGCTCGTCAGGCATGTAATCAGCAAAAGAGCGGCTGTTACGTACCGCATCCGCAGTGGTTTCATCGATAGCCTCTGAGTTGTGAAACTAAGAATTCATTGTACTTGCGCTGAAGCAACCAGCAGCTGCGTCATGACCTTAACGTAGAAATCGCGAAGCATTCAAGTCCATTGACAAGTGAGTTGGTGTATACACTATCTTGTCAGTGCAGACCATGCCGTCAAGCCTGAGGATCGAAGCTATTTTAGGTGACCGTACTCCAACCTTCGTGCTGGCGGTGACCTTGCTGTTTGCTCCGTGCATGTTTCAGGGGCAAGCGGTTCAGGGACAAGTTGAGGAAAAACCCGCGCCTGCCGGGGAAGCTACATTGCGTGGAATCGTGCGAGACTCGCGCCACCAACCGGTTGCTGGCGCTACTGTGCGCCTGCACTCTCAGGACGCGCAGAGTCTCACCGCACGTACTGATTCGGCGGGAGCCTATTTGTTTTCAGGGGTTCGCCAGGGCGCTTACACCCTTCGTGCGGAGATGGCTGGATACCGCGACGCAACTTCCGATTCCTTTACTCTCGGCCAAAAGGAATCCACAGCGATCGATCTCATCCTTGAGTCTGCGAAGGCATCCGAACCGCAAAATCCATTGGCAGGACGGCCTGAGTTTTTCGACGAACCCCATTTCACCGTGGCCGGTGTCACGGATACCACGAATCTTGGCGGTCATGGCTCCGATACGATAGTTAGGAACAGGGAAGCGCTGGCGCAGGCGACGGCTTCGCTGAAAAAAGAACCGCTGAATAAGACGGACGACGAGGCCGGGCGGCACCACTCGCTCGCAGACGCTGATGAGAGACGGGGCGACCCGCTGGAAGCTGTACGAGAATACCAGCGTGCGGCGGAACTGAACCCGAGCGAATCCAATCTCTTCGATTGGGGAGCTGAACTTCTGGTGCATCGCGCCGCCGAACCGGCCCTGGAAGTTTTCACGAAGGGTAATCGAATGTTCCCGCGTTCCGTTCGGATGCTCACGGGTCTCGGGGCAGCCTGGTATGCTCGTGGCTCCTACGAGCAAGCGGTGCAGCGGCTGTGCGAAGCGTCGGATCTGAACCCCGACGATCCGGAGCCCTACCTTTT
>Ga0187890_10000838_pt1 | contig 22294 bp, 16 predicted proteins | sample June2016WEW_21_1_FD_133005 | JGI IMG/M metagenome (GOLD analysis project Ga0187890, IMG submission 133005) | Peatland microbial communities from SPRUCE experiment site at the Marcell Experimental Forest, Minnesota, USA - June2016WEW_21_10 | ecosystem: Environmental > Terrestrial > Soil >... | reverse complement strand
CTACAGCCCCAGATGCCGCCTCCTTGCGATTTTCTTCTGGCGTAAGGGTGGAAGGTGGCGCTGCGCGCTGCCAGAGCATCAACCCCATCACGGCTAACGCCACTAGCCCAGCATAGAGAAGTGCTGTCGGCCAAAGATCCTTGTAAACATACTCGCCGATGTAGGCCAGGTCCACCGCAATCCACAGCCACCAGTTGGCGATGTGCTTGCGCGCCGCCCACCAACTGGCGACCAGGCTGTAACTGGCCAGCGTTGCGTCCAGATATGGAAGCGCGGCGTGAACTTGTTTGGCTAACTCACCCAGCACAAGGCTTCCCACCGCTCCCGCGGCAAGCCCCCCGAGCATGATGCGAAATGCCAAGCGGAGCACGCGCACTTCCCCTTCCACGCGCATGCCCCGCCACCAGTACCACCAGCCATAAAGGGTGAAAGCTAGAAAGAAGACCTGCAACAGCGCATCGGAGTATAACTGGGCGCGATAGAAGACAACAAGGTAAATCACGTCTGAGATCAGAACCACAGGCCAACAAGACATCTTGCGCCAGGTGGTCAGGGCGATACCAAGCACCGTTGTCAAAACGCCCGCAAACTCCAACCAATGTTCAAAAAGGTAATTGGTCACTACCGTCCAACTCATCGTTTTCCAACTTCCGTCCGCGTTTCCGTCCATCTCGTTATTGCGTCAAGCAGTCTCGTTCCGCAAGCGCCTCGAAACCAGCGCGCATGCCCGACCAAGTAGTTCTCCGAACACACGCGCGCGTTCTCTGCGGAATGCAACACGCCGAGAAAGTAATCCGCCTCAGTCAGCGCAAACTCCGCGTGGCAGAGCGCCGTCATTGGCCGGAGAGCCACGGCCTCTCCGTCGCTCAGCGGACGCACAGATTCATAGCCGTCAAGCAGCGCTTCCAGATGATTGGAGTGCACCGGAATCTCCCGCTCTTCTTCTAAGCCTTGGCGCAGCTCAAGCCACTCCACGATATTGCGCTCAATGGCCAGCGCCAGATCGTGAACGGTATTGGTTCGGTCGGCAAGCCCAAAGTCGATTGCGGCAGTGGCCCGCGCTTCGTCGGTTGTGTCGCTCCAAAGCAGATTGGACGCATGCAGATCGTTGTGCGTCCACAGTGGAGCAAGCCCCGAGATAAAGGGCTTCAATTCGGTATGAAATGATGAAAGAAGAACGAGTGCCTCCTCGCAAGCCGCGCGCGTTATTGGGTCTTCGGCCAACGCAGGCCGGGCGCATACATAGTCTTCCATCGCAGCGCCTGGATCGCCCGCCGCAAAGATTGTGAAGCTCGAGATCAACGGCTGCGTTTTGCGTGGTGGCGCGTCGAATCCTCGAGCGGCCAGATGCATTCGCGCAAGTGTCTCTCCAGCCGAGCGCGCGTGGGCAGACGAGCGAAAAGGCGTCCACGAGAGCGCGTCCTCATAAAGATCCACGCTATCTGGCGCATCGTGCACCTCATAAGTCCACTCGCCGCGCTTGATGGCCGTATCGCCGGAAGCATCGGCGAAGACTCGTGGCACGGCGGCCCCATGGATTCGTAGATGGTTAATGAAGCGATGCTCTTCTAAGAGTCCTTCCCGGTCGCGTATTGTACGGTAATGGCGCTTGATAAAGACGCGACCGGTATTCATCGATACAACACTTGCCGCAGAAAATGGTCGTGGACTTACCGAAAGAATACTGATCGGCTCAGTACAGTTTTGGAACTCGGCGAGAAGCGAGCGCACCTCGACCAACGTGAGCGGAGGCCAGTCTGCCTTGACCAGCGTACCGTCCATGCCATGCACCTTTGCCATCGTGCTCATCCCTTGTGCGTCCAACCCCTCGCCCCCGCGCGTTCGCAAACCCTAGAAAGTGTAATGCGCCATGAGCCGGACGGTCGTGGGCGCGCCCAGCCAGATAAATGAGTCCCCGTAACTGGCGCCGGTGTCGCTCCAGTAACGTTTGTCAGCGATGTTGTTAGCGTAGACGCGAAAGGTTACGCGTCCCTGTTCGCCGCCGGGTGTGTAGCGTGCGCCCAGGTTGAAGAGGTTGTAGCTGGGCACGCTCACCGCGTCGTCGCGTGTGGCCTCCTTGCGGCCGGTATAGCTCCATCCAGGCAACAGGTGCAGCCCATGCAAGCGCGGCAGCGTCAGATCAGCAGACGTTGTTGTGTTTAGGTGCGGCACATTGATGACTTGCTTGCTATCGAAAGCTGGGGTACCCGTGTTACCTGATAGAGCGCGAACAGCCGCCGCCGACGCCGTTAGCCGCAGCCAGTCCGTAACCTTGCCTTCGGCGTTTACTTCAAGGCCGTCGTGCGTCTCGCGGCCCTCGGAGGCGAACGTAAAGCCACCATCGGCCGGTTGGGGAGAGAAGAACGGGGCGCGCATATGAAAGAGCGCGGTAGTTAGCAAGAGATGCCGGCCCAACTCATACTTCGCGCCGACCTCGGCCTGGCGTGTAAAGAATGGATTGAGAAACTGGTTTGCATTTGTAACCCACCATGGCGCTTGCGGACCCAGCGAAAGTAACACTCCATAGTTGCCATAGAGAGTTATTTTATCGGTGGGGTTGTACGTTGCTGCGTACTGCGGAAGCCACAGGCGCTTGTGGGTCACGTTAGGTGTCGTGCCGGGGCTGATTGCACCGAGTGAGTAATTGTCGTCCCGCAGAGAGTCTTCACGGCCGCCTGCAAGCAATTGAATTTGCCACGGTAAATGCATCCGTTCCTGCACGATTACCGCCGGCTGATGATTGTCTTCATAAAGCCTGCGAGGGCCAGCGGATTCAAGCGGACTCTCAATGGAAATCGGGGCGAGAGGTTGATAAATATTCTCCGCGCCGACATATGTGTACACCGCGCCGTCCTGAACGATGCCATCGGGCGAAGATGGATTGGAAAAAGTATAAAACCCGGGCTGTTGCACGCTGCGCAGAAAGATCTCTCCGCCGGCGGTCAGGTCATGTATGACTGCTCCAGTCTTAAGGTGACCTGCGATCATTGCCTCGGCTTGTGCATCGATGCGGAGTTCTCCGGGGTCGCGGTAGTCGTAGACACCATAGGTACCGTCGGGGCAGAAGAAGTAAGCGGGCGCTTCTGGAGTGCCGGGGCACTCTACATTGTCTTTCGCATCGAATGGCGTTCCGTACGCGTAGATCACGTTATCTTGTATTAGCGAATGGCTGTAACTTGCTGCCGCAAAGGCCACCGAATTGCGGGACAGATTGTACTCCAACCGCGCGCCGGTATTGAAAGTGTCGTAGGTATCGGGAAGGCCCCAGGGCTGGTCGCCTAACATCGTCGACGGGTGAATCTGATTGATGTTTGGCACCGTTGTTCCACCCAGTAACTGGTATCCGCTGCCGTCTCGCTCCACCTTGTGCTGGTATTCGAAGTCGCCCTTCAAGATCGCTTGCGGGCTAAGTCTCCAATCGGCCGCACCCGCGCCCATGGCGCGCCACCCGTTAGTATCGGTCATATAACTCTGGAGCTTTTCGCCTGCCAGATTCACCCTCGCGCCCACCTGCTTGCGGCTGCCGAAGAACTGTCCAAGATCGGTGGCGCCGTATACGCTTCCACGTTGATCGGTACCCAGATCGACAGCCCTGACGATGGCTGGCCTCTTGGTTACGTAGTCGATCAGGCCGCCGGCCGATGCGACGCCGCTCTCCACACCGGCGATGCCTTTGAGGAACTCGACGCGCTCCTTGTTTTCCAAAGGCACATCCTGTTCGCCGGCGATGGTCATGCCGTTGATTTCAAGACCCGTCGCCAAATCCAGCGGAAAGCCCCGAATTTCGAAGTCCCCGTAGTACCCGACGGGTACATAATTGTCGCCGATCGAGGCGTCGTTCTTTACCACGTCCGAGAGCAGACGCGCTCCCTGGTCATCGAGCAATGCACGCGTCACGATCGTCGCCGAGAGCGGCGTCTCAGTGAGCGTTCCGCCATCCAGCGTACCTACCGTGACAGCGTCGGAAAGATACGTATTGGTCGCTTCGCCATGAACCACCACCGTGGTGTTCACAGGCGGGATCGCCTGGGCCTGTGCGGCTGGCTTCGCATCTGCCGGTGCGGATTGGTCGATTATCAAGGGAGCCGAACCCTGCGCGACCGCTCCTAGAGTTGCGCCCGCGCAGCAAAGCAGTAAACCTGTTGCCCAGGGCGCACCCGAAACGCGTCTTGGCCGAGGAGCGACCAACCGAAGCGAAAACAAGCCTGAAATCCTGCCTACGAGCGATGAAAACTCCGGGCGGCCCGGAGCACCCGCGATGAAATTGAGCATGAGCTTCCCTTGTCTCTAAATTCATGAAACAAGAGAACTCAAGCTACAATTCGAGGAAGAAGGCCTATTGGCTTCGAAAGCTTCCCACGCCGGTATTATCCGGATCGGGTTCGAGGGTATTTCTCAGCCCCACTTCGTGGAGCACCCCTGTTTCAATAACTTCATTGAAACATTCCTGGCAGGATTTTGCAATCCTTGTTTCGCTTCGTTAACCCGGCACAGCTCATCCAACCTTAAATGCGCCGACTAAGCTGGTCAGTTCATTGGCCAACGAGGCCATTTGCTGGCAGGCCTGGACCGAGCGCTGCGAACTGGTGGCCGTGTGTTCAATGATTGTGGCGATCTCGTTCACGTTTGCACTCACCGATTGTGTCGAATAGGACTGCTCTGTAGCCGCGGCTGCAATTTGCGTCACCATCTTCTGGACGGATTCTGAACCGTGAATGATGCTCGACAGCGCCTCTCCCGCCGAGCGCGCCGAGTCCACTCCGCTGCGCACGTGGCCCATGCTAAAGCGCATGGCTTCGACGGCTTCAGCCGTGCCTTGCTGAATCGCGCGCACCGTCTGGTCGATCTCCTTTGTGGCTTCGCTGGTGCGCTCGGCCAACCGCCGCACTTCGCCTGCAACCACCGCGAATCCTCGTCCATGTTCGCCGGCCCGTGCTGCTTCAATTGAGGCGTTCAGCGCCAGCAGATTTGTCTGGCCTGCGATTTCGTTGATCACATTGATGATCTTGCCGATTGCGTCACTTGATCGGCCCAATCCCTCAATTTTGGAAGACGTCTCCTGGTTCGATTTAAGCAGTTCCCCGATTGTCTGGACAGTGGTCTGTACCGTCTGACCGCCGGAGTGCGCGCTCTCTTCGGCCTTACGAGCGTCGACAGCGGCGCTCTGCGTCGTCTGGCTGATCTCCAGAACTGAAGTGGAGATTTCGCTCATGGTTGCGCTGATGCGCGCTGCCTGTTCCTGCTGCTGGCTGGCTTGTGCAGCAGTTTCGCGTGCGCTTTGAGCTAGTTCCGTGGCGGCCGAGCCCAGAGTGCTGGCGTGTTCGGCCACACGCCGCACGATCTCCTCAATGCGGCCAATAAAGACGTTGAACCAGATGCCTACTTCGTCGATCTCGTCGTCACCCCGCACCTCAATCCGTCGCGTCAGGTCGCCCTCGCCCTCGGCGATATCCTGCAAGCGCAGCGCCAGGGAGCGCAGCGGCAACACTACCTTGGACTGCACCACCCAGAAAGCCACAGCGCAACTCAGCACGGCGAAGACCAGCATCACGAGCCCCATCACGCGGCTGCGCACAGACCAGGCATCCACCACATCCAGATGCTTTTGAAAACTGGCGGAGATGGCCTTGTCGAAGGCGCTCATACTTTCGCTCAGCGCCTTGTTATCCTTGCCGAGCGCACTAACTTGCGCCATCAATGTGTCGCTTGGCCCTTCCTTGGCGGCGAGAATGGCAGCATACGTATCGTGGTCGCGCGATCGTATGGAAGCGAACTGCGCCATCAAGTCATCGGCCTGCTTGCTTAATTCCGGCAACGAGGCAAGTGATTCCTTCACAGTGTCAAGCGCCGTGGCCACTGCCTCCGCGTCTGTCTCCGCGCCTTTCAGCGACGTGGCGTCCTGCAACACAACAGCATCCCCGTAGTGTTTTTGCATCCGCTCAAAGGAGGCCTGCGCGTGCTGCATGCTCAACGCAGCGGGAAAAAGCGAGGAGGAGATCTGCGACATCCGGCTGTGCGTGGCTGTCGCAGTAAACTGCACCATCGCCACCTGGAGCAGGTAGCCGCCGGCTAGCACGGCCAGAATTCCTAAAATCCTCGTCTTGATTTTCATTTGTCCAAACATCGTGTCACCTTGTAGTGGGCGTAGACGCCATCACCAGAGTTGCTTTTATCAGGAAGCCAATGGTGCGAGGGCCGCGCATCGATCTATAGAGACGCGGCCGTCTTCGCTTCTGCTTACTTCACCTCAAGCGTTTTCACGCCAGAGGTGCTCGCGTCGCCACTCACATATCCAACGGCCCCCTTGGTCTTGGCCACGTACGCCACAACTTCCGCGTCAGAGCCAAGAGTTTTCGGCATGGATGCCTTTCCCGTAAACACCAGGCTGCGGTAGAAGGCTTGCAAAACCGAATCGCTCTTCCCCAAATACTCCTTGAGGAATGCCTCATGTGCAGGGCCGCCCTTGGTCAGCACCGGTTCGACGTGACTGCCTCCGAGGGAATCTTTGTCCAGCAGAAAGACGTCTTTGACATCTCCAGCCGAGATCGTGCTTGCAGACACACTGGAATTAGCGATCACTTTCACGCCGGCGGCTTGCGCCTGCCACGATAAGCACAACGCCACGGCCGCGGCAATTAGAATCAAACTCAGATGTTTCATATCAAGCTCCTTGGATTGCTATCCGCTGCCAATTAGAAGTTGTAGCTGGTCCGGAGGACAAGCATGTCGGTCTTCGGCTTTAGGCCCTTGGGGTTCCACTGTGCGTAGAATCCTTGTTCGGAATCGATATCTCCATAGCCATCCATGAAGTGGCCTTCGGCCTTAACATCCCAGTGGGAGTTAAGGTCATAGCGAACCGTTCCAACCTCATCGTAGATGTGGTTGGCTGCGGAGTCTGTCTTATTAGCCGGGTTATCGTAATGCACATTGGAGTGGTAGACACCCACCTGGATCTTCGGCGTGATCCGGTACGTTGCCGAACTGAACCACGCTTCAGTGCTCTGGTTGAGCGGCATATTGAACGGTATGGCGAGGAAATGGATATATTCAAGGTCGTTGTAAGAGCGATACTCGGCGCTGAACTCCCATTTCTGCACGCTGTAATTTCCGTAGCCCACCCAGGCGCGGTCCGGCCGGCTATCGACCGTGTAATAGAAGCCCGTATAGGGACCGCCGACGTAGTTCAAGTTCCGGTGCATGGTCAGGTTGGCCCATGAAGTGCCCAGCGTCAGGCCCTTGATCGCTGTCGCCCAGCGCAAGTCCCAGCCTTCCGTCCGCCCGTGCATCGAATCGACGTTTATTCCGTTTTGAGCCGAGAAATAGGTGTAGCCTTCACGGTCATCGACGGAGCGGAGGCCGTAATAACCGGTATAGTCCAGCTTTCCTGCTTTTTTCAGGTTGATCCGTCCGTATACATCGCCCCCCGTATGTGCGATCAACGTCGAGCGAAGATCAGTCGGATAGACACCCTGGGGCAGCAACGCCCAAGTGTAGAGGAACGCCATATCCTGCGTATCGTTGTAGAGCCCGATCGCAGTCTTCACCTTGCCGCCGCGCACTCCGAACCAGGGGGCGAACTTATAATCGCCGTAGGCCCAGTCGAGTGCCGGCCGCCCATCATCCAAAGACCCGATCTTGCGCGCGTATCCCTGACCGCCGACGCGGAACTTGTCCGTAACCGCCATGGACAGGTTGAGCGCGCCTTCTGTGAACGCCGGGCTGCCGCTGCTGGTATTCATCGTCAGAAAGTTGTTGTCGTTGGAATACGCGAACCCCTGCGATGCAAAACCATGCATCTGCACAGTGCGGCTTCCGAGTTTGAAATCCTGCGCGTGCAGGACCATCGAGATTGCGAACACTGCGAGTAATGCCATTGCGTTGCGCTTGTGGAACATAAGTCCTCCTTGGAATCCTGCCGTGCGAGTGGGCGCAGCCGATTGTCGGTTCGTCTATTTGATTGAGAGCACCTTGACGCCGTCATGCGGCGTCGCCTTGCCGATGTAGCCGAGAGCGCCGGCATTGTGTCCCACAAACTCGACCACGGCCGCGTCTCCATCCATGCTCTTGGGCATCGATGCCTGGCCGGAAAACACTAAACTGCGCCAGCCAGCGCGATATGCTGTGTCGTTCTTGCCGATGTAGACTTGCAGGAACTCCTCATGCACGGTGCCTGCCTTCAGCAGAATGGGCACCACGTTGCCACCACCGGGTAACGAGGTTGCATTGCCTGTGAAGACATCGCGCAGATCGCTCTTGCTGATCTCGCTGGCCTTAACACCAGGGTTAGCGATCACAATAACCTGGGCCTGCGCGTGGACGGCGACGATCGACGCGGCAGCCAGGAGCAGAATTGAACAACTTAGCTCTTTCATTTCAGTGTTCTCCTTTCTTCCGCGTTAAAAGCTGAATCCTGCCCGGACTACAAGCGCGTTCGTGTTCGGTTTTATTCCCTGAAGGTTAACCTGGGTATAGAAGCCGTCTGGATACATTGGATTATTGCCAGCGGCATTGCCGCCCATAAGGTGACCCTCCGCTTTCACATACCAATGCGTGTACATGTCGAAACGCGCGGTGACGACCTTGTCGTAAATGTGACGAGACGGGTCGCTCTCGCTTGCAGCTTCGACCTGACCCGGCACTGTGACGATCCAATCCTCGCCGAAATGAGAGTAGTAGCCGCCAAATTCGAACCACTTGTTGACCTGATAGGCGGCTGACTGATACCAGCCGTGCGTTCCAATCAGCGCCAGGAATTGGCCATCGAAGATCGTGAAATCGCGCCAGAAGCGTCGGTACTCGCTATCGACACGCAGGTTTCCGTGGGTGTACTCAGCGTAGTATTGCTTAGTGAACTGGCTTCGGGACTGCTCCCAATAGGGAACCAGGACATTGGGTCCGCCCAGAGCCACCGACGGGTTCAGTTCCCCGGTATTCCGCACATGATTCTCTTCATAGGAGACACCGGTCAGCAGGCCCTTGACTGGCATTTGCCAGCGCAGGTCACCTCCATACGTCAGTCCCCCGGTTTTGTTGATGTAGATGCCGTGGACTGTCAGCAGGTAAGGGTAACCGCCATGGGTGCTCTGTATCTGATCGCCGACATAGCCCGTATAACAGAATTTGCCGTACCTCTGCGCCTTGATCGTTCCATAGACATCCCCGCCGATGTGGGAGAGAGTAGCGTCCCGCATATCGATGGAATAGACGGACTGTGGGAGAAGAGCGAATGTGTGAGCGGAGTCCACATCCTGTGAGTCGTTATATAAGCCCAACACAGTCTTCACTTTGCCGCCGCGAAAGCCCAGCCAGGGCCTGAATCTGTAATCGGCAAGAGCCCAGTCCAATTGCGGATGCCAATCTCCCAATTGACCGAGCCTCCGGTCGTAACCCTGGCCACCGATACGCAGGTTGGACCTGACCTGCATGGTCATGTTCACGCCCGCATCTGTAAATGCGCCGCTGCCAATATTGCTCGTTTTCATGGTCAGCCAGTTGTTGTCGTTGGTATGAATGAAGCCCTGGGTTCCAAAACCGTGCACCTGCACCGTCTTCGATCCGAGCTTGATCTCCTGCGCGTGCAGACAGATTGAAAGTGTGAGAGCCGTAAGGATTCCTCCGGCGACATATCTCGAGAGCTTTCGCTTCATCGTGTTTCTCCTTCACTGGCTTTCCGAGATCAACTCCCTCGGCGCACTCGAGAGTCGACCGATTATGCAAGGGACGCGCGAGTGCATCATTCCCCCGGCGATGCAAAAGCATGAATCGTCCAATGCTCTTTTCGGCATGTACTCTGGCTGCTGTATCGGCGACAGGCCCAACGACTTGAGGCTTGATGCTGATCGAGACAAGAGATCGCGCGAGCAACAATTCAATAAGTTCAGATATGGAAGAGTTCCATTTCGGAAACCAAGTAGCCACGCTGAAATCCCCGTCAGAGTAATTACCCGCCAAGGCTGTTGGATTATCGATCTGAGGACGATGACTTGGAAGAGCGAGCATTTACTATCAATTCGGGCGAGGTTTTGACAGTCGACCTGCATAGAATCTTTGTATTGTGACTGCCATCACATACGGCGTTTTGGATGATGTTAGTCTAAAAAGCGGCCTTGGGGGTCTTAAGAAAAGCACGATGCCATCATTTCCCGCTGTCGATCCCATTCCCTTGCCGGCTCCGATCTGGCTCCTGAAACTGTTGCATATCGTGACGCTGGCTCTGCACTTTGTCGCCGTCGAGATGCTGATTGGCGGCCTGCTACTGGCGGTTCTGTTGAGTCTCTTTGGCCACTCCTCCGAGGCCACGGTCGCTGCGCGTGCTTTGGCTCGCCGACTTACAACGGTGATGACATTCGTCATCAACTTCGCCGTCCCACCGTTGCTTTTTGCTCAGGTGCTCTATGGCCGCGCGCTCTACACCAGCAGCGTACTGATCGGCATCTATTGGATCTCGATCATCGGTCTGGTCTCGCTGACTTACTGGTTGCTCTATCGCTTCACGGCGCGCCTTGAGGCCGGCAAATCCGCGTGGTGGGTGGGCTTGACAGCCTGGCTGCTGGCTGGCTCGGTCGCACGGCTGCTCTCGACCAACATGACTTTGATGCTGCGGCCCGAGGTCTGGCGATCGATGTACTCCGCCTCGGCGATGGGCGCGTATTTGCCGGCCCGCGATCCAACACTGGAGCCGCGCTGGCTGTTTATGATGGCCGGTGGCCTCTTCGTCGGCGGATTGTGGCTGGTCTATCTGGCAGGCCGCGCAACCTTTACTGCAGAAGAAAAGAGCTATCTTGCCGGACTCGGTGGCAAGGTGGCCGCTGTATGCGGCATTGTCTATATCGCAGCCGGCATTTGGGCCGCAAGCGTGCAGCCCGATGCAGTCAAGGCGGGACTCACAGGCAATGGAGTCTATTCTTTCTACAAATTCTTCGGCTTGGCCGGATATGGCTGGCTCGCGCTGGCTGCGGCGGCTGTGCTGCTCGGAGCGTATGCGGGATTCGGCAAAGTGGCGGCCAATTGGCTAGGCTGGGTGGCCGCATTGGTCGTCCTGCTGATTGAGGTCATGCTGGTCGTCTACCGCGACGGCGTTCGCGACATAACGCTGCTCAGCAAGGGCTACGACGTGTGGGATCGTGCCGTAGCCACGAACTGGTGGGTCGTGGGCCTCTTTCTGATTCTTTTTGTCGCTGGCCTGGGCGTCGTCGGTTGGCTTATCTCCGTGGTAGCCCGCGCAAGAAAAGTAATGGAGGGCACGGCATAAATGAGCGAGCCAACAAATCTTCTCATCAATGAACAACCGAATCTTCCAAGGATTGTCGAGGAACCCGGCGAAAAGAATACTCGCCGAGTCTTTCTGGTCGCAGCCGGAGCCGCAGGCCTTGCCTACTCTGCCGCTCTAGCCTACCCAATTTACCGCTACCTCGCGTCGCCGCAGGAGATGGCCTCTGAGGCCGTTGCCGTCACTGAAGTGACTCTAAAGGATGCGCAGAAACTTCCTATCGGTTCTGTCCTGATGTTCAAATTCGGCGCATCTCCGGCACTACTTATTCACCACGAAGATGGCCGCTGGATCTCGATGACTGCGGTGTGCACGCATCTAGGCTGCACGGTGCAGTATGAGCCGCAGGCCGACCGCATTCACTGCGCCTGCCACGGCGGGGTCTACAACCCTTATACCGGCGCCAACGTCAGCGGTCCGCCACCCAAGCCTCTCAAGCTATTCAATGTTGCCGTCAATGAAACCGGCGTGAATGTCTCGCGCGCATAGCGCAACGCTCGTAACAGAAAAAGGGACCAAGGGCATGAGTTCGAAGATCATCTATAACTGGATCGATGAGCGGCTAGGTTTGACGGAGTTGGCCGCATTTGCGCGCCATAAGACGGTCCCCGTCCACTCGCAATCTTTCTGGTACTACTGGGGTGGCATCTCGCTCTTCCTCTTCATCGCGCAATGCTTCACAGGCGTTCTGCTATTGGTATACTTCCGGCCCGGTGCTGAGGCCTATGAGTCGGTCCGCCAGATCACTTTCGTGATGCATTTCGGTTGGCTCATTCGTTCCGCGCACGCATGGTCGGCTAGCCTCATGATCTTCTCCATCATGGTGCACATGTTCTCGGTCTACTTCATGAAGGCCTACCGCAAGCCGCGCGAATTCGGCTGGCTGAGCGGCATGGCGCTTCTCGGATTGGCCTCGGTCTTTGGTTTCTCCGGGTATCTCTTGCCGATGGATGAGCTGAGTTATTTCGCCACCAAGGTAGGCCTGCAGATTCCAGCAGCGATTCCCTTCGTGGGCGAAGCCATCGCGAACATGCTGCGCGGCGGCCCGGATGTGAGCGAGTTCACAGTGCAGCGCTTCTTCGCATTGCATGTCGTGGTGCTACCCGCTATCTTCGTTCCGTTGCTTGGTTTTCATCTTTGGTTGGTCCAGCGTCATGGTAACGCAGCCCCGCCAAGCGTTGAGGTCCTGCCACCAGAACAGCGCAAGTCGATGCCGTTCCTGCCCAACTTCCTGCGCAAGGATCTGGCGATGTGGCTCATCTCGCTCAACATTCTCGCCCTGCTGGCTTCGGTATTTCCCTGGAGCCTCGGCAAGCCCTATGACTCGCTGGCGCCCGCACCGATCGGCATTCATCCCGAGTGGTACTTCATGAGCCCCTTCGAGATGCTCAAGATGCTAGGAAGCGTGCTTCCCGGCGAGGCCGGCGAAATCGCGGGCATTCTGCTCTTCACGTTCGGCATCGCGCTCTGGGTCCTGATTCCCTTCTACGACAACACCAGGGAATCCGGCCAGCGTGCACGCGCAGCGCACTACTTCGGATTGATTGCAGTGATCTTGTTACTGAGCACCACCGTCCTCGGTTACTGGACGATTCGGTAAGACAGCCTCAGTTGTTGGCTACGGGCCTTAAGGTTGGATAAGTCGATGAGAGAGGTCTCGACGCAACCAAGTTGGAGAAAGGCCTGGAGTCAGTTGTGAGAGGCAGGAGATAAAAGTGAATTATCCGTTCTGGGACATTCCATTTCTCGGCTCGGGCTGGGTGATCGGCATCATCGCCATCTTCCATGTCATGATCTCGCAGTTTGCGGTAGGCGGCGGCCTCTATCTTCCAATGGCCGAGCGCAAGGCCCTGCGCATGCCCGAGGGCCCGCTTCGCACCGCGTGGCTCAATCAACTGGCCAGCCACTCCAAATTCTTCCTGGTCCTTACCGCCGTATTCGGCACCGTCAGCGGCGTGGGCATCTGGTTCGCCATCGGCCTGACGCATCCCGAGGCCACCAGTACACTGATTCACAACTTCGTCTTCGGCTGGGCGATGGAGTGGGTCTTCTTCCTCGTCGAGCTTACGACCATCGCGGTCTATTACACCACTTGGGGCACGATCGACGATAAGTTGCACCTCAAAGTGGGCTGGGTCTATGCCGTCGCCTCTGCCTTTACACTGATCATCATCAACGGCATCCTTACTTTTATGCTCACCCCAGGGCAGACATGGCTTCTCGTCGCCGGAACAGGCCATGAGGCGAACAAGTTCTGGTACGCATTCTTCAATCCGACTTACTGGCCGAGTCTTCTGCTGCGTTGCTGCGTCTGCTGTTCTCTGGCCGGCATCTGGGCGCTCATCACCGCGAGCCGCATCGACGGCGACAAACTGCCGGAACTCAAGACCACCATGGTCAAATGGAGCGCCCGCTGGCTTGTGCCATCTTTTGTGGCTATGCCCTTTCTGATGATTTGGTACTACATGATGGTTCCGGCCTCACAGCAGGCGTTGCTTCAATTAGGCATCGACACGATCAACGCTGGAACGTTTTCAGCCGTCACACGCATGGCGTTGGTCATCATCATTACCTCGGCCACGATAGTCGGCGTTGTTTACTTCCTGGCATATCGCAATCCCACCGACTTTAATCTCTCGCACGCCATGGCAGTCCTGCTGCTGGCGCTGATCGCCACCGGAGCCGGCGAGTACTCCCGCGAGATGCTGCGCAAGCCCTACGTCATCGGCCACTGGATGTACTCGAACGGAGTCCGTGTCCCCTATGTCGCGCGCATTAATCAGGAAGGTTATCTGGCGCATTCAATGTGGGTATGGAGCAGCCCCGAATCCAATGCTCCACTCGTATCGCAAGAGCCAGGCGGGATCGATCCTGCCTCCAGTTACTCCCGCGGCGAAGCCATCTTCCGCGGCGAGTGCGGTTCCTGCCACACGCTGGCCGGCTATCGTCCGCTCAAGAACCTGTTAGCGGGCCGCGACCGCGCCAACATTGGCAACTTCATCACTATGCTCCACGACTACAAGCCCGACTCGCCCTACACCCGCTTCATGCCGCCAATGGCAGGCACAAAGCAGGACATCGACGATTTGACCAATTACATCAACGCCCAGGTCAACCCACCTGCGCCTTTGCAAAAGCCCGTGCAGACCGCGCAGAAGTAGTGTTTTCGACCCAACCGTGAGTTCTCCGATTCCGCCATGAGCACGCGGTGTGCTAGAGTGAGTGCATTCGCAAGCCGCCACGGGAGGTGCGAATGCGAATCTATGGTTTGCTCCTGGCGTTCCTGGCGCTGGCCTCTGGCCCGGTATATGCGCGGCAAGAGTCGGCTTCCTCAACCACCGATGGGCCGACGAATGCCACGCCGGTCGCGCCCACACCAGACAAAGACGGCGTCTACCTGACCGGTCCAGGAATCTCATCGCCCGAGTTGCTCCGGACCGTCCCCGCCGCATACCCTCCTGACGCCGCCGAGACCGACATTCCTCACGTTGTGATCCTCTCTGTTGTTATCGGCGTTGACGGAGCCGTAAGGAACATCCATGTGGTCAATCCCAGAACCAGCGCATACGACGACTACGCAATCGCCGCGATAAAGCAATCCCAGTTTCAGCCAGGAACTCTGAATGGCAATCCGGTTCCTGTCCGGATCGCCGTGCGAGTGCGTTTCTTTCATCTCAGACCGGCGATTCCGATGCTTCAAGCCGCCCCAAGGGTTGTAGGCTCTGGATCTTTCGGGCATGACGATTCCTCCAGGCCGGACGACCCTTTCAAGCTGCGGCCGGGCGATACAACGCCCATGGCAATCAATACGGTGAATGCCGACTTTTCCGACGAGGCCCGGCGCGAAAGGTTTGAGGGCGTCATCCTTGTCTCGCTGATTGTCAACGAAGAGGGCTTACCGGTCGATCTGCAAGTCGTGAGACCTGCCGGCCACGGCCTCGACGAGAAGGCGCTTGAAGCCGTCAAGCAGTACCGTTTTCAACCTGCGATGCGCGATGGAAAGCCAGTTGCAGTTCGGATCAGGGTTGAGATCAGTTTCCGGCTCGGTAGAGGTAGCACCTGGCAATCTCGCTGACCACCTCGGGGAGACAGCCCTGACAGCCCAATCCATGCGATCCTGAAGAAGCCATGAAAATCCTTTTCGGCATCCTCGCTCTTCTCGCCGTCGCCGCCTCCTTCTTCGCCGACTATAAATGGCGCCAGTGGATGGCCGCCCACCGCCGCGACCACCAATAGCCAGCAATCTTCCTGAAATTCCTTCGATACAATAGCTCTCAGGGAGCCGTCCAATCGTTATGTCACACAATTTCGCTCTTACCCGTCGCTCTTCTCTTCTCAGCAAGCCGGCCAGTCTGTTGCTGGGTCTTGCTCTCGCCGCATTCCTCAACTTGGCCGCCTACGCACAGTTTGGAGCGCCGGCGGCGGGAACTCAGGTGCACGACACCACCCCCCTTAAGCCGCCCGCCGGATCCCGCGTGGCAATCGTCGAGTTCGAAGATATGGAGTGCCCGGACTGCGCCCGCGCCAACCCTGTACTGAAAAAGGCTGCCGCCGAATATCACATTCCCTGGGTGCGCCACGACTTCCTCATCCCTGGTCACGTTTGGAGCCCTATCGCGGCGGTCAACGCCCGCTGGTTCGACTCCCAAGGCAAAGGAATGGGCGACGAGTATCGTGATCAGGTCTTCGCCAATCAAGCCTCGATCTACGGCCCACCCGCTCTCAACCAGTTCACAGAGAAGTTTGCTGCGGACCACCACGTTGCCCTGCCCTTCGCCATCGATCCGCAGGGCAAGCTGGCCGCCGCAGTCAAGGCCGACAAGGATCTCGGCCTGCGCGTCGGCATCGAGCACACTCCCACGATATGGATTGTCACGGACCACTCCAAGGGCGCGCCTTTCATGGAGGTCATCGATCGCAGCAGACTCTACCAAATGATCGACCAGGCTAAAGACGACACCGCGTCGGCAACCGTCCCCGTCAAAACATCTGCCAAGGCACAAACTAAGAAGCCCACAAATTAGTGCCCTTACATGCACACATAATGCGGCGCATCCGGCTTTGGATGCACCGCATTTGCTGTCAATCCGTGGCTCAGATCTCTAAATGGCGGTCAACCATGCACCATTCTTTTGGCTCATCCAGGTAGATTTACACTCTTTTTATCTCTATCTCCCATTCGTTCCGCTCTGAATCTGGACCAGCACCGGCTCCTGATCACCATCCTCGCCACCGGTTTCACCCGGCGAAACCAGCCTCGTCTGCGGTGCGCGCCAGTGGTCGATATGACTGATCCGATGCACGCAGCCGATGGTGCAATTGGGCGCGCAGCTTTTTGCGGTGAGGAACTCTCGTTTTACGTCCGCTACCTTATAGTCATATAAGGGGATGCCTGGGTAGCCGCGCTGCTGGCTGCAATAGTGGACTAAACCGTCTTCGCAGATGTAGAGGTAGCGGGAGCCGGCACGGCAGCGCCAGTCGTTGGGCTCGCCCTGGGCGATGGCTTCCTGGAATTTATCGAACTGGGCGTAATTGGTCTTGCGGCGGTGCGTCATTTCGAAGTAGACCTTAGCCTCGTCGGGCCGCAAGGGCTTCAGTTGGCCGCTGCCGTCATGGATAATTCCGATCGTCGACTCAAAGCCCAGTTCGAGGGCTCGGCGGCCTATCACTAAGGCATCATTGGGGTTCTTGAAACCACCGCCGACGACGGAATTGATATTCACATGGAACTCGGCGTACTGGGCCAGCATCTGAAGTTTCTTGTCCAGCACCTTGAGGCTTTTCTTCGAGACATCGTCCGGCTCAAGATTGTCGATCGAGATCTGCATGTGGTCGAGGCCGGCCCGGTTGAGGCGCTCTATCCTTTCTACATTGAGCAGATAGCCGTTGGTGATCATCCCGGCGATGGCCCCGGTTTGGCGCATGCGGCGAATGATGTCGTCCAGGTCCGGATGGGTGAGCGGCTCCCCGCCCGAGAGGCCAATCATCGCGGTGCCGAGCCGTCCCAGGTGGTCTATGCGGCGCAGCATTTCGTCGAGCGGTACGGGTTCAGAGACCTTATCGTACTCATTGCAATAGCCGCATGAGAGGTTGCAAAAGCGTGCCGGGATGATTTGGGCCAGGACGGGATGTGAAGTATCGGCCAGCGCGCGCACCACCATGGCGTATTCGCGCACCTTCCTTCGAGCTGCAATCCAGCGTCCGCGTACTGTCGCTCTCCGAGGAGTTGCCATCCTTCCTATTGAATCACAATATGCTTCGATGGCGATTTTCGAGGTAGAAGTGGAGTTTTTGATGAAACGCTGCTGATTTGCGTGGAGAGAAACGTGGATTGGTTTGCATATAAATGGAGGGATTGCAGGCAGAATGGGAGAAAAGGGCAAAGTTTATGTAGGTTTGAGGGGCTGCTAGAGGGATCTAGAGAGGTATTACCTTGCAGATTGGGCGTTCGTGGTAGCCCACCCTAGCCGCAAATACAAGAACGCGGCGAGGATGGGGCACCCGGCGGTCATGGGTAGCCCACCCTAACCGCAAAAACCCCGGCTTGCTCGGGATTACAGGCATGGGTGGGGAGTTGAGAGAGGGTGGAATGTGAATAAGGAACTACGGGAAAGGGCGCGGAGGGATCTCGATGAGGATCTTCGCGTCTTCAAAGGCAAGAGAATTCGACGGTCGAAGTGGGGCTGGCTGCGGGGAGTGCGGCAGGCGCTGGGAATGCGCGTTGAGGAGGTGGCAAAGCGGTTGAAAGTCGGGCGCTCGGAGATTTACAGGCTGGAGATGTCGGAGTTGCGGGAGACGATCACGCTCAAGAAGCTGCGCGCAGCGGCTGAGGCGATGGGCTGCGAGTTGGTGTATGCGGTGGTTCCGAGGGAGGGGACGCTCGAGGAGTTGGCTGAGGAGTTGAAGAGGGAACGGAAGCAGCACCGGACTCCGAGGCAGAAGAGCCTGGCGCGGAAAGATCCGTTCGGGCTCAACAATATGGTGAAAGCGGTTCTTACGCTGGCGGGGTGGCATGACGGGAAGAGCTGATGGTGTTTAGTATCGCTCGGAGTTATGAGGGGGCTATCAACGAAGGGTGAAGGTCAACAGTTTCCCAGGTCTCAGAATCGGGACCTGGGGCACCCGGCTTAGTCGTCCGACTGATGCGTGATTGAGACGATTAACCTCCATACAAAACGATGCAAAAAAATCTGATTACAATTCAGGGCAGCAATTAATCATGCAAATTAATATTGGCATTTATGGTATTTGCAACTAACAGATTATGAAGGATTCACATAAGAACTGAACCTGCAGTTAGTCGAATTCAAACGTTTAAGTAGGCATAATTCTCTTGACTATGACTCATTACTGAGGGCAGAATATAACCGTAGGGCGAAGTCTGGATGTAATAGTCATAAGAAATATCCTATGCTGATAATCCGCAGCATAGTGCTTCCTCCCTCACGCTCGTTCGACCTCGTTTACCAACGATCACTCCAACTGACACTCCCCCGGCTGCCATGGCCGCTCGACCCCTTGCCATGGTGGATTGAGACAACTTTTTTCACAAATCGAATAAGGAGCATCGTTATGAGACATTCATCGACGACAGGCAGAATTGTGTCTTCACGCATTGCAAGCGCAGTCATGTCAGCCACGCTTTCGCTGTTCACACTCTCGAGCCAAGCCGAACAACATTTCCAGACACTGCCCACCAAGATCGTCCGCCCGGCTGTTTCCACGGGGAAAGCCGCGCCAGTAGGCCCTCTTCCACTTACACAACACTTGAAGCTCCACATAGTTTTGCCGGTGCGGGACCAGGCAGGAGTGGATAGTACGCTGCAACAACTTTACGACCCGCAAAGTCCTTCTTATCGTAATTGGCTTTCAGTGAAGGAATTTACCGATAAGTTTGGGCCGACGCAAGAGGACTATCAGGCTGTGGTCGACTTCGCCAAAGCCAATGGCTTAGCGATAGTAGGCACGCCTGCACCGAATCGCAGGATGGTAGCCGTCGACGGACCGGTGGATGCGATCAACAAAACCTTCCACTTGACGATGACCTCTTACCGGCATCCGACGGAGAACCGAAATTTTTATTCACCGGATCGCGAACCTACGCTGGACCTCAAGGTGCCCATACAGCACATAGAAGGTCTGGATAACTTCAGTCTGCCGCACAGCATCGACCTGAAGCACAGCACCACGGATAACACTCTACAGACCTTTGCAGTTGGCTCGGGACCGGGAGGACAATATCTCGGCAGTGATATGAGAGCCGCTTACTACGGTGGAGGTCCGCTTACTGGAACAGGCCAATATATCGGTCTGTTTGGCGGGCAGTACGACATGAACGACGTGAAACTCTACTTCAGTTCTGTCGGTCAATCGTTCAATCCCAGCGTGGTGCAAGCGGTCTCTGTGGATGACACGGAAACATCATGCACGGGCTGCGATGACGGCGAGATAGTGATCGACATCGCGCGTTCGTATTCAATGGCGCCCGGAGTAAGTGGGATTTTCGAGTTTGTCGGAGGGTGCGAAGAGGATACTCTGAACGCCATGGCCACGCATGATCCTCTTCCCATGCAGAATAGCAGTTCCATAGGGTGCCTCCCTGGTTCTTCGATCCCTGCTATCGAGTCAATCTTGCAGGAGATGGCGGCGCAGGGGCAGAGTTATTTCAGCGCTTCCGGCGACTCCGCGGCATTCAAAACCTCGGACGATAACACTGGCGACACTTATCCGACAGAATCCACCTGGTGCACGGCGGCTGGCGGGAGCGACTTGAACACCAATGGCGCCGGCGGCCCCTGGGTATCGGAAACGGCGTGGGCCGACAGCGGCGGCGGCCCCAGTCCAGATGGCTTCGCGATTCCGAGCTGGCAACAGCTACCAGGGGTGATTAACTCGTCGAACGGCGGATCGACGACATTGCGCAATTTGCCGGACGTGGCAAGCGAAGCGAACTTTGACAATTACTTTTGCGATGAAGGCGTATGCCAAGGGGGACTGGGCGGTACAAGCTTCTCGTCGCCAACCTGGGCCGGGTTCATGGCCTTGGTGAACCAACAGGCAGTGGCCAACGGCAAGCCGACTGCCGGGCTTCTGAACCCCACCATCTACGCCATTGGCACGGGGTCGAGCTATAACAGCGACTTCCACGATATCACCAGTGGGAATAACAATAACGGCGTTGGGCAGTCGTACAACGCCGTTACCGGCTATGACCTTGTGACAGGATGGGGCACGCCGAACGGGCAGAGCCTGATCAACGCACTGTCTGAATCCACAGCCCCAGAGTCAACGTGCCATGTCTCCTATACGATCAACAGCCAATGGGCGGGCGGTTTCAATGCGGGGCTTACGATCGAAAACACCGGTACGACCGCGTTGACACACTGGACACTAACATGGGCATTTGGGAATGGGCAGACAATTACGAGTCTCTGGGATGGTAATGAAAGCCAAAGCGGCTCGAACGTGACGGTGACTAACCTGGGTTACAACGGCAACATCCCCGCCGGAGGCAGTTTCACCGGTGTCGGATTCAATGGAACCTGGAATAACATCGCCAACGCAGCACCTACGTCGTTTGCAATTAACGGAAATCCCTGCGACTAGGCTAAGAGAATAACTTGTGTTGCATAACATGGGAGCGGGGAGAGTGTCTCCAGGAACCTGTTCGCCCCGTTTCCATGAAGCAAGTACTTATGTCCTATAAATGACCTTGAAGTGTTTTATTAACCATAGTCCGTTTCAATATATTGTGCTACTATTTGTTCGCTTCCAATGAAGACAAGTTCCCGTCGTCTGCAATGCCTTGCAGCATGGCCGGGTATTGTCTTGGGCCAGTGTTTATCCCAAGGAAGTGAACGGCGGCGAGCCAGACCGGCTCGTCTCAGGAGCGAACCAGCCATGATCTCAACACCTCCCTCGGTTGTCCCGGCGATCTCCGCCGCTGCCTATCTTCGCATCTCAAACCGTGCCGGGAAGCAATGTGATGCTGTGAGATCACGCAGGTGGAGGGCGGCGGTCACCTGCTTGATCATTGGTTTGTTGTTGGCGGTGCCAGGTTATGCGCAGCAATCGGCTCTGACGCGCCATGTGCGCGAGGCGGTTCTCAATGGACAGGCAAAGCCGCTCGGACATCTACCCGCAACGCAGGTGATGCGGTTGGATATTGTTCTGCCGCTGCGCGATCGGGCGGGGCTGAAAGCTTTTCTCAGCGAGGTCTATGATCCATCAAGCCCATCTTACCGTCACTTTCTCTCCGTGGCGGAATTCACTGCGCGGTTTGGTCCCAGCCGGGAGAACTATGACGCCATGGTTGCATTTGCAAAGGCGAAGGGCCTGACGGTCGTTGGCGGGACGCGGGATGGCATGGATGTGCAGGTAGAGGGTTCCGTCTCAGCAGTCGAGACTGCATTTCGGATCAACTTAAAGACTTACCATCATCCTACTGAGGACCGCGTTTTCTATGCGGCAGACCGTGAGCCTGTGGTCGACTTGCCGTTCCGGATTTGGCATATCTCCGGCTTGGATAACTACTCCACTCCGCATACGATGCTGGTTAGCAAAAGCGACTATGCAAAGGCTCATGGACTCTCTGCCGAGGCTAATGTTTCGCATGTTACAACGGGCTCCGGTCCGTCGGCATCTTTTTTGGGCAGCGACATGCGAGCGGCATATTACGGTGGAACGACGCTGACCGGCGCCGGACAAAACCTGGGTCTATTTGAGTATTGGGGCACCGATCTGGCGGATTTGACTTATTACTTCAATAGCATCGGCCAGACCAACAATGTGCCGATCAGTCTTTTGTCTGTGGATGGAACGAGCACGAGCTGTATGTTTTATGAAGACTGCGACGACACAGAACAGACGCTCGACATGACCCAGGCGATCGGCATGGCTCCGGGACTGTCGAGCTTAGTGATGTATATCGGGTCAACCGATACGGCGATCATCAGCGCCATGACTTCGAACAACCCACTGCCCACGACCATCGGCTGTTCGTGGAGCTGGATGCCCACGGACCCG
>Ga0187890_10000831_pt1 | contig 22365 bp, 21 predicted proteins | sample June2016WEW_21_1_FD_133005 | JGI IMG/M metagenome (GOLD analysis project Ga0187890, IMG submission 133005) | Peatland microbial communities from SPRUCE experiment site at the Marcell Experimental Forest, Minnesota, USA - June2016WEW_21_10 | ecosystem: Environmental > Terrestrial > Soil >... | reverse complement strand
GTCCATCGGCGGGATCATCGTGGACGGAGGCACCTTCGACTACGAGGGCAGCGGCCGCTTCCCGAACTTCACCGAGCCCGACCCCAGCTACCACGGGCTGGTGTTCTCGCAGCTGCCCGAGGCCCTGTTCCCGGCCCGCTACGTATTGAAGGCCAGACTGCAGTACCTGCGGGACCTGGGGCCTTCCATCGCCCCGTTGAACTCCTTCTTGTTCTTGCAGGGTCTCGAGACCCTGAGCCTGCGGATGGAGCGCCACGTCGCCAACGCGCAGCAGGTGGCCGAGTGGCTCGAGCGGCGCGACGAAGTCTCCTGGGTGTCGTACGCCGGTCTCGAATCGAGCCCGTGGCACGAACGCCAGAAGCGGTACCTTCCCAACGGCGCCGGCGCGATCCTGGGTTTCGGCATCGCCGGGGGGGCCGAAGCCGGTCGGAGATTCATCGAGGGCTTGGAGCTGTTCAGCCACCTCGCCAACGTCGGGGATGTTCGGAGCCTGGCTATCCATCCCGCTTCCACCACCCATTCACAGTTGACCGAGGCCGAGCAACTCTCAACGGGTGTGACCCCTGATCTCGTGCGCCTGTGCGTTGGTCTCGAGACACTCGACGACATCCTGGCCGACCTGGATGCCGGTTTCCGTGCCGCCAAGGTCGGCTGATCGCATCTCCACAACGGGCGCCTGGAGCCCGGGCGACGACTCCGGAGACCGGCGTTTCGCCCGACTGATCGGTGCCGAGGGGCTGGGTCTCGAGGCGGGCGGCCGCCTGGGCCCCGTCGACGTGGCCTACGAGACGTGGGGTGAGCTCGACGCGGGCGCGGGCAATGCCGTGCTCGTCCTGCATGCGCTCACCGGTGATTCGCACGCGTCGGGGCCGATGGGGCCTGGACATCTCAGCGCCGGGTGGTGGCCGGGCATCATCGGCCCTGGAGCCCCCATCGACACGGATCGGTTCTACGTGGTCTGCCCGAACGTGCTCGGCGGTTGCCAGGGAACCACAGGGCCCGCCTCGATCGCTCCCGACGCACGTCGCTACGGGTCACGGTTTCCCATCATCACCATCAGGGATCAGGTCCGGGTGGAGGAACTGCTGGCCGACCATCTCCGCATCGACCGTTGGGCCGCGGTCGTGGGAGGTTCGATGGGCGGTATGCGGGTCCTCGAGTGGTGTGTGGGATCACCGGACCGCGTCGCCCGGGCCGTGGTGATCGCCGTCGGGGCGGCCGCCACTGCAGAGCAGATCGGATTGTGCGCATTGCAGGTCCGTGCCATCCGAGCGGACCCGGCGTTCGCGGGCGGTGACTACTACGACAACGCCGAAGGGCCGGCACGGGGTATGGCCATCGCTCGGGGGATGGGCCAACTGAGTTACCGGACCGCCGCCGAGCTCGACGCTCGGTTCGGCCGAGACGCGCAAGGAGTCGAGCAGCCGTTGAAGGGCGGGCGCTACAGCGTCGAGTCCTACCTCGAGCACCACGGAGACACGCTGCTCCGACGTTTCGACGCCAATTCGTACATCGTGCTCAGCGAGGCGATGAACCACCACGACATCGGCCGAGGTCGAGGTGACATCGCCTCGGCTCTCGCGGTCGTCACGGCTCAGGTCTCCGTCGTCGGGATCTCGTCCGATCGCCTGTACCCGATCGAGCTTCAACACGAGTTGGCCCGGTTGCTACCCGGCTCGACCGGCGTCACCACGATCGAGTCACAGGTGGGCCACGACGGGTTCCTGGTCGAGACAGATGCCATCGGGGCCGCTATCTCCGCAGCGTTGGCGTGATCATCGGCGTGTGCCGAGGCCCGGCAGGAGGGCCCGCCGGGCCTCATTCTCCGCCTCTTGCGCCGAGCCCGTCTGCGATCTCACCCTTGATGTATTCGGGACTAAACCCCTTGGTCCCTGGATGCCGATAGAAATGAGGTGGGTTCCTCTGGCCTGAGACCTCTGCCGCCGAAGGGCGAGGCCGGCTTCGGCCTCGTCGGCATCGTGATCTCGCTCATGATCGTCGCCATCTTGAGCGTCGGTGCGCTCAAAGCGTTTGCCAGCGGAGCGGGCTCGGGGTCCGGTTCCCCCGCCCAGAGCCCCGCCGTGAACAAGGCCTACGACGTCCAGGCTCAATCCGCGTTGTCCAACGTCATGGAGAACGTCCGCGACGGGGCCATCGGCAACGGGGGAGTGGCCGCCTCTGATCTCGCCCAATACGGGGTCTCGGCGGCGCCGTCGATGTCGCCTTCGGAGGTGAGCGGTGCCGTGGCGGGTTCGAGCGCCGACGGTTCGATCGGGTTCGGCGGTGTCACGCTGGCGGTGGAGTCGAAGTCGAGGACGTGCTGGTTTGTCTGGTTCTCGTCGTCGAGCACCTGGTACGGCTCGGAGCCCGACGCGACTTCATGTGCCGCCCAACCGATGGCCGACGCCCCCACCGCCGGGGCCGCATCATCGGGTTCGATCGGTTGGCAGCAAGGCTCGTTCCCGATCTCGGGATGACGACCCCCGCCGACGGCCCCGGTTCCGGGCGTTCTCGGACCGAGGGGACCCCTGCTCTTCTTGAGGGCATGGCGCGTGCCTTACGATGGACACTGGTAAGCAAGCCATGCCGGGTGCGGTCAGCCACATGCGTCGCCATGCCGACTCGGTCACCTCGGACCCATGCGGAGCGACACCGTGAGCCAAGCGCTGTGCACGCACATCGACCAGATCGCTGATCCGACACCGTCGTCGTCGGGGTGCGAGGACTGCCTGGCCGCAGGCCGCCGGGACTGGGTGCACCTGCGCGTGTGCCAGACCTGCGGCCACGTGGGCTGCTGCGACAGCTCACCCGGGCTCCATGCCACCGCCCACGCTCACGCCGTCTCGCACCCGGTGATCCGGTCTTTCGAGCCCGGAGAAGACTGGTATTGGTGCTACCTCGACGATGTCGCCTACGAGCTCGCCGACCGGCCCCCGGCCCCCTCGCATCCCTGACCGTTGCCCGGCCACCAGGTGACCCCCGTCCAGTACCCCCGACCTCCGTGGTGACGTGTCGGAGCTGAATCCGACGCCCACGACCCGGACGGCGCTGCACACCATCGCCGCCCACGTTCTCGCCCGCCGACGGTACGCCGTGGGTGGGCGTTTCGGCCTGCGTGCCGGGCCGGGCGGGATCGCCACCCCCGCCTTCGGCGATGATCCCGAGACGATCCGGATCTCCGGTGTGACCCTGGTCCGTGAGGTCGGCGGGCTGAGCACCCGCGTGTCGATCAACGGGTCGACGCTGCGCGCCCTGGCCGGCTTCGTCGACGTCGACTTGGATGCACCGTTCAGCTGCGGAGACGACACCCCACCTCTTGGTGCTGTCGACGTGCCTTTCGACCTCGTCGTCGAGACCGCGACGGAGATCAACGACTGGTTTGCCCTGGCCTGGACCGTGCTCGACGACATACTCGGCTCGCTCCCGAAGGGATTCGAGGTCGCCACCATCCAGTTGTGGCCCGAGCACTTCGACGCCGCGACAACGGTCACCGTGCCGTCGGGGCAGGGGGTCAACCTGGGTTTCTCACCCGGCGACGGATTCGAGAGCGAGCCCTACCTCTACGTGGGCCCCTGGGGCGATGAGCGACCCGGGGACCCGACCTTCTGGAATGCCCCCTTCGGCGCCACCCGCCGCCGGTCCGAGACTCGAGGTTCGGCGAACACCGCCGAGTTCTGCCGGCAGTTCCTCTGCCAGGGCCTCGATCTCGTTTTCCCCTCCTAGTCGGGCGCCTCAGCTCGAGCTCTCAGACGCCGGCGCGCCTCGTCAGGGCTCGGCACCGATGAGGGGGGACCGGCCCAGGAGGAAGACGCCGACCGTCACCAAGAGCAGGCCGAGGACCTCGAGCACAGGAGCCACTCCCCCCGAGCGCACGCGCTCCCCGAAGAACCCCAGGCCGATGGCCACGGCCACCAAGGGCTGGACGACGGTCAACGTGGGCAGCGACAGGCGAAGCGCACCAGCGTGAAAGGCACTCTGGGTCAGCAGGAGGGCTGCGACTCCCGCCACCAACAGGGCGTACGGGGTCCACGTGGCAAGCGTGTGGATCACCCCTGCGTCGAGAATGTGGCCGGTGCGTTCGGTGACGGCTGCCACGTAGCCGAATGCCGCCCCCGACCCGGCGGCCAGGAGCACAGCCGCGCGCCGGCGACTGCCACCGCGTGCTCCGAGGACCAGGGCTCCGCAGACCACCGCGATGATGGCGCTCAGGATCGCCCACGCCGTGCCTGACGCGTGGGGATGACCGATCCCGGGCCGGGCCACGCCGAGGAACAGGGCCAACCCTGCGGCGATGACGACCGTCGACCCGATATCGGCCCGAGAGGCCCGGCGGTGTTCGAGCCAGGCTCCCATGGGCAGCGCGAAGACGAGGCTCAACACGAGGAGCGGTTCGACCAGAGCCAGTGAACCTCGTCTGAGGGCCAGGAATTGAAAGAGGTAGCCGACGCCGTCGAGGGCATTACCCACGAGCCACAGGGGCCGGTGGGCCAAGCTGACGAGGAGCCCGGCTCGCAGAGAGAGCTCCGGCGGCTCCTTCATGGTGGCCTGGTGCTGGAGGACGGCTGCCAATCCATAAGAGGCCGCGCTCGCCAACGAGAGCAGGACGATGGAGACGAGCCCGCGCCCGACGTGATGGTGGAAGACCCCCAGGCTCAAGTCCACCACCGGCGGCATCATGACAGACTCCCTTGCCGGCCTCCGACACCCAACCCCCTGCACGGTGGATGCCCCGGACGCCATCGCCGGTCAAGCACGTTTCACCATCCGACGTTCCCCAGGGCGATCAGGTTCGGTCTCAGGACGTCGCGTCCTCTGATTTGGGGTCGGGGTCGGGCTCCTGACCTGGCCGCTTGGCATCGGCAGCCATGTCGACGAGGGCCTGGCGCTGTGCTCGCAGGCCCGCACCGCGGGGGACCCTGAGTGAGATGTACGCGCCTCCACCAACGGGGATCGGGAGCCAGAAGTTCACGAGCCGCCAGCCGAGGACGCCCAACGTGGCGATGTTCTTGGTGACGCCGAAGGAGACGAGCAACGTGGCGGCGGACGCTTCGATGACGCCGAGACCCCCGGGGGTGATCGGGATGGCGCCCAGGACGTTGGCGATGCCGTAAGCCGCGAAGAGCTCGATCGGATCCACGAAGTGCCCGAAGGCGGTCACAAACGACCACAGCGAGGCGGCGTCGAGGAGCCAATTGAGCGCGGCCCACAACAGGGCGCGCTTGAGCAGCGCCCGATCGTCAGCCAACTGCACGACCGAGTCGCCGACCTGACGGACGAGTCGCTCCAGGCGGTCGGCCCCCACCCGGGGTATTCGCCGTCCAACGGACCGCACCACCCGCACGGCGCGTTCCCCACCTCTTGTGATCGCGTAGGCGAGCGTGGCAGCACCGAACAACGCCAGCAACCCCACCAGGGCCGCAACCACATAGATCGGGTGCAGGCCGGCCAGAGGAATGGAGACGAGAAGCGCCGCCCACAACATGACATTGAGCACGAGGGCGGACCCGATGGCCTCGGTGGCCATTGCGAAGCCGGCATCGGCTCCTTCGACACCATTGGAGGTGAGCAGTCGGTACCCGACGCCGGCACCACCGGCGGCGCCGCCGGGGATCACATGGGCGACCGCGGTCGTTGCCAGGACAATGCGAACGAGGGTGAAGAGTCCGGGCCCTCCCCCCGGCAAGAGCGTTCGGGTCAGCAGCGCGTAACAGACGATCGAGCCCGCCTCCAAGACGATCCCCGCCACGAGCCATCCGATGTTGAGCTTGCTGAGGAGGTGGAGGTTCTTGCTGGCGCCCACGAGCTCGGGGATCACGAGATATTCGACGACGAGCAGGACGAGGAAGACGAGCAACCCGTGCCGCAGCCAGGTCGGGACGATCGACCGCCACGACCGGGGCGGGGGCGCCACGGGACCGCTCGGAGGGTGCACCCACCCATGTTTCCAGGCCGGGCGGTCGCACCGATGGCTACTGACCCTCGATCCCCGGTCGGGATCGGTGACGGCCGACCCCCGCCCCTCGCCAGGTCGAGGAAAGGCCCGCGGGCCCGTGACGGTTCGGCCTCGGTTCGCCAGGGGGCGACGCCCCCGGGCAGGCGAGAGCCGGTCGGGGATCCGCCTGCTCGTGTTCTCACCGAGGGCCCGCCGGCAATCTGCGAACACCAAAGGATGACCGGACACGATGACCTCGATCCCGAATCGAATGGGGAGGGATTCTCGATCCGTGGCGTCCCTGCCGGTCACCGAAGGTGGAGGTGGTCGCCGGGGGCGGGTCGACGCTCAGAACGATGCTCGCCGTCGGGCATCATGTGGAGGTGTCGGAACCTCGCCATCAGCCCAGCACCACCGACAATCTTGCTCTCACGGATCGAAGCACGCTTCGTCGCAAGAAGGAGCGGGGGAACCATGACAGAAGTGTGGTCAACGCCATCCTCGACGAGGCGCTGCTGTGCCACGTCGGTTTCTTCGCCGACGGTTCGTCATTTGTCATCCCCATGGCGTACGCGAGGATCGGGGAGACGCTCTATCTCCATGGTGCCACCGGCAACCGCATGCTGCGTCACCTGGCCGCGGGGGCCCAGGTCTGCGTCACGGTGACCCTCGTCGATGCGCTGGTCCTCGCACGTTCCGCCTTCCATCACTCGATGAACTTTCGCTCCGTCATGCTCTTCGGGACGTCCAGCCCGGTTGTGGACGATGACGAGAAGCGGGAGGCCACCGTGGCGCTACTCGAGCACATCGCTCCGGGGCGGAGCGCTCATACGCGTGCTCCAACCGCTGCGGAGCTTCGCGCCGTGCTCATGGTCCGCATCCCGATCACGGAGGGCTCGGCGAAGATCCGAACCGGCGGCCCGATCGACGAACCCGACGACATGGGGGAGTCGATCTGGGCGGGTCAGATCCCCTTGGCGACCATCGCCGGCGCCGCGATCGCCGATGGCAGGCTCCCTCCTGGGGTGTGGGAGCCCCCCTATGTGCGTGCGTACCCCGCCCGAGGTGGGGGCGAGAGCGCCGATCGGATCGGCCACTGACGCGCGCGCGTGGGCAACGGATCGGGTTCAGATGACCGTGAGACGTCGTGCGGGCGTGTTCGTGCTGGTCATCACCGACAATCTGCTAACCTCATGACACGAGGTCGGCGTATGTCGACCGATCGTCGCCGTTTGGCGGCGGGGCGGATTCGATTCCAGTTCGAGTTGGCCTATCTCACTCGTCTGGAGTCACGTGACCGTCTCATTTGCCGATCTCGGGGTACGCCCCGAGCTGGTTGCCCGCCTGCACGCCCGAGGCTTGACCGACCCGTTCCCCATCCAACGGGCCACGCTCCCTGACGCGTTGGCGGGGCGCGACGTCTGCGGTCGTGCACCAACCGGGTCGGGGAAGACGTTGGCCTTCGGGTTGGCGGTCGTGAGCCGGACCAGTGGTTCGAAGCCGGGGCGCCCGGGGGCGTTGATCCTTGTCCCCACCCGAGAGCTGGCCGCCCAGGTGCAACGCGAGTTGGCACTGCTCTCCGGACAAGGCCGTGGGCGCGTGATCGCCATCTACGGTGGGACCGGGTACGGGCCGACCCGCCAGGCTCTGGCTCGAGGGGTCGACACCGTCGTTGCCTGTCCGGGGCGCCTCGAGGACCTCGTGGCGCAGGGCGCCATCAACCTGAGCGCGGTCAGAACGGTCGTCGTGGACGAGGCGGACCGTATGGCTGACATGGGATTCCTCCCCTCCGTGCGGCGCCTCTTGGATCTGACCGCCCCCGAGCGCCAGGTGATGTTGTTCTCGGCCACGATGGGGCCCGAGATCGAGACCCTCGTCAAGCGCTATCAAACCGATCCCGCTCGCCACGACGTCGTGGGCGAGGAGCTCGACTCTTCTGACGTCTCACATCTCTTTTGGAGTGTCCCCCGTCAGGAACGTGTCCCGGTGACCGTCTCCCTCGTCGGTGAGCACGGCCGAGCGCTCGTCTTCTGCCGCACCCGCCGCGGTGCGGATCGGGTGACCGTGCAACTGAACACCGGGGGCGTGAAGGCCCTCGCCATCCACGGGGGCAAGACCCAGGGACAACGTGAGCGCGCCCTGGCTGCCTTTGCCGACGGCCGGGCCCGGGCGCTCGTCGCCACCGACGTGGCGGCTCGAGGAATCCACGTCGAAGACCTGCCTTGTGTCGTCCACTACGACCCGCCTGCCGACCACACCGACTACCTCCACCGTTCGGGACGTACCGGCCGGGCGGGGAAGACCGGGACCGTCGTATCGCTCGTGGCCGAGGAGCAACGTTCGGCCAATCGCGTCTTGCAGCGCTCTCTCGGCTTCGAGACCGTGATCCATCCGAGGGTGGCCACGAAGGGTCCGGAGCGCGGCACGAGCGCCCCGAAAGGGCTCCCAGACGTCCGCTCCGAGCACGACCGACCCGTTGAAACGGTGGTCTCAGGACGTCGTCGCGCTCCGGGCGCCAAGTCGAAGGCCAGTGCCTCGCCTCCGCGCCGCAATGCCCGTGTCCAAGGACCCCGGAGTGTCACGCCTCGCGTGACGCGTCGCCGGCCATCGGGATCACCGGTGGGCACCGTGAGGTTCTTCGATGCCAAGAAGGGCTACGGGTTTCTGTCCAGACCCGACGGCGCCGGCGACGTCTTCGTGCACGCCAGCAGCATCCAGGGACTCGCACCCCCGGTCCTGCGACAAGGCCAGCATGTCCGCTTCGAGATGACAACGGGCCGAAAGGGCGACGAGGCCTGCAACGTCATGGTCATCTGAGCTGGGTCCGCCCAGCACCAGAACGAACGCTCAGGAGAGCGAACTTCTGAGTTTCTCGAGGGCGATGAGGCGACGATCCAGGCGCGTGGGGTCGTCCTTGTCCCGATCACGTATCCGAGTCTCGAGCTGGTCCAGCCGCGCCCGCTCGCGAGTTATCAAGTCAACCTTCTCGGCTTCGGGGCGCTGGTGGAGCGCTCTCAAGAACGCAGCCAACGCATCGTTGGACCGCTTCAGGTTCAGGGATCGGGCGACTGACGCGTACGATCGGCCTTCTTCGCGCAGCCGTAGCGCGTCTTCGTCACTGCTCCCTCGCCTCGGACCGCGCGATTCCTTGCGATCCCGATCGGTGTCGCGATCGCGATCGCCATCTCGTGATCGTGGCTCGCGTCCCCTAGGCACAACGCACCGACCAGGTCTGGAGCCCGTCCGGACCGCCCCGTGCCGGAAAATCGAGGTTCTTCCCCGATGTCGGTGCCCGGGCATTGTCGAACCTCTGGACCGTTCCAGTGGCCATTTCGTCTCCCTCACGAGCTGAATGCATCGCTCGGGAACGGCCATCTGGCTGTTGGGACCGGGTCGACTCGACTCCATCGTAGTTGGTCTCATGGGCACAGACGCGATCGTTGCTTCGACACACCCGCAGGGCAGGTCGGTTATCCGGCGAGATCATGACATCGCCGGGTCTCGCATGACGAGGACCTGGTACTGTTGAGCACGGGACCAGAGACGGCTTTGAGGGTGCGGTGGGGTGCGGCACCGACTTCAACTCAAGGTCAGGCGCCCACCCTCGTGATTCTGAACGGTGGGTTCGAACGCGCCGTGCCGAGGAGGCCGTGGTGGTAGCGGGACAGCGTGTCGAGCACGATGGGTCTGACATCGTCAAGCTCTACCTGCGGGGCATCGGGCAATATGCGCTGTTGACTAAGCATGACGAGACTCGTCTGGCGAAGATGATCGACGCCGGACGAGAAGCATCATCTACCGAAACGTCGACCGCCGAGCTCACCGCAGCCGAGAGGCGGGAGCTTCGTCGAGTCGTCATGCAAGGCGAAGAGGCGCATCGCACCTTCGTCCAGGCAAACCTTCGGCTTGTCGTCTCCATAGCCAAGAAGTACCAGGCTTCAGGGCTCCCCCTCTTGGACCTGGTCCAGGAGGGGAATCTGGGTCTGATCCACGCAGTGGGAAAGTTCGATTGGAACAAGGGCTTCAAGTTCTCGACCTACGCCACCTGGTGGATCAGACAAGCGATCAGTCGTGGGATCTCGAACAGCGGTCGGACCATCCGTCTGCCGGCACATGCCGGGGACCTGCTGACGCGTATCCATTGGGCCCGGACGTCGCTCGAACTCAAGCTCAGTCGCCGCCCCACGTTGGACGAGTTGGCCGTGGAGACCGACCTTTCCCGGGACAAGCTCGTCGAGGCGCTGCGGTGGAGGTCAGAGCCGCTCTCCCTGTCCGAGCCGCTGGGCGACGAACGTGACAGCGATTTCGGAGACCTGGTCCCCGATGAGACGGCGATCTCCCCCTTCGATTACGCGGCCGCCTCTCTCCTGAGCGACGAGATCAAGCGCCTTCTTGCCCCGCTCGACGAGCGCGAGGCGACCATCATCAGGTTGCGATTCGGGCTCGACCAACGTGAGCCCAGAACCCTCGAGGAGGTCGGCGAGCACTTCAATCTGACCCGGGAGCGGATCCGCCAGATCGAGGCCAAGGCCATATCGAAGCTGCGACATCCCTGTGGCAACAACGGTGCACACGACCTGCTGAACGGGTAGCTCGGTACTGTCGGGGGCGTGGATGCTCGCAGAGCACGTCGTCGCCTGACTTCGGCCCGAGTCGGATATCTGGCTACGGTCACCGTCGACAACCGCGCTCATGTCGTCCCCTGTTGTTTTGCGCTCGACGACGAAACGGTCTACTCGGCTGTCGATGACGTCAAGGCGAAATCCACGCCGGCCCTCCGTCGGTTCCAGAACATCAGGGCCAACGGCGCCGTCTCACTTCTCGTCGATCACTACGACGAAGACTGGGCCACGCTGTGGTGGGTGCGGGTCGACGGCGAGGGACGGGTGGTCGACGATGGTGTCGAGCGGGACCGGGCCGTAGATCTGCTGGCGGCAAAGTACGAGCAGTATCGCTCGGCCCGCCCTCCTGGCCCCGTTCTCGCCATTGCCATCGACCGCTGGCGGATGTGGCCCTGACAGGTTCCCAGCGGCGCGCGCTGCGAGACCGCTGTGTTCGCACTGTGACGTTGCAGGCGGATACGCCGAACATCAAGGTGGCACACAGGCCGCGCTCGGCTGGCGCGAAGGCCCGAGGCGCACGCTGGTCTGTGCCCCCCGAGATCGGGAGGGCTCGGAAAGGAGCCTCATAATGGAATCCCATGCTGAACCAAGACCCCGAGGCCGGCGTCGATTGAACAGAGCCATGATGAGCGGAAGTGCCCTTCTGGGAGTGGGCGCCGTGGCTGGCGCCGTGGCGTCGACGGCGGTCAGTGCGGGTGCGGCGACCACGACGACAGCGGGATCGGGAAGCTCGGTCACAGGTGGATCGGGTGTGAGCACCATCCCGGGAAGTGGCCGTCAGAGACCCGGAGCCCCACCGGGAGGGACCGCCCTGGCGTTGCACGGAACCGTCACCGCCGTCGGGTCTTCGAGCGTGACCGTCGAGACCAGTACCGGCACCGCCACCTGACAGGGGCCCGGGGCAGTCACCTCAGACGGCGCGGCCACAGAAGTTGAGGAACCTCGTCTGGTCGTCCGCCCCTGGTGAAGGAACGATCTTCTCCGCAAACCCCCCGGGCACGCGGATGGCGTCGTCCATGGAGGCGAGGAGCTGGGCAGAGCTCGCCACGGCGTCGGCGTCGAGCCGTTCGTCCTGACCGGTGGCCCGGGCCAGATCCCAGGTGTGCACGAGCAGGTCGGTGCACACGAGCCTCCCGACCAGCGATGCAAAGGACTGCTCGCCGAACATCCCTCCGACGACGGTGGCCGCTCGGGTCTCGTCGTTCACCGCGTCGGCGACGGCATGGCTGGCTTCTCGCCATTGCTCGGGCAGACTGGCGCTCAGGTCCACCCCGACCGGCTGGCTTGGGTCCAGCCGTGCCGATACGCCCCGTTGGGTCCCGATGACGTGGGCGACCAGCTCGCGGACGGTCCAATCCGAGCACGGCGTCGGGGCCGACCACTGGTCGGAGGTGACGTTGGCCAGTCGGGCGGTGAACCCCGCCGCGACGGTCTCGTAGCGGGAGGCTATCTCCGACACGGTGTTCACGATAGCGACGTCCGCCGTTTCGTGCCTGGTGACAACCCCGAGTCCCAGACCTCGGTTCACGTATTTTTTATGCCCCGGGCCGGGTTGTTCACAGCGTGGTTACGGCGCGGCGGCGCATCATCGATGCATGGTCGATTTCCTGTCGGTGCTCGGGATCGTGGTCTTCGCCGCTGTGATGCTCGGGCTGATCTGGTGTCTGGAGCGAGTATGACCGTCGTCCAAGGCATCCTGCTGGCCATCTCCATCGCCGTGTTCATCTACCTCGGGGTGGCCATGTTCAAGCCCGAGTGGTTCTAGATGGGCTTCTTCTGGACCATCGCCACCCTGGTCATCGCCCTCGGGATCACCTGGCGCTACCTGGGTTCGTACATGGCCGCCGTCTTCGACGGGCGCGTCCACTTCCTGGGGTGGGTGGAGCGCCCGATCTACCGGGCCCTGGGCACCAGCTCCGACCACGAGCAGACCTGGAAGCGTTACGCCGGCTCCCTCGTCATCTTCTCCGCCGTGAGCATGGGGGTGACCTATCTGATCCTCAGGCTCCAGGGTTCGCTTCCCCTCAACCCCCAACATCTTGGCGCCGTCTCGGCCCCACTGAGCTTCAACACGGCCGCGTCGTTCCTCACCAACACCAACTGGCAGAACTACGGCGGCGAGAGCACCATGTCGTACTTCTCCCAGATCGGTGGGCTCATGGCGGAGCAGTTCATCAGCCCCGCCGTGGGCATCGCTGCCGCCATCGCCATGGTGCGCGGCTTCTCGCGGCGCAATTCCCCCACCATCGGGAACTTCTGGGTGGACGTCACCCGTTGCCTCCTCTACATCCTCCTCCCTATCGCCTTCATCGCCGGCATCATCTTCGTGGGCGAAGGAGCCGTGCAGACCCTGGCGGGGCCGATCTCGTTCCACGACGCACTCAACAACGTGTCCCAGACCATCCCGCGCGGTCCCATCGCCTTCATGGAGTCCATCAAGCAGCTGGGCACCAACGGTGGTGGGTTCCTGGATCAGAACTCGGCCACCACCTTCGAGAACCCCACGGCGCTGACCAACTGGCTCTCGATCTACCTCTTGCTCTGCATCCCCTTTGCCCTGACCTACACGTTCGGGAAGATGGTGGGCAGCATTCGCCACGGGGCCACGTTGCTGGCGGCCATGGTGATCATCTTCGGGGTGTGGGTGGGATTCACGGCCAACGCCGAAACCCAGCCCAACCCCGCCGTGGCCCACGCCGGGGTGGCCTATGAGGCCCAGGGCAACACCGAGGGCAAGGAGGTGCGGTTCGGGGTTGCCACCACCGGTCTGTTCGGGGTGGCTTCCACCAACACTTCCACCGGGTCGGCCGACGCCTCCTACGACTCGTTCACCCCCATCGGAGGCATGGGGCTGCTCACCGGCATGATGCTCGGCGAGGTGACCCCGGGAGGGACGGGGAGCGGCCTCTATACGATCCTCATCTACGCCATCATCGCCGTGTTCATCGGCGGCTTGATGATCGGGCGTACTCCGGAGTACCTGGGCAAGAAGATCCAAGCCACCGAGGTGAAATTGGCCGGGATGGGGGCCTTGGTCATGCCCATCACGGTGCTCGTCCTGACCGGCATCGCCGTATCGATCCACGCCGGGAGAGCCGGGCCGGAGAACGCCGTGCCGCACGGGTTCACCGAGATCCTCTACGCCCTCACCTCGCAGGGCAACAACAACGGATCGGCGTTCGGGGGACTGACCGGGAACTCCGACTTCTACAACATCATCGGGGCCATCGACATGCTCATCGGCCGGTTCGCCATCATGATCCCGGCCCTGGCTCTGGGCGGGGTGCTGGCGGCCAAGGGCGTGGTGCCCGAGTCGCTCGGCACGTTCCGGACCGACAACACCATGTTCACCGGGCTCCTCATCGGCGTGATCATCATCATCGGGGGCCTCACTTTCTTCCCCGCCGTGGCGTTGGGCCCCATCGTCGAGCAGTTGAGCCACGGGAAGTTCTTCTGATGAGCACCTCCGGCACGAACGAGGATTCCGTGAACAACACACCCGGCCTTCCCACCGACGACGCGGTGACACCGAACGCACCCACCCCGACCGTGTCGGTGACTCCGACCGTCGCCCACGGTGTGGCCGAGTCTCGGAGCCTCTTCGACGGTGAGATCCTGCGCCAGGCCCTGGCGGACGCCGTCAAGAAGTTCGACCCCCGCGTCCAGGTGAAGAACCCGGTCATGTTCGTCGTGTTGGTGGGCAGCATCATCACCCTGGTCGAGGCCATCGCCCACCCCGGGATCTTCACCTGGTCCATCACCATCTGGCTGTTTCTCACCGTGCTCTTCGCCAACTTCGCCGAGGCCATGGCCGAAGGTCGGGGCAAGGCCCAGGCCGACACCCTGCGCAAGATGCGCTCGGAGACCGAAGCCCGCCGCCTGCTCCCCGACGGCACCGAAGAGCAGGTGCCCGCGGCCGAGCTGGCCAAGGGCGACCTGGTGGTGTGCGAGGCCGGTGACCCCATCCCCTCCGACGGCGAGATCGTCGAAGGCGTGGCCTCGGTCGACGAGTCGGCCATCACCGGCGAGTCGGCCCCTGTCATCCGCGAGTCCGGGGGGGACCGCTCCGCGGTCACCGGCGGCACCAAGGTGCTGTCGGACCGCATCGTCGTGCGCATCACGGCGGAGCGGGGCAAGACCTTCCTGGATCGGATGATCACCCTGGTGGAGGGGGCCAACCGCCAAAAGACCCCGAACGAGATCGCCCTCACCATCCTGCTCGCCGTGCTCACCATCGTGTTCCTGCCCGTGGTGGTCGTCCTGCAGCCCTTCGGGCACTTCTCGGGCGCCACGGTGTCGGTCGTCGTCCTGGTGTCACTGCTCGTCTGCCTGATTCCCACGACGATCGGTGCGCTGCTCTCGGCCATCGGCATCGCCGGCATGGACCGGCTCGTCCAGCGCAACGTGCTGGCCATGAGCGGCCGGGCCGTCGAGGCCGCCGGCGACGTCCAGACCCTGCTCCTCGACAAGACCGGCACCATCACCCTCGGCAACCGTATGGCCTCGGCCTTCTACCCGGTCGGCGGGCACAGCGAGGAGGAACTGGCCGCCGCCGCCCAACTGGCCTCGCTCGCTGATGAGACGCCCGAAGGCCGCTCGATCGTGGTTCTGGCCAAAGAGCGTTTCGACATCCGCGAGCGCGATCTGGGCGAGGACCACACCTTCGTGCCCTTCTCGGCCACCACCCGCATGTCGGGCCTCGACACCAACGGTCGTCGCATCCGCAAGGGCGCGGCGGAGTCGGTCCGGCACTGGGTCGAGGAACAAGGTGGCACGGTGCCCGCCGAGCTGAACGCCATTGTCGAGCGGACCTCCCGGGCCGGGTCCACGCCGCTGGCGGTGGCCGACGGACCCACCATCCTCGGCGTCATCGAGCTGAAGGACGTGGTGAAGCAGGGCATCCGGGAGAAGTTCGACGAGATGCGCCAGATGGGCATCCGCACCATCATGATCACCGGGGACAACCCCCTCACCGCGGCGGCCATCGCCCAGGAGGCGGGTGTCGACGACTTCCTGGCCGAGGCCACACCGGAGGCCAAGATGGCGCTCATCCGGTCCGAGCAGGAGGGCGGGAAGCTCATCGCCATGACCGGCGACGGGACCAACGACGCACCGGCCCTGGCCCAGGCCGACGTGGGTGTGGCCATGAACACCGGGACCACGGCCGCCAAAGAGGCCGGCAACATGGTCGACCTCGACTCCAATCCGACGAAGCTCATCGACGTGGTCGAGATCGGCAAGCAGCTGCTCATCACCCGGGGCTCGCTCACGACGTTCTCGATCGCCAACGACGTGGCCAAGTACTTCGCCATCATCCCGGCTTTGTTCGTCGCCACCTACCCCCAGCTCAACACGCTCAACATCATGAAGCTCCACAGCGCCCAGAGTGCGGTGCTGTCGGCGGTGATCTTCAACGCGCTGGTGATCGTGGCCCTCATCCCTCTGGCGCTACGCGGGGTGAAGTTCCGGGCTGCCTCATCGGCGGCCATCCTGCGCCGAAACGTCTGGATCTACGGAGTGGGCGGGATCATCGTGCCCTTCATTTTCATCAAGCTCATCGACCTCATCCTGGTCGCCCTCCACGCCTACTGATGGAGACCTTCTGATGCTGCTCACCAACCTCCGTCGCTCGGTCGCCTTCATCGTCATCACCACGGTGATCTTCGGGTTCGTCTACGCCTTCGTCGGGACCGGGGTCGCCCAGGCGCTGTTCAAGAACCAGGCCGACGGTTCTGTCGGCGTCAACGGATCGACGCTCATCGGTCAGAATTGGTCGAGCCCGAAGTGGTTCCACGGCCGGCCCGACGACACCGGTCCCTATGCCAACGTCGGCGACGACCCCCTCGTTGCCAACGGCAGGAGCGGGGAGTCGGCGGCAACCAACCTCGGACCCCGCTCCAAGGTCCTCCTGGCCAACACCCGGGCTCTTCTCGCCTACTGGCACAAGTTGGGGGTCAACCCCACCCCGGACCTGGTCACCACGTCCGGGAGCGGGTACGACCCCGACATCACCCCGCTCGACGCCACCGTCCAGATCCCCATGGTGGCCCATGCCACGGGCATCTCTCCCTCGGCGCTGCAAGGCCTCATCGTCCGCCAGACCCACGGCCGACAGCTCGGTTTCCTCGGGAGTCCCTACGTGGATGTCCTGCAGTTGAACGAGGCGCTCGCCCAACTGCGGTGACGGCCTGGGAGCCCACCTCCGGTGACTCCTGGGGTGGGCGACCCGTCGCCCGTTGTATCGCCGACGCCAGGGCCCGCCAGCGCGTGGTGGTCACCGGCAAGGTGGTCGACGCGCTGCGCTCCAGATGGCGCGGGTTCGCGGCGCAGGTCTATGCCATCGACGACGGGACGGGCCGGCTCTCCCTCGTGTTCGGTGGCGTGCGCTCCATCCCCGGCATGGTGGAGGGGGTGCAGTGCACGGTCGAGGGCACGGCCTTGGCCGACGAGCGGGGGATCGTGCTCTGGAACCCCTTTTACCGCTTCGAGGTCTGACAACCCTTCCCGACGGACGTCGGATCCTGTCGCCGGTGGTCTTTCTCGGGGCGGCTCATCTCGCGCCTGGCTACCGGGACGCTCCCTCGGTCGTACGCTCGGGGTCGTTGGCACATCGAGTGCAGGTCCCGAACACCTCGAGCGAGTGCCACACGTCGGAGAAGCCGTGCGCCTCGCCCACCTTCACCGCCCAGCGTTCCATGGGCGCCGACTCGACCTCGACGGCGGTGCCGCACGAGACACACACCAGGTGGTGGTGGTGCGACGTGCCACAGCGCCGATAGAGCTGCTCGCCGGCATCGTCGCGCACGACGTCGATGTCTCCGGCGTCGCTGAGCATCTTGAGCGCCCGGTACACCGTGGCCAGCCCGATCTTCTCGCCCGTTTGCCGGATCGAGGCGTGGATCACCTGAGCGCTGCGAAAGCTGCCCGATTGCCCGAGGGCGGCGAGCACGGCGCGCCGCTGACGGGTGTGGCGCGACGCCCCGCCGAAGGTTGCCTGCTCAGATGTCGTCCCGGCCACCGAATCACTATGCCATCGGGTCATGCCCGTCTCTCCCCGGGCGCGGCCGCCCGGCCCTCGGGGGAGGGCCTGGCCCTCACGGTTCCCACCTTGTATTGATAATCACTCTCGTTTAGCCTAGTCCCCGCGGGCCCTCCCGGGCCCCCAAGGCGAGAGGAGGGGTCGGCGGTGGAGCGTTCGGGCGCCCTCGGATCGACAGGCCGACCCCGGCGGTGGGGACGGGCGGGGCTCGCCCTGGCCTCGGTCGTCATGGCGGCCAGCCTGGCGGGATGTGTCGCCGGCGCCGGCGCGGCCCGGGCAGGGCCGGGGGGGACGATCGCGGTGGTGGCGGCGGAGAACTTCTGGGGGAGTATCGCCACGCAGCTCGGCGGCGACCGGGTGACGGTGAGGAGCGTGATCACGAACCCCGACACCGATCCCCATTCGTACGAGCCGACCGCCGAGGACGGGCGGACGTTCGCCATGGCGCAGTTCGTCATCGTCAACGGGGTCGGGTATGACCCCTGGACGCAAGGCCTGCTGGCTGCCAACCCGGCGGCAGGGCGGATCGTGCTCGACGTGGGCAAGCTCGTCGGCATCCCGGTGGGGGGGAACCCGCACCGCTGGTACGACCCTGCCGACGTCCACGAGGTCATCGGGCAGATCACGGCTGACTACAAACGGATCGACCCCGGGGACGCGTCGTATTTCGAGGCCCAGGAGCGATCCTTCGAGACACGGGGCCTGGCCCGGTACGACGCGCTGCTCGACGAGATCAAGACGAGGTACGGCGGCACCCCGATCGGGGCCTCCGAGAGCATCGTGACCCCCTTGGCGGCGGCGTTGGGGCTGAAGCTCATCACTCCCCAGACGTTCCTCAACGCCATCAGTGAGGGCAACGAGCCCACCGCGGCCGACAAGGCCACCATCGACGCGCAGATCCAGCAGAAGCAGATCAAGATCTACGTGTACAACAGTCAGAACGCCACTCCCGACGTCGCCGCCCAGGTTCAGGCGGCTCGGGCGCGGGGCATCCCCGTGGCCACCGTGACCGAGACCCTGGCTCCCGCCGACGTCTCGTTCCAGGACTGGCAGGTCCGTGAGCTCACGGGCATCGTGGCGGCCCTGGCACGCGCCACGGGGCACTGAGGTGGAGCCTCGGCCGACTGAGGATGTCCTCCGGCTTGCCGATGCCGCGGTCAAAGTGGGCGGCCGGACCCTGTGGTCGGGTGTCGACCTCTCGGTCGGCGCGGGGGAATTCGTTGCTGTGCTCGGCCCCAACGGGGTGGGGAAGTCGACCCTCGTGAAAGTCATCCTCGGTCTGCTCCCCCCCTCCGCCGGCACCGTCACGGTGTTCGACGACCGACCGGGCCAGCACAACGATCGGATCGGGTACCTGCCGCAGCGCCGCAGCTTCGAACCGTCCCTGCGCATCCGGGGCATCGACATCGTGCGACTCGGGATCAGCGGTGACCGGTTCGGCATCCCCCTCCCGGTCTCGCGCCGAGCGCGGCGGCGCCGGCGTGCCGAGGAGGAGCGGATCAGCGAAGTCATCGACCTCGTCGATGCCGCCACCCTGGTGGATCGACCCATCGGGGAACTGTCCGGCGGTGAGCAGCAACGGATTCTCATCGCGCAGGCCCTGGTGCGCCGACCGGCGTTGCTGTTGCTCGATGAGCCGCTCGACAGCCTCGACCTTCCCAACCAGAGCTCGGTGGCTGCCCTCGTGAGCACGATCTGTCGCCAGGAGGAGGTGAGCGTCGTCATGGTGGCGCACGACGTCAACCCGATCCTCTCGTATCTCGATCGCGTCGTCTACATCGCCGAAGGGGGGGTGGCGGCAGGGACTCCCCGGGAGGTCATCACCAGCGAGACGCTGAGTCGCCTGTACCGCACACCCATCGAGGTGCTCACCACCACCGACGGACGGCTCGTCGTGGTGGGACACCCCGAGGCTCCCGCCCACCACGCCGATCGCCACGGAGGTGCCACCCATGGCGCTCATTGAGGCCAGCGCCGGGCTGACCTGGAACCTGGTGGACGACGTCCGTGAATTGTTCCAGTACGGGTTCATGGTCAACGCCCTTCGAGCGGGGACCGTGGTCGCCGTCATGGCCGCCGTCATCGGGTGGTTCATGGTGATCCGCCGTCAGAGCTTCGCCGGGCACACCATGGCCGTGGTCGGCTTTCCCGGCGCGGCGGGCGCCACCTTGATCGGCGTCAGCGCGCTGTACGGGTATTTCGCCTTCTGTGTCCTGGCCGCGCTCATGATCTCCACCGTGCCCCACTCGCGGGGGCGGGCCTTCAGCCAGGAGAATGCCGTCACCGGGACCGTGCAGACCTTTCTCCTGGCCCTGGGCTTTCTCTTCGTGAGCCTCTACCGGGGCAACCTCAACGGCATCAACTCCTTGCTCTTCGGGAACTTCCTCGGGATCACCGACACCCAGGTCCTCACGTTGCTCTTGGTGGCGGTGGGCGCGCTCGGGATCCTGGTGGCCATCAGCCGGCCGTTGTTGTTCGCCTCGGTCGATCCCGACGTGGCCGCGGCGAGGGGCGTTCCCGTGCGCATGGTGTCGCTCCTCTTCCTCGTCCTGCTCGGCCTGGCGGCGGCCGAGGCCAGCCAGATCACCGGCGCGCTCCTCGTGTTCGCGCTCCTCGTCATGCCCGCCGCCACCGCCCAACGTCTCACCCCCCGCCCCGTGCTCGGGGGAGCCATCGCCGTGGTGCTGGCCCTGGCGGTCACCTGGATCGGGCTGGGGATCGCCTACTACTCCCCGTACCCGATCGGCTTCTGGGTCACCACCCTCGCCTTTGGCGCCTACCTCGGCGCCGGCGTCGTCACGCGTCGCAATCCGTGGTCGAGGCGAACCCTCGGGACGGCGACGTGATCGCCGTGCACCACGTCGCCGTCCTGGCGTCGTCCCCCGGCGTGGGGGGACTCCTGGGCCAGTCATTCCTCCGGAACGCCTTTCTGGCGGGCACGGCGATCGCCGCGGCCTGCGGGCTCGTCGGCTACTTCCTCGTCCTGCGCAGCCAGGTCTTCACCGGTGACGCGCTCAGCCACGTCGCGTTCACCGGGGCCCTGGCGGCGCTGTCCTTCGGCGTCGACGTCCGTCTGGGGCTCTTTGTGTCCACGATCGCCGTCGGGATCCTGATGGGGACCCTGGGTCCTCGGGGCCAAGCCGACGACGTGGTGGTCGGAAGTGTCTTTGCCTGGATCCTCGGTCTCGGTGTGCTGTTTCTCACCGTCTATACGACGTCGAAGAGCACTACCGACAGCACCGCCGGGGTGAGCGTCCTGTTCGGCTCCATCTTCGGGCTCAGTCACAGCCAGGCGATCGTGGCGACGTCGATCGCCGCCTTCGTCGTGATCGCCATCGTGCTCATCGCCCGGCCCCTGTTGTTCGCGAGCGTCGACCCCGGCGTGGCCTCGGCTCGCCGGGTCCCTGTCGTGGCTCTCGGCCTCGGGTTCCTCGCCCTGGTGGGCGCGTGCGCGGCCGAGGCCACGCAGGCCGTCGGAGCGCTCTTGCTCCTGGGCTTGCTGGCGGCGCCGGCAGGGACGGCGCAGCAACTCACCGTCCGTCCCTTCCGGGCCCTGGCGTTGTCGTGTGCCGTGGCCGTCGCGGATATGTGGATCGGGCTCACGCTGAGCTACGTGTTCCCCCATCTCCCGCCGAGCTTCTGTGTCATCGCCGTGGCGGCGTTCGTCTACCTCGCCGTCCTTGCCACCACCCGGGTGCGACGGCTGGTGCTGGTACGGGCGTAGGGCCGGGGTCCCCGGAGTCACAGCCGCCCCCGAGACCACACCGGTGCCGCGTCAGGCAACGTCTGTGACCCGCCAGCGAGTTTGCCCCCGCCGGTGCCATGATCGGCACGTGGCCAAGCGGTTCAGTCGCCTGCTGGGTGTGGCCTGGGTCGGGTCGGTGGTGGTGGCGACCCTGGTTGCGTCGCCCTCTGCCGAGGCCGGCGCCGTGCCGTCGCCGGCGATCTCCGTCCGACCCAGCGCCGGGGCCGTCGGGAGCGAGGTCACCGTCAGCCTGACGAGTTCCGGTTGTGGATCGATCGTGTTCCGACCGGTGGGAGGGTCGGCCGTCGGCCTCGCCGTGGGCCCGGGGAGCAGCGGGAGCGACCACGTCCTCGTCCCGAGCTTCGTGGGAACGGCTCCGGCCACGCCCGTGGAGCCCGGCCGGTACCAGTTCGCCGTGAGCTGTGCCTCGGGGTCCTCGGCCTTCACCACCGTCACCGCGCCCTTCACCGTCACGTCGGCGGTCCCGTCGTCGGGGAGGTTCGTGGCGATGGCGCCGACACCCGACGGAGGCGGGTACTGGTTGGCCCAGGCGAACGGGGGCGTCTACAGCTTCGGCGACGCCAGGTTCGAGGGCTCGCTTCCCGGCCTCGGTGTCGTCCCCACGACTCCCATCGTGGGGATCGCCACGGCTCCCGACGGCGGTGGGTACTGGCTCGTGGCCGCCGACGGCGGGGTGTTCGCCTTCGGTGACGCCAGGTTCGAGGGCTCGCTTCCCAGCCTCGGTGTCGTCCCCGCCGCTCCCATCGTGAGCATGGCCTCCACGCGCTTCGGAAGTGGCTACTGGCTCCTCGGTGCCGACGGCGGGGTGTTCGCCTTCGGTGACGCTCCGTTCTGTACCCCGCTGCTCGTCACCGCTGGGGGCACGGCGCTTCCTGGCTATGTCGAGGCACCGGTACCCGATGTCGGCATCGCCGCGGCTCCGGGCTCCGTGGGCTATGACATCGCCAGCTCCTTCGGATTCGGCCTCTCACTGCCTCCTCCCCATGAGGCTTGCGAACCGGCGGCG
>Ga0187890_10000829_pt1 | contig 22402 bp, 20 predicted proteins | sample June2016WEW_21_1_FD_133005 | JGI IMG/M metagenome (GOLD analysis project Ga0187890, IMG submission 133005) | Peatland microbial communities from SPRUCE experiment site at the Marcell Experimental Forest, Minnesota, USA - June2016WEW_21_10 | ecosystem: Environmental > Terrestrial > Soil >... | reverse complement strand
GGCTGATCATGGACCATGCATGGCCGGAAATCCTCCCACGCCACCAGCGGCCCAAGTCGCCCGCCGAGGAAGGCGGCTGAGCTCCCGGCGCCCCTGGAGTACTGCGGACCCACCGAGGGCCGCCCACCCCCGGCCCTTCAGCGGGCCTTCCCATCGAGACCATCGCTGATCTCGTCGGGCGCCAGCACGGCAGCAACCGAGGTCTACCGGCACCAGCTCAAGCCGATGATCACCAAGGGTGCTGAGACCATGAACACCATCTTCGATCAGCAGAACCAAGCCAGGTCCGCGTGAGGCAGTGGCTCCCGAAGACCTATCTAAGATCAAATAGGGACCCCAGAGCGGTGCTCCGAAATACCTAATGACCTGCTAAAACTTCCTGGTCGGGGTGGCCGGATTTGAACCGGCGGCCTCTTCGTCCCGAACGAAGCGCGCTGCCAAGCTGCGCCACACCCCGCCGGCCTGTTCGGGGCCTAGGCCCCCGGGGCGGCCGATTTCCCCGGAACCTCCGGCAGTCTAGCCGATCCGCGGCACCAGCGTGAGCAGCGTGGCTTCCGGGCGGCACGCGAGCCGGACCGGGGCCCACGGTGAGGTGCCGAGCCCGGCCGACACGTGCAGCCAGGGCCGGGTGTCGGGCTCCCCTGGTGGGGGCTGAACGGCCGGGTGCCGGTGCAGCCCGCTGACCCTCTCCCGGTCGATGCCGCAGTTGGTGACCAGGGCGCCGTACAGCGGGATGCGAAGCTGGCCCCCGTGCGTGTGGCCCGCCAGCAGCAGATCGTAGCCGTCCGCAGCGAACTGATCGAGCACCCGGGGCTCGGGAGAGTGCATCACGCCAAGCCGCAGGTCGGCGTCGGGATCCGCCGGGCCGGCGATCTCCTGGTAGCGGTCGCGCTTGGTGTGCGAGTCGTGGACGCCGCCCACCTGGATATCGAGGTGGCCGGCCTTGACCTGGCCGCGGCGGTTGTTCATGTCGAGCCACCCGGCTGCGGACATCCCCGCCCCGAGTTCGGCCCAGGGCAGGTTCGGGATGTTCCGGAGATGCTCGTGGCCGCTGTCGCGCCACAGATACCGCAGCGGGTTCTTCGGCTCCGGGGAGTACAGGTCGTTGGATCCGTATACGAACACGCCGGGCCGGTCCAGCAGCGGGCCGAGGGCGTCCAGGAAAGGCTGGGCGGCCTGCGCGTGGGCGATGGAGTCGCCAGTGTTAACCACCAGGTCAGGTGCCAGGGCGTCCAGCGACCTGATCCACGACATCAGCCGGTGGCGGCCGGGGGTCAGGTGCGCGTCGGAGATGTGCAGCACCCGAAGCGGCACACTCCCGGCCGGGAGGACGGGGACGTCGTACCGGCGCAGGGCGAACCAGTTCCGCTCGACGACCGAGCCGTACGCGAAGGCTGCCCCGCCCAGCGCGGCCGCGGTCCCGAGGGCCTGGAGGGCTCGTGATCGCATCCCACTATGGTGCCATGTCTCTGGCGTGCCCGGCTCGCGAGTGAGCGCGCCCGCCCGCCCGGCCGGCCCCCGCGGGCGGTTCGTTATCTGGTCCGGAGGGTCTGGAGCGGGCGCGCGGCGGCCGGGCCGGCAGGGCAGGATGGACCTATGGCAGCACTCAAGGATCAGCTGCGGGCCGACCTCACCGCCGCGATGAAGGCCCGGGACGACGTCCGGACCCGCACCATCCGCAGCGCCCTGACCGCCGTGTCCACCGCGGAGGTCGCCGGGCGCACCTCCCGCGAGCTCAGCGACGACGAGGTGGTCACGGTGCTGACCAAGGAGGCCAAGCGCCGCCGGGAAGCCGCGGAGGCCTTCGCCGCGGCCGGGCGGACCGAGCAGGCCTCCGCCGAGTGCGCCGAGGGGGAGGTCCTGAACGCCTACCTCCCGGCCCAGCTGGGCGACGACGAGATCGCCGCGCTCGTGACCGCCGGGATCGAGCAGACCGGGGCTACTGGCATGGGGGCTATGGGCCAGGTCATGAAAGTGGTCACGCCGCGGACCGCCGGCCGCGCGGACGGAGGCCGGGTGGCCGCCGAGGTCCGCCGCCAGCTCAGCCAGCAGGGCTAGTCACCGCGAGCCCGCACCCGTCCCGGGAGGGGTCAGCAGATCCCCAGGACGGCCGGCCGCTAGTTGGTGGGCGGCCCGCCGCCTGTGCCGCCCCCGCCGGGGTTGTTCCCGTTCCCGTGCCCGTTCCCGTTGCCCCCGCCCCGGCCTCCGCCCCCGCCCCCGCCCTTGCCCTTCTTCGGCGGGGTCGGGTTGGTCTGGCCGTCGCCCATCGACCAGAGCGCGCCGGGGATGTCCACCTGGACGAAGTTCAAGGGCGGGTTCGCCAGAACCGCATGCTCGAACGTCATCTGCCAGGTGTACCCGGGCGCGTCCGCGCCGAACATCTCGCCTGGGCAGCCTTCCCGGAAACAGGAACCCGTACCTGACATCGGGTACCTGACCGGGTCTACCGGGTTGAATACGGAAACGTAGCCGGCCAGGTCGGGGGTGTATCCGCCGAAGGCGGCGTAGTCGAAGTTGTCCGACGTGCCCGTCTTGCCCGCGGCCGGACGCCCGATGCCCAGCCCGACCGCTGTCCCGGAGCTAATGACGCCCTGCAGGACATAACTGGCCGCGTCGGCAATACCCGCCGGTATCGCCTGGTGGCAGTGGGGCTTTTCGACCGGCAGCTGAGCTCCCGTGCGGCTGAGGATCTCGGCGACGGCGATCGGCGTGCAGCTCACCCCGCGCGCAGCAACGGTCGCGTAGGCCTCGGCCATGCTCATCGGGGACACATTGACCGCGCCGAGGGTGAACGCGGGGAGGTCATCGGCGGGCGGCTGGCTCGGGCCGTCCCACTGCAGCAGGGACCGGCCGTCCGCGCGGGTCACCCCCAGTGCCACGGCGGTCTTGACCACGTTGCACAGGCCGACCTTGCGCTCGAGCATGGCGTAGTAGATGTTCACCGACTGGGCCGTGGCGGTATAGAGGGTGAACGCGCCCTTTTCGGAGGGTGAGTCATTGATCAGCTGGTACGGGCCGGTCGGGCCGCCTGCGCAGTTCGTGAAGCCGGTCAGCGTCGTAGCTGCCGGGACCGTCTGCGGGAACCCGAACGGTACGTTCTGTTCCAGGGCGGTAAGCAGCGTGAACAGCTTGGACGAGGACCCCGTCTGCACACCCACACCGCCGTGGAACTGTGAGTTCACCGCGTAGTCCTCGGTCGTCTGGTTCCTCCCGGTGCCGTACGAGCGGTCGTTGGCAATGGCCAGGATGTGCCCCGTGCCGGGCCGGATGAGCACCTCAGACGCCGCGTTACCACCCGGGTTCACCCCGTTGGGTGGCTGCGGAACCATGTAGTTGACCGCCTGCTTGGCAGCGAGCTCGTCCTGCGGGCTGAGGGTGGTGCGGATCTGCAGCCCCCCGCTGGTGTTCAGGATGTTCCAGGCCTGGGAGAAGGCATTGTTCTGGCTCAGCAGGGAGACGACGTAGTCACAGAAGAATGCCGCGCTCCTGGCTGAGCCGCTGGTGCAGCCGGTCTGCAGCGGGGACAGGTGCAGACCGAGCGGCCGCTTGCCGACCGCGACCGCGTGCGCCTCGCTGATCATGTGCAGCTGGGCCATCCGGGCCAGCACCACGTTCCGCCGGTGGAGCGCGGTCGCCGGGTTGGTAACAGGGTTGTCGGCCGCCGGGTTCTCGACCATCCCGGCGAGCAGGGCGGCCTGGGGCAGGGTCAGCTCGGCCGCGGTGGTGTCGAAGTACCGCTCGGCTGCGGCGCCGACGCCGACCGCCTGGTTGCCGTAAAACGTCCCGAAGAACGCCGCGTTGAGGTAGCCGGCAAGGATCTGGTCCTTGGACATCTTGTTCTCGATCTGGATGGCGAGGCGCAGTTCCTTGATCTTCCGGGTCAGCGTGTCCGAGGCGGCCTGCTCGGCCATCTGCGTGTTTGGTGCGGTGAGGATGAGGGCGTTCTTCACGTACTGCTGGGTGAGAGTGGAACCGCCCTGGACCGGCTTGTGCTCGATGTCGTTGACCAGGGCGCGCACGGTGCCCCGGATGTCGATCGCCCCGTGCTGGTAGAAGCGGGAGTCCTCGATCGCCACGATGGCGTTGCGCATCACCGGCGCGATCTGGTTGAAGCTGACCGGCTCCCGGTCGACGCCGCGCGGGTAGAAGTAGGCCAGCAGGTGGCCCTGGCTGTCGAGGATCTCGGAGCGCACCGGCAACTGGCCGATGACTCCGCTCTTCATGTTGTTGAACTTGTTCGCGGCGTTCCGGGTCACCAGCCCGACCGCGCCCACCGCGGGCACCGCCAGGGCACCGGCGAGCAGCCCGGCAACCCCGGCCAGGAGCGCCACGCGGCCTGCGATACCGGCCCGTCGTCCGATCAGTCCAGGTGTCAACACGGTCCTCAGGGTACGCCCTGCCGCTTGCGTGAGTTGTCCGCTCGCGAGAGGGTGGTTTGCCGCGTGAGAGGTGACCACTCGGCAGCCATGGCATGGCCCAGGCGGGCTATGCGCGAAATGGGCCCAACGGGCTCTGGCGCTGACCCCCTAGTGTTCCGTAAGTTTCTTTTCCGCAACACCGACAACGGAAACAGGCGTGAAAACGTCTGCCCCTGGACCGCAGGTGAACGCCATCCGGCGTGACGACCTTACGGGCCGTGACGATCAGGAGGAGTGGGCCACATGTGGATCACAGACTGGACCGCCCGCGCCGCATGCAAGGGAACGGACCCTGACGAGCTCTTCGTCCAGGGTGCGGCGCAAAACCGGGCCAAGCTGATCTGCCGCGGCTGCACCGTCCGCACCGAATGCCTGGCCGATGCGCTGGACAACCGCATCGAGTTCGGTGTCTGGGGCGGCATGACCGAACGTGAGCGCCGGGCTCTGCTCCGCCGCCGTCCCGACGTGACGTCGTGGCGGGAGCTGCTGGAGCACGCTCGCAATCAGTACGAGCGCACCTCAGACGACGAACTGGTTGCCAGCTGACAAGCCGGATGAAATCGCTCAGCTAGCAGCGTCGCTAGCTGAGCCTCACCCCCCGGGCGAGTTCCTTCCCCACCGAGCGCAGGCCGTCGAGGTCATGGACGTCCTCTGGCTGCGCGAGGACTTCGGCCATCGGGATAACTGGGTGAGCTGCTGAGAAGCTTTCTTCCAGCCGACGCTCCCGCTCAGCGAGCTGCATCCGCTCTGCGTGCAAGCGCAGCGCGGTCGCGGTGAGCGGATGACGTGATGTGGTCGCAGCCGCATTGGGCGTCCGGCGCCGGTCGCGGGTGCCCGCTCTGCGGCCAGCGGTGCCGCTCTCGCTACCATGTCCGTTTTCTCCCCGCTCAAGGGGACCTTCGCCGGACCCTGGCACGCGCTGCAGCACCTCCGCCGCCCCCAGGCTCCGGGCGGCCGACAGGTGGGCCGCGGGTGAGCGGTGCACCCGGTTGACGATCAGGCCGGCCAGCGGCATCTGGTCCGAGGACAGCCGGTCCACGAAGTACGACGCCTCGCGCAGGGCGTCCGGCTCCGGGGTAGCGATGACCAGGAACGCGGTGCCGGGCGCCTGGAGCAGCCGGTAGGTGTCGTCGGCCCGCTCGCGGAACCCGCCGAACATCGTGTCGAACGCCGCGATGAAGGTCTGCACGTCGCGGAGCATCTGGGCGCCGATGATCTTGGTGATCACGCCGGTCACCATGGTGAACCCGGCCGTCACGAACTTCAGGTAGGCCCGGCCGCCCGCCTTGGTCGGGGCGCTCAGCACCCGGATCAGCCGCCCGTCCAGGAACCGGCCCAGGCGCTGCGGGGCGTCCAGGAAATCGAGCGCCGACCGGCTCGGCGGGGTGTCCACCACGATCAGGTCCCACTCGTCCGCCCGGCGCAGCTGGCCCAGCTTCTCCATGGCCATGTACTCCTGCGTGCCGGCGAAGCTCGAGGACAGCGACTGGTAGAACGGGTTGGCCAGGATCTGCTCGGCCCGGTCCGGGTCGGAGTGCGCCTCGACGATTTCGTCGAAGGTCCGCTTCATGTCCAGCATCATCGCGTGCAGGCTGCCGCCTGCCGCCTCGGCCGCCGCGCTGTTGTTTGTCGCACCGGGGACCGGCCGCGGGGTGTTGTCCAGTGACGACAGGCCCATGGACTGCGCGAGGCGCCGGGCCGGGTCCACGGTGAGCACGACCACGTGCCTGCCCCGCTCGGCGGCGCGCAGGCCCAGGGCCGCGGCGGTCGTGGTCTTGCCCACCCCGCCGGACCCGCAGCACACGATGATCCGGGTCCGCGGATCATCCAGCAGCCGGTCCACCTCGAGGGCTGGCCCTGATCGCATCAAGCCGCTCCTTGCTGGCTTTTTCGCATCAGGCTGCTCCTTGCTCGCGCAATGCCGCGGCCAGGCGGTACAGCCCGGCCAGGTCCATCTGGTCAGTGATCAGCGGGAGGTCATAGCACGGCTGCCCGGCGTCGGCTAGCCGGGTCCGCTGGGCCCGCTGGGCCAGCTCCTCCCGAGCGTGGTCGGTCAGCTCCGCAGCCAGGCTGGCAGCCAGCCCGCGGCGGTCCTCGATGCCGGCCGCCTTCAGTCCGGTATCCAGCTCATGCTGGTCCAGGGTCCCGTCCGCCGCCGCGTGCAGCTGCTCCTCGGTCAGGTCCACCGGGCGCACCATATTGATCATGATGCCGCCGAGCTGGAGACCGCCCTGGGCGAGCCCGCGCAGTTCCGCCAGGCCGTCCAGGGTCTCCTGGACCGGCATTTCCTCCAGGACTGTGACGAAATGCACGGCGGTCTGCGGTGACTTGATGACGCTCTGCACGGTATCCGCGTGGCCGCGGATCGGCCCCACCTTGGCCAGGCCCGACACCTCGGTGGCCACGTTGAGAAAATTGGCAATCCGGCCGGTGGGCGGGGCATCCATGATTACCGCGTCGTAGCAGAGCCGGCCACTGGACCGGCGCCGGGTGGCCTCCACGGCCTTGCCGGTGAGCAGCACATCGCGCAGGCCCGGGGCGATGGTGGTGGCGAAGTCGACGACGCCCAGCCGTGTCAGCGCGGTCCCGGCGTGCCAGACGTTATAGAACATCTCCAGGTACTCGATCAGCGCTGATTCGGGATCGGCGGCCAGCGCGTAGACCTCCCCGCCGGACAGGGTAGGCGTGGCCGGGGCCACTGCGACCCGCCGCTCGGCATAGGGCAGGGGCGGGGAATCGAACAGGCGGGCGATGCCCTGGCGTCCCTCGACCTCCATGAGCAGCACCCGGCGGCCGCCCGCCGCGAGCGCGATGGCCAGTGCACCGGCTACCGTCGTCTTGCCTGTCCCGCCCTTGCCGGTGACGACGTGCAGCCGGACACCTTCCCAGTCCGTGTCCCGCGGCCTCACTCGAACCAGGCTATCTTCGCCCGGCCACCACATCCTCCGGGAGCGGCAGCCGGCCCGTCTCCGCTGCGCCCTGGTGCGCGCCCGGATTGTCACTAGGCTGGGGTAGAAAGGGCCTGACGGCGGGGGACCTCAGCGATGAGAAGAGGTGTGTCCGATGGTCGCTGCCCTGATTGTCATCCTCGTGCTGATCATCGTAGGCGGGCTGACTGTGGTCGGCCGGTCGCTCCGGGTAGTACAGCAGTATGAGCAGGGCATCGTGTTCCGGTTCGGGCGGGTCATGCCCGGGCTCCGCGGTCCGGGACTGACCATCCTGCGGCCGATCGGGGACCGTATGCAGAAGGTCAACATGCAGATCATCGCCATGGCGGTCCCCGCCCAGGAGGGCATCACCAGGGACAACGTCAGTGTCCGGGTGGACGCGGTGGTGTACTTCCGGGTCATCGACCCCATCAAGGCGGTCGTGAACGTGCAGAACTACATGTTCGCCGTCTCCCAGCAGGCGCAGACCTCGCTGCGGTCCATCATCGGCCAGTCCGAGATGGACCAGCTCCTCGCCGAGCGGGACACCGTGAACCGCGAGCTGCGCCGGATCATCGATGAACCGACCGAGGGGCCGTGGGGCATCCGGGTCGAGCGGGTCGAGCTCAAGGACGTGAACCTCCCTGAGGGGATGAAGCGGTCGATGTCCCGGCAGGCCGAGGCTGAGCGGGAACGGCGGGCCAGGATCATCTCCGCCGATGGCGAGTACCAGGCTTCCAAGCGGCTGGCGGCGGCGGCCAACGTGATGGCCCGCGACCCGGCCGCGCTGCAGCTCCGGCTGCTGCAGACCGTGGTCGAGGTGGCTGCGGAGAAGAACAGCACGCTGGTCATGCCGGTGCCCGTCGAGCTGCTCCGGTTCTTCGATCGGAATGCGCCAGCGCCGGCCGAGTCGCAGTCCGTGGCGGCGCCGCCGGCGGACACCGGGGATGCCGAGCTCGCGGCGGCCGAGGCCGCGTCCGAGGTCGGCGGCGCCCCCGAGGTGCTAGAACTCGCCGACGCGCCGCTCCCGCAGATCCCCGAGGCGATCGCCGACGCGCCGCTCCCGGAGATTCCCGAGGCGATCGCCGACGCGCCGCTCCCGGAGATTCCCGAGGCGCCCGTGCCGGAGCTGGACGAGGGGGCCATCCCGCCGGTCCCCGAGGCCTTGATCGCCCCGGACGCCACCGCGCCTCCCGAAACCGCGGCCGCCCCGGGGACCCCGGGCGTGCCGCCGGCCGACGGGCAGGAGACCCCGAACGGCAGGAGGCCGTAACTCCCGCCTGGCGCCAGTGAGGGCAGGACCCCCCGCCCGCTAGGGTGTCGCCATGCAGAAATGGGAGTACGCGACGGTGCCGTTGCTGGTGCACGCGACAAAGCAGATTCTGGACAACTGGGGCGACGACGGCTGGGAGCTCGTGGCGCTGGTGCCGGGCCCCAACCCCGAGCAGCTGGTGGCCTACATGAAGCGGGCTAAGGGCGAGTCATGACGCCCGGTCCGGCTGCGGCCGCGAGCTCCCCGGAGGAGCGGCTCGCCGCCCTGGGTCTGGAGCTCCCGGCGGTGACCCCGCCGCTGGCGGCCTATGTGCCTGCCGTGCGGACCGGCCCGTACGTCTACACCGCGGGCCAGCTCCCGCTGGTCGACGGCGCGCTCCTGATGACCGGCAAGGTCGGCGCCGACGTGGGCGTCGCGGAGGCCGCGGCGCTCGCCCGGGTGTGCGCGCTCAACGCGCTCGCCGCGGTGGCCTCGGTGTCCGGTGGCCTGTCAGCCGTGGTGCGGGTGGTCAAGGTGACCGGGTTCGTGGCTAGCGCGCCTGACTTCACCCAGCAGGCCCAGGTCGTCAACGGCGCCAGCGAGCTGCTCCTCGAGGTGTTCGGCGAGGCGGGACGGCACGCCCGCAGCGCCGTGGGAATGGCGGTCCTTCCGCTCGACGCTCCGGTCGAGGTCGAGCTGATCGCCCAGGTCGGTGACGCGCCGCGTGACTGAGCCGGCTAGCACCGGGCCGGCTAGCACCGGGCCGGCTAGCACCGGGCCGGCTAGCACCGGGCCGGGCGGCACGGGGCCGGGCGGCAGGGGGCGAGGAAGCAGCGGGCCGGCCAGCCACGGGCGGCCCGGCCCGATCCCGCCGGACCAGGCGATCTTGCGGCTGCCGGCAGCCCTGGCCGCTCAGGCCCGCGAGGTCCTGAGCGGCCGCAAGGCCCCGGTGACCCCGCGCGACGCGGCCTCGGTGCTGCTGCTCCGGTCGGCCGCGGACGGGCCCGGCGGCCCGGGCATGGAGGTCTACATGCTCCGCCGGGCCCGGTCCATGGCCTTCGCCCCCGGCGCGTTCGTGTTCCCCGGCGGCTCCGTGGACCCGCGGGACGCCGAGGAGGGCATGGCCTGGGCCGGACCGGACGCGCAGGAGTGGGGCGAGGCCCTGGACGCCCCGGCCGCACTGGCGCGGGCCCTCGTCTGCGCCGCGGTCCGGGAGACGTTCGAGGAGTCCGGCGTGCTGCTGGCGGGCCCGACGCCTAGCACCGTGGTCGCGGACACCAGCGGGCCGGACTGGGAAGCGGGCCGGCAGGCCCTGCTGGATCATTCGCTGTCCCTGGCCGGCTTCCTCGGCCGCCGCGGCCTGGTGCTGCGTTCTGACCTGTTGCGCCCCTGGGCACGCTGGATCACCCCGGTCGTCGAGGCCCGCCGGTACGACACCAGGTTCTTCCTCGCCGCCATCCCGCCCGCCCAGCGGACCAGGCACGTCGGCGGTGAGGCCGACGAGGTGGCGTGGTGGCAGCCGGACGCGGCGATCCAGGCCGCCCGCCGCCGCGAGCTGCGGCTGATGCCGCCGACCGCCGTGTGCCTGGCCGAGCTGGGCGCCTGCGGGCAGGTGGACTCGGCGCTGCGGGCCGACCGTGACCTGAGGCCGGTGAGCCCGAGGGTCGTCGAGGCCGGTGACACCCTGTGGCTGACCGCCCCGCCTGGCCTGGAGTACCCCCTGTGAGCGCCGTCCGGTACCGGCTCGGGAGGGCGGGCCGTCAGGCCCGGCCGAGTGGCCGGTGGGGCTCTTTTGGCCGGGCGGCGCGAGCATCTCGGGAAGCACTGTGAGCGAGGCAGGCACCCCCCCGCCGGGCCGCACCCCCCCGGCTGGCGCCCCCGCGCCCGCCGACGGCTGGGGCACCGCCCGGGCCCGCTGTGTCCTCGCCCCGAACCCCGGGCCCATGACCCTTAACGGAACCAACACCTGGCTGATCGCTGAGCCGGGGTCTGCGGTGGCGGTGGTCGTGGACCCCGGGCCCGACGATGAGGCGCACCTGAGCCGGGTCCGGGAATTGGCCGCCGCGGCGGGGCAGCGGATCAGCCGCATCCTGCTCACCCACGGGCACCTGGACCACTCGGCGGGCGCGGCCCGGCTGGCCGAGCTGACCGGGGCGCCGGTGCTGGCCGCGGATCCGGCACTGCGGCGCGGCCCCGGTGAAGGCGGCCCGGGAGAGAGCAGCGCGGGGGACGGCGGCCTGGGGCCGGGAGGCGTGCTCACGGAGGCGGGGTGCGAGCTGCGTGTGGTGGCCTCACCCGGGCACACGGCCGACTCGGTCTGCCTGCTGCTGCCGGCCGACGGCGCCCTGCTCACCGGGGACACAGTGCTGGGACAGGGCACCACCGTGATCGCCGGCGACGGCAGCCTGGCCGACTACCTGGCCACACTGGACCGGCTCCGGGCGCTCGCCGACGAGCAGCAGCTGCGCACGCTACTGCCTGGCCACGGGCCCCTGCTCGCCGACCCGGCGGGGGTGCTCGACTTCTACATCGCGCACCGCCGGGAACGGCTCACCGAGATCCGCGCCGCGCTCGCGGCCGGGGACCGGACCGGGGAGGACATCGTCGCCCGTGTGTACGCCGACGTGGACCCGAGCCTCTGGCCCTTCGCCCGGTGGTCTGTGCGGGCACAGCTCGACTACCTGGGCAGCCTGGGAGAACTGCCCCCGGGGGTCCGCGCCTGACCCTGCAGTGCCTGCTGATGGTCAGTGCTGCTGATGGTCAGTGCCTGCTGATCTCAGTGGGCGCGCTTGGCCAGCCGTTCCGCGTCGATGATCATCACGGACTTGGCGGACAGGGTCAGCCAGCCCCGGGCGGCGAAGTCTGCCAGCGCCTTGTTCACCGTCTCCCGGGACGCCCCGACGAGCTGGGCCAGTTCCTCCTGCGTGAGGTCATGGTGGACCTGGAGCCCATCCGGGGTCTGCTCGCCGAAACGGTCCGCCAGGTCGAGCAGGGCCTTGGCCACCCGGCCCGGTACGTCGGTGAAAACCAGGTCGGCCATGACGTCATTGGCCCGGCGCAGCCGCTGGGACAGGGCCCGCAGCAGATGCATGGACACCTCGGGGCGGCCGGTCAGCCAGTCCCGCAGCTCGTCATGGGCCAGCGCGGCAAGCCGCGTGTCGGTGACCGCGACCGCGCTCGAGGTCCGCGGCCGGGGATCGAACAGGGAGAGCTCGCCGAACATCTCGCCCGGGCCGAGCACGCTCAGCAGGTTCTCCCGGCCGTCCGGGGCTGCGCGGGTCAGTTTGATCTTGCCCTCGAGCACGACGTACAGCCGGTCGCCGCCATCGCCTTCGTCGAAGAGCCGTTCTGCCCGGACAAGATCGACGTCTGTCACCAGGGACCGCAGCGCTTTGGCGCCCTCATCATCGAGCGCCTCAAACAGCGGCGCCCGGCTGAGCACGTCCTCAGCGTGTTCCACGGGTGCCTCCTTGTGCACGTTATATGCATAGTGTCGCGCATCACAGGGGCTGCATGCGAGCGGGCCGGGACAGTTCGTGCCCTCTGAGGCGAGGACCGGGGCCTTCCCGGGCGCGGGACCGCCTGACCTGGCTACTCCGCGGATTCCGCCAGCCGCTGGCGGCAGTTCTCGATTTCCTTCTCCGCCTGCGCCCGGCCGACCCAGCCGCCGATCTCGACCTGCTTGCCCGGCTCCAGGGCCTTGTAGACCTCGAAAAAGTGCTGGATCTCCAGCCGGTCGAACTCGTTCACGTCGTCGATATCGGCCAGGCCCGACATCCGGGGGTCGGTCGACGCCACGCAGAGGACCTTGTCGTCCAGGCCCTTCTCGTCCCGCATCCGGAACATGCCGATGGCGCGGCAGCGGATCAGGCAGCCCGGGAAGGTGGGCTCTTCCAGCAGTACCAGCGCGTCGAGCGGGTCCCCGTCGTCGGCCAGCGTGTCCTCGATAAATCCGTAGTCAGAGGGGTACCGGGTCGAGGTGAACAGCATCCGGTCCAGCCGGATGCGGCCGCTCTCGTGGTCCATCTCATACTTGTTGCGTTGCCCTTTGGGGATCTCGACTAGTACATCGAATTCCACGGTGTCGCTCCCTGGCCGCGAAGGTGGTTGACTCCGGGGCCTGGGCGTATCCCAGGCCGCCTTCCTGGCTCACAGGGACTGGTGTCAGCTGGGTCCCCGCTTCCGGAATCTAAGCATCTCGCGAGGGGATGGGTGTTGGCGAACCGGCCAGTGGTGGACCGGCCCGTGGTGGACCGGCCCGTGGTGGACCGGCCCGTGGCGAACCGGCCCGTGGTGGACCGGCCAGTGCCGAACCGGCTCAGGGCCACCATGGTGATCGCGCTCGCCATGATCAGCGTCTTCACCCTCGGCGCCGGCGCGGCCGTCGCCGCCCTGATGCCCGCCCAGCTGGCGCACTGGAACGTCGCGCGGGTGGCCAGCCGCCCGGCCGCCGCGCCCAGCCAGGTGCTGGTGGGCGCCCGGGCCTCAGCCCCGGCGCCCACCAGCCAGGGCGTGTCCGCCGCGCTGTCCGGGGTGCTCGGCTCCGGGGTGCTCGGCAAGCAGGCCGGGGCGGAGGTCATCGACCCCGCGACCGGTCGGGTGCTGTTCGACCGGGGAGCCTCGGCTCTGCTCCAGCCAGCCTCCACAACCAAGCTGGTCACCGCGGTCGCGGCGCTGGACGTGCTCGGCCCGGCGGCCCGGTTCACCACCCGCGTGGTCGCCGGCGGGTCGCCGGGATCGATCGTGCTGGTCGGCGGGGGCGACCCGACCCTGGCCGCGGGCCCGGTGCCGGCCTCGAATTACCCACAGCCAGCCACGCTCAAGGCGCTGGCCGCCGCCACCGCCCGGGCGCTGCGCGCCCAGGGCCGACGCTCCGCCCGGATGAGCTACGACACCTCGCTGTACAGTGGGCCGGCCCTGGCGCCGGGCTGGCCGACGTCCTACATCACCACCGGCAACGTCACCGCGATCACCCCGCTCGAGGTTGACCAGGGCCGGCTGACCCTGTCCGGCGCTCCGGAGGACGCGGACGACCCAGGCAACTACCGGCCCCGGTCCACCGACCCGGCCGCGCAGGCGGCCGGTGCCTTCGCGGCTTTCCTCGGCGCCGACGGAATCCGCGTCACCGGCCAGGCCAGCCCCCAGAAGGCGGCGGCACACGCGGCCATCCTGGCCACGGTCTTCTCGCCGCCACTGTCGGCCATCGTGGGCTGGATGCTGCGCGAGAGCAACAACGTGATCGCCGAGAACCTGGCCCGCCAGGTGGCGCTGCGTGAGGGGCACCCGGCCTCGTTCAGCGGCGCGGCCGCGGCGGTCACCGCCACGGCGCGCCGGCTCGGCGTGCCCGGGGGGATCCGCCTGGTGGACGGCTCCGGCCTGTCACCGCAGGACCGGATCGCCCCGGCCGCCCTAGCCCGCCTGGTCAGCCTGGCCTCGGCGGGCACCCAGGGCCGCCTGCGGGCCGCCATCACCGGCATGCCGGTGGCCGGTTTCTCAGGCACGCTCGCCCCGGGGGGGAGCGTCTTCACCAATTTCAGCGCCCGGTCCCGCGGCCTGGTCCGGGCCAAGACCGGAAACCTGAGCAGCGTGGCCACGCTGGCGGGCCTGGTCTACGACGCCAGCGGACGGCTGCTTGCCTTCGCGTTCATGACCGACCAGGTGCGGCCCGTGGACCTCGGTAGTGCCGCGGGCGCTCTGGACCGGATGGCCTCCGCGCTGGTCGGCTGCGGCTGCCGGAGCCGGTGAACCATGGCCCGGCAGGCCCCCCCGGCTCCGCCGAGCACGTACGGTGGAGGGGTGAGCAGCGGGCAGATGATTGATTGGGACGTGGCCATCTCGACCGGGGTCAGGTGGGCCCGGCCCGGACCCCAGGTCAGCCTGGGTGATGCGCGGGCGGTGGTCGCGGAGCTCCGCGCCCTCGCCGACGCCGTGGCCGAGCCGGTCCGGGCGGTGACCGGCATGTCCGGCCCGCCGGGCGACGACGGCGGCTGGGTCGCCGTTGTGGACCGTCCGGGGTGGATCCGGGCCAACGTGGACGGTTTCCGGGTCGTGCTCGACCCGCTCGCTGAGCACCTGCGTGAGCGCGGTAACGCGCCGGGCGGGTCGGTGGTCACGGCGGTGGGGTCGCGGGTCACCGGGGTCCAGGCCGGGCTGATCCTGGCCTACCTGGCCAGCCGGGTACTCGGCCAGTACGAGCTTTTCCTGCCGCCCGACCCGAGCGCGCCCAACGGTGTCGCGCCGGCCGGGCGGCTGACCCTCGTCGCCCCGAACATCGTCATGGTCGAGCGTGAACTCGGCGTCAACCCGCACGACTTCCGTCGCTGGGTGTGCCTGCACGAGGAGACACACCGGACGCAGTTCACCTCGGTGCCCTGGCTGCGCGCGTACGTCCAGGAGCAGATGACGGAGTTCCTGCTCGCCTCCGACCTGGACCCGGCGACGATCCTGGGTCGCCTCCGCTCCGCGGCGGACGCCGTGGCCGGGGCGGTGCGCGACGGCGGCGGGGAGAGTGTCCTCGAGGCCATCCAGACTCCCCGCCAGCGCGAGATCCTGGACCGCCTGACCAGCGTGATGACCCTGGTCGAGGGACACGGCGATTATGTGATGGACGCCGTCGGCCCGCAGGTGGTGCCCTCCGTCGAGCAGATCAGGCAGCGGTTCAACGAGCGCCGGGGCACGGCCGGCCGGATGGAGCGCACCCTGCGCCGGATCCTCGGCATCGACCTGAAGATGAAGCAGTACGCGCAGGGCTCGCGATTCGTCAAGGCGGTCGTGGAGGAAGCAGGGATGGCCACCTTCAACAAGGTGTGGACGTCGCCGCAGACCCTCCCCACCAAGGAAGAATTCGACCGGCCCGAGCTGTGGCTCGACCGGGTGGGCCGCGGAGGCGCGCTGGCCGCGGGCGGCTGACCGGCCGTGGGCCCGCACCCGGCGGTAGCCCAGGCGCGGGCCTGCGTCCGTGGCTGCCTTGGCGACCTGGAGCCCGGGGACCTGGTCCTGGCCGCCTGCTCAGGCGGCGCCGATTCGCTGGCCCTGGCCGCCGCGCTGGCCCATGAGGCACCCCGGCTGGGGCTGCGTGGCGGCGGCGTGACCGTCGACCACGGCCTGCAGGAAGGCTCGGCGGCCCAGGCGGCCCGCGTCGCGGCGGCGCTGGGTGCCCTGGGGCTCGACCCGGTCCGGCAGGTCAGGGTCACCGTGGACGGGCTGCCCGGGGCCGGCGGCCCGGAAGCCGCCGCGCGCCGCGCCCGGTACACCGCGCTGGAGCAGGTGGCGCACCAGACCGGCGCCGCGGCCGTGCTGCTCGGCCATTCCCGGGACGACCAGGCCGAGACCGTGCTGCTCGGGCTGGCCCGCGGCTCCGGGGGGAGGGCGCTGGCCGGCATGCCCGCCCGGCGCGGCCGCTTCCGCCGCCCGGTGCTCAGCCTCAGCCGGTCCACGCTGCGCGAGGCGTGCCTGGCGCAGCGGCTCGACCCGTGGGACGACCCGCACAACTGCGACCCGTCCTATGCCCGGGTCCGGGTCCGCCGCGTGGCCCTGCCCGCCCTGGAAGACGCACTCGGCCCGGGGATCGCCGCGGCACTGGCCCGCAGCGCCGCCCAGCTGAGGGCGGATTGCGAGGCCCTGGACGCCATCGCCAGCGGCGAGGCGTGGCGGATCCAGCCGGCTGCCCCGCACGGGTCCGGCCCGGCGGCTCACGCCGGGGACGGGGCGGTGACCACGGTCCTGTCCGTTGCGGATACTGACGGGCTGGCCGCGCTGGCACCGGCGATCCGCACCCGGGTACTGCGCCAGGCGGCCCTGCTGGCTGGCTGCCCGGGGGGCTCGCTGACCGCCGCCCACGTCGCCGCGCTGGACGCGCTGGTGACCGGGTGGCACGGCCAGCGCGGGGCAGACCTGCCGGGGGCCATCCGCGCCCAGCGGCGGTATGGGAAGCTGCTGTTCAGTGTTAGTCCGGCCCCCCTGCGGGAGAGGGGAGGCAGGCTAGTCAGAGGTGGGCCAGACAGGGCGGGGCCGCCAGAATGGACCGAGGCGGAGGCTGCCGGTGGACGCGAGTGACATAGGTGCGGACCTGAAGGACGTGCTGATCCCGGCGGACCGGCTGCAGGCCCGGGTCGCGGAGCTGGCCGCGCAGATCGACGCCGATTACGCCGGCCGCGAACTTCTGCTCGTCGGGGTGCTCAAGGGAGCCGTCATGGTGATGGCCGACCTGGCCCGGGCGATGCACCTGCCGGTCCAGATGGACTGGATGGCCGTGTCCTCGTACGGCTCGGGCACCCGGTCCTCCGGGGTGGTGCGGATCCTCAAGGATCTCGACACCGACATCACCGGCAAGGACGTGCTGGTGGTGGAGGACATCGTGGACTCCGGGCTCACGCTGTCCTGGCTGGTCGGCAACCTGCGCTCACGCGGCCCGGCGTCCGTGCGGGTATGCGTCATGCTGCGCAAGCCCGCCGCCGCGCGGATGGACGTGGACGTCGCGTACACCGGCTTCGACATCGAGAACGAGTTCGTGATCGGGTACGGTCTCGACTACGCCGAGAAGTACCGGAATCTCCCCTTCATCGGCACTCTCGCGCCGCATGTCTACAAAGGCGACGAGTCATCCAGGGCCGCCGGGGAACCCGCGCCGGCGCCCTCCGCCGATCCGCCGCCGGGGCGCGGCGGGTAGCCGGGGAACAGGATCGGAGACGAGGAGCGTTGAGATCTGCGAAGGCTCGCTGAGTCCTGGCGGCAGCTTCTCTGTGCCGGCGGTGCTGACCGGGGTGTACCGTCGGGTATTCCGGCAGCGTGGCCGGGAATGACAAGCGCTGCTGGCTGTGGCTATGACTAAGGAAGCCGGGCATGCTCACTCAGGCGGAAGGCAGTCCAGCCGGGATCGGCAGGACATGAAGCTGGTCAGGAGGAACCCGCGCGTCACTGGCGGGGCCGGTCATCGATGGATCTGAAGCGCTATTTCCGCGGGCCGTTCGTCGCGGTCCTTGTGATGCTGCTGGTCTTCTTCGTCGTCTACGAATACGCCAGCTCAGGCACCTCGTACACCCAGACAGATACCTCCCGGGTGGTCACGCTCATCGAGAAGGGCGACGTCAGGTCGGCGCTGCTCACCGATAAAGAGCAGACGATCCAGATCACCACCAAGTCAGGCCAGAAGTACGAGGCCTCGTGGGTGGGCAACGAGGGCCAGCAGCTCGCACAGCTGCTCCAGCAGAAGGCCCCGCCTCAGGGCTGGAACGTCAACGTGCCCAAGAGCAGCTCGGTATGGGGCCTCATCTTCAGCTGGCTGCCCTTCCTCCTGGTCATCCTCATCTTCTTCTTCATGCTGAACCAGATGCAAGGTGGCGGCTCCCGGGTAATGAACTTTGGCAAATCCAAGGCCAAACTCATTACCAAGGACACCCCGAAGACCACCTTTGCCGATGTGGCGGGCGCGGACGAGGCCATCGAGGAACTCCAGGAAATCAAGGACTTCCTGCAGAACCCGGCCAAGTTCCAGGCCATCGGGGCGAAGATCCCCAAGGGCGTGCTGCTGTACGGCCCGCCCGGTACCGGCAAGACGCTGCTCGCCCGCGCGGTGGCCGGCGAAGCCGGGGTTCCCTTCTACTCCATCTCCGGCTCTGACTTCGTCGAGATGTTCGTCGGTGTCGGTGCCTCCCGGGTCCGCGACCTGTTCGAGCAGGCCAAGGCCAACGCGCCCGCGATCGTCTTCGTGGACGAGATCGACGCCGTGGGCCGGCACCGCGGCGCGGGCTTCGGTGGCGGGCACGACGAGCGGGAGCAGACGCTGAACCAGCTGCTCGTTGAGCTGGATGGGTTCGACGTCAAGGGCGGCGTGATCGTGATCGCGGCGACCAACCGGCCGGACATCCTCGACCCGGCGCTGCTGCGCCCGGGCCGGTTCGACCGGCAGATCGTCGTGGCCCAGCCCGACCTGACCGGGCGCCGCGGCATCCTCAAGGTGCACGCGCGCGGCAAGCCGTTCGCTCCGGACGTGGACCTCGACATCATCGCCCGGCGGACAGCCGGCTTCACCGGCGCCGACCTGGCTAACGTCATCAACGAGGGCGCCCTGCTGACCGCACGGCACAACGGGACGCTCATCACCATGGCCGCGCTCGAGGAGTCCATCGACCGCGTCATGGCCGGCCCCGAGCGCAAGAGCGTGCTGCTGTCCGAGAAAGAGCGCAAGATCATCGCCTACCACGAGGGCGGGCATGCGCTGGTCGGCCACGCCCTGCCGAACGCCGACCCGGTGCACAAGATCACGATCATCCCGCGTGGCCGGGCCCTCGGCTACACCGCCTCCGCACCGCAGGAAGACAAGTTCCTGGTCACCCGCTCTGAGATGATGGACCAGCTGGCCATGCTGCTCGGCGGCCGGACCGCGGAGGAACTGGTCTTCCACGAGCCCACCACCGGCGCGGCCAACGACATCGAGAAGGCCAGCTCCGTCGCCCGGGGCATGGTCACCGAGTACGGGATGAGTGAGCGGCTCGGGGCGCGCAAGTTCGGCACCGGGGACGGTGAGCCGTTCCTGGGCCGCGAGATGTCGCACACCCGGGACTACTCCGAGGAGATCGCCTCCACCATCGACGAGGAAGTGCGCCGCCTCATCGAGTCCGCGCACGACGAGGCCTGGGAGATCCTGGTCACCTACCGGGAGGTCCTCGACGACCTCGTCCTGAACCTGATGGACAAGGAGACGCTGAGCCGCACCGAGGTGCTGCGGATCTTCGCCCCGATCAAGACCCGCCCGACCCGCGGCTCCTACACCGGCTACGGCAAGCGGCTCCCGTCTGACCGCCCGCCAGTGCTCACGCCCAAGGAACTGGCCCTCACGGCCGCGGCGGAGGTCAACGATCATGCGGCCGCGGGCAACGGGCAGGCCGGGCTGCTGGGCGGCCAGGGCTCGTCCGGCCAGCCGCCGCACGGCGGCCAGGGCCAGGGTGGCGCCTCCGGCGAGAACCGTTGAGTACCGGCTTCGATGCCGCGCGTATCGAGCGCGCGGTGCAGGAGATCTTGCTCGCAATCGGCGAGGACCCGGAGCGGGACGGGCTGCGGGACACCCCGGCCCGGGTCGCCCGGGCCTTCGCGGAACAGTTCTCCGGGCTCGGCCAGCGGGCCGAGGACGTGCTCACCACGGTGTTCGACGCCAACTACGACGAATTGGTGCTGGTTAGGGACATCGAGGTTTACAGCACGTGCGAGCATCATTTGGTGCCGTTCTTCGGCGCTGCGCATATCGGCTATATACCAAACGAAAAGGGCCAGATTACCGGATTGTCCAAGCTGGCCCGTTTGGTCGACGTTTACGCCCGCCGGCCGCAGGTACAGGAACGCATGACCACGCAGATCGCGGACGGGCTGATGAATGTCCTCGAGCCTCGTGGTGTCCTGGTCGTGATCGAGGCGGAGCATCTGTGCATGTCGATGCGGGGAGTGCGCAAGCCGGGCGCGAAGACCGTGACCTCGGCGGTCCGCGGGATCATCCGGGAGAGTCAGAGCACCCGAATGGAAGCGTTGAGCCTGCTATTCGGGCGGCGCGGCACCGGGTAACGTTCCCTGTGGGCGGAATGCCCGCGAGTTTGTGTGGCGCATGACTACGCTTGTGGCCTGTGATTCAGGGCGTGACCCAGATGTCAGACACTGACGAAAAGCCTGCGGGCGGGGGCAAGACTTTGAGTGTTGCCCACCCGCCCGCTGGGCGCACCCCTGCTGCGGGCCCGGCTGATGCGGGCAACGCGGCGCCTGGCGCTCATTCGGGCGCCGATTCGGCTAGCCCCGGGGGCCAGGGCCTGCGGTCTCCTGACCGCAGGAACCTGCGGCGCTGGGTGCCGTTTACGGCGGGCTGGCTGTGCCTGCTGATCGGCCTGGCCGACATCATCGAGGTCGTCAGGCCCGGCCTGATCTACCACTACCGGCTGTCCCGGATCCACCAGTTCGTGCCCGGCACGCTGGTCGATGTCACGCACACCGTCTCGGTCATCATCGGCCTGCTGCTGCTGATGCTGTCGCACGGCCTGAAGCGGCGGAAGCGTCGGGCCTGGGAGGCGGTGACGCTGCTGCTCGCGGTCAGCGTCCTGGTCCACCTCATCCCGTTCCGGCAGGACCGGCTCGTTACCGCGATCATCTCCGCGCTGCTGGTGGGGGCCCTGCTCTACTTCCGGAGCGAGTTCTACGCGGTGGGCGACCCGCGGACCCGGTGGCGCGCCCTGTGGGTTTTCCTCGGGCTGGTCGTAGCCGACGTGGCCATCGGGCTCACTTACATCCTGCTGGCCCGGGGGCTGGCCCAGGACTACTCGCTGTGGCAGCGGGTGGTGCACGTGGTGTACGGCTTGGTGGGGGTGTCCGGCCCGGTCCGGTTCGTGCCCGAGGCGCGCAGCGACCTGTTCTCCCTGCTGACCGGCGCGCTCGGCCTTTTCACCCTGGTCGTCACCGCGTACCTGTTCTTCCGGCCGGCCCGGCCCGCCGGGCGGCTGGGCCAGCAGGACGCGCAGCGGGTCCGCGACCTGCTCGAGAAACAGGGCGCCCGGGACTCCCTCGGGTACTTCACGCTGCGCAGCGACAAGAGCATCATCTGGTCGCCGACCGGGAAATCCTGTATCGGCTACCGGGTCGTGTCCGGCGTGATGCTGGCCGCTGGCGACCCGCTCGGCGACCCGGAGGCCTGGCCCGGCGCCATCCACGCGTTCCTGGATGAGGCCGCCCGGCACGCCTGGGTGCCCGCGGTGATGGGCTGCGGCGAACTCGCCGCCGAGGTCTGGTGCCGGGAAGGCGAGCTGACCGCGCTCGAGCTCGGCGACGAGGCCATCGTGGAGGTGGCCGACTTCAGCCTCAAGGGCCGGTCCATGCGCAACGTCCGGCAGATGGTGAACCGGGTCGAGCGCAGCGGCTACGTGGCCGACGTACGCCGGGCCGGCGAGGTCGGCTGCGACAACATCGCGGGGTTCGCCCGGCAGGCGGGCTCGTGGCGCGGCAACCCCACCGAGCGCGGCTTCTCCATGGCCCTGGGCCGCCTGGGCGCTCCCGGCGACGAGAACTGCGTGATCGCGACCGCCACCGAGAATGGGGTCCTCCGCGGCATCCTGCACTTCGTGCCGTGGGGCGCCGACGGGCTCTCGCTGGATCTCATGCGCCGTGACCGCTCGGCCCAGCCGGGCGTCAACGACTTCCTCATCGTGGAGACCATCAAGGCGGCCGAGTCACTGGGCATCAAGCGCATCTCACTGAACTTCGCGGTGTTCCGGTCCGCCCTGGAGCGCGGCGAGCGGATCGGCGCCGGGCCGGTGCTCCGACTGTGGCGCGGGATCCTGCTCTTCGCCTCCCGGTGGTTCCAGATCGAGTCGCTGTATAAGTTCAACGCCAAGTTCGCCCCGGTCTGGGTACCGCGGTTCTTCGTCTTCCCCGGCGCGTCGGACGCGCCCCGGGTCGGTCTCGCCGCCCTGGAGGCTGAGGCCTTCCTGGTCTGGCCGAAGCTGGAGCTGCGCCGTCTGGCTCGCCGGCTGGGGCTCGGCACGGTCCGGCGGCGGCTGGCTGCGTTAAGCGCGTCCCGCCCGCCCAGCTGACCCGGCGTCCGCGCCACCCGATCACTCGAGCCCTTCCTGTCCCGCAGTCATCGGTAGCACCAGCCTCCGGCGACATTTCACGCGCGACGTGCGCGATGAGGGGTGAATTGTCCGGTTCCGGCGAACGTTCCGCGTGAAGTGTGCGCCGGGCCGCCCCTTTCCGGCCATAACGGTCCGTCCGGGCGACTCTTCCCGCCTTGAACGTGCGCGACCCGGGGCGATTTGCCGGGTTCCCGCTCACCG